>ENA-UERG01002307-UERG01002307.1-human-gut-metagenome-genome-assembly--contig:-NODE-2307-length-13845-cov-4.694436_pt1 | contig 13845 bp, 8 predicted proteins | sample MGYA00242954_ERZ507954 | MGnify/ENA primary metagenome ERZ507954 (study PRJEB26167, sample SAMN06115478) | human gut metagenome | host: Homo sapiens | place: China:Sichuan | collected 2015-01-21... | reverse complement strand
ACATTGATATAGAATGCAAAACAAAAAGAAACTTTCGGCTAATTTGATTGTAGAATACCTAAGATTCTCTATTTTTTGTCCCGGATTGAAGAAGTATCCCGAAATGATTATAAAGAGAGGCATGTGGAATGAGTAAATAAGATTGTAAGCAATAATATTTACTCGATTATTCAGAAACTGTTCCAATAAATGCCCGAATACAACAAGTATTATCAACAATCCCTTGATAGCATCAATGCGAATATCTCTAACACGTTGAGAATCAGCATTGTAATTGCTTTGCTGGGGGGGGGTAATCAGCTTCGGCATAGGCTGTTAACAATACATAAAATTCTCTAATGGAATTACGACGCAGATTTGAAATATACTAAGAGAAGAGTCTGCGTTACTAAGTAATGCAAAGGAGGAGGTGTTTCTCCCGGCGAGGTGTTCATGACGCTTCCAGCCACTGAGGAGCACGATGCTGTTGGTCGTGTTCTTAAGAAAGGGTGCGGAACAGTTGAATGATCTCAACCAAATAAAGGGCCGCAAACAGGATTATAAATATTTTGGCACTCATAAAACGGGGAGCCGATATCTCGTTACGAACCCTTGATTTAAGTCGTCTGCACGGATCGTAGAATACGAGGTTGTAGCCGCTGTACGTCTCCTTGAGAGCATGAATGGTTTTACTTACATGGTCCTTAACAACCTTATCCGCTTCGGCCTGTGATGCGACAAGAGGAAACAAATTGCGTAACACGGGGTCGATCTTGAAATACTGACTGGCATTGTTGGGAGATACTGCCCAGAGGCGGTATGACGCGACGGCATCGCGCAATTGCTCAAGGTCTTTATTCAGTCTTTCAGCTCTACGTTCGTCAAACCTGAAGAACCGGATGATGATAAGCATACCGGCAGGCAGTGCGGCCAGTATGCCATATGTGGTCCATGTTTTTCCGAGTGGCATCTTGAAAGGCAATAGCACCGATAGGATGACAATGCTCCATAGGATGACAGTGGAAATCAAGAAGTTCCAGTAACGGTCGTATTTAGTGTCTTTTTTGTGAAGCAAAGACCATGTGACCAGAAATAGAAAAGCAAACGAGGCCACAAGTAACCATCCATAGCATATTGGGCTGTCCGTGCCTATAGTCTCGTGTGATGTCACTGCCATCAATGCGATAAGGAACGCGAATGCTAATTTACCGCTATAACTTATGGCATTGCGCAACGAAGGGATGGCGTAGAATTGGTTTTCGCCAAGTTTACAATCCAAAATCCCGTAGATGCCGTTTCGATCTTGCTTGTCGATCTCAACCTGCATGTAATTCTTGATTATTTCAAGATTGCGAAGGCAATCTTCCCTGGCTGAAGTGACTACTACAGTTTTAAGCAGGTCGTCGTAGAAGAAGATCAGACATAAACCTGCAAGTAGCTGCAGGATGGCAATGAAGTTTATGAGCTGAACGGATTGCGCCTGACAGATCATGGCACGTCGCCGATTACTACGCTTCGTTACCTGTCGCCGCAGTGGCTTGATAACTGTCAATGGTAACGTTGCTGTCCGTGAGGGTATATGGCATAGTGTCAGAGAGGGGGGAGGCGTCGGAGGTCTGGGCGTTGGCGAAAGCATCGTCAAAGAGCTCGATCATTTCAGCGGCGATCTTCGGATCGTTGAATGATCCGTATGCCTTGAAATCATCGCAGTCGTATTCATAACGATAGCGTTTGGAATCGAACACGGCGAAGTTGCAACGGTTGTTACGAAAATGGTCGTAAATCTTTTCCTTGTCTGATTCACGGATATGGAAAGCAGTTACATTCTTCCGGTCGGTCCACTTGCTGTCGAGTGCTGGCTCTCCGGCCGTAAGGACCTTCAAAGACGACTGGGAATCTCTTTCGAAGAATTTGGTCATGGCCTTTTCAAATACCGGGTCGTGCCATACTTCAGACGCTCCGTTCTGGCAGAATATCCTTACTTCATTTTTGGTGTAGTCAAGTAAAGCGGAGTATAACAATGCCGCATGCCGTTTGCCTCCATTGGAGATAATATCCGTGGAGTCGGTCTCGGCGAGATGTCGCAGATACCGTTCGTATGATCTCAGTTCGTTATCCATTATTTATTACTTCCGGATGCGATTGCATCTGCATGTTATTATGTAACAACGCTCCGTAAAGTACGTCGGTTTTTGATGTATTCTGCAAATATACAAAAAATTACCTAATTTGCCAAATTTTGCCAATTATTGACATTGACAACTTGAGGCTGTAACTGCCTGCGCTACTTTTGCTGCTTGTGCTGCTTGTGCTTGTGGACGTGAGTATGCTTCTCGTCGATGCCGTAGTTGTAGCCGTAGCCATAGCCGTAACCGTAGCCGTAGCGGTAGCTGTGGCTGTAGCCGTAGCGGCCCTGGTCGTTGCGGGTGCCGTTCAGAATGAAGGCCATGTTGCTGTATTTCTTCTCATCATACAGGCGGTCAAGCTCGGGGAGCATGGAGCGCTCGAACAGACCGGCGCGGATGATGAAGAAGGTGCGGTCCATGTATTTGTCGATGATCTGGGCGTCGGCCACGACCTCAATCGGGGGACAGTCGACTATCACGTAGTCGTATTGCGTCTTGAGACGGCCGATAAGCTCTCCGAATCTGGGCGATTCGAGCAACTCTGTGGGGTTCGGTGGAATGGAGCCGACAGGGAGGATGAACAGGGTGTTGACTTCGTTGTAGGGCACTATGAGCCTGTCGACGTTTGTCTCCATACCGCTGAGGTAGTCGGCGAGGCCGAGTTCGGGCGAGCCGACATATTGAGACACGGAACCGTGGCGCATATCTCCGTCTATCACCAGCACGCGCTTCTCCTTCAGGGCGATGGCCATGCCGAGGTTGACGGATATGAACGATTTGCCGGAGCCGGGATTGAACGATGTGAAGGCTACGGCGCGTCCGCCCTGGATGGAGTTGCACAGGAACTCGACGTTGGTGCGGAGCACGCGGAAGGATTCGTTGATGATGTCGCGATTGCCGGGTCCGACTACAATCAGCCTGTGGTCGGCGGCGTCGGAGTCCTTATCTTTCTTGGCGGGGCCGTCCTGGGGTATCTCACCGGCGAAGGGTGCGGCGAGGTGCTCGACGTCCTTGCGTCCGCGCACGCGGGTGTTGCTTAGTTCTTTCACGGCGGTGACTCCGAAAGGTATCACGAGGCCGATGACGAAGGCTATCAGCAGTGTCTGGCCGCGGTTGGGGGTGGAGGGTAGTCCTGAGGGTCCGGGCTTGTTGACGATGCGGGTGTTATAGGCTGTGAAGGCCTGCGACAGCTCGTTTTCCTCACGCTTCTGCAGCAGGAAGAGATAGAGGGATTCCTTTACTTTCTGCTGGCGCTCGACGCTGAGCAGGTTCTTGGCCTGGGTGGGGTTGGAGGCGAGTTTGGACACGGCGTTGGCCTGAGTGCCGCGCAGTGTGGAGAGGCGTGTGTTCAGGGCGGTGATCTCGTTGTCGATACTGCGTATTATGGCCTGACGCTGTGCGGCGAGCTGCTGGTCGTATTGCTGCACCAGGGGGTTGGTCTCCGACGATTTGTCGGCCAGTGTGTTGCGCTGCAGCAGCTTGCTGTTGTATTCGCCTATCATGCTCTGGACGTTGCCGCTCTGCAGGCCGGTGTTGGCGGGCAGGAGCTGGCCGTGACCGGCGTCGGCCACGAGGTACGACCTGATGTAGCGGGCCATGGAGAGTTGGTTGTTGAGGTCCATGATCTGGGCCTGCGTCTCCTGGTTCTGCGACATATACATGGAGGCTGCGGCGCCGACGTCGGGAATCAGGTTGGCGCTCTTGTAGCTGGATATGTCGGAGTCGACGTTGCCCAGCTCGCTCTGGATGACGCCGAGGCGCTCGTCGATGAAGTTGGAGGTGGAGACGGATATCTGGTTCTTGTCGTGGATCCAGTTCTCGTTATATACGTCTATGAGTGTCTTCAGCAAGTCGTCGGCGCGCTGGGTGGACTCGTCGAATACGGTGAGCTTGATGATGGAGCTGTTGTCGTTGGACATGGCCACCTGCAGACGGGCGTTGTACGAGTCGCGCGCGGCGGAGAGCGGGTATTTCTTTACCTTGAGCTCAACTTCGCTTCCCTTGATGTACAGGGGCGAGGGGGTGACTACAATCGAACCGCCGGGAGTGGTGATGGCGCTGTTGAGGCGTCCGGTATAGCTCTTGCCGTAGCTGCCGTCGGAGTTGACGAAGTCCGTGACTGTCACCTGGCCGGCGGGGTCTACCTTGAGGGTAAAGCTGAGGGAACTCTCCTCGGGATAGCCGGAGGTTGTGACGCGCACGGGGAGGTCGGTGCCGTAGGCTACCTGGTCGTGGAAGCGTCCATCCTTGAAGTAATTGATGTCAAGGCCGATGCGGCGCACCACCTCTTCCATCATGTCCTTGGACTTCAGGTTGTAGATTTCGTTCTGGAGGTTGGTGTTGGACTGGAACAGGCCCATGTTGGCGAATTCGTCGGCGCCTGCGGAGTTGCCTTTGGATTCGTCCTTGATCAGTATCTCGGCGCTGCGGCTGTAGACGTTGGGTATGCGGAGCAGCCACAGGTAGGTGGCGCCGACGCAGATGGCGACGGAGAGTATGATCCATGGCCAGTGGCGCAGGGTCATAAAGATGATGTCAAGAACAGGTACCGAGCCGGAGGGTGCGGTCTTGGCGCGGCTTGCGCTGCGTGGGGCGGTGGATGTTTCGATTATTTCAGCCATAATATATCAAAGCACGATGCATTATGCACAATGCGCGATGAATGCGACCCGAGGCCGCTGTTTAATGAGCAAATTATTAATTATTTAATAAGGACTTTGTCATAAGTTGCGCGCGGCAGTGAGTGCCTGCGCCACTGATTGCGCGCGGTCATTTCGTGAGGGATATGACCAGCGTGCCGATGGTCAGGGCGAACGAGGCGATCGAGAACCAGAAGGCCGGGGTGAAGGGGCTGTTGCCGTTGGGAGTGGTGTTGCGCTTGGCCTTGTCGTTGGGCTCGACGTATATCACGTCGTTCTGCTGCATATAATATACGGGCGACTGGGCCAGCTGATTCATGTCGGTGAGGTCTACCTTGTAGACGGTCTGCTGACCGTCGGGGCCTTCGCGCATTACGGTGACGTTCTGACGCATGCCGTCGTCGCCGATGTCGCCGGCCATGGCGATGGCTTCGACGATGGTGAGGTGGTCCTTGTTAAACTCTACGCGGCCGGGGCTGTTGACCTCGCCGAGCACTGAGATGCCTGTGTTGGCGAAGTCTACGGTGACTATGGGATCCTTGACGAGTTCGCGGCTCTTGATTTCGGTCTCGATGTATCTGGCGAGCTGTGTGCGGTTCATATCGGCGACGTGGAGTCGGCCCAGTACGGGGAAGTTGATATCGCCGTCAGCGTCGACGGTGTAAAGCGAGGTATTGCCGCTGCCGCCGCCGGCGGAAGATCCAAGCGAACCTCCGGAACCGCCGGAACCGATGCGGTTCTGGGTGGTGACCAGATTGAACATGGAGGAGAGGGCCGGATCCTGGGTGGAGACTACGATGGAGAGCTTGTCTTCGGGGCGCACCTTGATGTCGTTGCGGTTCAGCGGCTGGATAGTCTGGCCGGAAGTGACGTCCTGGAAATATGTTATGTCCTTGGGTGTGGTGCACGATGATACGGCAAACACAAATGCCGAAAATGCAGCAACATAAAAGAAATGTCTGAATTTCATATAATGTATGTGTTTTTTGACAGAGAAAGGTTAAACGGTGGATTTGCAGTCGCACGGGTCATGGCGCTCCCTAAAGGCACCCCATATCGGATGGATGGATGGATTGAGCAATGAATAAGGAGGAAGCCCCAAAGCTCCTAAGGATAACGCTTTAATTACGTCTGGCAAATTATGTGATGACCGTACGGCTCCTTATGCATACCTAACCAATTGTCCTAACCAATTGTTGATGGTTTACTCACTGGTAGAGTTTGACGCCCAGACTCTTCTCGCGGGCATGGATGCGGCGCGTCAGAATCATGTTGACGGCAACCCAGAGGGCTATGTCGCCGATGAACAGGAGCGTGATGTCCACGTACGGGGACAGGAAGTAGTTGGCGACGATGAGGAGCGCGCTGCTGCCGAGTATCGTCATCATGGCGCGTCGCTGGCGCATGCCGAGGGCCAGCAGCTTGTGATGGATATGCGTCTTGTCGGGCAGGAATGGATTGCGGTTGGCTCGAATGCGGTGAATGTAGACGCGTATGACGTCGAAGCCTGGAATCAGCAGGGGCGCCATGCCGATGACGGCACTGTTGGCGTGACTGGCCGGCATGCCGATGCGGCAGATACAGATGCACATCACGCTGAGAAAGAGGCCGACGGTAAGGGCGCCTGTATCGCCCATGAAAATCTTACGGTGTTTCAAGGCGTCGCCGAACACGTTGAAGAAGAAGAAGGGCAACAGTGTGCCCAGCGTGGCGGCGGCCAGGGCCGAGTATGTGTACAGGCCGTTCCTGAGACAGACAATGGCGTAGAATATGCACGCCACGGCACTCAGTCCGGAGGCTAGGCCGTCGATGCCGTCTATCAGGTTCACGGCGTTGATGACGAAGACGATGAACAGGGCGGTGACGCCTATCGACACCAGATACGGCATCTCGTGAATGCCGCAGAAACCGTGCAGGTCCTCTATGCGTATTCCGCCGGCTATGATCAGGAACGCGGCCAGAGTCTGCATCACGAACTTGGCGCGGTACCGCACGCCGACAAGGTCGTCGGCCATACCCGTCAGATAGAGAATTATGGCGGCGCAGCCGGTGAAACACAGCGGGACCACACGGCTGTACAGAAGCTCGGTCACGGACTGATTACCGTACATGATGCCCAGTCCGAACAGGAGCAGAAGTGCGAACAGAATGGAGGGGAAAAAGGCGATGCCGCCCAGACGTGGAACCTCGGCCTTATGTATCTTGCGAGGGTCAGGCTCGTCGAAGATGTTCTTGCGGAAGGCAATCAGCAGAATCTGAGGGATAATGATGCCGGTAAGCAATGTAACGAGAAATAGGACTGCAATGTCGATCAGGAACCAGATAGTCATAAATTTAATTCATAAGTGCCCGGTGCAAATGACGCGGAGAGGCCGGGACGGATTTATAGAGACAGAAGAAGTCGGATGTCAGTGTGGCGGCAGCATGGATTTCGCGCCACTATATCAGGGGCAGTCTCCCCCGGATGTGGTCAGATGAACTGGACGTATTCGGGCGATACCTCGTACTCTACTGCGAGCAGACCGGGCATCTCGATGACGAGTTTCTTCTTGCGTGAGCCGCGTATAGCCAGCAGCTTGCCTTCGTAGCCGTTCATGATGCCGTCGCACACAAGTCGCACCCGTTTGCCGTACGCGAGTTTGGTAAGCTCGTCGGGCGTGTAATATTTAGGGGCGTCGGTAGCGGTGGAGGCGGCGATAAAACGATCCATTTCGCCGGAGCGTACGGTCATGGGCTGGCGATAGGCCGCGCCCTTGACGAACCTGTACTGCAATGTATCCGTTTTATCGATAAGGGGGTCGAGTTCCCGGCGCGTTGCGTACACGAACAGCAGGTCGTGGATGGCTGGTATCTTACGCCGGGTCTTGCGGCCGTTTACCTGACTGACCACCCATTTCATGGGCGTGAATACCTCGAGTCCGGCCTGTTGCACACGCATATAGCCTGGCTGCTTGGCAATGGGGCGCGTAAGGTCACGCAGCACAAACCATTGCTTTCGGTCGACGGCGTCGGGGGTGGTCATAAGGGGTGAAATGTTGTCGGAAGTTCGATTCAGAGAATAGTTTCTAATCCTGCTTGATTGCGAATTGGATTGATAATCAAGCAGTTGAAGTGTTGGGTGGTGTTGACCTCAATATTTTTAACTAATACCGGATTTATCATATACGCGAGTCGAAAATCGGTATTTCCATGACACTCTCTTTGTAAAGAGATATTAATTCGGGCGCAAAATTACAAAATAATCGGGAAATATGGAAATGAAACGGCAAATTTATGCTGTTTAACATGATTATGAGGTGTTGTGAAGTGTTGTGAGGTGCGGTAATGCACTATATGGAGGCAGGTTCGGCAAGAGCCGGCATCCGGCATTTTAAATGGCAGGGAATCATCGTCGGAATAGCGTAAGAGGTACATACATAGAGATATGGATGATAAAACAATAATGCAGACAAAGTTTCGATGCACAGCAATGGCACAAAACCGGTCCGTCGCCATGCCAGGCCCGGAGATTCTGCGCCACTGCCCAATGCACTTGCCCAATGCGTAATAATGCCTTTTGCCTCTTAAGGCATCAGGATCGAGTTTATGAGCGGCTTGGGAAGTCCACGCCAATATTTGATACACTTTGAAGAATACGCGTTATTTCAGACGGGACGCGATGCGTTGGAGCAGCCTGCGGAGTCTGGCGCGTAACGGACTGACGACGCGGACTTTGGTCGAGCCTGAACATGCGGCAATCTGCCCGGATATAGCGCAGGCCAGCTGGTAATAAACGCTTCGGCAGAAGTGGTTGGTACAACCCTTCAGGTCGTCGGGCCCCGTCAGCAGGTCGGTGATGTTGATGAACGCGACGTTTTCGTGGGCGGCAAATGCAGCCTTCAGCGCGTGGTTCACCTCGCGGTGGCGCGGCGCATGGCGCGCGAATTCGTCCGACGTGGGATTCTCACATTCAATCTCTGAACCCAGTATCAGGACCAGCCGTGTGCCGGGCGCCAGCACCCGGTCGCGGATATACCGCACGTTGTCAATGATCCTGTCAGTCGGCAGGGGGCCGACAAATTCAAAATCGCGGCTGAACCGTTCGAGGTCCTCGCGCTTAAATCTATAGTTGTGGTTTGTGATCTGACCATCGATAATGGAGTCCCATAGAGCTGTGTCGGTGAAATCGTAGTTGCAGCTGCTGAAAGATATCATGCCGCCATTGTGGCGATGGCAGTAGACGCCCTCATGGCAGTCGGGAAGCATGGACATGAACACTATGTCGTAACCCGGGTCGGCCATGTCGGTGCGGAAAACGGCAGAGTCGAGGAATGGCGCGTCGCGCAGCAGGGCATTCCTGACGTCAGAGGGTAATGTGCGCCCCTGCACTATCATCTGCGTGTGGTTCATGGCTGTGACGGCGACGCCGCGCGCATCGATAAAATTGAATTCGGTGCGTATGTCGCAGTTGCGGTTGCCCGAGAGGTACGGCAGCACGGAATCCATGTCGCACGGCCCCTTGAGCAGAATGCGCAGTTTGCTGTCTGAAGATGTCGATTCGCAGGCTTCCGTTGTCTCCGGCTGCTGGTCGCCGGTATTGATCCAGTGTGCCTTATGGGCTTTTTCGAGTGTGACGGACACGTCGCCGCTGATAACGAGCGATGGGAAACAGAGCTGCTCGTAGATATACTGCTCGATTCCCATGCCCATGGTGCGGCACGAGAACAGGAAATGCAGTAATGAGCGGTCGCTGGTATCGAGGGCGTAGAAACCGACTATGCCGTAATCTCCGTAGATGTCGCGTGCGGATACGACGCCGCACTGATATGCGGGGTCGGCCAGGACCCGGCGTAACTCATCGGCACTGCTACGCAGTTTGGTGAAGTTTAGCTGGTTGGTGCGCAGCACCATCTCGGAGATGCGGTCCAGATGGGGCAGGCAGTCATGGTCAACGTCAACCCGGATACGCGACTGAATCAGGAACTCGTCGGTGGAGTCGAAATGCGTACTGGCTTCCACCTTCTTTTCCAACTGATGATACTGGCAGAGACGTTTGTGACGGCTGTCGTCCTTGCCGGCGGTATCGGCCTGGACGAGAATACCGGCGATGTCCCGGACATCGAGCACGTTGAGGTCGGGGATGTAGAACCGGGCTTCGTTGAGGTTCAACGGATTGTCATCGATAAAGAGGACATTGACGGGGCGTAGCGACATGTGGTCGATGATATCGGCGATACGCTTGGCCTTGGGACTCCAGTCAATGGAAGGGAACACAAAGTAATCCCAGAGGCCCTCGGTTTCAAGACGAGCTCGAACAGTGTCGAAATCATTCTTGGAGCAGATGGAGTTCATGATGCCGCGATCGACGAGGCGTCGCACGAAGTCGCAATGCTCGGGAATCATGCTCACCGGACCCTCGGAGATAGTGCCGTGCCAGAATGTATCGTCCAGGTCCCAGACTATCAGTTTTATCTTGTTTAAATCCATTGTCGTGTTCTTTGTGCCTACAAAAATAGTGAAATATGCGCAATTTACAAAAGAAAGCAGAGCTGCCTGAGGCACAGTAGAGTCAACCGGCTAATTTTGCACCTGCCAGTTGACTCTACATTCGAATTTTATGCTGTTTAACATGGTTTCGGGGCATTTTATTGACTATTGTGGAGGCAGGTTCGGCAAGAGCCGGCATCCGGCATTTTAAATGGCAGGGAATCATCGTCGGAATAGTGTAAGGGGTACATACATAGAGATATGGATGATAAAACAATAATGCAGACAAAGTCCGGGGACTCTCTAATCGAAAAGACTCCGGTCCGTCGCCATGCCCGGCCCGGAGATTCTGCGCCACCACCCGGTATACGTTAAGCTATAAAAGAAGGGTCCCGGGCGACACTCTCAGACACTGCAATAAAATGGCAGACAAAAACGTTATGATGTCAGACGATTTGACTTCGACCATCAAAGCCCGTAGCCCGTCGGGGGTAATACTGATGTGGCAGCCGGACTAAACAATTACAGAAGATTAGACTCATGAAAAATTCCACGATCAGTTCGCTCCTTGTACTTGCCGTTATCATCATGGGCTGCAGCATGCACGTCTACAGTCAGGATGCACCGCCCGGATACAGGGTGGCTATGAATTATCACGAAAGCTTCGCGGAAGCGGACGCATCTTTCTCGGCCATGACGCTTCCTGCCGGCTGGGTGCGCCTTGAGGATAAGGTGGGTAACATATCCTATTCCACCACCCGTGATAACGGAGGACATGCAGGCAAGGCCATAGGGCATACCAAAAGTCAGAGCAATGTGCGGTCAGGCTCTAACACAATCGAACTACATGACTATCTTATATCTCCCCAAGTGAAGGGAACGGTCAGATTCTGGATAGCCCGTTATTCCATAGGCACATCGCCACAGGTCGAGGTATACCGGATGACGAAAACCGATAATGGATTCAGCTGCAATCCACAAACGGACCTGCTGTTCTCAGTCAGTGAGAACGCGTGGCCCCAATTCACCAATTCAAATCCTTCCGGCTGGGTGGAACAGACCTTCAATGTAGCCCAATATGAGTATCTTGGATTCCGCATCAGCTGTGCCTATATCGACGAATTCGAGGCAACCTCCGCAATGGTGCCCGGCACCGGCGCTTCCGATTCAAAATCAACTGATTCCGCTCTGCGAAGCAACCAGAGCAATCAAAGTAATCAGGGTAGCCTGAGCAAACCGAGCAATCAGAACAATCAGAACAATCAGAGTAAGCCAATCAATAATATCAAACCTAACAGTCCTGGCAAGCAGTCGGCGAATGCGGCCAATAAAGTCGTAACGCCGTATTTTACTAAGAATACTCTGTTTATGGTTACCGATCCCTCTCCGAACCGGTTCTCTCAGGTGACGGACAGTGTGTTCGCCATCAACACCGGCGGCCGATATGAATTCTGGACAGTCGCGGGACAAAAACTCTATGACGCCAGATGGACGATGCCTAAGGACTATTCATCGTCTAAGCCTCAATTCGGCGGAGGCGTCGTGGCCATGCGTATGGCCGAACCTAACTCTGCCGGCAAGAAACCAATCTGCCTGCTCTATCTTGACGGCCGGGTCAAGGAACTGGATCCGGCCTGGAAATATGTGTCTAAATTTGAGGACGGCCTCGCTCTTGCACAGGATGAACGTCAGAATTGGTTTTACATCAATACGGCAGGCGCGAAAATGTACCCGTCACTGACGGTTTACAGTACCGGTGATGATGAAGCCAGACCCTTGCGCGACGGACTGAGGGCATTTTACGGCAAGGCAGATGCCCGCGGCGATGTCGCATGGGGTTTTATCAATGACGAAGGCGCGGTCGTGATTCCTCCGAAGTATAAGTCGGTCACTGATTTCTCAGACGGATATGCCTGGGCTGTAAGCGAAAACGCTAAAGATGGAATATATGCCAAGGAACTGATCGATGTCAGAGGCAATACGGTCTATAAGCCGGCAAAATACACCGCACAGACACGGGATGTAGCGGATGGCGTCTTTATCGAGGTAGAGCCGCAGAGAGACGTCTACAGAGATGTGTCGGGTCGGGAACTGGCATCCTTTACCGAAGCGACTTCGTTTTACGACGGCTATGCGTTCGTGCAGACAAAACAGATGGGTGGAAATGTGTCTCTTATCAATCGCGATTTCCGGATTGTAAGTGAACTGACCAATGATGTTCTGCCCCCGTCACGACTCAAATCCGTCAGCTTCAAGCCTTTCGGACTTTGCACGGTAGGAGGAAGCCATGTGATTACCCCTGCCGGAGATGAAGTCCTGACGGACTACGGAAGCGGGTTTGAGAATACCATAGGCAGCTTCGGACAGTTTTCCGAGAGTGGCTATGCCACTGCCGAGGGTTACATCGACTCCCGGCGGTGCTTCTTCTACATAAAGCCTACCGGCGAAATAGCGTGGATGTTTTCAGATAGCCCGCAAGCCGGTGGCCCATGGAATGGCGGCAATCCTCCGTACCCGACGCCTCCCGAACCGATTCCCCCGTTTCCCGGACCTTTCCCCGGGTTAGATCCGAGACAGCCCCCGCGAGGACCCAAGGTTGTGGAGACGGTTAAATTTACAGTTAATGCCGTTGCCGATCCTGCGAGAGGGGGTACTGTTTCCCTCAGCCCCCAAAAGGAATTTGAATACGGCGAATCCGCAACCGTTCATGCCACGGCAAACAAGGATTGGGCCGTCGCGTCCATCGAATGTACTCCTGCGTGTGCCAAGGTGGAGAACGGCAAGCCATTCCGCGTGACGGGCGATATGACCGTCGTAGTGCATTTCCTTAAGAAAGAAGATGAGACTCCGCCCGACCACACCGGATGCTATCTTGGAACCATGATTCCGCCCGAAGGACATGAGCTGTCAGGCAAAAAGGAATGGGAAATTCCCGTGTATGCCGAAATCGGCGAGAAGGGCACTGTCGACTCTCCTTTCGGCAAGGACAATTACGGCTTCCTGGTGATGATGTTCGACCCCAATACCACGTACACCTCGGCAAAAGGCGATCTGACATGCAATTTCTTCGCCGTTCCGATGAAGATAAGCGGCTTTCAGAAAGACGACGACGGCAGAAACTGGATGGTGCTGGACGGAGGCTCGGTTTCCTCCATGAATATGTCTGTCGGAGCCAATCCGCTTACTCAGATGGTGTTCGGAGCCATACTTGGCGCCAGCGGCATGTCGACGGTAGCCAGCAATCCCAGGCATTACAGAATCGAGATGCTGGACATTGATTCAGACACGGGAGAGTTTACATTCGGCCCGTTGCAGACCTATTCGCCTAAAAGCGGAGGCTGGGTAGCCGGCGGTTCAAAGGAACTGACCGACAAACGGAAAGGAGCGTTCGCCACGTATTATGACTCAGGATATGATGCCGGCATGTTCGACGGTCTGCGAATGAAATCCTCCGTAAGACGCAGCGACGTGCAATGGTATCCGCCGCAAAGCTGGTTTGACAACCAGACTCTTTTTGAAAAGACTGTAAACGCCATGCGTCAAGCCTTCGGCACGGCCAAATCCGATTACGAGCGAATCTTCGGCAAGTAGCAACTTGCTTTCGGCAATGACCTTGATTCATTGCCGAAATTAAA
>ENA-UERG01002304-UERG01002304.1-human-gut-metagenome-genome-assembly--contig:-NODE-2304-length-13854-cov-37.652174_pt1 | contig 13854 bp, 10 predicted proteins | sample MGYA00242954_ERZ507954 | MGnify/ENA primary metagenome ERZ507954 (study PRJEB26167, sample SAMN06115478) | human gut metagenome | host: Homo sapiens | place: China:Sichuan | collected 2015-01-21... | reverse complement strand
TATTCCGGTAAGAACTGCAGAAGGAAACAAGATAAGGAATGCTTTTGCTCCTAAAGATAAAGAAAATTATTTGATATTGTCTGCGGATTATTCTCAAATAGAATTAAGGTTATTGGCGCATATAACAGAGGATAAACATTTGTCAGAAGCTTTTAATAGCGGAATTGATGTTCATACATTAACTGCGTCAAAGGTTTTTGAAGTACCGGTTGAAGAAGTTACGAAAGAAATGCGCTATAAAGCTAAGGCGGTAAATTTTGGTATAATTTATGGTCAAAGCAAATATGGTTTAGCAAAGGCTCTTGGAATTTCTAACAAAGAGGCTGAAGAGTTTATTAGTAAATACTTTGCGACATATCCTAGAGTTAAGGCTTATATGGAAGGAACTATTCTTGAAGCAGAGAAAAAAGGATATGTAGAGACAATATTTGGTCGAAAAAGATATTTGGAAACTGAACTTGCAAGTTCAAATGCAATGATTAGAGAATTTGGTAAACGAGCTGCAATTAATCAACCAATGCAAGGTACTGCAGCTGATTTGATGAAAATTGCGATGATTGAGTTTTCAAAGAAATTGAAAGAAAACAATCTTAAATCAAAAATGATAATTCAGGTTCATGATGAACTTGTGGTTGAAGTTTTGAAATCGGAATTAGATGAAGTTACAAAATTGGTAAAAGTGGCGATGGAATTAAACCAACCGCTATCTGTTCCTTTAGTTGTTGATGTAAATGTAGGTGAATCATGGAAAGAACAATAAAACTATTTTTTACAACTGTGTTAATGTTAGTGATGGGAAGTATTGCAGTATTTGCGGAGGATGGAATGCCTTTGAGTACTTTGGTTACTCCACAAAGCATTGATTATAATATTTGTACAAGAAATTATATTTTAACACCTGAAAAATTGTTCTATATGGCACTTGCGAGTATTAATGCGAATAGATTTACTATTGATGAAATGCAATCTAAAACGGGCTATATTTTGTTTACTGCGGTAAATAAACAGTATTTGGCTAGTGTTGTAAAGGTTGATGCAAATAAATCAATGTTGAGAATAACTCCGACAAATAACAATTATTTCTTTGCTCCCGGAATTGTATTGAATGTTTTTAGATATATTGATTTGAATGGGGCAACTCCTGTTTATAATTTGGTGCAGCATTAGGAAGTAGTGGAAATTTCCCTCCCTTGTGGGAGAGGGTAGGGTGAGGGGTGTAATTTTTGGCAACTACTTGAAAAACATCAAAAAATTTGTTAAAATAGAGATGTTGACAGAGAACAGAGAGGAATTTTTATGAAAAAGAGATTGATGTCACAAGAGTTTGAAAAATTGAACAAAGCTCTATGTGGCGGATGGAACGGCACGTTCCTCGGGGGGGGGGCAATAGTCTAAAACCCTCTCATAATCAAGATTTTAGCCTAATCGAAGCTTTTAATAATCTCGCCCTTTGGGGAGAGAAGAAATTTGTTAGTGAGCTAAAGCGAACTTATAAATTTCAGAGAGGGGTTAATTGTCATACTGAGGACAACAGTCCGAAGTATCGCATGGTTGGTAAAATTTATCAGTGTCTTACCAATGTTGATAAAAGATTGCGCAACAAGTGCGCAATGACATGTTTGGGTAAAAAAGTCCTCTCTCTTGGGAGAGAGAGCAAGCGTTCTAGTGAAACGAGTTACGCAGGCGAGAGAGGGTTAAGTCATGAATTGATAAATTGTGAATCCTCTCCCGAATTTCTAAGTGATAAGGTCTACTCACTATTCACCACTCACCATTCACTAAGAAAAACAGCTTTCACACTTGCAGAGGTTTTAATTACTCTCGGTATCATCGGTGTTGTTGCTGCGTTAACTTTACCTGCTTTGATTAATAATTACGAAAAATCTGTTGTAGAAACTAGAATGCAAAAGTTTTATACAAATATTAATGCTGCATTAAAGTTGTCTATTGTAGAAAATGGAGATATGGTTGATTGGACATTTCCTCAAGATTATTATGATGCTGATGGCTCAGAAAAATTTTTTAATACTTATTTGAAAAATAATTTACAGTATCTTAAAACTGTTCCACGAGTTACGACAAGCTGGCCGACTAACGGTATAGAGGTTGATTTGAATGATGGTTCTGCTTTTGTTTTGTCTGGTACTTGGATTACATACTACCCAAATGCTAATAAAAAACTACGTAGTGGGGTGGATTCGTTTATATTTATAATTAATAAAAATGGAAATTCTGTTATTCCGCATGGAAATGAGCTTAAACTAAATGAAAATACATTAAAAAAAGTCAACGATGTAGTATATTCATGTAATGGAAATACGCATAGAGATTATAATCGTTCTTGTGCCGCCTATATTATGCAAAATGGATGGAAAATTCCTAAATATTATCCTTGGGGTGATTTGAAAAAGGTTAAATAGTAAAAATGGTGGTGAAAAATTTTTACTTTATTTATTCAATATTTCAAAAGCCGTTTCAACGATATTTTTTATATCAAGAGTTGTTTTATTTTCATTATGTGAAGATAGCCAGATAAGGTATTCTATGTTGCCGGATGGCCCTTTTATTGATGAAAAAGTTAGGTCGTTAATTGAGTAATTTAATTCTTTTGCACAATTGATGACGTTTTCTATAACCTCTTGGTGAACCTTTTTATCTCTGACAACTCCGCCTTTTTCAACTTTTTCTTTCCCTGCTTCAAATTGGGGTTTTATTAATAAAATCATTTCATGAAAATCAGGCGATAACAAATTTTTTAAATTAGGCAAAACTTTTGTCAGAGAGATAAATGATAAATCACTTACTAGCAAATCTGCTATAGGCTCGTTTTCTGAATATATTTCTTCAAATGCGCAGTTTTTTAGGTTTGTTCTTTCAATTGTTTTAACTCTTTCATCAGAACGGATTTTCCAATCCAATTGCCCATAACCGACATCTGCCGCATAGACAAATTTCGCTCCGTTCTGCAATAAACAGTCTGTAAAACCTCCTGTTGAAGCTCCGGCATCAAGACAAATTCTTCCTTCTATTTTAACAGGGAAGGTATCTAAAGCTTTTTTTAATTTGAAACCGCCACGAGATACAAAAGGCATTGATTTTACAACGATTTCGTATTCTTTAGTCGGATTAATTTGAAAGCCGGCTTTTGTGATGTATTCGTCATTAATTTTTACGTGACCGGCTAAAATCGCAGCAGCAGCTTTGCTTTTTGTTTCAAAATAACCTAAATCAGTAAGGTATTTGTCTAATCTTTCTTTCATATTTTTAAAGTAGCATAAAATCGTTTTGGTTTGTAGTACAATTTTGATATGATTAAATCTGATATTATAAAAATTGAAAAAATTGATAATTTTGATAACAATTATGTTGAACGAAAATTAGCGAAAAACTTTGCTAATGTTATTCGCTGGGCGATTGTAGAAGTTTCTGAAAAAGATTTGACTGTTAGTATTTCTTACGAAATGTAACGATTAATGTTATTTAGTTAAAGTATTTTTATAAAATATCCGACATATACGTAGTAGGAGAATATTTATGTCAGATTTAAGTGTACAACAACAAAAACAATTAAGTTTATATTTGAAGAAAAATCCTAAAATTTCTCGTGAAAAAGCGATTGTTTTGCTGTTCGGGGGGGGGGCAATGCGCCCACTAATAAAGGGATTGCGGTAGAACATTCTTCCAAACAAACTCAATCTCATACAATTTATCTTCAATCTGGAAGAAAAGTTGTTTATACAAAATTAAAAGATGGGCGGATGGCTTGCAAGTATTATGGTGCAGATGGAACACAACTTAAACCAGAATACTTTAAAAAAGTAGAAGGTAAAATTTCTATTTCTAATGATGGTGCGACTTATTGTGTTACAAAAAATGGTAAGAAAAGTAAGCCATTAAAAGCTAAAAGTCCATCTTTAGGACAACTCGATCAAAATATTGCCAAATTAAACAATCAAGAAAAGAAATTAAATAAAATAAAAAAAGAGCAAGGCTTTATTGGCAAAGGTTGGAACTGGTTTAAGAATAAAACCGGTATTGGAGATAGTTCCAATAAAGCGCAAATGCAAATTAATGCGGAACGTGATATGTTGAAACAATTACGTCAGCCGAATGCAAAAATTGACCAAAAACAATTCGAGAAAATAACAGGACAAAAATATACAAAAGCTAATCTTGAAAAATTTAAAAAAGGAGAATTTTCGCAAGCTAGTCAAAAAGTTGCAGGATATCAAGAAGGTCAAGAAATGGTAGTTGATGTTGTTGCCGATGTTGCAGCAGGTGCAGCTTCTTTTACTATTTATACTCTTTCTATCGCAGCAGCTCCATTTACAGGTGGAGGAAGTATTGCATTAGGGGGTGCTTTGGCAGCCGGAACAGGTGCTTTGGTAAAAACAAGTGTAAAATATGCAGATGCAGTAAGTGGTGGTAGAAAATATACATTGAATGATGCAAAAAAAGATGCTTCAACAGGTGCTGTTTCAGGTTTGTTAGCTCCTATAACTGCTGGAGCAGGAGGTGCGATTGGAAAAACAGTTGCAACCAAATTGGGTTTGCAAACCATAAAAACAGTTGGAAAAGAAATTGGAGAAGATGTTGTTGAAAATAGCTTCAAACAAACGTTGAAAACATCTTTAATGAGTCCCGGAGCATTCAAATATGTTGGAGAAGGGACCGGAAAGAAAATTCTTGCCTATAGCTCAGAAGTTGTAACAGACGGAGCATTGAACGACGGAATAGGCAACGGGTTTAGGACAGCCGTGAACGGGGGTTCTCTTTTAGATGTTGCAAAAGCGTCAGGAGAAGGTGCTTTGTTCGCTCCTCTAGTTGGTTTAGGAATGAAAGGCACAGGGCTTGTTTTATCCAGAGGTATTGGCAAAAAATTCGTAACCCACGGAAAAGAAGTTATTGAAAATAAGCGAATACTGCTAAAACAAAAAATGGCGCAAGGGAATAAAGTTTTGCAAAACAGCAACACATCTATTCCGAAAGGGGCGCTAAGAGCTCCTTCATCAAAATTTGCAGAGACAGATGAAGCGTTTATAAATATTGTTCGCAACAATAAACAAGCTATTTTAGAATTGAATAAAAAATCTGGTGACGATTTTATAAAAGGCGCATTTGCATTATGCAAAAAGGCTATGGGACTAGAAGATGCTCCAATTAAACTAAAAATAATTGGCAGTGGTTCAAATTATTCTTCTGTTGGCGACAATATGGGGAAAAGTGCAGGAATTGCCATAAACAGAAATTGGCAAAATCGAAACAAAGCAGAATTATTTGCGGCTATTTGTCACGAATTAAACCACCAATTTCAATATAAAGAAATGTACATAAATTCAACATTGAATGATAAACATTTGAATATGTCTAAAAATTTGACAGATTGGATAGACAAGCATATTGAATTTCTTGATGGACATGAAAATTATTATGATAAGGCTGAGATTTATTCTGATAATTTCATAAACCATTATATAGAACCGGATGTTAATTTTGACGCTTACAGGCAACAACCGGTTGAGGCTGAAAGTATGAGAAGAGGAGAGTTAGTTCGAGATGCGTATAATCAAGTAATTCAAGACAACCACACAAATATTAAATTAGACCCGTTAGAAAGACAAGCTACTCAACAAATAATTAATAATATTAAAAGGAAATATCCAAATGCTACAATCGAAGCACTTCAAGAGGTAGCAAATGATGCAATTGCAACAATGAGGCAACCCGAATTCTCTAATTACACAGTCGACAAGTTTGTTTCGTATTTTCTAAGTATGTATTAATGTTAATACACATTAGTTAATAATTTGATTTTAAAAGTTGTCTGATGTACACTTTTTATTAGTACATTGCCGGGTCGGAATTAAAAACCTTACCGGCTAAGTGTTCGTCATTCTGAGGGGGTGACAATCCCGAAGAATCTCATGTGTGGTGAGATCTTTCGCTAACGCTCAAGATGACAACCAAAAACAAATTAAGGAGAATTTGAAATGGCACCAAAAAACTTTTTATTTACTTCCGAATCAGTTACGGAAGGACACCCCGACAAAGTTTGCGATCAGATTTCTGATGCAATTTTAGACGAGTTTTTAACAAAGTATCCGCAATCTCGTGTTGCTGCTGAAACTACTGTTACTACAGGTATGGCACTTGTTTGCGGTGAAATTACATCTGATTGTTATGTTGACATTCCTTCAGTTGTAAGAAACACTATTAAAAATATCGGTTATACAGAAAGTGAAGGCGGCGGGTTTGATTTTAATACTTGCGCTGTTTTGACTAGTATTGATGAACAATCTTGTGATATTGCCGGCGGCGTAAATAAAGCTCTTGAATCTCGTTCTGACAATGCCGATACATCTGTTTCAGAAACAGAAGATATTGGAGCAGGTGATCAAGGTATTATGTTTGGGTACGCTTGTAATGAAACACCAGAACTTATGCCTTTACCTATCAGCTTGGCTCACAAGCTTTCATATAGATTGGCTCAAGTTAGAAAACAAGGGATTTTATCATACCTTAGACCGGATGGAAAATCTCAAGTTACTGTTGAATATGTAGACGGAAAACCTTCAAGAATACATACAGTATTGATTTCAACTCAACATGATGATGTAATTGATGGTATTTCTGATAATGCTCAAATTCAAGCTAAAATTAGAGAAGACATCAAAAAATACGTAATTGATTATGTATTTGAAAACGAAGCGATTAAACTTGATGATGAAACAAAAATTCTTGTTAATCCATCAGGTCGTTTTGTAGTTGGTGGACCTCAAGGTGATGCTGGTTTGACAGGTCGTAAGATTATTGTTGATACTTACGGTGGTTATTCTCGTCACGGTGGTGGGGCTTTCTCAGGAAAAGATCCAACAAAAGTTGACAGATCCGCAGCTTACGCATCACGTTATGTTGCTAAAAACGTTGTTGCAGCAGGCTTAGCAGAAAAATGTGAAATTGAATTGGCATACGCTATTGGTGTTGCAGAGCCTATTTCAATTATGGTTGATACTTTTGGAACAGGTAAAATTTCTGATGATGAAATTTCTGAACTTGTTTCTAAAAACTTTGACCTTAGACCGGCTGCAATTATCAAAAACTTCGATTTGAGAAACTTGCCTGCTAAAAACGGTGGCAAATTCTATCAATTATTAGCAGCTTACGGTCATATGGGCAGAACTGATATTGATGTTCCTTGGGAACATACAGATAAAGCCGATGCTTTGAAATCTCAAGCTTGCTCTTGCGGATGTTGTTCTTGCAAGTAAGTTGATAAATAAATGATTAAAAATAGAGTTGGAAAATCTTTCTGACTCTATTTTTTTGTTGGACTAGAAAGCCCAATCTACTTAAACAACTGTGGTATATAGAGCTATTTTAACTTAATTTTTTTCTAAATTTGAAAAATCAACCTTGTTTTCATTGCTTTTTTTAATCAAATAAGCTGCAACTATTGCCGTAATTGGTACGCAGAAAAGAATTGCAATACTTCCTATTAATGCTGACAAAATTTCAGTTGCAACTTGGTTTAGATTGAAAAATTTGTTCATATCAATGTTGTTTGATAATAAAACTAATGGTAAAGAACTTCCCAAATATACTAAAATCAAAGTGTTTGACATTGTTCCGATTATATCTCTACCGACATTCATACCGGATTTGAAAAGTTGTTTTACTGTCAAATTTTTATCTGTTTCGAAGATTTCATTAACCGTACTTGCAATAGATACTGCAGTATCCATCAATGCTCCTAATGCTGCTATAATCATTGAAGCCGCCAAAATTCCTGTAAAACTTAAATCAGGCCTTGCGGTGTATAAAAACATATTTTCTTCGCCTGCAAAGCCAGTTAGATGTGCGAAATATATTGCCAACATTGAAAAACCGCCGGCAAATACCAAACTTATTGAAGTTCCGATGATTGCAGCCGAGCTTTTTGAATTAAATCCCCCAACAAGATAGATTGTTATTACTGTAGATAAAATCCCGACTAAAACCGCAGATGCTATCGGGTAAAAACCGTGCAATATCATTGGCATTAGCATAAAAAATATTAGACACATTGTTGAAATTATAGAAACAATGCTTGTTGCTCCTTTTTTCTTTCCGATAAAGAGTAATAACGCAAAAAATATAGCTGTAAAAATATAAATATAATTATCTCTTTGAATATCTGCAATAAATATATCGACATCATCAGGGGTTGAAACAGTGTCATTTAAGGGTTCTAAGTGGAGAACAACTTTGTCGCCTTTGGATAAATTTATGTCGTAGGCAGGGTTTCCAGTTAACATATTGTCTATGAGGCGTTCTGTGTTTTTAAATTTACCTGTTAACACTCTTACTGTAACAACTTGTTTGGTCGTTTCTTCACCTTGATTTAATCCTTGAGCATCTTCATATTTTATATTTTCTACAATTCCTGTTTCAGAAGGAAGAACTGTTTTGGAGTTGTCATCTGCTTGTGCCGGTAAAATTAAACCAAAGAATAAAATAAAAATTGCTAATATTTTTTTCATAATTGTCCTTTAGAACAAACTTTTTTGTTCATTAATATTTCTGTTTTTATATCCCAGATGTCTGTAAGTCGCAGGTGAAACTTTTCTGCCTCGTGGTGTGCGCTGAAGTAAACCTGCTTGTAGTAAAAATGGTTCGCAAACATCTTCTATTGTTCTAACGTCTTCACCAATAGCTGCGGCGATAGTTTCAATCCCGACTGGTCCTCCGTCGTATTTTTCAATAATCAATTTTAATAAACTTCTGTCGGTATTATCAAGTCCGTAGTTGTCGATTTTTAGAATATCTAAAGATTTATTTGCAACATCTTCTGTGATTTTTCCGTCGTGTTTCACAAGAGCGTAATCTGAAACTCTTTTAACCAGTCTGTTTGCAATACGAGGAGTTCCTCTTGACCGCTTGGCGATTGCGTGTGCGCCTTCTTCTGTGATTTCAATGTTTAAAATTCCTGCGGTTCTTTTTATAACTTCAGAAAGCTCGTCTTCTGTATAAAATTCAAGTCTGTGAATAATTCCAAACCTATCTCTTAATGGACCTGAAAGTTCGCCGGCTTTAGTTGTTGCGCCAATTAGAGTGAATTTAGGTAGTGGAACTCGTAGTGTTTTGACTGTTTGACTTTTACCGGTCGTCATATCCAAAAAGAAATCTTCCATTGCGGGATAAAGAATTTCTTCTGCTACTTTGTTAAGTCTGTGGATTTCATCAATAAACAGGATTTCTCCTCCCTTTAATGACATCAAAATTCCGATAATATCTCTAGGTCTTTCAAGAGCCGGAGCAGAAGTTATTTTTATCTCAACTCCCATTTGTTCTGCAATTACTCCTGCAAGAGTTGTTTTTCCCAATCCAGGTGGACCATAAAAAAGTAGGTGATCGAGAGGAAGTTCTCTTTTTTTTGCGGCAGCAATTGATATTTTTAATGTTTCTTTTAAAGCTGATTGACCAATATATGTATCGAAAGTTTTTGGTCTAATACAGTTTTCAAAATTTTTGTCATTATCAAGAACTTCTGATTTGATTACCGAAGATTTTTTCTTTTCAGCAATCGGTTTACGATCAAAATCATTGTCATCCGCTATAATACTCATTTATATCCCTCACAAGTAACTTTATACTCAAAATAGTGTATAAGTTTCTGTTCATTGAATTTCCTCTATATTTATGTTACCATAAAATTAACGTATAGAACAATTTATTAAGAAGGAGAAGTAATGAAAGTATCAGAACGTTTGGAACAGATTCCTCCATATTTGTTTGCTGAAATAGATAGAAAAATTGCAGAAGCAAAGGCAAAAGGTATTGATATCATAAGTTTGGGGATAGGAGATCCTGACAAACCGACACTACAACCTGTAGTTGATGCTATGCACAAAGCAATTGACAATCCTAAAAACCATGATTATCCACCTTATAACGGAACAGAAGGGTTTAGAAAAGGTGCTTGCGAATGGATGAAAAAACGTTTTGGCGTAGAATTAAATCCTGATACTGAAATGCTTGCAAATATCGGTTCAAAAGAGGCTATTGCGCATGTGTTCTTTGCGTATGTCGATAAAGGCGATTATACGTTAGTTCCAGATCCTGGTTATCCGGTTTATCACAATGCTACAATCTTTGCAGGAGGAACTCCATATGAAATGCCTTTATTAGAAGAAAACGGATATCTTCCAGATTTTGATAAAATACCTGCTGATGTTGCCCAAAAGGCAAAATTGATGTTTTTGAATTATCCGAACAATCCGACTAGTGCTACTGCTGATTTGGATTTTTGGAAAAAAGCAGTTGATTTTTGTAAAAAGTATGACATTTTGTTGTGTTCAGATATGGCTTATTCAGAAATGACGTTTGATGGTTATAAAGCTCCATCAGTGCTTCAAGTTGAAGGTGCGAAAGATGTTGCAATTGAATTTTATTCTCATTCAAAATCATACAATATGACCGGATGGAGAGTTGGTTTTGTTTGCGGTAATGCAGATGCAGTAAAAGCTTTAGGAACAATTAAAAATAATATTGACTCTGGTACATTTAAAGCTATTCAAGAGGCAGCAACTGCAGCATTTACTGTTGATGAAAAATATATTAATGATTTGAATAAAATGTATCAAGAACGTAGAGATGCCGCAGAAGAAGGTTTTAGAGAATTAGGTTGGGATATTAAACCGTCTAAAGCAACTTTCTATTTGTGGTTACCTGTTCCACCTGGAATGACTTCAGAAGAATTTGTTACCGCAATGCTTGAAAAAGCTCACGTCGTTGTTCCGCCGGGAAATGGTTACGGTAAATATGGGGAAGGTTATTTCCGTGTTGCTTTGACTAAAGATGTTGAAACTATTAAAGAATGTATTAAAAGAATGAAGGATGCAGGAATTAGATATAATTAAGTTAAACAAGATAAACTTAACATTTTTGTCTGATTGATTGTAGAATGGTATAATTTTTCTATGGAATGTCCAAAGTGCGGATTAGAAATTGATGATAAGGCAATGGTTTGCCCGAACTGCAAGAAGGTGTTGAAACTAGCATGTCCTATCTGTAAGACTATAAATACGACAAACACTTGCAGAAAATGTGGATATACTATTATAACAAAATGCCATAATTGTGGAAAGGTAAACCAAACAGCTGTAAAAAAATGTAAAAAATGCGGATTTGATACTGAAAAAAGCGTAATTATGAATGAATCAAATGCCGATGATTTTGCTATTTTGACAATTGATTTTCCTAATATGGATGAGATGAAAAATTGTTTAGGTTCTGCAAAACTTTTGAATAAATTCAAAATTAACCTTGACAAAATTATTCTTGACTACACAAAATCGATTGGACTTCGTCGTCAATTAATTGGTAAAACATATGTAATTCGTTGTGATAAGGATTATACTTTTAACAGTTCGGCTGCTACTGCCGTGAAAACTGCGATAGAGTTACTAAATCTAATTACTGCAATGAACTGTAAATTAACTCGTAAAAAAAATGCGACTGTTCGTTGCAATATGTTTATCTTGAAACGAAATATTGAAGATGATCCGAACAATCTTGATTCTGGTTATAATATTAGTCTTTTAAATCAAAATGCAAGTAAAAAAACGGATAAAATCCTCAATACTTTTCAGGTTTTGACAGAAGATAATGTCGCAGATGCAATCAGTGGAGATTACAAATTGTCACCATTAAATTCAGTTGTTGTTAATGGTGAAATGTTAATGTTTTACGAAGTTGATTTGAGGGAATTTGTAAAAGTTGAATATCCTGAAGAAGATGAAGATCAAGAAATTGAAGTTCCAAATTTTGTTCAAAATATGTTGATTGAACAAGATAAAATGGACGGTGAAGCTCTAAATAATTTGGATTCACCGGGTGATCCTGATGCAATTTACGATATTGAAACGATTAATTTTGATGAAATAAATTGTGAATTTATTAGGACTGAAAATATTGATGTTCTGTTCTATATAATGAACAAATTCCAATCTATTCCAAAAGGAATTGTTGCTATTAAAACCGCAGAAATGTATAAACCATATACATTGAAAGTTTTGAATGCGGCAGGAGAAACAGGAAAATTTAACAATATTATTTCATTGACTTGTTACGACGAAATGAAATATTCTCCATATTCATTCTTTAGAGATTTGGTTTCTGCGATTTTTGAATATACCGTTTCACAAAAACTGTTTTTTGAAAATGATTTTTCAATGTTTGCATCAGTTGATCCTGACGGATTGATTAGAGATTTGATTACATTGAAAGAAAGAGATGGACAAAATACAGAAGACACTCGATTTGTTTATTTTGATATTTTCTTAACTCTATTGCAAATTATTCCGAAAACATTGATATTTATTGAAGATTTTGAAAAAATTGATTCAAGTTCTTACGATGTTTTGAAATATTTGTTTGAGGCTTTTGAACAATTAGATATAAGTTTCTTGATTTCTTACAACAAAGATTTTTCTTTGCATAAAGACTGTCATTTCTTGTTGAGCAAACCTTATTATACAGAAATAACTTTAAAACCGACATCTTTTGAAAAATTGATTGAGGAAAATAAAATTTATTATAGAAATATTTTGAACAATTTCTATTTTCAAAGAGTTGCGAAATATGCTTGCGGAAGTAGTTTGTTTATTGATATAGCAATTCAGTATTTGATAGAGTCTGGAGTTTATGCTGCTGACGATGATAGTATTGAGATGATTAACCCTAAAACAATTATTATTCCATCAAGTTTGGATAAATTGGTTGCTCGTAGGTTGAATTTGTTGCAAGATGATGAAGCTGCGATGAAATTTCTTACTTCAATTGTCCTTTTAGGGACAAGAATTGATATGGGAACTGTCGAAAGTTTGGGATATGAAAATTTGAATGAAATTATTGAAAAACTTTCTGGAATGGGATTTTTATATCAGTATAACAATTGTATTTATTTCCCTAATTATAATTTGTTGAGGGATAATCTTTTAACAACTATAAGTAAAATTTATTTGGAAGAAGTTGCAAAAGATTTGTTTGCAAAAGTGTTTAATGACGATATGCCAAGTCCTGTAAAAGCTTATTTATATGGACTTTTGCAAGATACAGAAAATGAACGTCATCAATGGGAACAATTGGCTGAAATTGATTTGTCTTTAGGTGACTTTAGTGCTTATTTGAACTGTACTAACAAAATTTTGGAGCTTCTTGATAAAAATGATGATCCTGAAAAGATGGAAGAAATTGCAGAATACAAAAAAAGTTTGTATGAAAAAATATCAAATAATTTGTATGAGTATGTTCCTGACAAAACTGCGGATATTGCAGAAATGACTTTGAAGAATTTAGAGAAAACTTCTGATGTTGATAAAATTATTCTTCTTTGCAATAAGATGATTAATGGTGCGTTGATGGCTGGAAATTACAATCACGCATTGGAATTAACTCATAAGGTGTTGTCATTATTACCTCCATCATCATTAAATCCTGCGGATGAAAATTTTAATAGTTACTTTTTCTTGATGTCTGTTATTCATATTCAAATTTTGTTCAATATTGGAGCTTTGATGGATTGTTTGGATATTGGTTATAAAGTTTTGAATGTTGTAAATAATCAAACAATGCCGACTTTAAAACCAGATTATATGTCAGATGATGATTTTCAATCTTTAATTGTTGATTCTGCCGGATATGTAGCGTTAGCCAATGTTTTATTATTGGGCGGAAATGTAGAAGAATTTTTAAGAATTTTGAGAGCAGATTTGGATTGTGTTCCGCAATCTTATGATTTGTTTATTGCTTTAGAAAAACTTATTCATGGTGTTGAAATCACCGAATTTAATCCTGAAATTTCTGATAATGATA
>ENA-UERG01002293-UERG01002293.1-human-gut-metagenome-genome-assembly--contig:-NODE-2293-length-13889-cov-22.585940_pt1 | contig 13889 bp, 16 predicted proteins | sample MGYA00242954_ERZ507954 | MGnify/ENA primary metagenome ERZ507954 (study PRJEB26167, sample SAMN06115478) | human gut metagenome | host: Homo sapiens | place: China:Sichuan | collected 2015-01-21... | reverse complement strand
GAGGAGGCGGGCTTATTTTATACCCCGCACCCCGAAGAAGATAAGCGGCTGGGTACCGTTGGCCATGTCCGCATGGACTTCGGCCGCAGCGGCAACGAGTTCTGGCATACATGGTGGCCCCGTGGCCCGGAGGAGCTGAATAGCCCCGCATTCAAGCTGGAGCTGCAGGAGGTCGTGGACACGCTGCGGGAGAGTGTACTGAAAAACCGCTTTGCCATGGAGCGTTTTTGCTATGAACACGGCGGGAAAATCAGCGGCGGCTGGACACAAAACTACGGTTATGTCGTGGTAACGGAGCATTACCGCTACTGCCTGCGGTGCAACCCCTCTCCGGGCGATTATAACGGGTATCTGACGGCCTATGATCTGGATGTCCAGCGGCAGAACATGGCACAGAAGGAAGTGCCTCACATGGAAATAGGGGGCATGATATGAGCATGGGAACGGCTTGTGTCAGAGGGCCTCCCGCACTGTCAGACCATTCTAAATTCTTCCGTTGACTTACGGATGGTTGTGTGGTAGTTGTTTGTGCTACCAAAAACATAGAAAGGAGAAACGCACATGAAAAAGAAGATCATGACCCTGATGGCGGGAATGCTCCTGCTGCTCACAGCCTGCGGGCAGACGGGGAGCAATTCCGCATCGACGATGCTGCCAGTGGCGGCGGTGCAGAGCGCAGCACAGGCCATCGCGCCCATGGAGGACAAGACGCAGGAAGATGTCGACAGCCTGCCCGCTGAGGAGGGCGTCGAGGAGGTCAAGGGCGCAGATGACAAGGAAACTCCGAACCCCGCCGAGGACACGGATACACCTTCTGCCAAGACGGAGGAAACTTCGACTACGCCCGCCGGTGAGGGACATTCCGACGCGCCGGAGCCGCCTGCTGCACCCAAACAGCCGGAGCCGCCTGCGCCGGAGGATAAACCGGCTCCCGCACCCACGCCGGCACCTACACAGAAGTCGGCAGAGAAACAGGAGGAGGAACCTGCGCCTACGCCCGAACCTGTCCCTGCACCTGAGCCGAAACCCGAACCGGCAGACCGCTGGGCGGCTGTTAGCGCCGCCAATGCCTACGCGGTAACGCAGTACGGCGTCATCACAGACGGCAGCCTGACGCTGGACAACAGCGCCTACCGCTTCCCTGCATCGGTGGCAGCGGACGCTTCGCAGGAAGTGCTGGAGGCCAAGGCACGGGACATGGTGGACTACACCTTCCGGCAGCTCATGATGCAGGCGGGCATGGATAGCATCGCGGACGCGGGCTTCCATTGCAACGTCTGCATCGTAGAGGATGGTGCAAGCCTGCTCATCTATGTTCTCTATGCAGGCTGAGAAAAAACAATACGCAAGACCTCTCTGGAAACAGAGAGGTCTTATCTTTTGTAGAGGAGGAAGCCATTTGAAAGCATTCAAACACATGACAGCCTTTGTGCTGGCGTTGGTCATGGCGGCAGCACTGGCGGTGACCGCCTATGCTGCCAGCGTGACGGTCAAGTACAGGGTCTACGTCTATTCTGACGAGATCACATTTCGTCAGTATGATTATAGCCAAAGCACAACGCCGTCCATTACAAATCTGACCATCTCGGCTACCAGCGGCCTCGGCAGCGGCAGTGCCCTCTACCACATGAAATATGCGGATGGCGCGGTGGCCTACTGTATCGAGCCGGGTGTTCACTCCGATGACAGCGGCACCTACAAGGAGGGATCCAGTGCCAGCTGGTATAACCTGCCCGCCTCTGTGCAGAGCGGCATTGCACTGGCGATGTCCCTGGGCTATCCCAGCGCCGACTACGGCGCAGCGTCCGGCGACCGGAACAGCAGTGCCATCATCAACGCGGAAAAGTGGGCGGCCACGCAGGCCATCATCTGGGAGCTGATCTGCGAATACCGCAACGCTTATACCTACGACGATTGGGGATACAGCCCATTCTATGGCTGCGTGGACACGAGCCGCTACCCGACCTTCGGGCTGTGGTATGACAAAATCGCGGCGGCGATGCAGAACGCCACGATGATCCCCAGCTTTGCAGAGTACGCACCGCGCTGGTGCGACACCATCGAGCTGAAGAGGAACGCAGCGGGCAGCTATACAGCTACGGTCACGGATGACAATGAGGTGCTGGGTGACTACAATTTCGCCGCCAACAGCGGGAGCGGCATCACCTTCACACGGAAGGACGACACCCTGACTATCACGGCGACGGCAGCGGCGGCCAAGAATCTCGACACCGAGAAAACCTACTCGGCCACCGGCAGTGCCTATGAGATCGATCCGGATCGAGCGGTGATCTGCTGGTACGACCGGACGGGACGGTACCAGGCGATGGCTGGTTATACCGGCGTGGGGCGCGACCCCGTGAAGGCGTACATTAAAATCAAAACCGTGGAGGCGAAGGGCAGCATCACCGTCCGTAAGGTGGATGTGACGGGCAGCCCTCTCACCGGTGCGGAGCTGCTGCTGGAGACTTCCGCAGATGGCAAGACATGGACGGAGGTGGGCAGAGTGACCACCGACAAGATCGGCGTCGCCAAGTGGGAGAATCTTAAAACCGGTGTGCGGTACCGTGTAACGGAGACCAAAGCCCCAGCAGGGTACACGCTACTGACCGAGCCGCTGTTCACAGGAACGTTGGACAGCAATAACCGAGACATTACCATCACTGCCTGCAACAATGCAGGCTTCGTCCTGCCCTTCACGGGCAGCACGGGATTTACAACCTATTTCCTGTTTGCAGCACTCATGCTTTGCATGGGTGTTTATTTTTGCAAAAAACTTGAAATGGAGGAGAACACCAAATGAAAAAGATCCATCGCGTATTGGCCATGCTCATGGCCGTTGTTATGGCTCTGAGCCTCATCACCACAGCGTTCGCAGAACCTACCATCGACCCCACAAAGAAAGTATCCCTGAGCCTCTACAAGTACGACATCACCACGGCCGGCAAAGACAGCGCATGGGATGCGGAATCCTACGTTTCCAACGGCCTGCATGACGACGCGGTTATCGACAAGCTGAGCAAGTACGCCATCCAGGGCGTGGAGTTCACCTACCTTCGCGTTGCTGACATCACCATGAACAGTGAGGTCGTGGATGGTCAGCGTCAGGTGGGCGTGCTGTATGGCTTCGATAGCTCTGACCGCAGCACCGCCGTTTTGTCTACCATCGGCCTGACCAACGCAGACGCTCACAAGACCGAGGGAGGCGTCAACTACTTCACCAGCGATATGCTCAACAACAAGCTGTCCGCTGCACTGGCTGCCAACACCACCACCGTGAAGAATGCGCTGGAGACCGCTGTCAAGAACGGCGGTGTGGCTATGCCCGAAACGGATGCCACCGGCCACGCCTCTGCTGACCAGATGGAGCAGGGGTTGTATCTCGTCGTGGAGACTCGTGTCCCCGAAAATGTTACCAGCACCTGCAATCCCTTCCTCGTGTCCCTGCCCATGACCACCATTGACGGCGTGGTGTGGAATTACGATGTTACCGTTTACCCCAAGAACCAGACTGGCAATCCTACGTTGGATAAGACTGTGCGCGAAGCAAAGAACTCCACCGGCAAGAATACCGGCAGCCTGACCGACATCGCCGATGGGTACGAGCATACCGCATCCGCATCCATAGGCGACACTGTAGACTACCAGATTATCAGCACCCTGCCCACCATTACCTCCAAGGCATCGGCTCTGAGCGAGTACACCTATGTGGACACACTGAGCAGGGGCATTCGCTACAACAAGAACGATGTGGTCATTGAGTTCTTTAAGGACGCTGGCTGCACTGACAAGATCACCACCTGGGATGAAAATTCCGGCAAGTTCACCGTGGCCTATGATGATGCACAGAACATTATGACCATCCGGATGACTGAGGCTGGTCTGGCGGAGATCAATGAGGCGGCTGCCGTGTATATCGACAACGTGAAGCGCGGTTACAGCGACTGCACCATGCGCATTACTTACGCGGCCACCCTGACCTCCGACGCCAAGATGGGCGACAAGGATAATCCCAACACTGTGACCCTGACGTGGAAGCGCACCAACACTACGTACTATGACACGCTGGAGGATTGTTGCCATGTGTTTACTTACGGCATTGATGTGCTGAAGCAGTTCAGCGATGGCAAGGGTGACATCCAGGACGTCAAGTTCCTGCTGCATAATGACAGTGACGACTGCTACATCATCGCCGACCTGAAAGATGGCATCTACTACGCCAAGGGTATCACCACCAAGAAGTCCGACGCTACCACCTTTGTCCCCAACAGTAGCGGCCACATCATCGTGAAAGGGCTGGAGGATGATAGCTACAGCCTGACTGAAACCGCCACGGATAAGGGCTATGTGCTGCTGAGGGACGCGGTCAAGATCGTTATCAAGACCGCTGAGAACGGGCAGTGTGAGAAGTGCGGCGCAAAGCTGCTGACCGCCTCCGCCACCGTCAACGACAAGGACGTTACCATGACCGACGGCAACGCCATTGTGCCGCTGACTGTGGTCAACAACCCCGGCTTTGACCTGCCTAAGACGGGCGGCTATGGCGTTTGGATGTATACGGTGGGCGGCGTCCTGCTGCTGGGCGCGGCGGCTTTCATCGTGATCCACAGCCGTAAGCACAAGAACGAGCAGTGAACCGCTGGTTACTGGCGGCGGCTTGCGGTGTTGCGGCGTTGGGGCTGATGCTTTACCCACTGGTGGGAGAGCTGGTAAGTGAGAAATATCATTCAGACGTTGAAACCACATATACCGCCGCCATTGAGGATACCGATGCTGCTGAACTGACCGCCCAGCGGGAAGCGGCAGAGCAGTACAACGCCATGCTGTCCGGCGCAACTATTACTGAGGGAGGGGCTTCCGCCCCTCCCTTGGCCTATGCCCAGCAGCTCACCGTGGGCGGCGTCATGGCCTATGTAGACATTCCCAAAATCAACGTGTACCTGCCCGTGCAGCATGGTACGGACGCGGAAACGCTTGAAAAGTCAGTCGGCCATGTGGTAGGGACTTCCCTGCCGGTGGGTGGAAGCAGCACCCACGCGGTGCTGTCGGCGCACAGTGGACTGGCGAGTTCCAAGCTGTTTTCGGACATCGACCAGCTTGCGACGGGAGACACGTTTTATATCCATGTGCTGGGTGAGGTGCTGGCATATCAGGTGGACAATATCGCTACTGTACTGCCCACGGATACCAGCCTGCTACAAATCGAGGAGGGCAAGGAATTTGTAACACTGGTGACCTGCACGCCGTTCGGGGTCAATACCCACCGATTGCTGGTGCGAGGCCATCGGGTGCCTTATGTGCCGGAGCAGGAAGCGACTGCCGCCGCAGAAAAGCCAGCGGCATCCTCCTGGACGCAGCATTACCTCACTGGCTTGGGTATCGGCCTTAGCGTGGTGGCAGTGATCGGCGGCGGTTACTCTTTAGTGAGGAGGCTTCACCATGCGTAAGACATCACTTGTGCTGGCGGTGCTGCTGGCCGTGGCGGGTATCTGCGTCATGCTGTGGCCGGTATTTACGAGACACAAGCTGCAAGCCGACACAGATGCTGCCGTGCAGAGCTTCCTCGAAGAACGAAAGCCGGAGCAGCAGTACCCTGAGCTGTTGGCGGCTCTACAAGAGTATAACCGCCAGCTTTACGCAGAAAAGCAATCCCGTCTTATTGATCTGGAAGCCTGCGAAGAACCCGCCGCCGACTTGACTGCCTACGGCATCGAGGATGAGATCATCGGCGTGTTGGAGATACCGGCTATGGAATTGACCATGCCCATTTACTTAGGCGCGTCCGATGACCACCTTGCCGCAGGTGCGGCGGTGTTGGGAAACACATCCGCGCCCATCGGCGGCGACAACTCCAACTGCGTCATCGCCGGACACCGGGGCTGGCGCGGCGCGGACTACTTCCGGCATATAGACCGCTTGCAGATGGGCGATACCGTTACGCTGACAAATCTATGGGAAACGCTGACCTATACGGTGGCCGACATTCGGATCATCCAGCCCCACGAGGTAGAGAAAATCAAAATTCAACCAAACCGCGACCTGCTGACGCTCATCACCTGCCACCCCTATGCCAGCGGCGGGCGGCAGCGGTTTGTGGTGTACTGCGAGAGAACGGAGGTGAGATAACTATAAGCATTTTCGGCAAGGTGGCCTTCGTAGGGGACGACGATATCTTCTACGACGATGCAGACGCCTTCCTGGACTGCATCCGGGAGGAGCTTCCCTACCGCGATACCACAGGGTTTCGCTATGAAGTCCTGACAGACGATCCCGCTATCCGCAAGGCAGCAGATGACATCCTGTTTGACTTTCTTGGTGAGGAAAACCCCTGTGAGATGGAAGACTACACACAGACGATGGGAGGAATTTAGTATGAACGTAAATCGGGAGATGCTGGCGTTCCTGCGGAAGCAGTACCCTGTGGGTACACGCATCCGGCTGGACTCCATGCAGGATCCGTATGCACCGGTGGAGGCTGGCACGACGGGGAAACTGGACTATATCGACGACGCCGGGCAGTTTCATATGAAATGGGACAACGGACGGACGCTGGCGCTCATCCCCGGCGTGGACAGCTTTACCGTTTTACCGCCCGAGTTCAGCATGACGAAGCTATATATGCCGCTTACCGCCGAGCTTTATGAGACGGATGTGTATGGCAATATGCAGGAAGAGCCGGAGCTGCTGACTGGACACGACCTGACCGCGTATGAGGATCATATCCGCAGCGCACTGGTGAAGTATCGGATGCCGGAGGAGGTCAACCGCGGCATCATGCACTGGTACGATACGCCGGACAGTGTGAACGACAAGGTGCGTTCCGTCACCTTCGACGTGGAGCGGCGAAACGGCAAGCTGTGGGGTATCGCGGAATGTCAGATCAGCGGCGAGTTGTCGGCGGCAGAGCTGACCACGCTAAAGGAGTATATTGAAGGACAGGCGTCGGACGGCTGGGGCGAGGGTTTCGAGCAGCATGAGATTGCCGTTGGACGTGGCAGCGAGCTGTATGTGCATCTGTGGCAGGATGAGGACTGGAGCATCCAGACGGAGCAGGAGCGCTTCCGCGCCCACTTCGAAAAGCTGCCGGAGATGTGCTTCTCGCTGCTGCCGGGCACAGGACAGCTTATCTGCATCAAGCGCGGTGAAAGCGGGTACTACCCCAGCGATTGGTCTACCGGTGACGCCCACGAGAACCGCCGTATCGCGGATGAGCAGAACAGAAAGAGGGGCGTGACGCCTGCACAGGAGGAGGCTATGAAGATCGGCAGCATGTGCGGCTGGGATGTACCCGGTGCAGACCCGGACAACTGTGAGGACATCGTACAGCGCCGTGGGGGGATGGAGCTTGGATAAAAAGATTATCTCCATATACATGGGCAATCCCGACAACAGCAATCACGCGGAGCTGGAGCTGCCCGCCACGCCGTGGGAACTGTTGGATGCCATGGACAAACTGCGTCTGTCAGAGGGACAAGAACCCTATTGGCAGGTGGAGGACATGGGCCGATATGAATTTCTCGCCCCACATCTTGATGGGTACGATTTGTACCAGTTTAACGCACTGGCAGAGAAGCTCCGTACATTCAGCGATGTGGATGCCGTGGCTTTCGAGGGTCTGGTGCAGATGGAGCTTAACAATCTGTATCAGAACAACGGCGGTGATCTGACGCTCCGGCGGGTACTGGATCTGGCATACAGCGTGGATTGCTGTCATGTGGTGCCGGGGATCACGGACGATGCCGCGCTGGGACAGTTCTACGTGGAGAATGATTTTCTCCCGGATTTGGCAACCGTGCCGGACAGCGTATTGGAGATGCTGGATTACGAGAAGATCGGCAGATCGATGCGGGAGGGTGAGGGCGGCGTACTTACGCCCTGCGGCTATGTGATGCAGGAGTCCGAGCTGCGGCAGGCCCCGTCCAACTTGGGCAGGCCGCCACGAAAGCCGCCGTATATGATCTATTTCCTCTGCGTCAGCGACGTCCGTGCTGTAAAGTTGTACCTACCCGCAAAGCAGGCGGAGCTGGACGCCGTACTGGACTGCCTGGAGGTGGACAGCTGGCAGAAGGTGCGGTTGGAGGAGTGCGACGCCGCCATGCCGGAGATGTGGCGCTTCACGGATATGGCCTATGACGGCATGGAGCAGATCAACCGATTTGCGCAGTGCCTGGAGGAACTGGACAGAAATAACGAACTGATAAAGTTCAAGGCTGTGGCCGGTCAGCTGGACATCAGAAGCCTGGACGATGCGTTTGCACTGGCAGAGCATCTGAGCGAATATGCCCTTGAGCCGGGGATCCATTCTCTGGAGGAATTGGCGAGGGAGGAGCTCTCCGTCATCGTGAGCGATCCGGATCGTGACCTGCTGACGCGGCATCTGAACATGAAGGCCTACGGGGCAGACCTGCTGTGGCGTGATCAGGGGCTTTTCAGTGACTATGGCTATATCTGCCGTCCGGACGGACAGCCGCTGCAAGTACCGCGGCAAGGCGTGGACATGGCCATGCAATAAAATTTAACAACAATGGGACCGCTTTCCGAAAAGGGATGGCGATCCCTCTTTTGCGTCCTTTTCGGTGAACGGTCACCGGAAGGGAGTGCAAGAATGACGAAGGAAACCGTCGCCCTGTACCTGGAAAATGGATTTAAGGGGCGCAGAAATGTGATCAGCAGCCGAGAACTGGAGCGAGTGCTGGGCATCAGCGGGAACGAGCTGCGGCGGCGCATCAACCTTCTGCGGCGGGACACCGTACCCATCGCGGCAGACCAGCGGGGCTACTACTTCGCGGAAACGGCGGCGGAGGTCTATGATACCATCCGCGGCTTGCAGAAAATGCGCAGTGGACTGGACGCGGCTATCTCCGGACTGGAGCGTGCGTTGGAGAAATTTGATGCGTGACAGCCTGATAAAGCTCATGCCTTGGATGGGCGGTAAGGGACAGCTTATGTGGGCCATACAGATGCTCCTGCCCATCCATTATAAAACACTGGTGGATGTGTTTGGCGGCAGCGGTATCATCACGCTGAATACCGCCGTGCCGAAGGGGTGCCTGCAAATATATAACGACCTGAACCACGACCTGTATAACCTGCTTTTCTGCGTCAAGCACCGCCCTATGGCCCTGACGAAAGAACTGAGCTTTCTTCCGATCAATGCCCGCGACGAGTTTGATGTGCTGCGCAGACAGCTGCAGGGCGAGGACTTCACACAGATGTATCTGGATGAGGAGCTGCAGCTGGCGGAGCAGATGTTCCCACCGCCGGAGGCGGAGGAGGTCAAGCGGCTGCTGCAAAGCCGTGCGGAGCTGTCGGATGTGCGCCGCGCCGCCGCTATCTACAAGCTGCAGCGATACAGCTATAACGGCAACGGCGACAGCTATGGTGTGAGCTCCTGCGATATACAGCGGTTTTTTCGGGATATTTGGGAGTGTTCTCACCGCCTGAAGGATGTAGCGCTGGAGAATAAGGATTTCGAGAGCATCATCACCACCCATAATGATTCGCAGACCACGGTCTATTGTGACCCGCCCTATTATGAGGCGGAGCGTTACGCGGTGGAGTTTCCCCGCAGTGACCATCAACGGCTCCATGATGTGCTGGCGCAGCACAGGGGCTTCGCCATGGTGTCCTATAACAACTGCGACTATATTCGCAGGCTCTACGAGGACTTTTTCATTTATGAGGTGGAGCGTCCCAACAGCCAATCCAAGAAGAAAAATGACATATACCGGGAATACATCATGACCAACTATGACCCCCGCGTTTTTGCGTCGCAGATGACGATATTTGGCGATTACAGCAGCGATGGGAAGATATGCCGACTGGTGCATATCCCGGAACGACCTTTGAGAACTTGAGGAGGATCTATCATGAAGAACGAAATGACACTGGACAAGACCGGCCTGACCATCCCCGGCAGCGAGCTGGCAGAATGCGGCATGGCGGGCGTAGATCTGTCTGCCCAGATGACGCACAGCCTTCTGCTGCTTATGCCTCGTGAGATGACAGCGTTACAGACGGCAGACGCACTGGCCGGACTGTTTGACGCGGCATCGCAGCTTGTGTCTGCCCTGCTGGACGCCTGTCGTATGCCCTGCTGCAAGAACTGCGATTCGGACGTGAGGGAATTTGACCTCGATGCCGTGCCTGCGCCGATCCGGAAGCTGCTGCTGGATAGCGGCTGCTGCCCGGCCCTGCTGGAATGCTATCTGGAGGAGGGAGATGTGGTCTATGCTGCCGAATGAGGCAATGTACCCCTACACGGCGAAGGAGGCAAGGGACAGGGGCGAGCTGGAGCTGTGGCGTGCCAATTTTCGCACCAACTGTGCCTGTGCCGGGGCGATAGAGCTGGCGATCCATCGGGACTTTGACGGAATGTATCTCAAGGACGGCTGCGCCAAAAGCGTCATTGACCAGTACGGCTATAGGCGTGTAGGGTATGTGCTGGCCAACACCTTGCAGCTGCACGCCTATGACGGACGCTACCATGAGACTAATAAGAGATGGAGCAGAACCATCTTCGTGCCCGAGGACGGCGGACACCGGCATACCTTTCTCATTGGCAGTCATCCCGCTGTGCTGGACGGCTTCGTCAGTGACTACCGAGCGGAGCTGGCAAGGCTGCATCTGTTCGGCGCGGAGCATTGCGAACCCAATTCCGGTGAACAGGATTTCACCGGTCGCGTGCTGGTGCTGTCACCGGACACGCTGCGGGAATCCTGCTGGCAGCCGGAGAACCAGCTGTGGCTGGCCTTCAGCGGCTTCGGCTGCCGCCCCCATGCCCGTGGCCGCTCGGTGCTCTGCACCTGCCTGGGTGACGGCGAGACAACGAGATGGAATCGCTCTGAGTTCGTGGGCATCATCCGCGATGAGTGTCTCCCTGATTGGGCGGCAGAGAAGCTGGCCGAGCTGCGGCAGAACCAGGGCGTGCCCGCCATGGGCGAAATGACGATGTGAAGGAGGAAGCTATGAGATATGTGAAACGTGCAGTGCTGGTCTGCGGCGCAGCGGCACTGCTCTGCTGGCTGGTTTCCGTGGCGGCCTACGCCACCGGCAGCGGCGATGTTGCCGGTGCGGTGGAAAGTACATGGGCGGCGGCATCAGGGCAGATCAAGACCGTCGTCAACAATGTGGTGTTCCCGGCCATCGATATGATCCTCGCCATTTTCTTCTTTGTGAAGCTGGGGACTGAATATTTTGACTATCGAAAGACGGGCCAGTTTGAGTGGACAGCGCCGGCCATCCTGTTCGCGTGTCTGGTTTTTACCCTGACCGCACCGCTGTACATCTGGGACATCGTGGGTGTGTGAGCGTGCCTATGTTCAATTTTCGGTTGGCTTTTTGCGGAAAGCGTGGTAAAATAACATGGAAATGACAGAGAAAAGAGGTGGCACGATGCAGTATACGCTGATGCACAAGAATATCGCGGTTGCCGATATGGAGCTGGATGAGGCGACAAGCTCTATCCAGCGTATCGATGCGGTGTACCGTCCGGAGCATCTTCCGGTGGCTACGGCATCAAAAAGGGACGGCGTGGATCGTGCCGCGCTGAATGCATGGTGGATCGACCGCTGCATCCCCGCCAGCCGCTCCGGTGTGCGAAAGGCACTGGAAACGCTGGAGCTGCCAAATACGCAGGTGCTGCTGACGCGCTGCTTCGGTTTGAGCCTTTCAGATCAGTATTGGGTCAGACCCCACGGCAGTGACCTCCGGTGGGAGCGCATCAACTTCTTCGAAAATCCCTTCTCGGAGGACATCGGTGATGTCCTGCTGGGCAAGGCCACGGACGCGGCGAATTTCGATTTCAGTTCCCCAGATAACACGTCGGACGGTTATCTGAAAAAGCGGTGGAAGATCATCAATGGGAAGCGGTGCCTGCTGAAGGCGGGAAGCAATCCCTTCATGCAGCAGCCGTTCAACGAGGTAATCGCATCACTGGTGGCGGAGAAACTGGGTATCTCCCACGTGCCCTATACGCTGCTGTGGGATGATGACACGCCCTACAGTGTCTGTGAGGATTTCGTTACGCCGGACACGGAGCTTGTCAGCGCGTGGCGCGTGATGCAGTCCATGAGGAAAGACAACAACACATCGGTCTACCGCCACTATCTGAACTGCTGCGAGGCGTTGGGTGTGGAGGGTATGGAACACGCGGTGGATCAGATGATCGTGCTGGACTACCTTATCGCCAACGAGGACAGGCATCAGAACAACTTCGGACTACTCCGCAGTGCAGATACACTGGAATGGTTGGGCGCCGCACCTATCTTCGATAGCGGCTCCTCCTTGGGGTACGATAAGCTGACACCCCAGATCCTCTCCGCCCGTGCCATTGAGTGTAAACCATTCAAAAAGACGCACCATGAACAGCTCAAGCTGGTGACCTCCTTCGGCTGGATCGACTTTGATAGGCTGAGGGGCGTTGAGCAGGATATCCGAGACATCTTGGATCAGGCCGGTGAGTATGTGGACGAGAGCCGTAAGACCGCTATCATCTCCGCATTCTCCTCCCGGCTTGGGCAGCTGATGGTTTTGGCACAGGTGCAGCGTCAGGAGGATGACGTGGCACAGGATGTAGAACAGGACCGAGCGCAGGACTACGGATTCAGAATGGAACTGTGACCTGCAAAACAATACAGTAACAGGAAGCACTCTGCTGACGGCGGGGTGCTTCCTGCGTTTACGGAGGTGAGAACTTATTTTTATTTGGGACTTTGTAGCCGATACAGTGCTTGGTCAAATCGTGGACTGGTTCTACGGTCAGATCGTGGGCTTTCTCGGCAATTTCTTTTCGGAAATGGGAAACATGGGCGCCGAGCTCTTTGCCATGAGCTGGGTGCAGAGCGTGGTGCTGTTTTTCTCCTATCTGGGCTGGGCTCTGTTTGCCACGGGACTGGTGGTAGCCTGCTTCGAGTGCGGCGTGGAGTATTCCGGTGGACGCGGGAATGTCAAAGAAACGGCTTTGAATGCCATCAAGGGCTTTCTGGCCGTTTCTCTTTTTACGCAGGTGCCTGTGCGCCTGTATGTGTTGGCGGTGTCGCTGCAGGCAGACCTGACGGCGGGCATCACCGGCTTTGGCACTGCCAGCATCGGGGATGCAGCGAAAGCGGCGCTGGAGGATTTCAACGCCGTGGAGAGTCTGACCACCGCTACATCCTTTGCCCTGCGGGGCTTCGGGCCGGTGACCAGCGGACTCATGGTCATCTTCTGCCTTGCGCTGATGGCCTATGCGGTCATAAAGGTCTTCTTCGCCAACCTCAAGCGCGGAGGCATCCTGCTCATCCAAATCGCGGTGGGAAGCCTGTATATGTTCAGCGTACCACGCGGCTACGGGGATGGCTTCACACAGTGGTGCAAGCAGGTCGTGGGACTGTGTCTCACGGCTTTTTTGCAGGCCACCATCCTTGTAGCTGGCTTGATGGTGTTTAAGGATCACGCGCTGCTGGGCCTGGGCTTGATGCTCTCTGCCGGAGAGATCCCCCGTATCGCCGGTGCGTTCGGGCTGGATACCACCACGCGGGCCAATATCTCCTCGGCTGTCTACACAGCACAGAGTGCGGTCAGTATGGCACGGACGGTGGTGGCCGCGGCAAAATGAGAGTTATCACCATGGGGAGCTTGTTCGACGGCATAGGAGGCTTCCCGCTGGCGGCTATCCACAATGGCGTTGTGCCGCTGTGGGCCAGCGAGATCGAACCGTTCCCCATCCGCGTCACACAGGAGCGCCTGCCGGGGATGCTGCATTTCGGAGACATCACGAAGCTGCGGGGCGATGAGCTGCCGCCGGTGGACATCATCTGCGGCGGCAGCCCCTGTCAGGATTATGCCGAGAAAATAGTTATTCCGAAGTAATCGCTGCAAACCCTGTAGTACAAGGCGTTACCAGCAAA
>ENA-UERG01002291-UERG01002291.1-human-gut-metagenome-genome-assembly--contig:-NODE-2291-length-13891-cov-5.415738_pt1 | contig 13891 bp, 15 predicted proteins | sample MGYA00242954_ERZ507954 | MGnify/ENA primary metagenome ERZ507954 (study PRJEB26167, sample SAMN06115478) | human gut metagenome | host: Homo sapiens | place: China:Sichuan | collected 2015-01-21... | reverse complement strand
AGTCTGTTCGCGACGGCGTGTTAGGGAGTAGATTCCGAACCTCCACTACATGCTTTCCAAGTGCCGCGTCCGAACGCGTCCTTCGGTGTTGTGGTGCTACAAGAAGGACCTGGGATTCAGCACGTGGGTTTTCTGTATTGTGTGGACGCTGCAGACACAAGAAGAAGCGTATGCGAGAGATCAAGAAGCTGATCAATCGCGGTCTGTACGATAAGGACGGGGAGAACCCGTTCGACCTGTTTGTGTCGAGCACGGAGATCCGTTGGTGCTACTACAAGGACTCGAAGAACATTCTCGGGCAGACCTACGGAATGCTGGTACTGCAGGACTTCGAGTCGATCACGGCGAACCTGCTGTGCCGCACGATCGAGACGGTGGAGGGCGGAGGCATCATCACGATTCTGCTGAAGAACATGACGAGTCTGAAGCAGTTCTATTCGATGGTGATGGTAGGGGTGGTTTCGAACGCTCACGCGAGGACTGCCACGCGAAGTACCGCACGGAGTCGCACAGCGACATCGTTCCTCGCTTCAACGAGCGCTTCATCCTCTCTCTGAGCAACTGCGCGACCTGCATGGTGCTGGACGTGGTCATGCCCCCTCTCTCTCCCCTAGGACGAGCTGAACATCCTCCCGATCAACAAGAAGATTCTGAGCATCGAGCCGGTGCAGGCCTCGCTGTCCGTGGAGGACGTGGAGGAGACGCCCTCGCAGCGCGCGCTGGCGGCCTATCTTCAATCAGTGAGCGCGGCGCTGGACGCGAAGACGAAGGACGCGCCCGCGAAGTCGCCGCTGCTGGCGAACTCGGCGGTGCTGCGCAGTCTGACGAGGGAGTGTCGCACGGTGGACCAGGCGACGGCTGTCTACAAGCTGCTGGACGTGCTCACGCAGAAGACGCTGCAGACCACGCTCTCGCTGACGGCAGCGCGCGGTCGCGTAGGAATGGCTGGCGAGGGTGAGAAAAGGGAAAATCGGCGTCGCTGGGCCTGACGATGGCGGGCGCGGTGGCCTTCGGTTACTCGGCGATCTTCGTGACGGCGCCATCACCGGAGAATCTGCAGACGGTCTTCGCCTTCTGCGTGCGGGGTCTGAAGGCGCTGAAGTACATGGTGGGCGACTTCGAGGGAAATAAGACGCAGGAGCACCAGGACTACGAGGTGATCTACGCACCGGGCGAGGAGCACGTGGCGCTGCGCGTGAACGTGTTCCGCAGCCACCGACAGACCATCCAGTACATCGCGCCGAGCGAGGCGGGGAAGCTGGCGCAGGCGGAGCTGCTGTTCGTGGACGAGGCGGCGGCGATTCCCCTGCCGCTGACGCAGGCGCTGCTGGGGCCGTACATCGTGGTGCTGTCGTCGACGATCACCGGCTACGAGGGCACCGGCCGCTCGCTCTCGCTGAAGCTCCTCAACGAGCTACGCAAGCAGGACGCGGGAGGTGGGTTGTGGGATGGTTTGATCATCCAGCGGGCAAGTTGCTGCAGGAGATCGAGCTGAAGGAGCCCATTCGGTACGCGGCGGGCGATCCCGTGGAGAAGTGGCTGTACTCGTTCCTGTGTCTGGACTGCGCGTCGACGCCGTATCGCCTGATGTCCGGGACCCCGCATCCCGACCAGTGCCAGCTGTTCATCGTCGACCGCGACGCGCTCTTCTCCTACCACAAGCTCAGCGAGGCCTTCCTGCAGCGCGTGTGGTCGCTCTACGTCGCCAGCCACTACAAGAACAGTCCCGACGACCTGCAGCTGCTCAGCGACGCCCCCGCACACCGGCTCTTCGTCCTGCTGGGGCCTGTGCGCGAGGACCAGCCACTGCCGGACGTCTATTGCGTGGTGCAGGTGTGTCTGGAGGGCCGCATCGGCAAGGAGACCGTGCGTCGCGAGCTCAGCAAGGGAACGCGCTCCGCCGGGGACCTCATTCCCTGGATCGTCGCGCAGCAGTTCCTCGACAGCGACTTCTCCCAGCTGAGCGGCGCGCGCATCGTGCGCATCGCGACGCACCCCGACGTCCAGGGCATGGGCTACGGCCGCCGCGCGCTGCAGCAGCTGCAAGACTACTTCCAGGGCCGCGTGCAGTGGTCCGGTGAAGAAGAGGCGCCGCTGGAGGAGGAGGCGCCGCAGGGTCTCGACGCGGAAGCCAAGCCGCGGAAGCACCTTCCGCCGCTGCTGGTGAGTCTCGCGGACCGGAAGCCCGAGCGATTGCATGTGGGGGTGAGAGAGAGCTGAGACGCAGTGGCTGGGCGTCAGTTTCGGGCTCACGGAGCAACTGTTCAACTTCTACGAGAAAGAGGGCTACGCGCCGGTGTATCTGCGTCAGACGGCGAACGAGCTGACGGGCGAACACAGCTGCGTGTTGGTGAAGGTCTTCTTTCCCTCCCTCTCTCCCGCAGCCCCTCGACACTGCCAATCTTCCTGACGCACCGACTCCCGGCTGGCTGGCTTCGTTCGTCGCCGACTTCCAGCACCGGCTCCTTTCCCTCCTCTCCTTCCAGTTCGCGCGTTTCCCCGCGCGACTGGCGCTGCGGCTCCTCAACCGCCAGCTCGTGCTGGCCCACGCCGCCGAGAGTGACAAGGAGGCCCACGCGATGCCGCTGACGCCGGCGGAGATTCGGTTCTTCCTCTCGCGCGACGATCTGGCGCGACTGGCGTCGTACGCGCACAACCTGGTGGACTACCACATGATTCTGGACCTGCTGCCGCAGCTGGCGCGACTCTACTTCGACCGGCGACTGGGCGGCGTCAGTCTCTCGGCGCTGCAGGAGACCATTCTCATCGGCCAGGGGCTGCAGCACAAGACCGTCGATGAGCTCATGGTCGAGTTCCCCAAGGTGGACGCCAGCCAGGTGCTCGCGCTCTTCAACCGATCGATTCGCAAGATGCAGAAGTTCCTCGAGGTAAATATGCCTTGGTTCTGGCAGGTAGGAGGTGATGGACGGCGAGGCGGCCGGCGAGGAACGTGTGCAGCGACAGAGACAGGCGGAGGCGGAGGAGAAGATGCGGCCGGTGGCCACTAGTCTCAGCGAGGTAGAGACGGCGGTTTGGCTCCAGCATAGGATCTGCAGGCGGCGGGGAAGGAGGTGACGCGGAAGATGGAGGCGAAGAACCGCGCGGATCTTCGGGAGTACGCGGTGCAGGGAAGCGAAAGCGAGTGGTCCAAGGCGCTGCAGGTGGGCGAGGAGGGCGGATCACATGCAGAAGGGCGGATCGGGACTGGTGAGCATCCCCTCCAGCAAGAAGCGCGAGCCCGTCGAGGTGCATTTAGAGGAGAAGGAGAGCAAGAAGAGCAAGAAGGGAAAGAAGGGAAAGAAGCATTGACTTGTTTGTTGGGATTCATTTACGATGCAAGTGGTTACATTGATACTCCTGTAATGTCACAGGTAAATTCTGGAGCTGGTTTCAACGGATTGCTGCGCAACGGCTACAAGTCGTTTTCGGGAACGCAGGACGCGGTGATTCGCAACATCGACGCTTGCAGAGAGCTCTGCGCGATCCACCGCACCTCGCTGGGTCCGAACGGTCGGCTTTGCGTGAATTGTATCACTCTAGGAATGTCCAAGCTCGTCGTCAACCAGTTAGATAAAATATTCATCACAAGCGACACGGCGACGATCGTCAAGGAGATGGAGGTGGTGCATCCCGCCGCCAAGCTGCTGGTGGAGGCCGCGCAGAAGCAGGAACAGGAGGTGGGTTGTTTGGTGTGGGGGAGAGCGTAGATGGGCGACGGAACCAACTTCGTCGTGACGTTCGCCGGCGAGCTGCTCGCGAAGGCGGAGGAGTTGATTATGCTGGTAGTGTTGTCTCCTCTTTCTCATTTGCAGGGAGTGCACGTGAACGACATCATCACGGGCTACGAGAAGGCGTATGAGGTGGCGAACAAGGCGCTGGATGGTATGTGTGGTATGTTATTCTCATGGAAGATCTCGCCACCATCAAGGTCGCGGACATGCGCGACGTGGACGCAGTGACCTCGGCGCTTCTCCCCGTTGTCGCTGCGAAGCAGTACGGCCACGAAGACGTGCTGGCGCGTGCGATCGCGGAGGCGTGTCTGTACACGTTCTCCGAAGCGCCAGCGGCTCCGAAACTGGATGTGGACAACATCCGCACGGTGCGTCTGCTGGGTGGGAGCATCGACCAATCGCGCATGATGGGCGGCATGGTTCTTCCGAACCTGCCCGCGAACGACGTTCTGCACGTGTCTCCCGCGCGTGTGCTGATTCTGACCTGTGGTCTGGAGGCATCATCATCGGAGACGAAGGGCACGGTGCTGATTCGTTCCGCGGAAGAGCTGACACGTTTCACCCGCGGGGAAGAGCAATCCTTCGGTGACGAGATCGCAGCGATCGCGCACACGGGAGTGAACGTGATATTCGCGGGGGGCAGCATCAGCGAGATCGCGCGACACTATCTTTCCCGCGAGAATATGATGGGCGTTTCGGTGGGCTCCAAGTTCGATCTGCGTCGTCTGGCGAAAACCGCGGGGGCGACGGCATTGGTGCGAGTGGGGCCTCCAACCGCGGAAGAGATCGGAGAATGTTCCGCGGTGAACGTGGAAGAAGTTGGCGGGAAGAAGGTGCTGGTGGTGGAGAAGATGGCGGGAAGAGTGGCGACGGTGGTTCTCCGCGGGGCGACGGAGAGTCTTCTAGAAGATTGCGAGCGGACGGTGGATGAAACGGTCAATACGGTGAAGACGTTGTGCGGAGACCCGCGGTTGGTGCCGGGCGCGGGGGCGGCGGAGATGGCGATGGCGGCGAAGGTGGCGGGGTTTGGCGGGAAAGTGGGGGGTCTGGAGCAGTACGCGGTGCGGAAGTTCGCGGAGGCGTTGGAGGTGTTCCCGCGGACGCTGGCGGAGAATGCGGGACAGGACGCGGTAAGGACGGTGAGTCTGCTGCGTGAGCGGTGGATGAGTGATGTCAAGTGTGGAGTGGGCGTGGATATTGAGGGGGGCGATGTGTGTGATGTGATGGGCGAGCGACCTGTGTTGGATGTGTTTGCCACCAAGAAGAATGCCATGCGGCTGGCGGTGAGTGCTGCACTGACCATTCTGAAGGTCGACCAGATCATCATGGCGAAGGAGGCCGGAGGACCCAAGCTGCGGGCCCCGCAGAAGGATGTGGAATGAGGGTGTGCTGTTTGTTGAGAGAAGCGTGAATGCAATCCGAATCTTGAACCGACTCCCAGATAACCACTTACCAACAAACACCCATACAATACAAGGTACAGACTACACAAAGCGACGCATGAACTGCGAGGCTACGCCACGCGCACGCGCATTCACGCCAATCTTCATCGCACTAATCTCCGCATCAATGCCTCCCATAAAGTCCATGATAAACGCAATCACACGCTCCCGATCATACTCCTCCAGCGTCGAAAACGTCACCAGGAAACTGATGTCGTATCCCTGCGTGTCACCCCAAACCCGTATCCCCACATCCACCGGCTTCCGTCGCAGAATCGCGAAGTTCTCCGCGCGCTGCATCAGAAACCGCGTGAAGTTCCTGCACAGCACGTTCTCCATTTCGTCCGACTGCTTGATCTTGATACTCACGCGAACCGAGTTGATGGACGGCTCAATAAAACATCTCTCCTTGTCCGTGCGGCAAATCAGGATCGGCTTCATCACCGATATCTTAGACGATCTGGATGAAAGGAGAGAGAAGCGCCTCACTGAATTTCAATTTCCGGCTTGTTGTGACGCTCGACCGACTCCGACGGAAAGTTCTGCAAAACAAGAGTCGCACGAAGGGTCGTTTGAATGCAGTCCAAATATGGTTTCAGCGTATTCGCCTTGGAATCACACTTCACCCCTTTCCTCCTCCTACCATTCTTCCTGTAGATCCGGTAGAATATGATCTGAGAACGCCCGTGTGACAACCCGCCAAACGCGCGGAATAACCGTGGGCGCCGCCTTTCTTCCCAATCATCTCCCATCGAATCCCTACGATCCATGGAGGAAAGTCCAGAACGAAGCCACTCTTCGCAGGAGAGGGAGGAGAAGCGCTCTATCAGTCGCGACACAGCGCGATCCGTCTCGCGCAGCTCCTCGAACCGCCAAGATACCGAGCGCTCCTCGAAGCCCTCGAGGCCGGTGTATGAGTACGACGATGGTAGCCACAATAGGAACCAAGGAAATACATTGTTCGCCGTGCCTGTTGGCTTGTCACGCCCTAGACATATTGGAAATTTGACTTCCTCTACGACCAAAGACGATCTCCATGAGGCCTTCATCCGCTTCGGCCGCATTAAGAGCATCGAGATCCCGACAGATAATACGGGATGCTCGCGGTAGCGCCACGTCCACCCGCTGACTCCTAGTGGTTTTGCCTTTCTCGCGTATGAGACGGCGGAAGAGGCTCAGAAGGCGCTGAACGAGCGGTTGGAGGTGCGAGAAGAGACGCTCATCGGTAGAATCATCACCCATGGCAGCACGCTCTCTATCCATCTATCAAAGCGCGACGTTGGGTACAAGCCGACTCCCGGCATCTGTTTGGGTTGTATGGATGTTTCATCGCTAGTCATGGGAAAGCTGAGTTATCGTGATCACCGTCCTTCGGGTTGGTCCATTGGGTTTGCGTGATTGGATAGTGCGTGACGATTCCAGAGATCGCTCTCGCCATTCGCATCACCATAGTCGTAGTCGCCACCACAACCGTAGCCGCCACAGCCCCAGCCGTCGCAGCCCCAGCAACCATCATGATCACCACTCGCACCGCGATCATCACGATGAAAGCCGGCATCGCAGCCACTATGCGCGCAGCCGGTCGCACGATCGCTCGGGGTCGCGTCGCGTGGAAGCCAGTCGCGACGGGAAGCGGTACGACTTTGTGATTCATCGCAGTCACTCGCGTCATTGGTCTGTTTACTTTCCAACAAACACGCAACAACTGGACTAGTCCTCCTTATTCTCCAACGCCAAGATCTTGTTGCTCTGCTCGATGAACTGGTCAGGCGCCTCGTTGCGACTCACAAAGAGGTCGTGTTTCTGGTGCTTGTAGCGATCCCACTCCTCGAACTCGTTCAGCTGCTCCGCAGCCTCCTCGTTCGTCTTCTCCATCGTCTTCAGGACCGTGATGATGTTCACCTTCGTCACCGAGGCGTCGTTGACGTCCTTCATCGGGTGCTCCAGCAGCTTCATGAAGAACTTGATCATCTTCTGGTCCAGACCCGTCTGCGTGAAGCCCTTCTTGTCTCCCTTCCACATGATGCGCAGCGTCTACGCTCAACCGCCGTCTCCACACCCACCTCCATGATGTAGTCCGCGTTCTGACCCGGCTCCTCCAGCAGCGACTTGAACGCCTTCATCGTGTCCTTCGTGTTCAGCTTCTTCGCACACATCTTGTCGCTGCCGATCTACACCTCACTTCCTTCCAACTCTCTCACGTCGTGCATGATGCGGATCAGCGACATCGTCAGGTCGCTCGTCGGACTCACCTTCACGCTCTTCTTCAGCGTCTCCACGATCTTCTTCGGGTAGTCCAGCATCGCCACGTGCTCCGTCAGCGTGGGATTGCTCTTCAGCAGACACACGATGCCCGACGTCACCGTCGACAGCACGTTCTCCTTCAGATTGTCCGGCTGCGTCGCGTCCACGTACTTCTCCTCCTCCTCGTTGCGCACCACCTCCTTGCCCTGCAGTCTGTCCAGCTCGTACTTCGCCTCCACGAAGAACATCTTCAGACAACCGTCCAGCGACTCCTTCGGGTCGCGCAGCGCGAACTTCGGCTCCTTCAGGTACAGACGGATGTAAATGTTGCCCACGAACAGCTCCTGCGCCAGCTCCGGGTACTGCATGTGGAAGCTGCGCGGCAGCGCGAACTCCTCGTCGTCCCACACCTTCTGGCTCCACTCGTTCGCGAACTCCTCCACCGTCTGCCGCAGCTGGTTGCGCATATGGCCCGTCCAGATGATCTCGGGCGTCTCGTGCTCCGAGTCGAACTGCGAACACACCACCTCCGCCTGGTCCTTGATCTTCATCACCAGCACTGTCGGCATGAAGCGACGCAGCTCCAGAATCACGCGAGGACCCTCCTTCTCGTCGTTGCACATGCGGTTCAGCAGCTTCGCCGCCGCCATGCGATACTGCGCGCCCACCTCGTCCTGCTCGCGACACAGGCAGTAGAGGCCTAGCAGCACCACGTTCTGCTTGCGACACTCCACCACCGCGTCGCTCGTCTCGCACAGACGCGTCAGCAGGTCCAGCATCGCCAGACGCGTCGCGAAGACGTCCGCGTACAGCAGCTTCAGCAGCACCGGCACCAGACTCTCCTTCACCATCACCTTCGCGCAGGCGGCCACCGGCGTCAGAATCTTCAGCACGTCGATCGCGGCGTCGCGCAGACGGTCCGTCTCCTCGTACTCGTTGTTCTCGTCCGGCTCCAGGAAGGCGAACAGGTCGTGGATGGTCGTCGCCTTCGTCACCGACATCGCCAGGTCCTTCGTGTTCGTCAGCACCAGCGCCAACGCCTTCAGCGTCATCTGGATGAAGCTGTTCTTGCACTTCGCCGCGTACTTGCCGGAGATCTCACCCAGCTCGTCCGGCTCGCCCTCACGCTGCTCGTGCAGGTAGTCCTGCAGATCCTCGCAGAACTCCTCCGCGCGCTCCAGGTTCTTCGGGTTCTGCTGGTTGTACACACGCACGTAGACGTCGCCCACGATCAGCTCGTCCTTGATCGCGTCGAACACAAACTCCTCCGCCAGCTCCAGATGCGTGTCGCCCGTCTCGCCCTGGTCGTGGATACGCGACGTCACGAAGTCCAGCAGCTGGTCGCGCATCTCGCTCGTCCAGATCAGACGTGGCACCTCGCGGTGCGTGTTCAGGATCGTCAGCAGCTCCACCGGCGACTCCTCTGTCAGCATCGCCGCCACCGGCGGCGTCAGCAGCTTCGACAGATACTTGCGCACCTCCTTGTTGCGCGGAGACTTGTCCTCGCCCATGCCGTAGCCGCCCAGACGCGCCAGCGCCAGCACCGCGCGCTTGCAGTTGTTGTTGGCGGCCGTCTGGCTGTGCGCCGCCTCGTCCATCTCCACCGCTTCGTTCTCCTCCAGCGAGGGGTCGAAGCGGAACAGCAGCGGCAGCACCGACCACAGCACGCACGCCGTCGAGTGCAGCTCCTTCTCCTGCAGCACCGCCGAGTATGCCGTGTTCGCGATCGCCTCCAGTCCGTACTGCACCAGACGCGACGACTGCACCAGCAGCGGGTAGCGACTGATGTCCGTCGGCAGGTACTCCAGCGTCTCGATCACCTTGCGACCTTCCTCCAGCTTCGCCGAGAAGGCCACCGTGTGCATCAGGTTCTCGCCCACAGGGATGCGCGGGTCGTCGCTCGGCGTGTCGGGGACGATCGTGCAGCGGTTGATCAGGTTGCCGACAATCTCCAGACCGTGCTGGACGATGAACTCCTTGCAGTTGTACTCGGTGCACGCGCACGTCAGGTACAGCAGCGCGGACGCCACCTCCAGCTGCGGACACTTCTCCACTGTCATCATCTCGTCCTCCTTCAGCTGTAGCAGCGGCAGCAGGTACTCGTAGCCAGCGTACTTGTACGCAGCCAATTTCTCGGGGAAGCGCTTGTACAGAATGCGCTGCGCCTTCAGAATCAGCATGATGTTCACTGGGTCCGGTCCTCCCGTGCGCGTGCGCGTGTTCGACAGCAGCTCGTACGCCTTCTGGATCTTCTCGAACAGCTCGCGGCCCTCGGGGTTCTTATCGGGGTGGTACTTACGCGCCAGCTTGCGGTACTCCTTCTTCAGCGTCGCCTCATCGGGTCTCTCCTTGTCCTCGCCGAAGCCCAGAATCGCGTACGCCTCCTCCTCGCTCACGCCGGGCGCCTGCTTCGTGTTCTCGATGCGCCAGCGGTCCAGCACCGCGCGCAGCAGCTCCACCGGCTTCTTGATGGGCCAGTTGTTGAAGCGCTTCTCGTCGCACAGCGCGGCGATGTAGTAGTTGTGGCACCACATCTCCTCCTCCAGCTCGGGGTACTTCACCTGCGGAATCGGTCCGTAGTCGAAGCGCAGCGTCGGGTTCTCGCGCAGCTTCTTCGGGAAGTCGCCGATGTGCTTCAGCACCTCCTCCACCATGTGCTTGCGCATCTCGTACTTCCAGATGACCTCGGGAGTGTCGAAATTGCCCAGCAGCTTCTTCGTGAACTCCTCCGGACCGTAATTGTCCAGCAGGCAGATCATCGACTCGGGCAGAATCGTGCCCAGAATGCTGCGCTTGCTGATCGGCACGTCCGTCGTCAGCGACTCCGCGCTCGTGCGGAACTGCTGGTTCAGGTGCGTCTTGTGCAGCAGCGTGCTGATCTTCAGGAAGTTGCTGCCGCTGTAGGCCATCGCGAAGAAGAACACGCCCGTCAAGTACAGCTTCGCCATCGCGTCCTCGTTGCAGTCCACGATCGTCGTCAGCATCTCCGCCGCATTCTCCACCAGCGTCGGGTTGTTCACCAGCATCAGTTGCGCGATGTACGCAAGGTACTTCGGCTGGCCGAACACGCGCTTCGCACGCGGAATAGGCGTCTTCAGCACGCCCTCCGCCGCGTAGCTCGAGTGGCGGTTGATGATCGAGTGGATCGTGTCCAGCACCACCAGCGCGCACGCCACCGGCTCCAGGTACGATACGCCGTCCATGAGCAGCTGCCAGCGCAGCTGGCGGATCGACTTCAGCGGTGCGAAGCCGCCCTGCTCGCTGCGCACCTCCGTATCGGGAGTGATCAGCTCGCGCTTCAGCAGCGTCGACAGACGTGTCACCGTCACGGGACCCTTCTCCAGCTTCTCGTGGCCGCTCAGGTACCACCACTCGGCGATGCCCTCGTCCTCCTCGGCCGCGGCGGGAGCGGCGGGCTCCGGAGCGGCAGCAGGCGCAGGAGCAGCAGGCGCAGGAATCTCAAAGTCAGGGTCCGGAGCGTCCATTCCAGGAATGCCCATTCCAGGGACGCCCATGCCCGGTCCACCAAGCGGAACGTCGTCATTGAAGTCGGGATCAGGAGCGTCCATGCCGGGGATTCCCATGCCGGGGATTCCCATGCCGGGTCCGCCGAGAGGCACGTCCTCGTTGAAGTCGGGGTCGGGAGCCTCCTCCTTCACGGGCTCGGGAGCCTTGGGAGCCGGCTTCGACTCCTTGGTCTCCTTGGGCTCCGCAGCCTTCTTGCCCTTGCCGCGACCGCCCTTGGCGGGTCCGGCGGTCAGGAGCAGACCCGACTGGATGATGGAGTTCTGGAGGATGGAGCTGACGCGCAGCTCGGTGGCGGAGGCAGTGTGCGCCATGGAGAGCAGGTCCATGATGACCTCGGCGCAGCGGTCGAGGTCGCGCAGAATGATGTCCACGTTGGCGCTGCACTTCAGCAGCGAGTTGAAGAGGACGATGAGGTGGTCGCGGTAGGTGCGGTGCGACGTGGTGTCGATCAGCGTCAGGATCTGGCGCGTCTCATAGAAAGCACCAATCTTGTCGCAGTAGAAGTTGTACAGCGCCGTCATCGCCTTCACGCAGAGGATCTTGTTCGCGTAATCCGTCTCACGCAGCATGCGCGTGTAGATGGCCTGGAAGAGGTCGCCCGGCTTGTCGATGTTGAACTTGATCGGCACGTCCCGGTCCACCATCTTGCTCAGGTAGAAGCCGTCGATCACGATCTCGTTCGCAAGCGACTTGTAGTCGATAAAGAACTCCTCGTGGTTCCACAGCGGCTTCTTCTCGCCCTCAGGAACCTTCTCCTGCGCGCGCTTCAGACTGTTGATCTCCTTCTCCAGCGCCGACTTCAGCTCGTTGCGCGTCTCGTGGTTCCAGATGACCGTGTAGGTGGCGTGGTCGTGCAGCATCTGGAAGAACATCAGCTGGAAGTTGCCCTTGTTGTTGCCCTCCCGCTTTGACGCCTGGATGCGCGATCGCAGCCGCGACGTCGCACGCGAAGGCTTCACGTCGCTGTTGTCCTGCAGACGACGGTTCTCCTCGTCCTGCAGCTTCTCCACCTCCTTCTCCGACAGAATCGGCTTGTTCAGGAAGCGCTGGATGCCGATTGGAACTATGCGGCTCAGCAGCGCGCGCGAGGCCTTGTGCTCGCCCATCCACAGACCCACGAGGTAGCGGCTGATGTACCGCTGGTCCTCGCTCGCGCTGTAGATGGCGTTGTAGAAGTGCTGCAGCAGCACGCCCTCGCACAGAGCCGCCTCCTGCATCAGCTGCGCCACCTCCGACTGCGACTCCTCCACAATCGTCTTCATGATCAGCGCCGTTGACATCGTCACGCCCGAGCAGTTGCTGTGGAAGAGCGACAGCAGGATCGTGTGACGCTGCGACAGCTTCGTCAGCAGGTCCTGCTTCACCTCAGGGTTCGTAGTGTCCGAGTACCCGCTGAGGACGCACTCCAAAAACTCCATCAGTGCCATGATTACCGTCGTGCCCGTCGGCTTGTACGCGTACGTGTCCAGAAGCTTCATCAGCAGGTCGCGGAAATCCTCGTCCGCGAAGAGCGTCTCCTTGTTGCTCCGCTCCAGGTCCTCCACGCGATTCTCCGAGTTCGGCAGCACCACCACGCGCAGCACCTCCAGCACCCAGAACACGACGCCCTCCATGCCGCTCTTCAGCGCCGCCTTGATCAGGTCCATCACGCCCTCCGTCTGCATGAAGTAGTACGGAAGCTCCGTCCGCAGCAGCAGACGGTACAGCGCCTCAAACATGGTCGCCGGAACCTGCTCCGACACCGACTTGTCTTGCAGACAGGCGCGGATCTGGTCATAGATCGCCAGGTACGAGTTGCACAGCGCCTTCTCCTTGATGCGGAACAGGTCGCCCGTCGTCGGGACATTGCTATTGAACTCGCACACGGCATTGTACATCTCGTTCGTAAAGGGCACCTGCGTTCCGTCCTTCTGCGTGGTGCTGACGCCACCGGCGTCGATCAGCGCGCGCATGCACGTGTCCTCCATGTTGTCCGCGTTCTCCTTCTCCGTCGTGTGGATCTTGATGCCCGGGTGCGTCTCCACCACCTGGATCATCGCCTCGCTGTAGCCCTGCATGCGGCAGATGTCCAGCAGCGCTCCCAGCAGCGCGTCACGGTTGCTGCAGCTGTAGCGACGCGTCGGACGCACCGTGAACTCGATGAGGAACATCTGCGGCTCGTCGAAGCAGCGGATCAGGTGCGTGATCTCGCTCAGCGGGATCATCGACGTGATCACAAGCGACTCGGGGTCCAGCTCCAGCAGGTTGTTCTCCGTCACCTGCATCACGCGCTTCACCGGAGCTGTATGGCGCGGAGACGTCTTGTACACGTCGAACCGAGCGACCACGAAATCGTTGTTGATGAACTCACGCTCCTTCTAGAAGTGATGTGACTCGATTGTAACAACGAGAACCGATGCCAGATTGCCTCCCTTCTTCTTGCGCTCCAGGGTCACTGCGCAGAGCTTCGCGCGGCCCGCAGCCTCCTTGTAGAACGACTCCCGGTCGGGGAGAATGAACACGCGCTTCCGGTTGTAGATACTGATGGTCATCGCTCCCGCCTCCTCGAGGAAGTCGATCGATTTGATCAGGTAGTAGGGATAACGAACGACTGCGCGATCTAGTCGTCACTCCGAAAACACCAATCCAACCGTCAACGTACTCTACAATGTCTCCCGCGTTCGCGCTCAGTTCAATGACGCGCTTGTCTCCGGAACGACCAATCTTGTATCCGCTGAACATCTTTCCCTCGTTATCTCCCTTCGCCTCCGCCATGTATCTTCTGGCAGTGCAGAGAAGAGATTGCAGACTATCTGTGGAGAAATTCATAACCTGCTCGCCCCTATCCGTGATCATCCTCCCATCGATCCTACTTTCCCTTCTTCAAGTGCAATTCAAACTCATCACCGTCTTCAGAAGCAGCGGCAGGAATGATGTCGTTCACTTCTTCATTCCAGTTCCACTTAT
>ENA-UERG01002287-UERG01002287.1-human-gut-metagenome-genome-assembly--contig:-NODE-2287-length-13920-cov-4.375497_pt1 | contig 13920 bp, 18 predicted proteins | sample MGYA00242954_ERZ507954 | MGnify/ENA primary metagenome ERZ507954 (study PRJEB26167, sample SAMN06115478) | human gut metagenome | host: Homo sapiens | place: China:Sichuan | collected 2015-01-21... | reverse complement strand
TTCTCTTCGAGCATGACCTTGGCCGTCTTCCCAAACTGGTTCGGCTGCGTAAGGTAGCCGATCATCTTGTTCGAGATGCCCAGCACAATCGGAGAGTCCACCTCAAGATGACCGCCGTTGTTCGCCGAGAGTTCCTGCCAGAGCTTGTTGACGTCGTTGAAGACAAGCGTTGCGGCGTTGTTCGGATCGGCGGCGATCTTGTCGGCCCAGGTAGACTTCGTGTTCACCGTGATCGGCGCGATCGTGGCGGGGAGATTCGGGTCATTGAGCATCCCGTAGATCTCCATGCCCTCGACGCCGTAGAGCTGGAACTTGTTTTCCGCACGGGCGATGATCTGCGCCGCGGCGTTCTGCTTGCGGGCGGCGAGATTGACCTTGGCGACCGTCATCTTTTCGCTTTCGAGATCACCGTACTTAATCGTGGTCTGATAGCGGAAATTCTGGCGAACAGGGAAGTCGTAGTTCACGTCGCTCTGAACACCGTCACCGAAGTCACTGTAGGGTCCGACCTGACCGGTGACTTCTTCAACCATGAAGGTTGCATAGTCGTCGGTCCATTCTGCGATCTTCGTCTTCGTGAAGAACTGCGTCGCGTTGGTGACACCGAAGAGAATGTCGATGATGCGCGGGTCAAGGTACGTGTAGAGAGCCGCGGGCGCACCAATGTTCGGCTGCGTGCTCATGGCCGCGTCCTGCGCGAGCTGACGGGGATTCACGTCGGTGAGCACGATTCGACCGTCGATCACCTTGTGCGGCATAAAGCCGACGGCGGACACGGCACCGATGCCGAGCTCCTTGGCTTTGAGAAAATCATTTTCCATAAATCAAAAACGGCCTTGGTTTCCCAAAGCCGTCTCGCTGAAAAGTTACTGAAAAAATCTGCTTTCGATCACATTGGTCTTAACCGCCGACACCACCAGTAGCCGGAGTAATCGAAAGACCGAAGTTTTCGTAGATCACGATGTCGCCCTTAGCAACTTCCTCGACACCACGCGGGAGGCGAACCACCCAGCCCGTGTCATTGGTTGCGCCGGCAGTGCCGTACGTAATGGCGCCCGTAGTCGGATCGCAGAGAACGGACTGCCCTTCCGTGGCTGCGGCCGCCGCAACGGCGTAGAACTGACCGCGAATCGCAATCGGAACACCGGCGCCGAGCGGGTAGACATTCGATGCCGTAACGAGCGGAGACGGCAGAACGCCGGAGAGATTGCGCTCGACAAAGCCAAGAACCTTGTCGCCGGCAGAACCCTTCTTCGACGCCTGGTTCATCGTGGCGGGGCCACCAGCGTCCTCTTCGATCGCCACGGCAAAAGCGAAACCGCCCGCCTCCACCGTGCCGTCGGAAACGTAATTGAAGGCCGAATAAACAGCCTGGCCGGGATTGACTTCAAGCCCGGGCGTAGCAATCACCGGATCGGTGTTTACGACTTTCTGAAAACCCATGATCAAACTCCCTTATGAATCTTCGCGAGCTTCTTGCCAAGCTCCGACTCGTGCTTGAAGGCGGAATCCTGAGCGATAACTCGGGAGCTCTTCTTGCGACCGGCCATGAAGGCTCGGTAAGCGGCCTTGGCGGACTTCGGACTCATACCCTTGGTGTTGAGCCCCTCCTGACGAAGGGCGGCCATGTAGACGGCCTCGGCGCTGTCAAAGGCGTCGAATCGAACCTTCCCGAGCGTCTTCTTGCACTCGTCGAGCGCACCGAATCGCGCGGCAATGCGTTTTTCAACGGCCTTCATGGCAGCGTCCTGACCCATGGCAGGCGCAGCGGCAGAAGCCTCTTCTTCGCTGTCCTGAGCGGCACCTTCAGCCTCTTCCTGCTTCGCCTGGTACTGCATACCGGCAGCGAACGCCTTCTTTTCCTCGGGCGAAGCATTGTCAAGGCCGCAGGATACGAGTGCATCCTGCAGGATGTTCTCGTCTTCGTCCTCAGCTTCGCAGGCTTCGTCCTGGGGCAGATCTTCACCGTCGTCCGTAGCCCCTTGTGCAGCGGCCAGATCCTCGAGCGTCAGCCCCTTTGCAGCGAGGTCGGCAAGCACGGCCTTGGCAATGGCAACCTTGTCATCGCCATCGTCTTCGGCAGGATTGTCGACCACGTTCCCCTCGCCGTCTTCCGTGTGCAGATCCGTGATCTGCTCAGCCGCGTCTTTGATCTTGTCAGCGAGCGCGACTTCCGTTTCTTCCACTGCGGGATTGTCATCTCCCGAAAGCTTCTTGTCGTCTTCCATCTTGATGTCTTCCATTTGATGGTCTTCCACCAACACGTCGCGCCCAGCGCGCCCCAACTCCACAAGCGCGACATGGTTGGCGGAAATGTCACGCATCACAAAGTCGTAATCCTTGCCGTCGGGCGTCGTGCCCGCGGTGAAGTCGGGTGTATATCGATATGCCAGGCTCAGTTCGCGCATCGATCCGTCTTGAATGCGGTCGATGGCTTTCCGAACCGTGAAGTGAAGCGAGTTGTCCAGATATGGATCTCGAAAGGCCCCGTCCGTACCCGTCGTTCCGATCCGCGTGAGAAGTTGCGGATCGTCTGCGTAGTCGGGGTGATGCTCCAACTGAATCGGAATCGCATTGACGGATTTCACCGTCTCGGGTTTCGCCAATTCCTCGGGAGGGCAGTAGCCGAAGTAGACCTTCATGGGGTCAAGGCGAAGCCGCTCCCATCCGGGGATTTCGGAACCTCGATAAGGACGCACCTGCGCTTTCGTCAGATGCGAAACCGAAACATGCATGTTCCCGTTGTCATCAAAGGTTCTCACGCTCCCCTCGGCATCCATCGCCATGGGAAAGTTCATCGGTTTACTCCAAAAGTTCGGGTGGCAAAACAGACCTGTACACGCAGCGGCAGAACGGACACTCTCCCGGAACCACCTTTCTCCCGACGTCGCTGTCGTAGAGCCCCTCGTTGAGCTTGAAGCGCTTCCCGTTCATTGCCATGTGGGTCTTTCGGGACGTGTAGCGCCCCGGCACATGTACCCAGATGCCCTCAGTGATGCCAAGCTCTTCCGCGTTGGCACGCTGCACCGCCTGATGCACCTTGATCGATTGGTCGAGGGCAACGCGTTTTGCTCGAGCCTGAGAGAATCCTTTCGATGCCCTCAGAGCCGTCTCTATGTCGGACATCGTTCCGCCGCTTGTCATCACCTGCGTGATCACTCCGCGCACGCGGTCCAAGTCCTCCGCCGCCATGCGGGTGATGAGTCCCGTCATGTCGTCGACGATTCCGGGCAACTGTTCGGCAGCCTTCGGAGACATGTAGAGCCCGTTGATGACGGGAATGTTCCATTTCTTCCGTATCGCCGTCGGCGAGATGCCCGCATCGGTCAGCGCCTTACGCTGGCTCGACGTGACGGAACGCGCCGCCGAGCGGACAAACCATCTGGAGACTGCCTTTGCGTTCTCCCCCTGTTTGATGAGGGTTCTGGAAAGAAAGCTACGAATCGTTGTGGAAACGTTCTTGTCAACAACGTCTGGGGATATGCCCGGTCGAAGCTTCAGCGTTCGGCCGAGAAGCTTCCTCGCATCGAGCTCAAACCCAAAGAAAGAAGCATCCTGCGCCATGTCGTCCGACGTCTCGACCAAGATGCCTTCGTTGATCAAGCCCTCGACGATGGCTTTCATCGCCTCCTTTTCCGATGCCTCAAAGAAGGCCGCGAGTTTCTTTTCGAACTTAGCTTTGGATCCTGCGTTCGGCTCAATTGCGCGTATCGTCTTCGCTTTCATTTCAACCAAGTCCCTGCAGGATCTGTTTCATTTCGTCGGGCGGATTGCTTTGCGGAGGTTCCTCTTGCTGAGGCGCCTGCTGCGCCCCCGCCCCACTCAAATCGAAACCGGCCATGTCCTCGGGTTCCACGTCGGGAGCGCCGTCGCTCAAAAAGCCCAGTCTCATGGACGGGTCTTCCTTTGCGGCCTGCCGAACTTCTTCTGCGCTGATGGCCTGCAACTGAGCAAGCTGCGCCAACATCCCGGCACGCGCCTGGGCCGTTCCCGCCATCGTTTGCTCGTTGTCGACGCCCAACTCACAGAACTCGAAGTTGATCGTCTCGTCGATCTGCCCGAACTCTACGATCTGAATGGCCTTGAGGCACTTCATGATCGCCTCGCGTCGGAGTTCCTGCTTCGATTTGATGTGGTCGTAGTAATTGCGGATGTCGCTCTCCCCGGTCGCGTTGAACCCGCTCGGAGAAATCCCCAGAAGCTTCACGGCAGGCGTTCGGTTGATCGCCGCGATCATCTCCAGGGACTGGCGTACGACGTCGGTCGTGCCGGCGATGGACGTCTGCACGTTCGACACCGCCTCCTGCTCCTTGTTGCAGACGAACACGCTGTTGTTGTCGCGGTAACGCTGCAGGGCACGCATTCTGATGTCGAAGAGCCGCACACCGTCGGGCGTGTTGAAGATTGCGTCCGTGTCCGTCTGAAAGACCAAAAGCGAAATCTTCCGAAGAAGATCGGCTGCGTAGACGCGGCACTGATTCCAGTGCAGGACGTAGTCCCAAAGGATCTGCGCCTGCGGAATGCCCAGGAAGTTGTAGGCAGGCTTCAGAAGCGTCGGCACCGGATTGTCGAATAAGGGAATCATCCGCGATGCGTGCACGCGCCGCCCGAGCACCCACCACCACCTCGGCTGCATGTAGTCGCGCTTGAGAGGGTTGTCGGTGTTGTAGTCGCCCGGCGTAACGTTCACGGGGTCCACGACGATGAAGCGCAGCGGTATTCCCTTCTGAAGTTCGGCGGACAAGTTTGTGATTCGAAGCGGCAGGTGCAAATCTTCCGAACCGGTGTCGATGAACACGAAAGCACCGCCCATGTAGCCCGTCATCGTTGCCGCTTCGTGGAAGACCTCGCGGAGTTTGTACTTTACTTCTTGAACGTCTTGCAGTTTCGCCACAGTTTCGGCTCGGTCGTCGCCTCCCGTAACATCAATCCACTTGCGGGTAATGTCGTCCGCTACCGTCTGAACGCAGGCCCGGATCATACCGTTCTGAGCAATCTGCTGAAGAGCGCCGTACCCGATGAAAGAGGTGATGGGGAACTGCCCCATTTCGAAGGCATGCTGCTGGAGGCTGTCGTAAATAGCCGAGAATCCCCCCATTGCCCCAAACGCACTATCGAGAGCCAGGCGCTCTTTGGCAGGCGCTCCAAGCGTGACCGGAAGGCTGAAATGCCGCCTAACGTCTTCGACGGACTCAATGGCATCCATCGTTCGAGGCGGAATGTAAAGCTGAACATCCACGTCCTCGAGCATCGCGAGTTGCCGCTCAATGTTCTTGCGACGCTCTGCGGCGGCAAGAGCTTCAGCCTGCGCCTTCGTCTTTCTCTTTGACTTCTTTGCCATTGCACAACCACTTCAAAAAACGTCGCTTAACTAGTAACCAACTGATCCGATCGACAAGTTCGACAAGGCTCTTGAGCGCTGAGAAAATGCACAACGCCGATAAGCTTCCGACACCGATGAGGCAGAACCAAATAAACGTCTCGGCCTGCCACGTCAAATCCGTTGCTTGCATGAGGTCCGAGTCCAAAAATCCAAGTAAAATGTCTTTCATGGTCTGAAGGTCCTTGCTTCAGTCATCAAAGCCCCGGATGCTTCCAACATCGCGGGGCTTGTCTTTTTCACCTACCGACCAAGCAGATAGGCTAGGTTTGTCGGGTCGATCTTCAGGCCTCCCGATTTCGAGAGATCCGTGAGCGCCTGAGTCATCGAGTCGACGCAGTCGTCATGAGCGCCTGCGGGGAACTCGAGCAACTCGGGCACAAATTCTTTTTCGACCCATGGGAAGCGGTCCTTCGGCGGCAGAAAGACGTTCTTTGCCTCCCACAGTGTTGTTACCGCCGACGCTCGCGCCTCTTTTGATTCTTTCGGGGTGATCGGAATGATTCCGCTCACCTTCCTCTTGAGCGTTGAAATGATGGCGCTGCCGTTGGCCTTGTCTTCGACGAGCTTGCGCGTGACGCGCGGCCACTTTTGCGAGGCCGCCACGAACTGCTCGAGCGTCTTTACGAAGTCCCAACGCCCACGGAACTGATCGCAAAGGTAGAACGAACCGCCCTTGCGCCCCCAGACCTGTCCGACGACGAAGTCGGACGTTTTGGAGTCCTTGAAGGTCATGTCCCATGAAATCACCATGGCGTCGAAGCTCTTGGGCAACTCTGTCCAGTACTGGATCCATTCGACCTTGAAAAGCCCGCCGCCTCGAGGCACGGGACGTTGTTGAAATTGCCCGGCCGTCGCGTAGGACCCCATGGTCTTTTCCATCTCTCGAACCTGTTCCTCAGAGAAACGTTCGGGGAAAAGGAGCTCCCCCTCAGTAGTTCTCGGATCCTGAAAACCGATCGACGTCTTGCACCGACGCGCCTCCTCGAAGCGCATCGGCAGCATGAGATGTTCGTACCCAAGATCACGGGCGAGAATGACACCCGACGTGTCGCGCTCGTGCAAACGCTGCATGATCACGACGATGGCGGAATCCGCGTTGTTGATTCGGCTCGGCACAGCTTCCAAGAAGGTCTGCTCGGCTGCATCCAGTGCGGGGACTGAAAATGCGTCGTCCACCGATAACGGGTCGTCGATGATGATTCGGTCGCCTCGTGAACCCGTCAACGACTTGAACGACATGGACTCTCGAAAACCCGTCGAGGTGTTTTCGAACTTCGTCTTGGCGTTCTGATCACCTGTCAGGATCACGGGCCAACGCTCTTGAAACCAATCCGACTGGATGAGCCGACGACACTTCAAATTGTCTCGAATCGCAAGCGGCTCTTTGTGGGCTGTCGTCAAGTAACGCAAGTGCGGACATCCGCACGGTCCCCACTCCCAAGCAGGAAAGAAGACGCCCGTGAGGAGAGACTTCATCATGCCAGGCGGGACATTCATGAGGAGACGCTTGATCTCTCCGCGATGCACGGCCTCAAGGTGAGCGCACATCGCGTCGAGCGCCCAACCCCAGGCAATCGGCGTAGCCGGCTCAAGAACCGACCAGGCCATTTTGCAGAACTCGGCCAGGCTTCTCTTTGCGATTTCGCGGTCGAGCTCAACGAGTGTCGGTAGTCGATCCATAAAGCATTTCTCGAACGGCCTTCAGTTTTTCCAAATCCACTCCAGAGAGGTCCGGAGAGGTCTCGACCTTCACGGCCCCTCCATCTCCACCGGTCAGCGCCACGCGCTTCCGGTCTCCGTAACGGGAATCGTCGCGCTGCGCTGCCTCTCGAGCATCCTCTTGCATCGATGCGCGAATTGCCTCCACAACGCCTTTCGGAAAGGGTTCGCCCGTCTCAAGACGGTGCAGTGCTTCCTCGTAGAGCTTGTCCGACTTTTCCATGCGACGGTCGTTGTAGAGATCTGCCGACGCGGCACGGGCATGTTTCGCACGGAGGCAGAAGTCCGGTCTCTCATCCTTCCAACGTTTGATGGTGCGAATCGACGGCATCCCGTCCATCTGAGCAATCTTTCTCTCGGACAGGCCGGACTCGATCAGGTCGATGATGCTGTCTTCCAACTCCTTCGAGTAGATGGACGGTCGCCCCTTCCCCATTTTCTCCCTCCTGTCAAACGATCGCCCACGAAGCCCCGCACGCAAACAAAACGAACGCCACAAGCGTCATACCGTTCATGATGCGAAGCATGGTCCCTCTAGCCTTGATGACGTTCTCCGCGTCCTTGATGGCACGTTCGTACATCCGCAGAACGTCCGCGTAGAACGACTCCTCCGTCTCCTCATCCTTCACACTCTGAAGCCAGCCGACGTAATTGCTGAGAGCGCCGGAGCGGAAGTTTCCTCCGCTCATGACGTACGTCGCGAGAAACACGACGGCCGCGAACAATGCCGCAGAGAGCGTGAGCAGCGCGCCAGACAAAAAACCGATGTCCGTCAAGATGTTGCGGGCCGCAAAGCAAGCCGACAGCATCAGAAGGGACGTTGCGAGGTACTGAACGGTCTTCGCCCTCTGTTCCCGCATGAGCGCGGAATGGAGTCTCGTCAGGTCTTTGTCTGCCAGATCGATTAGGATTCGACCAACTTCGTTCGTAGCCATTTCAATAAATCAATCCCAGATAAAGGGAAGGAACAAAACTGCCTCCCGGAAGGGTTGTTGTCGGAGATTCGGCACCTGCGAAACCCATCGGCCGCAAGCGGCCCAGATAACGAAAAAGCCCCGCATTTCTGCGAGGCTCATTTTCTCTGGACGCGCCAAGGGGGCCAACTTTGGCCCCCAAACAGACCGACCGCTAAGTCGCTGCACGCTGATCAATTGTCACCTTGGATCTTATCACGTTCCGCCATTCTTTGCAGGTAGTTCTGCACAATGTGGCGAACTCTCTTCACGGATCTGGTGAATTCCCGCTCGGAGACGTGATTCGTGCGAAGAATCCTTGAAATCGGCATGTTTGGCGTCGTGTAGAGGACGATGAATAGCCCGCGGTCACGTCGGTCTCGTAGCGTCTCGTAAGGCGTGGAGAGCACGGCGTCGTTGATGATTTTGGCGTCCTTCTCATCGATCTTCACGACATGGCGTTCACGTGCCCGTTGCTCCGCTTCTTCCTTCGTCATTCCGTCCTCGATGATTCGGTAGAGCGGTGAGGTCCCTCTACGTGTGTAGAAGTCTCCCGCCCATCTTCCCCAGTTCTCGAGACGCTCCTCGAGAACGGGGTCGTTATCGCCCCAATCCATTCCGATGCTCCTTTTCCCAAGCGTCCCGACATTCAGCGCAGCACCACCGACGAGCCTTGCGGATCCCCGCTTCCGTCGGTTCGATGACCTCAATCACCTCATCGCACCAGAGACACAGCGACGCCACCTTCGGGCGCGGACCTTCCGGTCTACGACTGTGAAAAAGATCTTCCTCATGCATCCACTGCGCGGCCTTTTCCGCGCGATCAGCGTCATCCATAAGTTTTCTCCTCGATGATTACGCGCACGCCGTCAGTCTCGGCATAGCGCTTCGTTGCGTAGACAGCGACGACCTGTGAGTCGTCCAGAAAGGCGACCCCATTGCATCCGTCAAGAACCGCTTTCAAGTAGTTGTCGATGTCAGGTCTTCCGGGGGCGATGAGTCCACCAAGCGCGTTTTTCGTCTTGGTTTTGCTCCATGACTTCGGGGGCTTCACCATGACCTCAACGGAAACACGCTGCGGATGGACGCTCGGCAACTTTCCCTCCATCGCCTTGCGGCACTCCCACGCGACAGCGGCCTCGTAGGCGCGCGTCTTTTCGGGCGTGTAGGTGTGACCTGTCCTGGTGAAGCGCGGACGCCCTTTACCGACCGGCTTCCCTTTGACGGTGAACTCGATCATTTGGTGCTCCTGGTCGTGTCGTAGGGATCGGTGGAGCCATCGACCGCGTAGGCCTCGATGTCCCTCAGCGTGCAAACGATGAGTTCCCGTCCATCCCTGCGCAGAAGAGATCGAACCGTCCCACATCCGTCGTGCACTCCGTAGAAGAATTCGTACCCGCCGCCCTTTCGCTTGAACAGATAGCGACGATCCTCGGGCGGGTACGTGCGCCTGATGTCGGGATCCACCGCCATCCACTCCAGCGGCTTTTGCGGCTTCTGCGTCTTGGACGTCATTGGAAATTTCCTCCTTGTCGGTTTCGTGTTGTCGTTGAATTGGGGCCGTGGGATGATGAAGGCGTCCTCACAAGACAGCTTTTTCATCACCCCACGGAGAAAAATCATGCTCAGCGAAAAAGAGCGTCGACTTCTGATTGACTGCGAAGCCCATCTGCAGCTTGTGTCCCTTTTGTTTCAGGGCACTCGAATTGCCGCCTATGTGGAGAACGTCCGGCTTCAGCCACAATCCAGAAAAGACGATTCGGCGACCGTAAGTGTCTTCGCCAAAACCCCGGAAGGGTGGAGGTTCGAACGCTCCACGGTTTGCCACGCAGAAGAGTTGGCAGAAGTGGAAGTTCTCGCACCATTTCCAGAAACTGAGCGACATTACGTCTGGCCCGAACCAGCAGAAATCGCACCGGTCGTCCGGCGGCGAGATCACTGATGCCGCAGTCGCATGCCGCGTGCACATCGCCGTCTAGGCAGACGCCGAGAAGGTGATTGCACCGGCGATAGTGCGGCAAAGTGCCGACCTGCCCATCCCACTGATCGCAGAGAAGTCGATCCATGCGCGGGTCGGTGCCGAAAACTGCGCCCTTCCGCCTCAGGAAGCGCTTGAAACAATCAGCAGTTTTCATGCCTGGGCCTTTTCCTCGAAGATTCGCTTCATCTGGCGCCCCATCTTGCGATTCCGAGAGACTTCGACCCAAACGACGATCCCTAGGAGGTACTTGATCTGGTCGATCATGTTTTCCACGTCGCCGAGCTCCTCTGCGAGGTGGTCTCGCTCAATGGTGGGGCTCGTTCCAGAAACCTTCGCAGCCAAGCATGCGGCCTCGAATGCGTCGACCGCCTCAATCGCCTCGACGAGCTCTTCGCGAAGCTTCTTGAGCTGGTGATCAACGCCGTAATGTCGAGCGACGGTCATGCACTGGAGGGTGAGCTCCTTCGCGGCCTGGGCGCGCATCAGACACGTTCTTTCTGCCTGCTTGTGCAATTCGAGAGCTTTTTCGTTCATCGTTACCTCTCTGTTGTCTGGGTTCCCCTCTGTGAGAAGATTGAGGTGTCCAACTTCCATCAACCAACCCACAGAGAGGAAAATGCTTAAAACCATCACAGCCGTTCTCGCGGCCATCCTTTTCGTCATGAATGCCTTCATCCGGCTAGTCGACCGAATGAAGGAGCGAGATCTTCTTCACGAAGAAATTTCCGTTTTCGAGGCAGAAGACGGGGTTGACGTCTTCGTGAAACCATCGGCTCCCATCACCTTCACGATTGCCATCCTTCGCGGCTTCCGCCCACGCATCGTGTTTTTGCGCAAGTCATTCGAGAACGTTTCCTCGTTCAGAATCACCTCCAGACGTCTGACTTCTAGCCGCAATTTGCGGATTTCCTTCCTTGTCCAGTCGAGAAACAAGCGGTCTCTAATCACGCTGCCCGTCACGGCGATCAACAACCCCAAGTAAACGATTTCGGCGATGTCGCTCATCAGTCATCCCCCGGCTTCGGAGGGGCATCGAACCCCGGCCTTACTTCCAAGGCACGGATCCTTTTTTCGTACCTCTCCATCCTCTTCATGGTTATGTCTTTCCAGAGGTTCAATTCCCGCCTTAAGCTATCTTCGACTTCACGTCGTTCCTCTTCTCTGCGCGAAACGACTACGCGAATGGCGTATCCCATAACGACTCCAAGCAAAACCAAAAATATTCTTTGCGCTGTCACTTCCATCGCCTTTTTCCTTTTAAGGTCCAAAGCACTCTTCCAAGGTCTTCGGCTTCTTCGTCCGGCGATCCTCCCAAGAGAAGTGAACGCCGTATGACGATCCGACGATTCGACTCGTAAGTCGCGCATCAAGACATCGAACGAGTTCCGCACCGTCGAGATTTGTCGTGAAGACGGTCGGAAGCTTGTTTGCCAACCGTCCGTCGATGATTTGCTGGAGACGCTTCTGCTCAGCAGGGCTCCATGTCTGGACGCCGATGTCATCAAGCACTAGACAAGACACTCGACTGAGCGCAGCGATGAAAGTCGACGTCGCGAAGTCATGCGGACCATTGATGAGGTCAAAGAGATCCGCGACACGGAAGAAGACCCCGGGGCAGCCCTGCTTCTTGAGCTCTGTGAGACATGCCGTTGCGAGGTGCGTCTTTCCAGTCCCGGCAGATCCGTAGAGGAGAAGGCCAATCTCGGCGTTTTTTCCGCTCATCACGCGAGTCATCAACCTCGTGGCGAAGCGTTCGCAAGCGACTTTTGCCTTCGTTTTTTCTTTCATCTTTCCGCCAGAGACATCAAAAGTGTCGAAGGTCCCATATGTCGGCTCGAAAACCTCATTGCCCTGGAGGAGCTTTCGGATGTGAGCTTTGACGCGACGGAAGCGATCCTTTCGATCGTCTTCTGCCTTTTTCGCTGCGGTGGCTTCTCGTGCGCACTCTGGACACTCAGGCACAGCGTCAGAGCCCTTGAGAACGCGGCCGACGAATTCTCCGTGTTTGGGGCATTGGAAGGTCCTTTGCTCAAAATCGCCAAAAGCACCCGCGTACTTCGCTTTGAGCCAGTCGGGAATTTGATTTTGCGTAGCTTCAGTCATACAGGTCTGGTTGGTTGAAGAGTTCTGCCATGGTGTCGTAGTTCATGTCCGAGAGCGGTTTCGGACGGTTTGAGGGGTATCTGCCGCCTCCGTTTCCTCCCCGCTGTGCAGCCTTCTTGAGCGCGTTGCCCATCCAGTTGCGGAAAGCCTGGTCCCACTTCGCATTACGTACGTCCTTCGCGATCATCCATCCGACAAATTTCTCGAACTCGTGCGAGGCGTCGATCGTGGGGTAGTTCTCGGCTGCCCACTCCTTGAGGTTTTCAGGGATGGGGGTACCGGGCTCCCACGGACATGGCGTCTGCGGCATGCGTCGCGACTTCTTGGCCTTTGGCTTTTCCTTCTCAGTCGGTTTTTCGACTTCAGGTGTGAGCTCTAGTTCGTCGCTCGCGGGAGCGAGCGGCGACAAAGAAACCCCTGTTAATCCCTGTGTATTCCCTGTCAATCCCTGTAAAGGATCCCCGTTTGACGGGGTACCCTCACCCCGTTCGGCGGGGTACCGTTCCCCGTTTGACGGGGTACCCTCACCCGTTTGACGGGGTACATCCGTTTCGTGGGGCACATCCTTTTTTTGGGTGATATCCGTTTCTCGCTTAGTGCCTGTCTTTTGAGGCCACCACTTTTGCGGGGTAAGGCCCTTTTGGATGGCTGTCTCAACCCAGACGAGTGGACCCTGTCTGCTTTCAGGCCATTCTGCTTTCACATAGCCAACGAGAGAGAAACGCGTCCCAAGGATTTGCCCTGTTACGTGGGAGTAAATTTTCTCCGCCTTGATAAGTCCAAGGGATTGCAGGCGAGACACGGCCGCGCTTGCAGTGTCGGGCTTCTTAAGTCCGACCGCCAGCGCAAGTTTCTTGTATGAATCGATCCGGCACGCACCTTGATCGTCTCGATAATCATCGGCAAGTTCCTTTAGAACCGCCAAAGCGACCGAATCACGATCAAGTACAAGCGTCTGTGCCCGTGCCCATCTTCCTGCGTAGTAGCTCATAAAGCCTCGGAACATGCCTTAGAAACCTTCGAGAGGTAAACCTCTGGACGGTCGTAAATGTCGGGGCGGATTTCCCACGGAGGAATGCCAGTCGCCTGAGAAAACTGCCATACGCGAGGAGCGGGTACGCGGCCTCGACGGCTCCACCCTTGGAAAATCTGAGGGGTTACCTTCGAGCAACCGTCTACGGCGCTGAGGCGGCGGCAGAGCTCGGACAAAGATCCCGCCCGTTCGATTGCCTTCGTAAACGTTGTCATGATCGCATCAACAAAAACAGTACACGTTAAGTATACGTCAAGTTTAGCATAGGATGCACGGGACGTTTATGCCCGCTTACACTTCGTCTCTAAAGGAGTTACACAATGAATTTCACAGAAATCATGGGCCGAGTCCGGGCTCTCCTAGCGGACAAGAAACTCTCTCAGGCATCCTTCGCCCGCATGATCGACGTCAGCCCTCAAACTCTTTCCGGTTGGTTGATGGGAAGGAATCGTCCAGGCGTAGAAGAGCTCGGCCGCATGTGCGAGGTGCTAGAGGTCTCGCCTTCTTGGCTTATGACAGGTAGCGACGACGCCCCAACGCATCAGTCTCTCATTGGGGACGGATGGGTCCTCATCCCGAGACTGGACGCCTATGGCTCGTGCGGATCTAACGGGCATGAAAACCCCGACTATGCGTCTATCATCGGGCTGATAAAGGTTAGCGAACAATGGATTTCAAAGAACTGCGGAACGGTGACAAAGAGCGCACTCCGCATCTACGGCATTGACGGAGACTCGATGTCTCCTAC
>ENA-UERG01002285-UERG01002285.1-human-gut-metagenome-genome-assembly--contig:-NODE-2285-length-13929-cov-4.371210_pt1 | contig 13929 bp, 10 predicted proteins | sample MGYA00242954_ERZ507954 | MGnify/ENA primary metagenome ERZ507954 (study PRJEB26167, sample SAMN06115478) | human gut metagenome | host: Homo sapiens | place: China:Sichuan | collected 2015-01-21... | reverse complement strand
ATCAGCAAATGGGGCGGCATGATCGGTACGATCATTCCCGCGGGCCTGCTGATCGTGCTGGGCATCATCTACATTTCGACCGGCGGACACAACCACATGGACATGTCGCAGGGCTTCTTCCCCGACCTGTCGAAATTCGACAACCTGGTGCTGGCCAGCAGTATCTTCCTGTTCTATGCGGGTATGGAGATGATGGGTATACACGTCATGGACGTGAAGAACCCGTCGCGGAACTACCCCAAGGCCATCATCATCGGTTCGCTCGTAACGGTCTGCATCTTCGTGCTGGGCACCTTCTCGCTGGGCTTCATCATTCCGGCCAAGGACATCAGCCTGACGCAATCGCTGCTGATCGGTTTCGACAACTACTTCAAGTACCTGCATATGTCGTGGGCGTCGCCCATCATCGCCATCGCGCTGATGTTCGGCGTGCTGGCAGGCGTGCTGACGTGGGTGGCAGGCCCTTCGAAAGGTATCTTCGCCGTGGGCAAGGCGGGTTATCTGCCTCCCTTCTTCCAGAAGGCCAACAAGAACGGCGTACAGCGCAACATCCTGCTCATTCAGGGCGGCGTCGTAACGCTGCTGGCGCTGCTGTTCGTGGTGATGCCTTCGGTGCAGTCGTTCTATCAGATCCTCTCGCAGCTCACCGTGCTGCTCTACCTGATCATGTACATGCTGATGTTCTCGGCCGCGATCGTGCTGCGCTACAAGATGAAGGATCTCGCCCGTCCGTTCCGCCTGGGCAAGGGCAACGGCCTGATGTGGCTGCTCGGCTGCATGGGTTTCTGCGGCGCGCTGCTCGCCTTCATCCTGAGTTTCATTCCGCCTTCGCAGATCTCGACCGGCAGCAATACCGTATGGTTCTCGGTACTCGTCATCGGCTGTATCGTCGTGGTGGGGGCTCCGTTCCTGATCTACGCCGCCCGCAAACCGTCGTGGCGCAATCCGCAGGCGCAGTTCGAACCCTTCCACTGGGAACAGGCCGCACAGACGCCCGCTAACATCGCCGCAGCGAACGCTGCCGGCACGAACGCCGCCGCCAAACCGGCCGACGGCCGCAAATAGCCGATGGCAGCTACATACGACTTTACACCCCATCGGATTTCCGATCCGCTGCACACGACCGACTGTCGGAGCACTCGCGGCAGAGCCGCGTTTACAGATCGGCCCCACCCCGAAGCCCCGCCTCGGCGGGGGCTTCGGACAAGACCCGCTTCGGTAGTCGGGCTCCGGTGGAACGCCGGTGTAAAACAGGAAATAGTTACCCTACCAATTGACCAATTTCAAAAAAAGACGACGCTATGAAACGCATCATTACCATCGAGGCCGTAAAAGAGGCGGTGGAAGCCGCCCACGCCCATTTCCGCGAGGAGAAGGGCGGCAAAAACGCCGACTACATCCCCTATCTGAAAAACGTGCCCTCCGACCTTTTCGGCATCTCGGTCTGCCTCGCGGACGGCCGCAGCGTGACGGTCGGCGACACCGACTACCGCTTCGGCATCGAATCGGTGTCGAAAGTCCCCACCGCCATCCTGGCGATGAACCAGTACAGCGCCAAAAAGGTGCTCTCCCAGATCGGCGCCGACGCAACGGGACTGCCCTTCAACTCGATCATGGCGATCCTGCTGGAAAACGACCATCCTTCGACGCCGCTGGTCAACGCCGGCGCGATCTCGGCCTGCTCGATGATCAAACCGACGGGCAACGCGGAGGCCAAGTGGAAGGCGATCGTGGATTTCATTTCGGGACTTTGCGGCAGCAAGGTGTCGGTACTCGACGAACTCTACCGTTCGGAGAGCGAAACCAACTTCAACAACCGCTCCATCGCATGGCTGTTGAAGAACTACAACCGCATCTACGACGATCCCGACATGTCGCTCGACCTCTACACGCGCCAGTGCTCGCTGGGCATCACCGCCAAACAGCTCGCCGTCATGGCCGCCACGATCGCCAACTGCGGCACCAATCCGGTGACGTGGGAGGAGGTTTTCCATCCCAATCTCACCCCGCACATCGCTTCGCTCATGGCCACCGTCGGCTTCTACGAGCATACGGGCGACTGGCTCTTCAACACGGGGCTTCCGGCCAAAACGGGCGTCGGCGGCGGCATTATGGCCGTCATCCCCGGCGTAATGGGCCTGGCGGCGTTCGCGCCTCCCCTGGACAGTGCGGGCAACTCGGTCAAGGCACAGAAGGCGCTCGAATACATCTCCGTGCGGCTGGGTCTGAACATTTTCAGCCCCGCGCGCGTCGAACTGGCGGCGGCCGAACCCGTCAGGGAGGGCGTCTGCAAATAACCGCCCGTGCGCATAACGAAAAGCTCCCGACACTCGGTGTCGGGAGCTTTTCGTTCGTCGGGACCTACCGCAGCCGGCGTTTCACCGTCGCCGGATTGCCCGCCGCCAGCGAATCGGCGGGAATATCGCGCACGACGACGCTGCCCGCCGCAACGACCGAACGGTCGCCGATCGTGACGCCCGGACAGACGACCACCCCGCCGCCGAGCCAGCAGTCCTCGCCGATCGTGATGCGAAAACTCGTCTCCACCGGACGGCGGCGTTCCAGATAGTCGACGGGGTGCTGCGGCGTATAGAGCTGGCAGTTGGGGCCGAGCTTCGTGCGGGCGCCGATCCTGACGCCGCCGCAATCGAGGAACGTGCAGCCCATGTTGACGAAGACCTCTTCGCCCAGTTCGATCCGCCAGCCGAGGTCGCAGTAGAACGGCTGCACGACCTTCGCCGAGGCGGGGATGCCCGGGATCAGCGCTCCGAGCGCAGCGGCATACGCGGCCGCATCATCCGCCGGCGTGCGGTTGAAACGCTCCACCCGCCGCCGGCCCTCGCGGAAATGTTCCGCGAGTTCGGCATCCGAAAAGTCGTACAGCCCGCCGGCCAGCATTTTTTCCAGTTCGGTCACGATTCGGATCTGTTTTTTCGGATCAGGTAAACGAACAGGGCGAAGACTCCGCCCAGCACCGCGACGCCCGCCGCCATGAGCGGATAGTTGTGCGCCGCCCCCGCCCGGACGATCCAGTAGAGCAGACCGGCCGGCAGCAACACGCAGAAGGCGATCGTGAAGAGGAGGAACAATCCCGTAAAGAGCCTGAACGTCCGTCTGTTCCGCCGCACCAGCGGTTCCAGTTCGGCGATCCGCGCACGGTAACGCTCGGGCTCCTTTTCGGCGAGCCGGCGGAAGATCGCCAACGCCTGCGGCAGGTAATCGAGCATGTCGGGACGGTTGTGAAGCGACGCCAGCCGGCCGAGTTCATAATACGTCTCGCCCAGTTCGGCCTGCTGCCCGTCGGTCGGTTCCGGCACGGATTTCAATGCCGAGATCCGTTTGAGCAGCTGCGTGACATAGGCGTCTTCATCGCCCCGCTCCTCGGGCTTCGTCTCCAAAAAGTCGCTTTTCAGACGGCGGTAGAAATCGTCGAAATAGTAACTGTCGTACTTCGGGCCGTTCTTGCGGACGACCTTGCGGATGTCGTCGGGCAGATTGTCGGGAAAAGCCGTGAATCCGGCCAGCATGATCGGGACGATATTTTTGTTCTTTTCGAGCGCATAGGCCAGTTCGCACCGCACCCAGTCCGCCGACGCTACGGCCGAAGGATCGACGCAGCGGTCGAGCGCCCCCTCGCTCAGGATGAGGATGAAGTCGCGGCACTCGTCGATGCGGCGCAGCAGCTCCGTGTCGAAATCGCCGTTGCGGAGCGTGTCGATGTCGAAACTGACGCGGTAACCGTCCTTCGTCAGCAGGTCGTAGAGGTGCTTCGCCGTCTCGAAACCGCCGCAGCGCCGGTAACTGATGAAGATGTCGTAGGCCATACCCCGTTCCCTCCGTCCGGTTACTCGATCTCCCAGTCGAAGCCGTCCTTGCGGTCCTTGACGCGGATACCTATGGCCGTCAGTTCGTCGCGGATACGGTCCGACGTCGCCCAGTCCTTCGCGGCCTTGGCCTCCATACGCATACGGAGCAGCATCTCCACCAGCGGCGTCACCCGGTCGCGGCCGCCGCCCGCCGACGCGGCCTTCTCGTCGCGCAGACCCAGAATATCGAAGACGTACCGTTTGACGGTGGCCGTGAGCGCCGTCAGGTCGGCCGCCGTGATGCGCTGCCGCCCCTCGGCGATCTGGTTGACGATACGCACCCAGTCGAAGAGCGCCGAGATGACCATCGGCGAGTTCAGGTCGTCGTCCATCGCCTCGCGGCAGCGGCACTCCAACTCGGCGGGATCGACCGTCGAATCCTCCGACGGGCGGAGCTTCGAGAGCGTCTCGACGCCCTTCATCAGGCGGTCGAGCCCCTTCTCGGCGGCCTGCAACGCATCGTTCGAGAAGTCGAGCGTCGAGCGGTAGTGCGCCTGCAACACGAAGAAACGGATCGTCATGGGCGAATAGGCCTGCGCCAGCAGCTTGTGGCTGCCGGTGAAGAGCTCTTCGAGGGTGATGAAGTTGCCCAGCGACTTGCCCATCTTCTGTCCGTTGATCGTAATCATGTTGTTGTGCACCCAGTACTTCGCCGAATCGTGTCCCAGCGCGGCGGTCGACTGCGCGATCTCGCACTCGTGGTGCGGGAACATCAGGTCCATGCCGCCGCCGTGGATGTCGAACCGTTCGCCCAGATACTTGGTGCTCATGGCCGAGCACTCCATGTGCCAGCCGGGGAACCCGTCGCTCCACGGCGAAGGCCAGCGCATGATGTGTTCGGGCGACGCCTTTTTCCACAGCGCGAAATCGCAGCAGTTGCGTTTGTCGCACTGCCCGTCCAGCGCGCGCGTGTTGGCCACGATGTCTTCCAGATTGCGCCCCGAAAGGACGCCGTAGCGGTGGTCGCGGTCGTACTTCTCCACATCGAAATAGACCGATCCGTTCGACTCGTAGGCGTAACCCGCATCGAGAATCTTCTGCACGAAGGCCTCCTGCTCGATGATATGCCCCGAAGCCCGCGGCTCGATCGAGGGGCTGAGCACGCCCAGCGCATCCATCGCCCGATGGTAACGCTCCGTGTAGTAGTGCGCCACCTCCATCGGTTCGAGCTGTTCGAGCCGCGCCTTCTTCGTGATCTTGTCCTCGCCGTCGTCGGCATCGTGTTCCAGATGCCCCACGTCGGTGATGTTGCGCACGTAGCGCACCTTGTAGCCGAGCGCTTGCAGATAACGGAACAGCAGGTCGAAGGTCACGGCCGGACGCGCGTGCCCCAGATGAGGATCACCGTAGACCGTCGGCCCGCAGACGTACATGCCCACACGGGGCGGAGCCAGCGGCACGAACTCCTCCTTGCGGCGGGAAAGCGTATTGTATAAAACGAGTTTCGATTCCATAATCGCTGAAATTTCCGCAAAAATAGGAAATATTCTCTATAATTCCGCGATTTGCGGAGGTCGAATCGAAATTTGCATCCGGCCCTCCGTGCCGTGCGCGCCGGCGAAGCCGGTGGCGGGGACGAAACTCCTCGTTCGCCACCGCGCCGCGAAAAAGCGGACGGAAAGCGGCGAAAAGAATTTTGCGATCGGCTTGCCGGTTTGCGGAATTTATGCTAATTTTGTCACAGAGAATCCTGCGAAATGAAGAAGTCGGCATTCATACTCCTCTTCCTGCTGGCCTCCCTTCCGGCATTGATGAGCCGGGGAGCGGAAGCCGGCGCGGCGGCCGCTTCCGACCTTCGTCAGACGGTAAAGAATTCCTCGATCTCGGCACAGCACTCCGACTTCGTGGCCACGGAGACGTTCCAACTCTCCGTGCCGGCTCCTTCGCCCTGCGCAAGTCGAACGAACGGTCGTCGCGTACGATCCACGAAATGCCGGTGCTCTATTGCGAACGGTACTTCGCATCCGTGCGCCACGACCTGTCGCAGTCCGTCGCCTCCTTACGGCCGGACGCGCACCGTCCGCTGCCGTCCCACAGCGCCGACTATCTCAAATTCGGCATTCTGGTCATTTAGCCATCCCTTTCCACTTCGACGACACGACACGCCCGCTCCCGAAGCGATCGTTCGTGTGTGCATCTACGGCTACCTGCGGGTCGGACTCCACCCGTCAGGCGGAATCTTGCGGGGCCGAACCTTCCCGACCGGAAGCGTCCCTCCCGCAGAGGAGGGGTTGCGGTCTCGGACGGAAACATGCGCCCCTGCGACAAATCCATTTTCACATCCATAAATACCGAACAGAAATGAACTTATCCTATATAATCGAAGAGACGCTGCTGATGGCGGGATTCACCTTCATCGTGGGAATCGCATTCGCCTATGCGCTCAAACTGACGACCTTCTTCTTCTCCCGCCTCAACGGGCACGACCTTCCCGTCCTGCTGCGGAAAAGCCGCATATGGGAACGCGCCTACCGCATGAACGTCGCCCACACCTACCGATACATCCGCTCGATCGCCCGCAACGACGACCCTCAGAAACGGCCTGCGGCAACGGACGCCTGCATGATCCGCACCATGCAGGAACTGGCCGAATACCATTTCGGTAATTCCGGAGAATCGAGTAAAGAAGACGGGAACATGAACGGTTTATACGAATTCCACCATGGAAAAATTTGATCTGAACAATATCTTCCAAGGCATTTCGACCCTGTTGCAGTCCGACCCGTCGATCATGTACGCCCGCATCGGACTGATCCTGCTCGGCATCCTGCTGGTCTATCTGGGACGCCGGGGCATCCTCGAACCGCTGGTAATGATCCCCATGGGACTGGGCATGGCAGCCGTAAACGCCGGCGTACTCATCATGCCCGGCGGCGTACAGGGCAATCTGTTCCTCGACCCGATGGTCACCGACACCGACCAGTTGATGAACATTCTGCAAATCGACTTCCTCCAACCGGTCTACACCTTCATGTTCAGTAACGGTCTGATCGCCTGCCTGATCTTCATGGGCATCGGGACGATGCTCGACATCAACTTCCTGCTGGCCAAGCCACTGCAAAGCATGTTCCTCGCGCTGTGCGCCGAGCTGGGTACGTTCGCCGTCGTACCGATCGCCTTCGCGATGGGGCTGAGCCCCAACGACAGCGCCTCGATCGCCATGGTGGGCGGCGCCGACGGGCCGATGGTGCTCTTCGCGTCGCTCAACCTCTCGAAGGAGATCTTCGTGCCGATCACCGTCGTAGCCTACCTCTACCTCGGACTCACCTACGGCGGCTATCCCTACCTGGTGCGTGCGATGGTTCCCAAACGGCTGCGCGCCATCAAGATGCAGCCGCCCAAGAAAGCGCCCAAACAGTACTCCGCAGCCACCAAAATCTCGCTGGCCGTGGTCATGTGCGTGATTCTCTGCCTGCTCTTTCCCGTGGCCGCTCCGCTCTTCTTCTCGCTCTTCATCGGCATCGTCATCAAGGAATCAGGACTCAAACACGTCTGCGACTTCATCAGCGGGCCGATGCTCTACGGCTCGACCTTCTTTCTGGGAATCCTGCTGGGGATTCTCTGCGACGCACATACGCTGCTCGACCCCACGGTGCTCAAACTCCTCGTGCTGGGCATCCTCGCCCTGCTGATTTCGGGCATCGGCGGCATATTGGGCGGTTATGCCATGTATTTCCTCAAACGGGGCAACTTCAACCCCGTCATCGGCATCGCCGCCGTGAGCTGCGTGCCCACGACGGCCAAGGTCGCCCAGAAGATCGTCTCGCACGACAACCCCACGTCGTTCGTCCTGGCCGATGCGCTCGGCGCCAATATCACGGGCGTCATCACCTCGGCCATTATCGCCGCGATCTACGTGACCGTCGTCCCGCTGCTGTAAAATCCGACGAAACCCCTACATCATCAATATTCATCCGCGAGGCGGGGCCTGATTTCGGGCCCCGCCTTTTCCACCCGACGGACAGCCGAAAAAACCGCCTCCCTGTACGGCGGGAGAAAGACGACAACCCGAAAATTCGTCGGACAACCTGCCGCGCCCAGCCATCCGCAAGCCGAAGTCTCCGCCTCGCGAAAAATCGGGAAGAAGAACGGGCGGCGGATGCGCCGTAGACACTCCGCCCCGGCAATCGCAAAATAAATTTGCATCGCACCCGGCTTATTCGTATCTTTGGCTGCGCCGAAGATACTGCCGCACGGCAATGTTCAAATAAATTTGACATTGCACTCACTTATTCGTATCTTTGTCCGATTATATGCTTCATACCCTAAGACGATCCGCATGAAACGTTACAACCGTTGGAACAACATCGTGGGATGGGCAGTCTTCGCCGTCGCGGCGCTGACCTACCTGGCCACCATGGAACCTTCGGCAAGCCTCTGGGACTGCTCGGAGTTCATTGCCACCTCCTACAAGCTCGAAGTGGGACATCCGCCCGGAGCCCCGCTGTTCATGATGATGGCGCGTCTGGCCACGATGCTGGCACCCTCGACCGAGTACGTGCCGCTGATGGTCAACGCCATGAACTCGCTGGCGAGCGCCTTCTGCATCCTGTTCATGTTCTGGACGGTCACCCACCTCGGCCGCCGCATCTACTCGGCGCAGGGCCGCGAGCTGACCGACGCCAACATGTGGACCGTACTGGGTGCGGGCGCCGTCGGCGCGCTGGCCTACACCTTCACCGACACCTTCTGGTTCTCGGCCTACGAGGGCGAGGTCTACGCCCTCTCGTCGATGTTCACGGCGCTCGTGGTGTGGCTCATGCTCAAATGGGAAGACCAGGCCGACGAACCCCACGCGACGAGGTGGCTGATCCTGATCGCCTACCTCATGGGACTCTCGATCGGCATTCACATCCTCAATCTGCTGACCGTTCCGGCACTGGTCTACATCTACTATTTCCGCAAATACGCGACCGTGACCTTCAAGGGATTCTGCATCGCATCGGTCATCGCGCTGGCGATCCTCTGGTTCATCAACGGACTGATTATCCCCTACACGGTCTACATCGGGGCGATGGTCGACGTACTGTTCGTCAATACGTTCGGCCTGCCGGTCAACTCGGGCATCGCCGTCTTCGCACTGTCGCTCTTCGCCCTGCTCGGGTGGAGCGTGTGGTACACCCACCGCCGTGGCCGCGTGGTGTGGAACACGCTGCTGCTGGCCACCACGATGATCCTGCTGGGATACAGTTCCTACGCTACGGTCACGATCCGCGCGGCGGCCAATCCTCCGATGAACAGCAACGACCCGTCGAATCCCCATGCGCTCTTCTCTGTGCTCAACCGCGACCAGTACGGCGGCCGGCCGCTGCTCTACGGCGCCTACTACTCGGCGCCGGTCGAAAGCGTCGTCGAGTCGACGCGCTACTACATCGACGACGAAGGCCGCTATGCCACGGCCTCCTTCCCCACGGGCTACACCCACCCGCAGCAGTTCATGCACCTCTTCCCCCGCATGTGGAACTACGCCAAGAGCCCCGACGAATACAAACAGTGGGCAGCCTACCGCACCAAGGTGGAGACGCTGCGCGACGAGCAGGGCAACGTCCTGCGCGACGAGAAAGGGCAGCCGCTGCGCGGCGAGGTGCTCGACTACGGCACGAAGCGCACCTACGACGACGGCTACTCCGAGCCGCGCGTCATCACGGAGCCGACCTTTTTGGAGAATCTCAACTACTTCTTCTCCTACCAGCTCAACTACATGTACTGGCGCTATTTCCTGTGGAACTTCGTCGGCCGCCAGAGCGACATCCAACCCACCGGTTCGACGACGATCACCGACGGCAACTGGCTGTCGGGAATCGACGCGATCGACCGCATCTACCTGGGGCCGCAGGAGAATCTGCCGCGCGAAGTGGCTGACAACAAGGCGCGCAACACCTACTATTTCCTACCCTTCATCCTGGGCCTCATCGGGTTGATCTACCAGCTCAACCGCGACCCGAAGAACTTCCTGATCGTGCTGTCGCTCTTCGTGATGATGGGTATCGCACTGGTGGTCTACTTCAACACCTCGCCCGGCGAACCGCGCGAACGCGACTACGTTTACGCCGGATCGTTCTACGCCTTCGCCATGTGGATCGGGTTCGGGGTGATGGCGTTCAAGGACCTCATCGTCCGCCTCACCAAGCGCGACGACCGCACGGCCGCCGTGGCGGCGACCGTCATCGGTCTCGTGGTGCCGGGCATTCTCTGCGCCGAGAACTGGGACGACCACGACCGTTCGGGCCGCACCTACGCCCACGACATCGGCTGGAACTACCTGCAATCGACGCTTCCCAACTCGATCATCCTCAACTACGGCGACAACGACACCTTCCCGCTGTGGCTCAACCAGGAGGTCGACGGCCTGCGCCCCGACGTGCGCATCATGAACACGAGCTATCTGGGCGGCGAATGGTACATCGACGAGATGAAGACCCGGGCCAACGAAGCCGCCGGCGTGCCCTTCACCCTGCCGCGCAGCAAATACTGGTACCGCAACGACTACGTACCCGTCTACGAGCGCGTGAACCGTCCGGTGGAGGCGCGCGAAGCCATCGAGTTCTTCGCCAGCGACGACCAGCGCACCAAGGTGCAGCTGTCGGACGGTTCGTCGAGCGACTACCTCCCCTCGAAGACGCTCATGCTGCCCGTCGACAAGCAGAACGTCCTGCGTTCGGGCATCGTCGCCGAGAAGGACAAGGATCTGATCGTCGACACGGTCTATATCAAGCTGTCGGGCGACTACCTCAACAAGGGCGAGCTGATGATCGTGGACATGCTCTCGAACTACGACTGGACGCGCCCGATCTACCTCACGCAGCCCTACATCTTCCAGAAGTTCGGGCTGGTCGACTACCTGCAATTCGACGGCTACGCCTACCGTTTCGTACCGATCCTCACGCCCTACCGTCAGGCGGGCGAAGTGGGACGCATCGACCCCGAATATGCCGTGCCGCTGCTGCTCGACGTCTTCCGCTACGGCAACCTCGACGACGAGAAGGTCTACTCCGACTACTTCACGCAGTACAACCTCTCGGCCGCCCGCGCCCGCGAAGCCTTCGCCCGCGTGGCCAAGGAGCTGATCCGCCGCGGCGACGAGAAGCCGAACTTCCCCGACAGCCTCGGCATCACCGAAGCCACCAACCGCGAGCTGGCGATCCGTCTGCTCGACGAGGGGATGCGCCGTATGCCGCCCGCGCAGGTGCGCTACACCTCGAACAACACGCTGCCCTTCATCGAAGCTTATTATGCGGCCGGCGCCGCAGACAAGGGCGACGCCCTAATGCTGGACTACGCCCGCAACCTGATGGAGTACGTCGACTATTACTTCCAGTTAGACGGCTGGCAATACGATTCGATCACCGACGCACTGGACGAGAAACTCGACCTGCTGGGCAACCTCTACTCGATGGCCGGTTACCTCAAACGCAACGCCGTGCTGACCGAGCTGAACGCCTACTACCGTTCGCTGGGCGTCACGGAGGAGGAGCTGATCCAGCCCGATTCGGCCCACCTCGACTACGAGGTCTCCGACACGGCCGCGGTGAATTGACGCTGCCGTAGAAGCGATGCGGGCCTCGTCGAAAAACGAGGCCCGCATCATTCGTTCCCGTGGACGTACCGCGTCACTCCCGCCGCGTAAGGAACGACAGCGCACGGCACTGCCCCCGGCGGCCGCCGCCGACCTCGCGCTCAACGATGCCGGTCACGACGTCGGCGGCATCGTGCCAACGGTTCGCGTGGAACTGCCGGCGGTAGGTCGTCAGGTGGGCGTAGAGCTCCGGCCAGCGCAGGTTCCAGCCGCGCGGCATCCGCAGCGTGTGGAGCACCGTGGCCGAGTTGGAGAGGATGCGCGCCTCCTTGTTGGCGCTCTGGTGGAACCACTCGACACGCACCGCAGGGGCCAGCCGCTGCACGGCGCGGGCGAATCCGCGGCCGCCGTTGTTGCTCTCGACAGCGGCCGTGCGCGTATCGCTGCGCAGCAACAGATCGGCCACCAGTCCCTCGGTTACCTCCATGCCCTCGCGCGAATAGACCAGATCGGTGACGTAGATCGTCCCGTCCGTATCGACGGCATACGACATCGAGCAGAGGTAGTCGTCGCCCGTGTCGGCCGTATCGGTATAGTTGGCGCGGCGGACGATCTCTCGCGGCAGGGCGTCGTATTCGGCGAACTGGTCGCCGTAGAGCAATCCTTCGCGCACGGAGGGACGCCCCTGGTACATGCACTCGAAACGCAGCGGATCGAGCGCCCGCTTGGCGTGGAGCAACGCCGCGTCGTGCCGTGCGGGCCACAGCGCCTCGCCCGCCGCACGAGGATCGATCGCGGAGGGCGGGGTCGTTTTGAGCGCTTCGAAATTGAGCGCCAGCCAGCCGTCGGCGGACACTCGTTCCAAATCCTCCCACATACGCAGTTCGACCACCGGCTCGCGCTGTCGCAGCATCCCGATCAGATCCTCTTCGTGCCAGCGCGTGAAGACCAGCAGCTCGCGTGAGTCGTTGTGCATCCGCGTGCGCACCACCGAAGTGTACCACTCCCAGCAGTTCTCGCGCACGAGCGGCGAATTGGCCTCCATGGCATCCTTATAAAGGTCGTCGAGCAGGAAACAGTCGACGCGGTTGCCCGTGAGCGAGCCCTCGCGGCCGACCGACAGCAGACTGCCCTCGTGCCCCACGATCTCGACTTCGTCGGCCGTGCGGATGTATTCGGGCGGTTTCGAGCCGCGCTTGATCGTCGTGTCGGGAAAGAGTTCGCCGTATTCGGCCGAGCAGAGGATGCGCTGCACGCGGCGGTTGAACTTCGACGCCAGCGACGCCGAATAGGAGGCGATGGCGATCCGTAAATCGGGATCGAGTCCCAGCAGATAGGCCGGCAGCAGCGTCGTCGCCCCGACGCTCTTGCCGTGCTGGGGCGGCATGGAGATCATCAGGCGGCGGACGCGCCCCTCGGCGAAGGCTTCGAGCACGCGATAATAGGTGCGGTGGAACCACTCCAATTCCAGAAACGGATAGACCGCAAGTGCATAATCGGTAAAAGAGATCATCGACGAGAAATGAAAAATTAAGAATTGAAAATAATACTTTGTCGAGACGTTACGACATCCGTCCGCAACACTGCGGCGCCTTAGCGCCGCGCGGGCCGAAGTCTCGCCCACAGAGCCCACTCCAAAGGAAGCACTCCGCAGTCTTCGTCCCGCAACGCATCGGACAAACAGCCCAGCGCTTCCACATCGTTTGATCTCCACATCGGAACCCTCAGAAACTAAACATTCCGCCGCCGGCATCCCCGCCCCCCTACCGGACGATGCGCCGAAACCGCTCGGCAGGACGAGCGCCATTTGACCGAGAACAGGATAAAAATCCGGCAGCCTCGACCGGATGTCGAGGCTGCCGGCGGCAGACCTTCGGGACGACGGCCCCGACGGGCGGTCTGCACAGGAACCGGTTTCATCGGGCCGGGCGCACCCCTGTACGGACGGGCCGGACGAGAACACGGCACCGAAGGCGAAGGTCGGGAGCCGTCGCTCCCGGAGCGGGAACAGCGACCTTCGCCGATGAGACTACACGAGCAGGCAGGGCCGCAGTTCGGCGAACGAAAAATCGTTGGGCATCTCCCCGTCGGCTGTCACGGTGTGGAATTCCCACCACACGGGAACCACGTCCGTAAGCCGTCGGCGACACCCTTCGGGCCAACGGTCGTCGCTGCGGTAGAGAACGAGCGACGCCGTCAACCTGCACAAGGTCTCCCCGACCGCACACTCGACGCTTCCCGAATAGAAACCGCCGCCGCCGAACGCTTCGCGCAACCGGATCGCAATCTCATCGTAAAGTTCGGATGAAACATGAAACATGACAAGGAAAAGATTTTAAGGTGTTTTTTGTTTTTTATTAATAAATAGTTTAACTTTGCGAAGACAAATATAGGTTCAAATATTTGATTTTACAATAAAAAGTTCAATTATTTGTATCGATTTTTCTAATAAAATTATCATGAATCAACGGGTAAAACTGATACGAAAAGAGCTCGGAATGACGCAAGAGCAAATGGCTCAACATCTTGGGATCGGGAAAGCCGCAC
>ENA-UERG01002282-UERG01002282.1-human-gut-metagenome-genome-assembly--contig:-NODE-2282-length-13935-cov-6.823279_pt1 | contig 13935 bp, 6 predicted proteins | sample MGYA00242954_ERZ507954 | MGnify/ENA primary metagenome ERZ507954 (study PRJEB26167, sample SAMN06115478) | human gut metagenome | host: Homo sapiens | place: China:Sichuan | collected 2015-01-21... | reverse complement strand
GAGCTGACCCGTCTTGAGTTCCTCCAGGTCGATGACCGCAATGCCCAGCTGCGCGGCGCGGTGGCGGGCAGCTGCGTGGCAGGGCTCAGTCGTGACGATGACCGCCTTGGCGCCCTTGCCGCCGAAGCGATCGCGCAGGATGGCAAGCTCGTTGAGCGCCTCTGTGCGGATGTCACAGGCCTTGCAGCTGAGAAAGAGCGGGATCACGCCCCGCGCCGCCATCACGTCGATCTCGTTGGAAACGCTGCTGTGACCCAGCACATCGTCCCAGCGCGCCTGCGCCTTGGACTTCACCGTTTCGAAATCGTCGCTGCCCAGTTCCCGGAGGTTCTGCAGCGCCTGTTCGGGAGAAATGAACGACGACGCCACGCTGGCGCATATCTGCTGGCCGCGGCGGGTCGCGAAATGCACCTTGGCCACGGCATGTTCGCCCGTGACGGACTTCTGCCCTTCGGGATAGAGCAGGTTGCTGCCGGGTTTGTATCCGTCCGGGGCATCGGTCAGCTCGATGGCGCTGAACGGCGTATCGAAGCGCACGACGAACCAGTTGCGGAAATTCTCCGGCACACCGCCGCTGTTGCGCGTGGTATAACCGACGATCGTACGGTCGTCGACCATCCCGACCTGCGAACCGCGGTCGAAGGCGTCGATCACTACACCCGACTCCTTCGAGTCGGGGAAGGTGAAGCGCATCATCGCGGCGCGGTCGGTCGGCGTGATCTCCACGCGGATGTCGTGGTCGGCGAGGTAAGTCTTATAGTAATAGGGTTTGGCCACTTCGGACTGGTGCGAAAACCAGCTGGCGCGCGACTCCTCGTCTAATTTGTCCTCCCCGCGCACGGGCATGAGCGAGAACTGGCCGTAATCGTTGATCCACGGCGAAGGCTGGTGGGTCTGCTTGAACCCCCGCACCTGGTGCGCCCCGTAGGCATATGCCCAGCCATCGCCCATCTTGCCGGTCTGGGGCGTCCAGAAATTCATGCCCCACGGCAAGGCGATGGCCGGATAGGTATTGCCCGTCGAGAGCGAAAAATCCGACTGCGTACCGACCAGCGCCGAAACGTACTCCGAAGGACGGAGGCGCTGCTCCCCGGCCGAAGGACATGTGCACGAAGCGAGTGCGGCGGCGCAGAGGGCGGCAAATGCGATATATCCTTTTTTCATGGCCTTCCGATGTTTAGAGTTCATACCACACTGCGGGTTCGGCACCCATCTCGAATTCGAGCACACCGCCCGCGGCGATGTCGTCGAAGGCAATATAGGGTTTCGTATACGGCTTGCCATTGAGCTTCACCGCCTGGATGTATTTGTTCGCGGCGGAGTTGTTATGCGCCGTGACGGTCAGCACGCCGTCGCGGACACGCACCTCGGCCCGGTCGAACAGGGGCGAGCCGAAGAAATAGCGGCCCCCGGCGGGTTCGACCTGGTAGAAACCCAGCGACGAGAGGACGTACCATGCCGACATCTGCCCCACGTCCTCATTGCCCGAAAGCCCGTCGGGCTGGTCGTGGTAGAGCGTCGTCAGTATCTCGCGCACCTTGTCGGCGGTCTTCCACGGCTGACCGATCATCGTGTAGAGGTAGACGACGTGGTGGCTGGGTTCGTTGCCGTGGGCGTACTGACCGATCAGGCCCGAGATGTCGGGCGAGGCGGCTCCCTCGAGCACGGAGCTGACGACGAAGAGCGAGTCGAGTTTCCCGGTGAAGGCTTCCTTGCCGCCGAAACAGCCGATCAGCCCCTCGACGTCGTGCGGCACGAGCCAGGTGTACTGCCATGCGTTGCCCTCGCAGTAGTCGTCCTCGCGGTGGGTCGAGGCGAAGGGATTGAACGGCGTGCGGAATCTGCCTTTTGAATCGAGGCCGCGCATGAAGCGGGTCTGCGGATCGAAGAAATGGCGGTAGGATTTGCTTCGTTCGAGGAAATAGTCGTAATCCGCGGTCTTGCCCAGCTCTTTGGCGACCTGTGCCACGGCCCAGTCGGCGAGGGCGTACTCCATGTCGTAAGCCACCGCCTCGTTGAAGAGGTCGCAGGGGATATAGCCGTATTTCATGCGCAGATCCATACCCCGCTCGCCGAGCATCGCCGACTGCTTGAGCGCCTCATAGGCCTGCTCCCTGTCGAAGCCGCCGTAGCCTTTGAGCACGGCGTCGGCCAGGGCCGGGATACCGGGATTGCCGACCATGCAGTCGGTTTCGTTGCCCATCAGGTGCCATACGGGAAGCTTGCCCTGCTGCCGGTAGATATGGAGCATCGTATTGGCGATGTCGGGCATCTTCTCGGGGTGGAGGAGCGTCATGAGGGGCTGGGCGGCGCGGTAGGTGTCCCACAGCGAGAAAGTCGTATAGTTCACGAACGGCGCGGCGCGGTAGATCTTGCCGTCGGAACCGCGGTAGTCGCCGTTCACGTCGCAGAATTCGGACGGGGCGACCATCGTGTGGTAAAGCGCCGTATAGAAAATGCGGCGCGCGGCGTCGTCCGAAGTCTCGATGCGCACCTTTTGCAACTCGGCGTCCCACGCCCGGTCGGCGGCTGCGGCCGTCGCTTCGAAGTCCCAGCCGGGAAGCTCGGCCTGCATGTTCAGGCGTGCATTCTCGATGCTCACGGGCGAAATGGCGACCTTGACATAGATCGTCTCTCCGGCCGAAGTGTCGAAACCGACCCGGCCGTAAAGGCGCTCCGCCCTGAAGCTGTCGCCTTCGCGCAGGCCGCCGCCCTCGCCGCCCTCGTAAATGGCCAGCGACTTGAAGGGTTTGGAGAATTCGGCCGTGAAATAGACCCGCTGGTCTTTCGCCCAGCCCGTCGAGTAGCGGTAGCCGCTGATCGTATGGTCGTCGGCACGCTCGATGAAGGTTTCGGTCGGGGCATCCCAGCAGCCGCCGTTCTCAAGGTCGAAGACCACGGCGGCATCGGCCGATGCCGGGAAGGTGTATTTGTGCAGGCCGACGCGCTTGGTGGCGGTCAGCTCCACGTCGATGCCGTAGCGGTCGAGCCGCGTGGCGTAATAGCCCGGGCGGGCCTTTTCATTGGCGTGGCTGAAATACGACCACATGCCCGACTGGGGGTCGTCCTCCGTGCCGCGGGCATAGGTCACCTGCCCCACGACGGGCATCACCGTGACGTCGAACAGGTCGCCGATACCGGTGCCGTTCAGGTGTGTGTGGCTGAAACCGATGACCGTCGTGTCGGAAATGTGGTAGCCCGACGTCCAGTCCCACGACTGCGGGATGCTCGTGGGGCCGAGCTGTACGGCGCCGAACGGGACGTTGGCGCCCATGAATACATGGCCGTGGCCGCCCGTGCCGATACGCATGTCGACATACTGCGTCAGCGAATCCGTACGGGGTGCCTGCGAGCAGGCCGCCAGAAGCAGGCCTGCGCCGAGAGCTGAGAGAGATTTTAAATTCATAGGGAAATATGTTGTTTTTATTTGCGTTCGGGTTGCAATCCGAACACCAGACGGCCGCCGCCCACCAGTTCGCCATGCGAAATGCGGTATTTCTTCAGCGGCCTGCCGCCGAGGGTCATCGAGCCGATGTAGAGGTCGCCGGCTCCGGAGCGTTCCGTTTCTATAACGAGCTCCCCGGCCGGATAGTATTTCGGGTCGAGCGTAACGGTCACCTTGTCGAAAACGGGCGATGTAAGCGTATAGTAAGGCTCCCCCGGGCAGTCCGGGTAGAGGCCCATCATCGAGAAGACCGCCCACGCCGACATGGTGCCCGTGTCGTCGTTGCCGGGGATGCCGTCGGGGGCTGTCGTAAAGTACCTGTCCAGCAAACGCCGCACCTCGCGCTGCGTACGCCACTCCTCGCCCCGGAAATAGCTGAACAGGTAAGGATAGGCGATGTCGGGTTCGTTCGCCGGGTCGTACAGCCCCTGGTCGAAGACCATCTGCAGCTTGTCGATGAATCGGCGCCTGCCGCCCATCAGCCGGGCCAGTCCGGCCACGTCGTGCGGGACATAGAACGTATAGTTCCAGGCCGAACCTTCGTGGAAGCCGGGGACGGGTTCGAAATTCTCGCCCTGGCGCGGGTCGAAGGGCGTGAGGAACTTACCCTCCCTGGTAATCGGACGGAACGTGCCCGACTCGGTGCTGTAATAGTTCTTATAGCCGAGCGAGCGGGCGCGGAACAGCGCCGCGTCGTCTTTTTTGCCGAGCGAGTCGGCCAGCAGCGACAGCGCGTGGTCGGCGATATAGTATTCCAGGGCGTGCGACACGGAGTTGTCGCCCGAAAGGTCGCGGGCGTAGAAGCCCAGCGGCACATAGCCTTTTTCGATGTAGGGGTCGATGTCGGGGCGCATCCTGTTCCGCGCGCCCGGCGTCGTGGCCGACTTGCGCATCGCCTCGTAGGCGGCGTCCATATCGAAATCGCGCAGCCCCTTCATCCAGGTATCGACGATCACGGGGATCGACGGGTCGCCCTCCATGGTGAAGGTTTCACGGCCGTAAAGTTCCCACTTGGGGAGCCAGCCCCACTCCCGGTACATGCCGACCATCGAGCGCACCATCTCCAGTTGGCGTTCGGGGTAGACCAGCGTCAGCAGCTGGTGCAGGTTGCGGTAAGTATCCCACAGCGAGAAGACCGTATAGCGGTTGCCCTCGGCCGTGCGGATCTCGGAACTCTCCATCGCGGGGTATTCGCCGTTGACGTCGCTCAGCACGTTGGGGTGGATCAGCGCATGGTAAAGCCCCGTATAGAAGACCTTCTTCTGCGCTTCGGTACCGCCCTCGACGCGGATGCGCCCCAAGTCGTCGTTCCACGTGCGGCGTGCGGCCGCACGGATATCGTCGAACGAGCGCCCCTGCTGCTCGGCTTCGAGGTTCAGGCGGGCGTTCTCGGCCGACACGAACGAAACGCCCATGCGCACCTCGACCTGCTCGCCCGGCTGCATGTCGTAGGAGAACCACACGCCGACGTCGTCGCCGGCAATGTCCTTGCCGTATTGCGTATAGAGCTTGTAGTTGCCGGCGTCCTTGTCCCACTCGGCTTCGACGCCGTATTTCGGGGGTTGCTTCTTCCAGAAGCCGGTAGCCGCGGGGCGTTTCGAGACGCGCATCACGAAATAGACCGGGAACACCGCCTGCGGGTTGTAGCAGAACGTGCCCAGCAGTTTCATGCCCTCGACCTCGGTGTCGCTCACGCGGCGCACCCAGGCTCCCGACTCGTTGGTAAGCCCCTCGCCCAGGTTTAACAGAATATGTCCCGTACCCTCCGGAAAGGTATAGCGCTCGGCCGACGTGCGCGGCGTGGCCGTCACCTCGGTGCGGATACCGTACTTGGTCAGCAGGTTCGAATAATAGCCCGGCGAGGCCGTCTGGCCGGTATATGCGCTGCCGTAGTTGCGGTAATCGACGTCCAGCGCACCCGCCGTCGGCATTACCAGCAGCGAGCCCAGCTCGGGGCATCCCACGCCGCTCAGGGTGACGTGTGCAAAGCCCGTGAAGAACTTGTTGCGGTACTCATAGGGTGCCGACCACCACCGGGCGTCCTTATCGTAGAGGTTCTCGTCGGAGCCCATCACATTGAACGGCACCACCGACATCATCCCGTTGGGGCATACGGCGCCGGGGTTGGTCGTCCCGAAATTGGTCGTCCCGATGAACGGGTCGACCCAATCGGCAGGCTCCTGCGCACGCAGCGGCGCGCAGAGGATGACTGCGGCGAGCGCCGCAACGGGAAGCGTTCGTCGCAGCGGCATCAGCGTATATTGTTTTTGCGGGTGAAGTCGATGATCTCCGGGATATAACCGAAAGCAAGCCCCGTAACTGTGTCCGCACACCCGTAGTAGACCGCAACGCGCCCCGTCGCGGGGTCGTGCAGCGCCGCGCAGGGAAACGTCACGTTCGGCACGTCGCCCGTGCACTCGTACGTCTCACGCGGGGAGATCAGGTACGGGCCGCTGCGCGCCGTGACTTTCCACGGCTCATCCAGGTCGAGCAATGCCGAGCCGAACGCATAGACGTAGCCGTTGCACGAACGGAGCACTCCGTGGTAGAACAACAGCCACCCTTCGCTGGTCTCGATGGGCACGGGCCCCGCGCCGATCTTCATGCACTGCCAGGCCGAAACCTCGAACGCCGCGGGCGACATCACGTGGCGGTGGCGTCCCCAGAACTCCATGTCGGGCGACTCGGAATAGAAAATGTCGCCGAACGCCGTATGCCCGTTGTCGCTCGGACGCGAAAGCATCGCGAATTTCCCGCCGATCTTGCGGGGGAACAGCACGCCGTTGCGGTTGAACGGGATGAAGGCGTTTTCCAGCTGGTGGAACGTCTCGAAATCCTCCGTCCACGCCACGCCGATCGTCGGGCCGTGGTAGCCGTTGCACCACGTCACGTAGTATTTGTCCCCGATCTGAGCCACACGCGGGTCGTAGCCGTAGACCCACTCCGAGATCTCGGCGTCGCCGCCCACCAGTCTGAAGTCCTCCTCGCGGATGTCCCAGTCGATGCCGTCCACCGAGAAGCCCGCATGGATGCGCATGCGGCGGTTGGTGTCGTCGCAGCGGAAAACACCCGCATAGTTGTACTTGCCCTTCTTAAACGGCACGACCGCCGAATTGAAGACCGAGTTGGAGGTCGAAAGCGCGTCGCGCCCGATGATCGGGTTGGCAGAATAGCGCCACATAACCTCCTTGCTCCCCGCGGGACGCTCTTCCCACGGCATATCCGGCAGTGCCGGGCCCATTATTTTCAGATTGCTCATGTTATTTGGTTGTTGGTTTATCATCATAGGTGAACGGTACGAACCAGGTCATCACAAAGGCGGGGATCGTCGCCAGCATGACCACGATGAAGAAGACGCCGTAGCCCTTCCAGTCGCTCAGGTAACCCGAAACGGCGCCGGTGAGCATCACCGAAAGGTTCATGATGCCCGAGGCGAAAGCGTAGTGCGCCATCTGGTGCCGACCCGGGGCCACCTGCTGCATCATGAAGAGCGTAAGCCCCACGAACCCGAACCCGTAGCCGAAATACTCCACGACGATGCCGCCGCCAACGAGCCACATCGACTGCGGCTGGAACCATGCCAGCAGCGCATAGACCGCGAACGGAAGGTTGAAAATGCAGCACAGCGTGAAGAGCGAGCGCCTCAGTCCGCGGTGGGCGATATAGTAGCCCGCGAGCAGCGATCCCAAAAGGAATGCCCCGGCGCCGAACGTGCCGTAGTACAACCCGATCTGCTGGTTGGTAAGCCCCAGCCCTCCGGCCGCGGTATCCGCCTTGAGGAACAACGGCACGATCTTCATCACGAAGCCCTCGCCCAGGCGGTAGAAGACGATGAAGGCGATGTAATACCAGATATGCTTTTTCGTGAAGAACGCCGCGATCACCTCCTTCAGGCTGCGCAGCCCTTCCCGCAGCGAATGTCCGTCAGCCGCACTTCCGCCCGACGGCAACTCGCGGCTGTGGTAAATACCCAGCAGGACGAGCAGGCCGCAAAGGATCGCCAGCACCACCGTCCACGACTGCACATAGGCATCGAAGGTCGCCGCCCCGGAATCGCTGAAACGCTTGCTGAGCCAGCCCGCGAACCAGACCAGGCCGCCCGTGGCGACCAGTTTCGCAAGGTTGTAGAACGCCCCCTGCCAGCCGATATACCGCGCCTGATCCTCGGTCGAGAGCTCCGACATGTAAACGCCGTCGGCCGCGATGTCGTGCGTGGCGCCGCTGAAGGCCACCACCGCGAAGACCCCCACCGTGACGGCGAAGAAATGGGGCATCTGCAGCGCCAGCGCAGCAAGGCCGAACAACACGCCGCTCAGGAGCTGCGTCGTGACGACGAAGAATTTTTTGGTGCGGAAAATTTCCAGGAAGGGGCTCCACAGGAATTTGATCGTCCACGGCCACATGATAAGCGATGTCCAGAACGCGATTTGTGCGTCCGAGATCCCCAGATCCTTGAACAGAACCGCAGAGACCATGTTCAGAACCACAAACGGAAGGCCCATCGCAAAGTACAAACTCGGAACCCAACGGAGAGGAGAAAGCGATTGTCGGGAGTTTTGAGTAAGTTGATTCATTTTGTATACTATATATTAGATCCGACAAAACAATGCCATCTAATATATAGTTCCACAACTCAATAAGATTCCCTCTCCTAAAGCTCTTTTTTTGATTTTTTCTTAAAATTAGAAACGAGAAAAATTTGACCCAAGAACAGATCAGCCGATTATATTTCAGAATATACTATCAATAGCAATAAGAGCAAATAATCCTTCAAAGACAAGCGTAATTTCATTGCCGCCTGTTGTAATTCCCTATCTACTTTTTTGAGGTTGATGCATAGCATGTCAGCAATCTCTTTGTAACTTTTTCCCTCCAGTTTATGAGCTATGAATACCTGTTTGGTCAATTCCGGCATTTGTTCCAGTTGTTTGCGGCATATCTCGATGATTTCCCGCTGGAATAATTCGTTCGGATTGCAACTTTCGATCGTGCGGGTATAAAAATCCATCACTCCGCGCTCCTTCATCAGGATTTTCTCATACACGGCTTTCCCCGTATATCTATCCCGACGATATTTCAGACAGCGTTTTTTTACGACACCGAAAAGATAGGCCTCTATGCTCGTAAACTGTACAGTTTCCCGGTTCTCCCAAATTGTCATGAAACTGTCATGGACAATATCTTCTGCCGTATTTGCATCATGTACAAGGCTATATGCCACAGCATATAGTTTTCGCTGGTATAGGCGAAATAACTTGTCGAACGACTGCTGGGTCAGTATGATAGTATCCGGTTTCATTCCAAGAACAAAGATAAGAAAAAATTAAAAAGATTATAATGCAAAAAAAATATTTACCCATATAATTGACCTGCAACAGGTTAATTTAATAAAAAAAATTATTTGCAAAAAAACGCATTTTAGAGGAGGGAATCTTATTGAGTTGTGGAACTATATAAATAGATGCGATATTATGACAGAATGGAAAAAAAGGTTACAGATGCAATGTTATTCCGTTTCTTCGCAGAGCAAACGACTTTGGAAGAAACCGATATGATTTCGGCTTGGCTGAACGAAGATCCGGAAAAGAATCAGAAAGTTCTCGATAAAGCATATAATTTGTATGTATTGGGCATAATGTGTGCACCTAATCCGGAGGCGGGTATAAATAATTCACGCTCTTTCCTACGTTTCGGATGGCCGAAAGTGCTGCGTTATGCCGGAGTTGCTGCCGCCATTTTACTGCTCGGAATTGCTGTCGACCATGTGCTTTTGAGTCAACGCATGAACCGGTGGTTACAACAGCAAACGACTGTCGAGGTTCCGGCAGGGCAGCATATTCGCCTAACGTTGGGGGATGGCTCCATCGTGGAACTTAATGCGCAGAGCCGCATCGTTTATCCTGCGATTTTCCCAAAAGGGGAGCGGCGTGTCCAGTTGAGTGGAGAGGCCATATTCAATGTCGCCCATAACTCTGAATGCCCGTTCATCGTGGAAACTTTTGCCTGTGATGTAGAAGTATTGGGTACGCATTTCGATGTAATCGCCAACCAAGCGGAGAATCGTTTTTCAACAGCTCTGTTTAGCGGCCGGGTTGCCGTGACGAATAAAAAAAACGGAGAATCCGTCATTCTGCAGCCCAACGATATCGTCAATCTTCGAGATGGAGGGTTTCAAATCCAAGAACTTGAAGATAAAGACGATTATCTGTGGATGGATGGTATTATTTCAGTGTACGGAATGCCGTTTGAGCAGCTGATGAGCAAGTTGGAGCGTAGTTATAACGTGAAGATAGAGATTCGGCGCGAAACCATGCCCGTCGTAAAATACAAAAGTTTGAAAATCCGTGTTTCGGACGGTATAGACCACGCTTTGCATATGCTACAACTCGCCTCGGATTTCACCTTTGAACACGATGCTGTTACCGATGTAATCATCATTAAATAGTCCATCCAATTATTAACTTATCTCAAATTCTTTAGATGCCTATGATGTAAACCACGAACTATCAACTCAGAACATTTGCTTCCTGATATGAAAAACCGATGAGTGGGCGAACACTCACCGGCGTATAGTTCAATCAGGAATATTAACCAATTCCCAACCATTGAACCAAACTTGACAAATGTATGAATAAAAAGATTATTCAGCAAATCTGCCTGTCTTTTCTTTTAGTTCTTACGCTCGTCTGTATCCCTGTTACTGGGGTGCAGGCACAGACGCAGAAGGTTTCCATCAAGATGGAAAACGTGCGTATGAAGCAGGTAATGAATGAGATTGAAAGACAGACAAAATTTCTTTTCGGAATCAATGATGATGTAGATGTTAACAGGCTCGTTACGGTAAATGTGACGAACCAATCCTTGCAAGCAGCCCTCGACCAAATGGTCAAAGGGACGGACATCACCTATCAGATCAGTAGTTCCAACATCATTCTCTCAAAAAAACAGGCAAAGCTCCCTGTTGACATTTCCGGAACTATCCGCGATATCAATGGCTCCCCGATCGTCGGAGCGACCATTGTTATCCGGGGCACCTCAATCGGCATCAGCAGCGGTTCCGATGGCTCTTTCTCGCTTCAGATACCCCCCCCCGCTGCCTCCCGGCAATTGGAAGTCAGCTATTTGGGCTATGAGACTCTGGTGGTCGATGTGGGTAACCGTACTGCTTTCGACCTTACGCTTCAGGAGTCGTCCGCCGAGATCGAACAAGTCGTGGTCACTGCTCTTGGTATTAAGCGTTCGGAAAAGGCCGTAGCCTACAATGTTCAGCAGATCAAGGCCGAAGACATCACAACCGTCAAGGATGCCAACTTCATCAACTCGTTGACGGGTAAAGTGGCCGGTGTCACGATCAACGCCTCATCGTCAGGTGTCGGCGGTGCCTCGAAGGTCATACTGCGCGGCAACAAGTCCATTTCGCAGTCTTCGAACGCCCTTTACGTTATCGACGGCATTCCGATGTACAACTTCGGTGGTGGTGGCGGTACGGTGTTCGATTCGCGCGGTGCTACGGAATCCATCGCAGACCTCAACCCCGAGGATATTGAGTCGATGTCGGTGCTGACGGGCGCCGCAGCTGCGGCTCTCTACGGTTCGGAAGCCGCGAACGGAGCCGTGATGATTACGACGAAGAAGGGGCAGGCTGGAGCGCTGAAGGTTACGCTTTCGAGCAATACGGAATTCCTGAATCCTTTCGTGCTGCCCGAGTTCCAGAATCGCTACGGCACGGGCCTGAACGGCACCCGCAGCGGCTCGGGGATTTACAGCTGGGGCGAGAAGCTGCTCCCGGCGGCCCGCTACGGTTATACGCCGAACGACTATTTCGAGACGGGGCATGTCTATACCAACGCCGTTACGGTTTCGGGCGGTACGGATAAGAACCAGACCTATTTTTCGGCAGCTTCGGTCAACTCGGACGGAATCATCCCCAACAACGAGTACGACCGTTACAATTTCACGTTCCGCAACACTTCGTACTTTCTGAAAGACCGGCTCAAGCTCGATGCGAGCGCCAGCTACATCTATCAGAAAGACCAGAACATGACCAATCAGGGAGTCTATTCGAACCCGCTGGTTCCGGCCTACCTGTTCCCGCGGGGTGAGAATTTCGACCTTTACCGTCGCTTCGAGCGTTACAACGAAGGGACGAAACTCATGGAGCAATTCTGGAGTGCGGATATGGAAGGCGGTGATTTGCGCATGCAGAATCCCTACTGGATCAACTACCGCAACCTGCGCAATACGGACAAGAAGCGTTATATGCTGTCGTTCTCGGCCAGCTACGACATTCTTCCGTGGCTTAATGTTGCCGGACGTGTCCGCATTGATAATTCGAATTCGCTCTACACGCAAAAACTCTATGCCTCGTCGAACACCACGATTACGGAAGGCGGCAAAAACGGCCACTATACCGAAGCCCGTGCTTACGACACGCAGACCTACGCCGATCTGATGGTAAACATTAACAAGACTTTCGGCGAGGATTGGTCTCTGAACGCGAATATCGGCGCCTCGATCAACAATATCAAGACCGATGAGTTGTCATACCGTGGGCCGATTCAGGAGAACGGACTTCCCAACATATTCAATGTTTTCGATCTGGATGACACGAAAAAACGTGCCGAAAAGGTCGGCTGGCACGACCAGACGCAGTCGATTTTCGCCTCGGTCGAAGTAGGTTGGAAACAGATGCTTTACCTCACGGTGACGGGGCGTAACGACTGGGCTTCGCAACTGGCCAATTCGCCCGAGTCGTCGTTCTTCTACCCGTCGGTGGGCCTTTCGTGGGTTCCGACGGCGACATTCAACATGCCGGATGCGATCAGCTATCTGAAGATCCGCGGTTCGATCGCCTCGGTAGGTATGCCGTTCCCGCGTCACCTGACGGTTCCGACCTACGAATACGACGCCACGAACAAGGTGTGGAAAGACAAGACGCACTATCCCATCGGCGACCTGAAACCCGAGCGCACCATCACCTACGAGGTGGGTCTGGATGCCCGTCTGTGGCAACACATCAATCTTTCGGCTTCGTGGTACCGGGCCGATACGAAAAATCAGACCTTCGACCCGTCGCTGCCGCCCTCGTCGTCCTATACGACCATCTACCTGCAAACCGGCCATGTCCGCAATACGGGTGTCGAACTCTCGCTCGGGTACGATAACCAATGGCGTGACTTTCGCTGGACGACGAACTTCACTTATTCGTGGAACAAGAACGAAATCCGCGAACTTGCGGCTAATGCCGTAAACCCCGTGACGGGCGAATCTCTGAATCTCACCAAGCTCGACATCAAGGGATTAGGCAAGGCGAAATATATTCTTAAAGAAGGCGGTACGTTGGGAGACCTTTATACGACGTCCAATCTGCGGTATAATGAAAACGGCTATGTCGAAGTGGACAATGCCGGTAACTTACAGGTTACCGATAAGGGTGAGGATATCTATTTAGGTTCGGTGTTCCCGGATGCCAATCTCGCATGGCGTAACGATTTCAGTTGGAAGGGCATCAATCTCGGCGTGCTGTTCACAGCCCGTCTGGGCGGTGTCTGCTACTCCGCGACGCAGGCCAATTTGGATCTGTACGGCGTTTCGGAGGCTTCGGCCGCTGCACGTGATGCCGGCGGCGTGCTGATTAACGGCCGTGAGATGGTTGATGCGCAGAAGTGGTACCAAGCCATCGGCTCGCAGTCCGGTCTGCCGCAATATTATCTCTATTCGGCGACGAACGTCCGTTTGCAAGAGCTTTCGCTGGGTTACACCCTGCCGACAAAATGGTTCCGCGACAAGATGCGCATGACCGTCTCGTTCGTAGGGCGTAACCTGTGGATGATCTACTGCAAGGCGCCGTTCGACCCCGAAGCCGTCGCCTCGACGGGACTGAACTATCAGGGCATCGACTATTTCATGATGCCTTCGATGCGCAGTCTCGGTTTCAATGTCAAATTCCAATTCTAAAGCGCAGAAACTATGAGAAAGATCAATATGAGCTGGCAGTCGGTGTTGCTGTCGGTCGCGCTGCTCGGATTGGCTGCCTGCACCGGTGATTTCGAGGACATCAACCGCAATCCCAATCAGGTTACGGAAGAACAGATGGATGCCCTCAATTACAAGACCGGCACGAAATTCAAGTCGCTGCAGAGTCTTGTGATTCCCGTGCAGGAGCACATGTACCAGTTCAACGAATCGCTTTCGGGCGGGCCGTTCGGCGGTTACATCGGTGCTACGGTCGATACATGGCAGACCAAGTTCGAGACCTATAATCCCTCGGCCGACTGGCGCAAATGGCCTTTCGCCAACGTCATCACCGAGACCTATACCCCCTATAAGGGCATCGTCAACGGCACGGAAGACGAAGTGGCCATCGCTTTCGCCCGCCTGTTGCGAGTGGCCATCATGCACCGTGTGACGGACTCCTACGGTCCGATTCCCTATTCGAAGCTGGAGAGCAACGAGTCGGTCTATGTGGAGTACGATTCGCAGGAGGCGGT
>ENA-UERG01002278-UERG01002278.1-human-gut-metagenome-genome-assembly--contig:-NODE-2278-length-13950-cov-3.080588_pt1 | contig 13950 bp, 15 predicted proteins | sample MGYA00242954_ERZ507954 | MGnify/ENA primary metagenome ERZ507954 (study PRJEB26167, sample SAMN06115478) | human gut metagenome | host: Homo sapiens | place: China:Sichuan | collected 2015-01-21... | reverse complement strand
AATGAAAGAAATCACAAAACAAGGTTCATATTAACTCCTTGCCCTTCTGGCAATTAAAATCTTTTCTAAAGATTTTAATTGGAGTTCAGTATAAGAATGTTCTGGAAAAATGGCAAAGGCTGACAGTGAGGGAATGGTTACCCGCTTTCAGCCGGATTGGCCGTTTCGGAGACTTTGCAACCCTGGGAGGTAGGACTATGAACAGCACAAAACAAAAGCGGCAGCCAGTCCGCCATAAACTGAAGTTTACCAATGAAGACCTGTGGGGCTATATTTTCATCGCTGCCGCCATGATCATTTTCTGCGTCTTCACGCTGTATCCCGTGTTCAGCGCGATCTACACCAGCTTTTTCAATTACAAGCCCTTCGGCTCGGAATTTATCGGCCTGCAAAACTATATTGACACCCTGAAATATTCCAAGTTCAACCTGTTCTACAAGGCCGCGCGGAACACGCTGGTTTATACCGCGGTGGTCGTGCCCTTGTCATTGCTGATGTCCTTCTGCATCTCTGTGATGATCCTGCCCTTCCACAAGAAGGTGCAGTCCGTTTTCAAGGCAATGTATTATCTGCCCGGCATTGCATCCGGCGTCGCGCTGTCCGTGGTGTGGCTGTGGCTGTACGATTCTTCTCCGGACGGCATATTCAACCGGCTGCTGGGTGCGCTCGGCATTCCGGCGCAGAACTGGCTGTCCTCTACCAGAACTTCGATGCTTTCTCTGATCATCATGGCGCTGCTTTCCAGCCACGGTGTTCGGATTATTACCTATATTGCCGCGCTGATCGGCATTGACAACAGCTATTTTGAGGCCGCCGAGCTGGACGGCGCCACTTTCTTCCAGAAAGTGCGCTATATCGTCTGGCCGCTGGTGAAGCCCACGACTCTGTTCCTGCTGGTCACAGGCGTTATCGGTTCCTTCCAGGTGTTCATGAACGCCTACATGATGACCGGCGGCGGCCCGGACAACTCCACCACCATGATCGGCCTGCTGATCTATAACAACGCCTTTGTGTACGGCAAGTACGGTCTTGCCTGTGCCCAGGCCATCCTGCTGGCTATCGCCATCGCCATCATGTCCCTGTTCCAGTTCCGGCTCATGGGCGTGGACGTTGAGTATTAAGGAGGAGGATTATGGCTACTACCGGTTTGTATTCCCAGCACCTGAACAACAGGAAGGTGCTTCACCTCCGCAATACGATCATCGCCATCGTTCTGATCATTCTGGCGGCGGCGACGCTGTTCCCCATCTGCTACATGATTCTCTCGTCCTTCGGCCCCAACGTGTCCACGGCGGGCAATATGCGCACGATCCTGCCTTCCCGGTTTACGCTGGAATCCTTTGACGCGTTCTTCCATTTCAGCGATTATTCCCTGCGGTGGATTCTCAACAGCGTGGTTGTGGCGACGGGGGCGGTCATCGGCAACGTGATTTTTGCCTCCATGGCGGGCTATGCCTTCGCCAAGATCCGGTTCAAGGGCAGCAAGATTCTGTTCGGCCTGATTCTGGTGGCTATGATGATTCCCTATCAGGTGACCCAGGTTCCGCTGTACATCCTGATGGTGCAGGAATTCTCTATGACCAACACCTATGCGGCCATGATTCTGCCTGGCCTGTGCACGGCCTACAACATTTTCCTGTGCAAGCAGTTCTTCTCCGGCCTGCCCACGCCGCTGATCGAGAGCGCCAAGATTGAGGGCTGCAATCAGTTCCAGATCTTTGTCAAAATCGTCCTGCCCCTGGCCAAAACCGTGCTGGCGGTCATGGCGATCAACACCTTCATGGCCAGCTGGAACGACTTCTTCTGGCCGTTCCTGGTGACCAACGACCCGGCCATGTATACCATCCAGGTCGGTCTGAAGCAGTTCAAATTTGCAAACGAAACCCTTTTTGCCCCGATGATGGCCGGTGCCACCATCTCCGCGCTGCCCATGTTCATTCTGTTCTTTGCGCTGCAAAAGTACTTTATGGAAGGCGTCACCATCGGCGCCGTCAAGGGCTGATTAGACTGTCAAAAAGGCCGTTGGCCTTTTTGACAAGGGACTGGCAGTCTGCTGCGCGCACTCCTTGGCCGCCTGCGGACGGCTTTCCTCTGCGAGGCTTTTTTGACACGCCGCGCAGCCCCCGCTTTCTCAGTGGGGGCTGCTGTCATACTGAGGTGACTTCATCATGATTCGATCTTACACACCTGACGACGAAAGCGCCATGCTTTCTCTGTGGAACACGGCGGGAGCCGTCATGGGCTATGCGCCTGTGCCGCTGGAGGATTTCCACCGTCTGCTGACCCGGCATCCGAACTTTTCCCCGGCGTACACCTTCGTCCTGGAGGAAAAGGGGACGCTTTTGGGCTTTGTCAACGGCTGCACCGGGGCGGGCATCCCCAAGGGAGATATCCGGGGATATTTAAGCTGCCTGATCTTAGCGGCGGAGGCAGATTCCGACGAAAATACGGCACTGCTTCTCTCTGCACTGGAAAACGCCTTCCGGAAGGCGGGAAAGACCTATTGCGCTGTCACATTTTTCAATCCTATCCGCCTGCCATGGATTCTCCCCGGCACACCGGGACACCAGCACAACAACGCCCCCGGCGTGGCGACGGATCTTCCGCTGCATGACCGGATGCTGTCCCTGGGCTACCGGGAAAGCACCCGGGAATGCGCCATGTACCGGAATCTGGCAGATTATGAAACCCCGGCATGGGTGGAGGAAAAGGCCGCGAAGATGGGCGGGGAGGGCTACCACGTAGAGCGCTATGACCCCAGGCGGCACGTTGGCCTGGAGGAAATGGTGGCGGCGCTGGACAACACCATGTGGTCGGAGGAGATTCCGGCAGCCGGCAAAAGCGGCATGGATTTGCTGGTCGGCCTGAAGGGCAATGTCTGCGCCGGATTCACCGGGCCTGTGTACCCGGAAAAAACGGGGCGGGGCTATTTTGCCGGCCTGGGGGTTGCGCCGCAGTTTGAGGGGCACGGCCTGGGTACGCTGCTGTTTTACCGCCTTCTGGAGCGGGAAAAGCAGGCAGGAGCAAAGTATATGTCACTGTTTACCGGGGAAGACAACCATGCCAGGTTTATTTATCTCAACGCCGGTTTCCGGGTTGTCCGGACATTCGGCGTCATGCTGAAGGAGCTGTAGGACTATGAAGACACAGACTGTACTTGCCATCGGCGCCCACATTGGGGATGCCGAGCTGACCGCCGGGGCGCTGCTGGCGTCCTGCGCCGTTCACGGCGGCAAGGCCGTGACTCTGGCGCTGACCGCCGGGGAAAAGGGCGCCCCCGCCGGGGCGGATATTGCCGAATACCGCCGGGGAAAAATCGCGGAGGCAGAGGCCTTTGCCAAAGAGCTGGAAAACAGTATGCACAAGGATCACATTGTCTGCCACAGAATCGTGGTGGACGCCTGGTTCTATGCTGCCATTGAGGGCTTTCAGCGGGAGCTGCCGAAGCATTTTGCCAAAAAGCTTTACTTTGCGGAAAACTGGGAGGATGCCCCCGGCTTTGAGCCATACGTCTATGTGGACGTGAGCGACGGATATGCCCTGTGGGAAAAGGCCATCGATCACCACTGGTTTGCGGTGCATTCCACCAGTTTTCCCTATAAGGAATACTATTCCCACTTAAAGCGCCTGCGGGGCATCCAGGGGCGGAAGGGCTACTGCGAGTGCTTCATGATTCCCAAAGAGCAGTATAAGCTGGTGCAGACATTGGAGGATCTCTGAAAATATGGAAATGAGACGAATGCTCGGGCAGAAGCTGGTATTCGGATTTCACGGGAAAACGCTGCCTGAGGAATTTAAGAATCTGCTCCGGGAATACAAGATCGGCAACGTGATCCTGTTCCTGCGCAACGTGGAAAGCGCGGAGCAGCTTCGCGCGCTCTGCGCCGAGATTCAATCCCTGGTTCAGGAAGAGACGGGCTACCCTGCCTTTATCATCATCGACCAGGAGGGCGGCATGGTGACGAGGCTCCCCCAGGACGCCGTAAACGTCCCCGGCGCCATGTCACTGGCGGCTACCGCAGACCCGGAAAATGCCCGCCTGGCTTCGGAGATCACCATCCGGCAGCTGCGGGGGCTGGGCGCCAACTTCAACATGGCGCCGGTGCTGGATGTCAACAGCAATCCAGCCAATCCGGTGATCGGCGTGCGCAGCTTCGGAGACGAAGCGGAGCGCGTGGCGTCCCTGGGCTGTGCCGCCATCGCACCCTATGCCGGAAGCGGGGTGCTGTGCTGCGCCAAGCATTTCCCCGGCCACGGCGACACGGCGGTGGACAGCCATCTGGGGCTTCCCCGGGTGGACAAAATGGAGGAAGCGTTGGAGCAGCTGGAGCTGATCCCCTTCCGCCGCGCCATCGAAGCTGGGGTACCGGCCATCATGATGAGCCACGTGCTGTTCCCGAATATTGAGCCGGAGCAGGTTCCCTGCACCATGTCCCGGCGGATGGTCACCGGGCTTCTGAAGCAGAAGCTGGGCTTCCGGGGGCTGATTCTCACGGACTGCATGGAAATGGGCGCCATCCGGGATTATTACGGAACGCCGGAAGGCGTGGTCGCGTCCATCAAGGCCGGTGTGGATTTGGCGGAGATATCCAGTGCCTTTGATCTGGAGCTGGCCGCCGCAAAGGCCGTCAACGAAGCGGCGGAGCGGGGAGAATTTGACGTGGAAGAGATCTGCGCTTCCGTAGAGAAAATCCTTTGCTATAAGAAAATGCTTGCGGCTCAGGCGGAGCCGGGTCTTTGCAACCAGCCGGAAGACCGCCGCGCTGCGGAAAGCATGGCGCGCCAGGCGATCAGCCAGATTTCCGGAACGCCCTTCCGGGCGGATGAAAACACCTTCTTCTGCGGCTGCGCCGACTATCGCGCCTCCGGCGCGGCCAATGCGGACGGGAGCGCTGTGACCTTCCCGGAGTACATGGCAAACGCTTTCGGCGCGGAGGGCTTCGTCACCGGAAAAGACCCGGACGAAGAAGAAATTCGTGCGGCGCTCCGGCAGGCGGAGAACTGTGAAAAAATCATCCTGGGCACCTGCAACGGCCATTTGTTCCGGGGACAGCTCGCTTTGGCGGAAGCCCTGGCGGCGACGGGAAAGCCCATGGCAGTGGCTGCATTGCGCAACCCGTACGATCTATCCCGGCTCCCCGAAACCGTCTGGAAGCTGGCCGCCTATGATTATGCCGTTCCCGCCTTCCGGGCGCTGGAGGACATCTTCCGCGGCGGCAAAGCCACGGGCGTCTGTCCTGTGAAACTGTTGTAAACATCCGGCAGGGCGAGGGGAAACTACATAGTATGTGCAAGAGCAGCTGACGGAAGTTGGCTGCTCTTTTCCTGAGGTCAACGGGAGGCGTGTCCCGCCTTAAATCCGGCGATTACAGGAAAAAACGGGATTTGTCTGCGGTATATCTTGACTTTTTGGTTGGACGTTGCTACGATATAAGCGACACAAAGGGGGGCTGCCATGGGGCGGCTTTTCAAAAGGCTGCTGGTTAGCTTAGCCTAACCCATGGCGGAATAAGCGCGGGAGGGATGAAATTTGAAGATTCTGGAGCATGGGCAGACGCAGGAGAAAACGCTGCTGTTTCTGCCCTGTACGGCGGAGCCGGTATGGGCGTTCGCGGCGACCATTGCGCTGCTTTCCCAGAAGTGGCACGTTTTTCAGATGGTTTACGACGGCCATCAGCCGGAGTATCCCGGCGACTTTACCTCCGTGGAGCAGACGGCGGACGAGATCACGGCGTATCTGAAAGACCGGGGCATCAGCTGCCTGGACGCGGCCTACGGATGCTCTTTGGGCGGGGCGTGCCTGACCCGGATGCTGGCGCTGGTCATCATCGAGGGGCTGACCATGTACTTAAGCGAAGCGGATGTAAAGTGTATTTTTGACGTGATCGCCGGGCGGTTCCCCAATGCCACCGTGTTCGTCGAGACCATGAGCCCCATGGTGGTCAAGCGCTTCAAGGAAAAATCCATCGAGGGAAGCCACGCGAAATTTACATGGGGCGTCAAGAACGGTACGGCTCTGGCCGCGCTGCTGCCGGACTTCCGGCTGGCTGCGGAACACGGTCTGACCGAGGGCATGGCGGTGTTTGTCCCGATTTATAAGGTGCTGGACAAGCTGACCGTCGTGCGGAATATTTCCAACAAGATCATTGTGATGGAAAAACGTTAAGGAGGCAGAAAAATGTCCTTTTTTGAGAATACCCGCAAGCCGGTTGGCTTCGGCGGGGAGATCATGGTTGCCATGATGAATCTGGGTCATCGGGCGCTGGCGCGGTGGGGAATGCGGTTTCTGACGCTCCCTGCGAACGGGAAGGTTCTGGACTGCGGCTGCGGCGGCGGTGCGAACGTCAAAAAGCTTCTGAAAAAATGCCCCCAGGGCATCGTCAAGGGCATCGACTATTCCCCCGTCAGCGTTGCGAAGACGCGGGAGCTGAACGAGCAGGCCGTCAACGACGGCCGCTGCGTGATATGGCAGGGGAGCGTGGAGCAGATCATTTTCGCGAAGGACTGGTTCGACGCGGTCACCGCCTTTGAAACGGTGTACTTCTGGCCGAACCTGCACCGATGCTTCCGGGAGGTTTACCGGGTGCTGAAGCCCGGCGGCACATTTCTGATCTGCAACGAGGGCAGCGGCGACACGGACAAGGACGACAAGTGGACGCGGAAAATCGAGGGCATGACCATTTACAAGGACGTCCAGCTGAAAGCACTGCTGGAGCAGGCGGGATTCCGGGACATTCAGGTTCACAAAAACAACAGGGGCTGGCTGTGCGTGATGGCAGTAAAGCCCGCCGGAAACGGAGAATGAGCGGTGAAATACTTTGAATTTGGCCGGGAAAGGAAAGCAGAATAGAGGATCACGTTCCTTTTTGATTCAGAAGCCAGGCTGTCATGTCCCGCAAGGTCTCCTCCACGGGGCGCGGCTGATATGCAAAGCATTCCGATGCTGCGGCATGGCTGAAGCAGCCGTTTGAGGCAAGGACGGCAACGGAATAAGGGGTGAAAAACAGCGGCTTTTGCTCCCGCAGGCTTCGGCGTTCATAGTATGGAGCCGCCAGCTTTGCAAGCCCCAGCGGCAGGCAGATGGGGCGATACCTCAGCTTTGCAGCCTTTCCCACGAGCTGAAGCATCTTGCGAATGGTGACATAGTGGCCGGACAAAATATACCCCTTGCCGGGCTCTCCGCTTTCGGAACAGGCGAGAATACCTCTTGCCACATCCCGCACATCTACAAAGTCATATCCGCCGCGAACGGCAAAGGGCAGCTTTCCGGAGAGGAAAGACTTCGCCATTGAGGTGAAGCTCCCGCCCTGTATGTCGCCCGGCCCGATGATGCCGGAGGGAAAGACAATACTGGCATTCAGCCCGCGCTTCGCCGCATCGAAGACCAGCTCTGTTGCAGTCGCCTTGCTCTTGGCGTAATCTCCGTCCACAAGCCCCGGAGAAAATTCGCAATCCTCCGTAATGATGCAGCCCTTTGGCTTTTCCGGTATGGCATGGACGGAGCTGACATGGATCAGCCTTCCCACATTGCGCTTCATACATTGCCGGAGAACCCGCCATGTCCCACCTACATTGACCTGATAGAGCTTCGAACCGGGTCTGGACGCGACGGAGACGACACCGGCGCAGTGAATCACACAGGTACGGCTGCCGGCATCCGCAAAGAAGTCTGCCAGCGAGTTTTTCACGCACACATCACCGACGACGGTATGGACTTCTTTGGGGAGCAAATGGATATAGGGGTCATTATGCAGTACAAGCGCATGCACTTGCGCTCTGCGGCGCACCAGCTCCTCTGCAACAGCCCTACCGAGGAAGCCGGTAGCACCTGTAATAAGATATTGATCAAACATTCAAAAAGCCTCCTCCCAATAAGCATACAAGTGTTGATTATCTTTCACAAGTACAGTATACTTGAGGGGAAAGACAGAAACAATCAGCACTTGCCATACGGCTGAAAGAAAAGCAACACCGTCTGCCCAAGTGTTGATAATCTTTGTAAACTTTTTTTGGAGGAGCTCTATATGGAGAAGATGGATGCAAGAAAACGCTATACGCAAATGGTGCTCAAGCAGTCCTTTCTGAAGCTGCTGAAGGAAAAACCTGTAAACAGAATCACGGTGAAGGAGGTTTGCGCGCTGGCGCAGCTTAACCGTGCCACCTTCTATGCCCATTACAGCGATTGTTTTGCCCTGATGGAGAGCATCGAGAACGAGCTCATCGATGCATTTGAGGAATCCCTTCGCTATGTCAATTCGTTTGACGTGACGGCTCTGATCGAAGCGATCTACGATATGGTCGATCAGAATCAGGCAGCCTGCCGGGTCCTGATTCTGGGGAATACAAACTCCACGGTTCTCATGCGGATGATTGCCTTGGCCAAGAAGGGCAGCATTGCCTACTGGCGGAAAGAGCTGCCCGGAGCCAGTGAGACAGAACTGGAAATGATGTATACCCATCTGTCAAACGGTTTGATGCACGTCGTCGTGGAGGGTTACGACAAGTACAGCAAAGAGGAAATGATCCGTTTTGTCAGCCGGGTAGTAAAAGCCAGCCTTTCGCTGTTCCAATCGCCCCAAAGGCCTCTCCCTTAGCATAGATTTTATGCCTGGGTGGTATAATAGGCTTTACGAAAGGATGGAGCAGATTATGAAATCATTTCGGCAGATCATGCTGGCAATATGTGCTATTCTTATCGCTTCCGCACTCGCGGGCTGCGGCGCGGATACGGACTCGCCGGATGAGCGTCCGGCATTGGATAAAATCGAGTACACGAACCTCAACGACAGCGTATCACAGAAGCTTCTGGAAGATATGCTTTCCGGCGCCGGGGTGTCAGGAAACCGCATTCAGGGCTTCTTCAACCGTGTAGACAGCTTTAATGAAAGCGTGCGGGAGGAATGGCTGACGGCGGGTTTTGAAAAGGCAAAACCGCTGGACACAAAATATGACCCATATGAGATGCAGGATGCGTGGATGGCAGAGAACGGCAATTTTCCGGGCTATAACTGCCGGATAACCGCAATGGAACTGTTCGGTGACTTCCTGTCCGCAGGAGACAGCACCCCTGTGGATGCTGCGGGCGAAGATGTGCTGTTCATGGACGAGGAAACACTGCGGACTGACCCGGAGGCGCTGGGGGGAAGCAGTCTGACCGATTTTCACGCCCTGTATTCCGCCATGAGGGCGGAGGACACCACGGATGTTCAGCATCATGTTCAGGCTGTGCGGGAGGAATGGAAATCCAGGGGTATTTCGTTCCGGGAGAACGAAAGAATCCGCCTCATCACTGTGTTCTTCCACGATAAGCCTACCGAGGAGGAATCCATCCTGTTTGTCGGACATGTCGGGGTGCTTCTGACGGCGGATGACGGGACCCTTTATTTCGTGGAAAAGGTGGCCTTTCAGGAGCCGTACCGGCTGCTGCGTTTTGCTGATCGTACGGAACTGAGCGATTATCTCATGGGCAAGTACGATGTCTCCTGGGGACAGAGCACGGCACGCCCGTTTATCATGGAGAACGATGAACTTATGGAAGGCTGGCGTCCAAACCCGGACAGTGCCGATGCAGCGTATCATTAGGGCGCACCATGGCTGATCGCGTGGAAAATGCAATAAACAGGAGCCAACCGGACGGTATGAAGTGACCCCAAAAAGTTAGACAATATTTTGAATTAAAAATTGTTCAAGCTACCGAAAGGGCTTGTTGTCTGTGTAAGGCAGGCGGCAAGCCCTTCAGTTTTGCCTTGATTCGTTTGTTATTGTAGTAATCTAAATACTCAATCAACTCTGCCTTGAAGTGTTCCATTGACTTGAATTCTTGCAGGTAGAGCAGCTCACTTTTCAGTAGACCGAAGAAGTTTTCAATTACAGCGTTGTCCAAACAGTTTCCCTTGCGGCTCATACTCTGGTGAATGCCTTTGTCCTTGAGCATTCTCTGGTACTTCCGGTGTTGGTATTGCCAGCCTTGGTCTGAGTGAAGAATTAAATTCGTATCATCTGGTATTTGTTCAAATGCCTTGTCCAGCATGGAAGTCACCATGCTGAGGACAGGCCGATCTGAGATTGTGTAGCTAACCAAATCACTGCTGCACAAATCAAGAATCGGTGAAAGATACAGCTTTTCTCCAAACAAACTGAATTCCGTTATATCGGTAACCCACTTCTGGTTCGGTCTGTCTGCGTGGAAATTGCGTTGCAGAAGATTAGGTGCAATCTTCCCAACCTCACCTTTGTAAGAACGATATTTTTTCATACGAACACGGCAAACCAAGCCCAACTGCTTCATCAGACGCTGGACTGTCTTGTGGTTCAGATGGATTTTTCGATGGTGCAGTTCTTCTGTAATACGACGATATCCGTATCTACCCCTGTTTTCATGGTAAATAGCTGTGATTTCTGCTTTTGCTGTCTCGTATTTATCGACACGCTTCATTTGCTTTAGATGGTAATAGAAGGTTGCACGAGGCAGTTGAGCGATTACAAGCAGAAGAGATAATGAGAATTCTCGCCTTAGATCTTGGACTACCCGCGTTTTTTCTGCTGGTGTCGCTCTCGCTCCAAAACCAAGGCTTGCAAATTTTTTAAGTAGGCATTCTCCGCACGCAGACGCTGGTTTTCTGCAATAAGATCTTCTTCTACCTCTTTGGAAAGTTTGCGAGGACGGCCTGTACTTGCCCTGCCACGCCGCTCAATATACAAGCCTTCTGGACCTTCGGTCAGATAGATCCGCTCCCAGTCCTGCACTCGCTTGTGTCGGATTCCGAATCTCTCAGCTGTTTCTGTGCAGCTGAGATTTTCGTTCCTCATAGTTTCCACTACTAGTTTCTTGAATTCCGGTGCATATCGTTTTTGCGAAACTCCCTTTGGCATGAAAAATCACCCCATTTGTTTTCAGTATACCATACTGTCTAACAAATGGGGTGCAGTTCAGTAACGCCGGTCAGCTCCTGTTTTCTTTTTATTTGCGCATAAGGCTATCCTGCGCTTCCTCCCATGGGAAGGGCTTTCCTTTCAGCACAGACCTGCGCAGATAGGAGAAGGTCTCCGCTTCGCCCTTCTCGGCCAGCATCCCCAGAATGAAGCGGAGCTGGCGGCTGGTCTCCGGGTGCATCAAATCCTTTTCCCGGCTGCGCTCGAAATATTGCAGTGCGGAATCGTCCCGGTATGCTTTGCCCTGATAGGTCATGCAGGCCGCACGGCGATCCATCACCATCTCCACGAAGTACCGCCGGGGCATGGGGACAGGCTCGTAGCACTTCGTCTCCCGGTTCATGTCCGTCCAGTATTCGTAGTGGTGGCGGTTGCGCCCCTTGTGGTGCATCCACGCCTCGCTGTAGCCCTTGTCCTCCCGCTCGGCGGCATTGGGACTGCGGATGCCCTGATAGTACCGCGCCCCCGTCCAGAATTCCGTGGGGGAGTATTTGCTCAGGTCGTGGGTCAGCCCCTGACGGTACAGCCCCACCCGGAAGCAGCCCAGCATCACCAGCCAGCGGTGCTTGGTTATGGTTTTGAAATGCTGCCACGGTTTCACACAATTCCCTCCCAACGTAAGGTGCGGATTTTAGCCCTCGGCCACCACGATCTCCGAGACCTTCAGACCGGGGTTGCGGCGGCAGGTGAAGTCGATCGCCCAGAAGCTGGAAAACACCAGCAGACTGCGGCCGCGGTAGTCTTCCAGTAGCTCCGCGTCAAAGCCGAGGTTCAGATCGGTCAGGTCGCCGGGGTATTCGTCGATGAGACGGATCTCCTCGTAGGGCAGCATATCCATCCGCAGATCCACGCCGTACTCGTTTTTCATGCGGTACTGGAACACGTCAAATTGCAGCGTACCCACGACGCCCACGATGACCTCCTCAAAGCCGGAGCCGGGAACCTTGACAATCTGGATGGCGCCCTCCTGTGCAATCTGCTCGGTGCCCTTGACGAACTGCTTGCGCTTCATGGAATCCTTGGCGGATACCCGGCAGAAATGCTCGGGGGCAAAGGTGGGGATGCCGGAATATTTGAACTTCTTCCCCGGAACGGTGATGGTATCGCCGATGGAGAAAATGCCCGGGTCAAACACGCCGATGACGTCCCCGGCGTAAGCTTCGTCCACGATCTCCCGTTCGGCAGCCATCAGCTGCTGGGGCTGGGAAAGACGCATTTTCTTATTGCCCTGGACGTGGAAATATTCCGCGTCCCGCTGGAATTTGCCGGAGCAGATGCGCATGAAGGCCAGACGATCCCGGTGCGCCTTGTTCATGTTCGCCTGAATCTTGAAGACGAAGGCGGAGAAATCCGGGCTGAAGGGGTCGATCACGCCGCAGTCGGCGGTGCGGGCGAGGGGGGGCGGCGTGAGCTTCAGGAACGCTTCCAGAAACGGCTCGATGCCGAAATTGGTCAGCGCGGAGCCGAAGAACACAGGCGACAGCTGCCCGTCCCGGACGGCCTGCATATCCATTTCCCGTCCGGCGGACAGAAGCTCTACGTCGTCGATGAGCTGCCGGTGCTTTTCCTCGCTGTCCAGCAGCTGGGCAACCTGCGGGTCATACAGATCGATTTCCAGTTTGTCCGCCCGCTTTTTTCCGGAGACGCCGGAGAAGAACAGCAGCTCGGCCTTCTCCCGGTCGTAAACGCCCTGAAAATCCTTGCCGGAGCCGATGGGCCAGTTCATGGCGTAGGTCTCGATGCCCAGTTCCCGTTCCACCTCGTCCAGAAGGTCGAAGGGATCCTTGGCCTCCCGGTCCATCTTGTTCACGAAGGTGAAAATGGGAATGTGGCGCATGGCGCAGACCTTGAACAGCTTCCGGGTCTGGGGCTCCACGCCTTTCGCGCCGTCGATGACCGCGGAATCCGCCGCCATCAGCGTGCGGTAGGTATCCTCGGAGAAGTCCTGATGGCCGGGGGTGTCCAGAATGTTGATGCAGAAGCCGTTGTACTGAAACTGCATCACGGAGGACGTGACGGAAATGCCGCGCTGCTTTTCGATCTCCATCCAGTCGGAGGTGGCGGCGCGGGAGTTTTTCTTGCCCTTGACCACGCCTGCCTGAGCGATGGCGCCGCCGTAGAGCAGGAACTTTTCGGTCAGGGTCGTTTTACCGGCGTCGGGGTGAGAAATGATGGCAAAGGTACGCCGCCGGCTGATTTCTTCGGTTAATTGAGACATAGTGTTCCCTCCAGAATATCGTTTTTTAGTTGCAGGGGAGGGGGACTATGGGGGAAAATGAAAACGCATACGGCCTCCAAAACACGATAAATAGGATAATCCAATTCAGTCTACCACATTTTTTCGGAAGATACAATAGGAAAAGGGAAAATGAAGCGTTTCTCCGTTGCCTTTTTTTCACTCCTGTGTTAAACTATGATACGGACGTGAAAAAAAGGAGGTGGCGGCGGATGGAGCTGAACGATATCTACGACGAGAACCGGAACCTGACGGGGAAGCTGCACAGGCGGGGAACGCCATGGAAGCCGGGAGAATACGGCGTCGTGGTCTGCGTCTGGGTCTACGACGGCCGGGGGCATCTGCTTCTGACCCGCCGCGCCCGGGAAAAGAGCTTCGCCGGGACATGGGAAAACTCCGGCGGCGCGGTGAAGGCGGGGGAGACCAGCCGTCAGGCCATCGCCCGGGAACTGTATGAGGAGACGGGCATTCAGGCGGAGCCGGAGGAATTTGAGCTACTGGACAGCGACCGGGAGCGCAACATCTTCTATGACCACTACTGCCTGTTCCGGCGTATCCCCCTGAAAAGCATCGTTTTGCAGCCCGGGGAGACGGACAACGTGATGTGGGCGAGCTTCGGGAAGGTGGACTGGATGATCCGCACAGGGAAAATGTGCAGGATCATCGGTCATCAGTTCTACAGGCAGGAAAAGGCGCTGCGTTTGCGCAACATGCCTAAGTTTGGCAGGTAAAATTTGGCAGGGGCAGGGGCGGTTTGCCCTTGCCTTTTTTGCGGTATCGGG
>ENA-UERG01002263-UERG01002263.1-human-gut-metagenome-genome-assembly--contig:-NODE-2263-length-14031-cov-5.501720_pt1 | contig 14031 bp, 25 predicted proteins | sample MGYA00242954_ERZ507954 | MGnify/ENA primary metagenome ERZ507954 (study PRJEB26167, sample SAMN06115478) | human gut metagenome | host: Homo sapiens | place: China:Sichuan | collected 2015-01-21... | reverse complement strand
CTATGGTGGTGCTTAGGGTAGTTTACAGAAGCAGAAGCAGATGCAGAAGCAGATGCAGGAAAAGAAGGAGAAGGAGAAAGTATAAGGGAAAACAAGTTTCCCAAGTAAAAGGGCGCGGGCGCGTGGCGCGCCCAGCGCGTCCCTTATAAAAGGGACGCTAGCGCGTCACCGCCTCCGACTCCACGTTTGAAGAAGGTGTCTATTTGCTTTTTGATTTTAACAGGTTCTCCAGGATTGCGGCTAGTGTCTATAACGAAAATAACTTGTACAGCCTGGAAGATTGCCTATATGTATTTCGTTGCTACTTTGAGAAGTACGAAGAATTTACAGGACGTGCTCACCCACCGATTAAAGCAAGCCAAATTTCGCGGATTATGCAGGATATGCCGTTTATAGACGGAGCGCCAAGAGCGAATGCACTTAAAGAAATGGCTCCAGAATGGAACCCCATCCCAGATATAGACCCGAATTTGTACCCGGCCATAATTCAATTACACTTCAAAACCAAATATCGCCATTGTGACTACAACATAAACCATTTCTTCTCAGGCGCAATAAGAGACTATCGGATACTGGAGATCAACAAGGGCTATGAGTAAGTCGCAGCAGCACAAGGGCCGTGCGGGTGAGCTGGAGCTTGCCCGCATACTCCAGGGATACGGCTACGACGTGCAGCCGGGGCAGGCGGTGAGCTATGGGGCCACGCCTGACCTTGTGGGCCTCCCTGGTATACATATCGAGTGCAAGCGCGTGGAGCGGCTGAACGTGCCGGAGGCTATGGCCCAGGCCGTCCGGGACGCGGAGCGGCTTCAGGATGGAGCGCCCACCGTGTTCCATAGGCGCAACCGCTCCGGATGGCTGGTGACGCAGCGCCTTGAGGACTGGATGGAAATGCACAAAAATTCATACATAAAAAAGGAGAAATGAGCTATGAACGAAAAGATTATTCAGATTATCCCTGCCCCTGCTGATCTGTGGGCGGTATATGCGAAAGAGACGAACGAACCATTAAGCGAGGGCGGTGTGTGCCGTGTGGCTTGCCTTGCCCTGATGGAAGATGGCGAAACCGTTCGGGCTATGGTAGCCGATGGAGATGGAATTATAGACTTTGCCGACTGCGCCGACAATTTTGCCGGGTTCACCTCCGACAACGGCCAGCCGCACGTGTGCTAAATTTTGCTCTATACCGAGATTTCGGAGGCCCTAAAAGGGCGCTCCTATAACCCGATTTGTAATGCCCTAAAAAGAGAACCGCCCCCAGCGAATGAGAGCGGCCCCCGTGGTAGAGTGTGAGCTTGTCACCCACATTCTACCACGAAAGGGGCGGCGAGGCAATGAGTAATGAAGAACTAGCGGTGGCGATCCGAGCGGGCGAGCGGGACAAGCTCATGGAGCTTTGGGGACAGGTGCGGCGGCTGGTGCATGATATGGCATACAAGCGCCTGAGAGCCACAAACGGGGCCGGGGGTGTCACGCCGGACGACCTTATGCAAGCGGGTTTCCTGGGCTTCCTGGAGGCCGTGAGGGCCTATGACCCGTCGGCGGGGTTCCGGTTTACCTCCTACCTCACTTACCCGGTAAAAACGGCGTTCAGTGAGGCGGAGGGGCGGCGGAGCGAAAAGCAGAAGCGTGACCCCATTTTCTCCGCCGTCAGCATAGACGCCCCGCTCGACGAAGGAGAGGGCGAACCGCTCACCCTGGCCGACGTGATACCAGACTCACAGGCGGCGGAAGCCCTGGAAGGTGTTGGAGTGTGGGATACCCTTCACAGGGCCGTGGAGGGCTTGCCAGAGGGCCAGAGAGAGGAAATCCGGCGGCGGTACTGGCTCAACCAAACCACGGCGGAAATCTCGAAGGCTACCGGCGTACCGGAGAAGGATGTTCGCAAGCTGGAGGCGGCCGCCCTGCGGGCCCTGCGTCACCCCAGAGTATCCTGTACACTACGGGCATATTTCTGAAAACAACCGAGAATGACCGAAAGAAGGTGAAAAAACTGACACAGAAACAGCAAAAAGCCCTTGCCGCGCTCCTGACAAATACGACAAAGGAGGCCGCAGCAAAAGCGGCCGGAATTGAATCCAAGACGTTACGCCGCTATTTGGCTGACCCGGAATTTCAAGCGGAGTATCAGAAGGCGGTTTCCGGGATGATTGAAGATGCGGCAACACAGGCACGGCAAAGCCTAAACCCGGCGCTGTCCTGCTTGCGCGAAATTGTGGAGGATGGAGAAGAAACGGCAACAGCAAGAATACAAGCAGCTCGCACCATCCTTGAATATGGCTTGCGTCTGACGGAGATTGTGGACATTATGAGGGCACTTGAAGGGTGTGACGGCTAATGTATTACGACGCATTAAAAGCCCGAGTGAAAGCCGCAAACCTCCGAAAACGGCAGGAGAGAGAGGCCCGCGCTCTGCTGGAAAGACTGGACGTATGCCAGCACCTTGCGCCGGTATATCTTCCGCTCCATGCGGACATAGAGGTCGGGGCGCACCAGTATTACAACCTCCCCGGCGGGCGCGGCTCCTGCAAATCCTCTTTTGCCTCCCTGGAGATCGTCAACGGCGTTATGAAAGACCCCACCGGGCGCAGCAATTCCATTGTGTTCCGTCTGGTAGCTGGGACGATGCGGGAAAGCGTCTTTTCTCAAATCTCCTGGGCGATTGATACCCTGGGCGTGGGGCATTTGTGGCGGGCCACGGTAAGCCCCATGCGCTATGAGTACATACCCACGGGGGCACAAATCATTTTTCGGGGCCTGGATGATGCCAGCAAATTGAAGTCCATCAAGCCGAAAAAGGGGACTTTCCGCTATATCTGGTTTGAGGAATTTTCAGAACTTCCCGGCCCGAACTTCACCCGGAACGTGCTACAATCCGTCATGCGCGGCCAGGGGGAGCAATTCGTAGTATTCCGCACATTCAATCCGCCGATCAGCAAGAACAACTGGGCCAATGTATTCATACAAGAGCCGGACGAGCGGGCGATTACCCTGTTGACCGACTACACCATGATACCCCCGGACTGGCTGGGTGACAGTTTTCTTTATGAGGCGGAGCGGCTGAAAGAACTGAACCCGAAAGCCTATGAGCATGAATACCTGGGACACCCAACAGGAACAGGCGGCGAGGTGTTCCCCAACCTGGAGATCAGGACGATCACCGACGAGGAAATCAGCGGTATGGAGTATATCTATCAGGGGCTTGACTTCGGCTTTGCCGTAGACCCGGCGGCGTTTCTCCGTGTATCCTATGACCGCAAGCACGACACCATATTTTTCCTTGATGAAATTTACAAGCGCGGCCTGTCCAATGCCCAGCTTGCCGAGAAAATCAAGGGGCGAGGCTATGACCGGGGCGGGGTGAGGTACTACCAATCCTTGATATATGGGGAGACGTACGGGAGGGAAAAGCAGATTATCACGGCGGACTGTGCCGAACCGAAAAGCATTAACGACATGAGAGAAGAAGGATTGCGGTGCCTGGGGTGCCATAAGGAGCCGGGATGCGTGGAGTATCGCTTGAAGTGGCTCCAGCACCGACGGATTGTCATTGACCCGGCCAGAACCCCGGAGGCGTACCGGGAATTTGTGAATTACAGTTATGAGACGGATAAGGACGGGAATTTCCTTTCCCGCCTACCAGACAGGGACAACCACACAATCGACGCTTGCGCCTATGCCCTAGACAGCCTGATATACCGGCGCGGCGTATCTGCATAAGGGGGTGATACTGTGGCTTATATGCGCGTTTACTGTGGCTATTGCGGCCAGAAATGGGAAGTGTACGAGCGGGACAACTGGAACAGCCAAAAGTCGGCGACCTGTCCCCACTGTGGGAAATGCATAGACGGGCAGACATGGGCGCGGCAGGTAGTCCCGGCGTTCTGCGCCGCAGCAGACGCAAACCGGGAGATGGAGCGGGATGCGGCGGGGTATCACATTCCCCGTTTCCGTTTTGATATTCTATCAAGCAAAAAAAGGAGAACTTTATGAGAAAGAAAATTGAAGTCGGAGAATGGGAAGTTGACGAGCATGGGCGACGTTTCCGCTGTATAGGAACCGCGATTGAGTACCCCCCGACCATCACAACGACTTACGGGGAGTTTGAAATGGGGAGCGTACCTCCACCCCCGAAGATCGTCGAGGCAGAGCGGCCCAAGACCTGGGGGGAGTGCCCTTTCCTCTCCAGGTGTACCGCACAATGCGCTCTATATGGGGAGCGCGGATGCGGACTTGTGACCGGCGAGGCCACAACCACCGGAAAACGCTGTCCGTTTGCGGACAAGCACCACATATTTTCATGTACCGAGAAATGCGCTTTATGGAAATTTTGCAACCGAAAGGAGATGTCTTAAATGCTGGGAGACAAGTTTGAAGTCAAGATTATGGAACATATTGCCACACTTAGCGCCAGCGGCGATTATAGCCGGGAGTTGAATGTAGTATCGTTCAATGACCGGCCCGCCCGCCTTGATGTGAGAGCGTGGCGGCAGGACGGGAGCGGGAGCAAGACCCCGCTCAAAGGCTTGCAGTTGACCGACACAGAGGCAAGCGCCCTTTGCGACGCGCTGAAAAACTACATCGGAGGGAATAACCATGAGTAAATATAATCACTTTGCGAAAGACCTTGATGCCGCTTTCAAGGCGGCGCGGCAGGAGTATGTGGAGGCGTGGAACAAATTCCAGGCGGCGGAAGATGTCCGCAGAACAACCAGCGGCGGCGACCTGGAACGGCAAAGAGCAGAATTGAAATACCGGGATGCGGAATTGTCCTTTAAGGAGGCGGAGGCCCGTATTTGGCCGGAGTTTAACCGGCGGCGGGCGGAACTGCGGGCAAGCCTGGAGCGGGATGTTCGTAATGGAGGACTTGCAGACCCGGATGCGGTTGACCTTAACGGGATGAAGCTCCTGGAGAGCGGAACCCTGTCCGTTGATGATTATTATTCCCTTGCGGAAAAGTACGACGATAACCCCACCATGCTCCGCTTTGTGGCGAAGTACGCAAAGGAGGCCGCTGACGATATGGACAGCACCCAGGCGAAAGACCGTGGGGCGCTGTACCAGCTTGCCCAGGTATGCAGCCAGGGCCAGGGCCGAACGATGCGGGCATGGGATGACCTCTCCCGGATTGCGGACTATTGCAGCGGACAGACCAGAAACCGCAGGGACACCCCCACCCACACCATCAGCATGGGCCAGTGGTGGGAGCAGTTGTCCGGCGAGGCCGTGGAGAATTTCTAACGAGATCGGCTCAAAATTGAGCAGATACAATCGGTGATACGGCGTTTTACCGTACCACGGCAATGAGAGGGGGGTATTACATGCAACTAATTATTGGCGCTCTTATTTTTGCGGTTGGCTGTTTCTGCGGCGCGGTGCTGCTTGAAACAGGAAGAAAACTTAAGTAAATAAAAGCCAGTATGTAAGCGGTCATGCTGAGGGGCTAAGAGGTGCCGACACGGATTTTCCGTGTCGGCACTATTTTTTAGAAAGGATGATTAGATGCTGGCAGAACAAGCTTTTATAAAACTGACAAGGAAGCACTTAAAAAACTATGAAAAATCGCTTTTGTGCGCTGCAAAAATGGGATTTCAGGACGGGCTAAACGGAACATTGCAGGAAAAACCAAGCACACAGAACTGCAAAAACCAGTTGGAACGTGATGAACTGGAACTTTCATACAGCATTTATAAATATGCCTTTGAAAAGGGGAAAAGAATGGAGGTGAAATAGTTTGAATTTGTTCGATTTATTTGCCACGATTTCATTAGATCCCAGCGAGTATGAAAGCGGTGTAAAAGATGTAATCAAAAGCGGGGATAGTCTCGCCTCTAAGCTAAAGAGCGGCCTTGCGTCGGCCGGGAAGGTGGCGGCGGCTGGCATCGGGGCTATTACAGCGGCGGCGGGCGCTGCGGTTGGCGGTCTGTTGGCCCTGGAATCCTCCACCGAGGAATACCGCGTGGCACAAGGAAAACTGAACACCGCCTTTGAAGCGGCTGGATATGGGGCAGAGACCGCACAGCAGGCATACAACTCCTTTTACGGCATTCTGGGTGATACGGATACCGCCACCGAAGCAAGCCAACTCCTGGCGAAGCTGGCAGACAGCGCAGAGGATGTGTCTACTTGGACGGATATCGCTGCTGGTGTTGCCGGTACATTTGGCGACAGTCTCCCCATCGAGGGACTGATTGAGGCCAGTAATGAGACGGCAAAAGTGGGGCAAGTTACCGGCGTGCTTGCCGACGCCCTCAACTGGGCGGGCATCAGCGAGGACGATTTTAATGCCAGGCTTTCCGCCTGCTCCTCTGAGAGTGAGCGGAATCAGCTCATCATGGATACCCTGTCAGGAACCTATGATGAAGCCAGCGAAGCCTTTTACCGCAATAATGAGGCGCTGGTAGAGAGCCGAAATAACCAGGCACAGCTTGACGCAACCCTAGCCACTCTTGGGCAGACCGTTTCCAACGTAAAAAACCGGCTGCTTTCAGAGTTCCTTCCGGCAATCTCAAATGTGGCAACAGCGTTCTCCGGCATGTTGAGCGGAACGGCTGGGGCAGATCAGCAGTTTTCGACGGCGGTGCAGGGACTGGTTAATGTAGCGGTGTCGAAGTTGCCTGAGTTTCTAAACATGGGCGTTCAGATTTTGTCCTCCCTTGCCAGCGGCATAGTGCAGAGTATCCCGACACTGGTTGCAGCGGTTCCACAAATTGTAGCCGAAATTGGGGCGGCATTAACCGAACTGCTTCCGCAAGTGCTGGATATGGGTGTGCAGCTTCTCGACCAATTTACCAGCGGGATTGAAACTGGTTTGCCCGATATGGTGTCCCGTATTCCTGAAATCATCACGCAGTTCCTGAGCTACATCACAGAGCAGCTCCCAACGGTTCTTGACAAGGGTGCGGAACTGCTGAACAATCTCGTGAACGGCATCCTCGGGGCCATACCGGAAATGACTGCGGCCCTACCGGAAATCATCACCGCCTTTGTCCAGTTCATCACGGACAACCTCCCGACGATTATTGAATCGGGAATCAACATCCTTTTAAACCTAGTTTCCGGCATCATCGGCGCAATTCCGGATCTTGTCGCATCCATCCCGCAAATCATCAGCGCAATAACGACGGGCATTGCCAGGGCGCTACCCAAAATCATCCAGTCCGGCGTTTCGCTGCTCCAGAAATTTATTGAAGGCATCCTTTCCAATATTCCCGCGCTGGTGGCCGCTCTTCCCCAGATCATCAGCGCCATCATCGACGGTATTGGGAACCTCATGGGCGGGATTGTCGATGTCGGCAAGAACATTGTACGGGGCTTATGGGAAGGAATTTCCAGTATGTTTGGATGGATTGGAGAAAAAGTAGGAGGATTTTTTGATAATCTTTTTGGCGGAGTTGAGGAGCACGAAGAAATAAATAGCCCGTCAAAAAAGTGGGCGCAAATAGGGAAATATGATGCGCAAGGTTTTGGGAAAGGATTTTCTGACGAATTTGGACATATTCGCCGGGACATCGAGAGCGGCATGGACTTCGGCACGGCAAGCGTGGACTTTGCGTCGTCCGGGTTGGGTGTGGCGTCCGCTGGTATGGTCAACGGAGTTTCAGCATCTGTGCAGGGAGCAGGGATGTCTGGAGGGAGTATTACAGTTAATCTAATGATGCCTGACGGCACCAAATTTGCCTCCTATCTGCTTGGCCCCCTGTCTAACTACGCAAAGGCAAACGGTACGCCCATACTTAACCCAACATAAAGATTCAAGAGGGAGCCTTCCGAATCGGGAGGCCCCCTCTTGCTTGCATTTTGTCAAATTCTATGATATTCTGTTTCCGGCCCTCTCAAGAGGGCCGGGCGCTGCACAAGTCGGCGGGCGGTTAGCCACATCCCCGGAAAGGGGGTGAGGCCCATGCGGATTACGTTACATATCGGAGCCTTCACGGTGACGATCATCGTAAAACGCAGAAACCGCCACCCTGGCCGGTGACGGTTTCCATTTGGAAATTTAGTTAACTGCTTGGGCTAACCGCTTGCCGCAGCGCCCTTTCTATGCTCATTATAGGCTTCTACGGCCACCATGTCAAGCCCCGGACTTCTTGTCCGGGGCTTTTTCTGCTGGATTCAATCCCAAAGTCAAGGACGCACTGTCCCGCTGCACCTGTGTCTCTACCGCCCGCGCTATGAATGCCGGTACTGTCTCCCCTGTGGCCTCTGCGGCCCTCTGAGCGGCTTTGAGCGTGTCAGATGATAGAATACCACCACCGCCAGCCTGGGCCGCTGTGGGGCCTTCTATGGCCGCCTGTGAGTTTTCTCCTTCTCCAATGCAACCAAGTACATAATCCTTTAAGGCTGTATTTGAGGTTAGACCACGTTCAGCACAATAGGACTTGAAAGCTGTTGCCTGCGTTCGTTTGACCTTACAACCAAGCACGATCATGTTTTCTTTGTCCCATTTCAGTGAAGCCCTCTTTTGTGATTCGCTGGGAGCCATATAGTTTTGCCTCCTTTCCTGGTATGCAATTATTATAACACAAAAGCAGAAAGGTTAACAGTATAAATATAGACAAAATAATGCGGTTAACATTATACAATCTGTCGATAGACAGATACGGTTAACAGTATTAAAATGGATAGTGTCAGGAGGGGAAACCCGAACGACAAAAAAGCGCCGCCCCGGTGGTAGCGACACCAGGGCAGCGGAAAGGGGGATAGCATGAGATACCACGATGGAATGTGGCACTACAAAGGCCGAACCTTCGCCACCCTCCATGACGCCCTATTGAGCGTCTGGCCGTAACCCCAAAGGGGGCCGGTAGTCCCATTATACCGGCCCCCGATCTAAAAAGCAAGAAGGGGCGGAAAAATTCTCTTGACTTTTGTAAGACATAAGTTATAATGGATTTATGGAAGACAAAAGAGAGGTGATAAAGTGTCTCCACGGACAGGGCGACCAACTGATAACCCAAAACCGTACAAAATCACAGTGAGGCTTGACGAAGAATCGCAAAAAACTCTTGAAAAGTATTGTGAACAGGAAAACGTTGAGCGTGGCGAAGCTGTACGACGCGGGATTAAGAAGCTGGAGCCAGAAATAAAATAAAAGAAACAGCCGCCCCACTCCGACCAAGAAGAAAGCGACTGTTTCCAACACCACCCACAAGCGGAAGCCTGTAAGGGGTAAATTTACTATACCCTTTTTCAAGCCTTTTTGCAAGTGGGAACTGCAAAGGAGGCTTGATTTTTTATGCCCAAATTGCCGCAGATCGTTTTCTGGAAACCATCAAACCCGGCCTTAGAACCCTATACCACATCGGAAGTCATAGCAGAGGCGGCGGGAGTAAAGCGGCGTAGTGTTACCCATCTTATCCAGCAGCACAAAGCAGACTTTCAGGAGTTTGGAAGGGTGCGATTTGAAATAACACCCTTGCAGACAGCGGGCGGGATCCAGAAAGTAACCGTCTACCACCTGAACGAGCAGCAGGCCACGCTCCTAATGACCTACCTCAAGAACACGGAGCAGGTCAGGACTTTCAAGAAAGAGCTAGTCCGCCAGTTCTATGCCATGCGGGACTTCATCCGAGAGCGGCAGTCCCCGATCTGGCAGGACACCCGCGCGCTTGGGAAGGAGATACGGCGGATGGAGACAGACGCAATCAAGGCCCTGGTGGCCCATGCAGAGGCCCAGGGGAGCCAGCACGCCGCCCGCTACTATCAGAGTATATCCAGACTTGCAAACCGCACAGCGGGCGTTGTAGAGCGCGATAGAGCCCACGCCGTGGAACTCTCTGTCCTGCTAATGGTTGAGAAGATCATAGCGCAGGAAATCAGTACAGGCATAGAGGCCGGGAGACCGTACAAGGACATATATGCCGGACTGAAAGAGAAGTTATCCGCATTATGCCCCGTATTGGCCCCTCAGAGGCCCCAGGAGCGGCCTTGATAGGGAACCGAGGGTAAATTACATACCCGAACTAAAAAACGCCGCAGAACGGCGTATAGCATGGAGGATTATAGCCTTGAATATAAAAACTGCCCGCTCGTTACTGAGCAAGATCCTTTCTGAACTTTCCGATGAAGCGTTGGAGTATGTCTACCGGCCAATCATGTACGCCTACCTCGGGCAGAGGAGGGCCAGAGCATGACCATTGAGGAGAAATACCCCAACTTTGCACAGCTCACCGCCCTGCTGAACAAGCGGAAGCGTCCCCGGAAAACGCTTGATTCCGTGATTGCCTGTCTTTTGGTAAGGAAGTCGGAAGGGGGCGGCCGCGATTACCTTCCCCACCACGCCGGAGGCGTTTATCGCCTACCAGGAGCAGCTTGCCGGCCGAAAGCTGACAGAGCACGAGCGGGAGGTCACGGCCGCCTGGGTGGAAGTTTTTAATCTCTCTTATGAGGGCGGCTTGGAGCAAGACCGCGCCGCGCTGGAGGATTCGCTTGCCAAAATGGACGAGCCGGCCACCAAAAGGGACAACGGCCCTGTGGTGCGTAACTTCCTCCGGAAGTGCCGCTTGTGGATTGCTATTGCCTGGAAGCAGGGCTTTCATGATGCAGAGGAAAGGAGCCTAGCAGATGGACGATGATTTACTGACTGCGCTGTATCACGCCGCCAGCAGCGAGGAGCCGGACACGATGGACGGCCCCAGCCTGTGCGACTACTACCAACGCAGGGAGGAGACAGAGCAAACCCGGCGCGCCCTTGTGGACGCTGTGGGCGACGAGGTGGACGTGGACAGCTACGGGGTAGCTATGGAGTGCCAGGGCTTCGCAAACGGCTTCAACCTGGCCCTGGGGCTGTGTGTGGAGGTGATTTGATGAACAAAGAGGAACGCCGCCAGAGGGCGGAGAAATTCCGCCAGGAGCGGGAGAGGGAGGCCCAGCTTGCCGCCCTGCGGCAGATCAGGGATGACCATAACGCTACGCCAGGGGAGCGGTTGGAGGCCGTGAAGCTGCTGATGGAACTCAGCGAGGATTAGTAGCATGGGCCGGGGAAGAGTGCGCCCCGGCCCCATTTTTACCATTCTTGTGCGCCAAATGTGCGCCAAGCATTTTGAAAGACTTATACAAGCTAATTGAAAGCTAATAAATAAGCCAATTTGGCATAAAATCGGCAACTATTTTGTTCAATATTACTTATTGCAACATTCACGAGGGTAATGTAAAATGTTGTTACCGGAAGTTGCAGGAAATTCTATTAAGCGCGATTACGGGGAGAAAACCATACTGTTTAGTTGCTGTTTGTTATCTTTCTTTTTGCTTGTTCTCGGATGTTGTGCGCTAAATGTGCGCCAAAAACGGAGGAAAGTATGATTAAGAAAATCAAAGGGCAGCTCTGGTTTTGTTGCCCCAAGTGTGGGAAGAGGATTTTCCCGGTGCAGCCTGGAGCCGTTTGTAAAGGAATTTTGTGGAAGTGCAAGGGGAAATTCCCGGACGGAACTTCCTGCGGCTGGAGTGGTGAAATCAGGATAGAAAAGGGGGCGTGATACTATGGCAAGTATCCGCAAAATTGAAGGGAAGGGGGGTGTTTCCTATAAGATAACCGTTTCAATGGGCCGGGACGCTCACGACAAGCAGATACGGCATTACAAGACCTGGAAACCAGAGCGGCCCATGACGGCCCGCCAGATGGAGAAAGAGGTTCAGCGGGTGGCCATTGAGTTCGAGAGAGAAATTACGATTGGATTCCAGGCGGACAACCGCCAGACATTTGAGGCTTATTCGGACTATGTGTACTCTCTCATGGAGCAACGGGGAGACAAGCCGCAAACGCTGGTTACTGTGAAGCTGCTGCTTTCAAGGGTAAATGAATATATTGGACACATGAAGTTGACAAGCATACGCCCGCAGCATTTGAATGCGTTGTATAGGAAACTTGCCGAGCCAGGGGCGAACCGCTGGAGAGTGTGGGCGGATCCTATTGTTGACTTTAAAAAACTTTTAGAGGGGCAATCCCTGAGAGGATTCGCGGAAAAGTGTGGGGTACACCATCAACAAATTATGCGTCTAATAGACGGGAAACATGTTAGCCAGAAAACCGCCTCCCTGATTGAAAAAGGTTTAGGCCGTAACGACCTGTTCCGCCTTATTGGAGATGATAAGCCGCTTGCCCCCAAAACCATAAGAAGGTGTCACAGCCTGATACGCATTGTTTTGGGCCAGGCCGAAAAGGAAATGATAATCCCTTACAATCCAGCCAAAAGAGCTACACCGCCGCCGAGTAGACCAACCCGCCCCTCTGATTGCTTACAGCCGGAACAATTACGGGAATTTATTGATGCGATAGAGCGCGAACCGATAGAAATACAGACTATGTTAATGCTATTCGTTGTTACTGGATGCCGAAGAGGCGAAATCTATGCCTTAAAGTGGGAGAACGTGGACTTCGCAAGCGGCCGGATTAAAATAGAGCACAGCTTAAATTATCTCCCTCATGTTGGAGTTTATGAGGGAGAAACTAAGACGAGTAACACACGCTATATTTCCTTACCGCAGGAAACTGTTTCCCTTTTGATAATATATCGAGCATGGCAGGCGGAGAGGCGGCTTTCTGAGGGTGATCAGTGGATTGAAAGTGGTTATGTGTTTACAGCAAAGAACGGGGGCCACAAAAATCCAGCTTCTTTCAATGGAATTTTACGTAATTTTTGCATTCGGCACGGGCTTCCAGCTATTAACCCGCATACATTTCGACATACAGCAGCCTCTATCCTACTGTCAAACGGTATTGATGTTTTGACGGTTTCTAAAATGCTCGGACATGCCGCACCATCTACAACCTTAAATGTTTACGGACATGCAGTAGAAGAGGCGAAGCGAAAAGCGGCAGAATGTATATCTGATACAATTTTGAAAAAGAAAAATGCCTAAATAGTGGATTTTGTTTGCGTTTTTGCATGATTTATGTTATAATCAAATAAACAAGCATATTATTTTTTAACTTAAGGAAAATGAGCCGTTGAGCCTATCAGTACCTATTGGGGGATGTCCCCATTAGGTGCCGGTAGGCTTTTTTTATTGCAAAGGAGGAATCAAAACAATGGCTAAAATGAGAAGTATTCCGAAGGCGGTTGAGGAGATCCGCGAAAAAGACCCTGAGACTTGTATTTCCGTGTGTGTCCTGCGCCGCTGGGTAAAGGAGAAGAAAATTCCGTCTGTCAAGACGGGGAAAAACTACCTTGTCAATATGGATTCGCTGGAGGAGTTCATGGAGGGCCGAGCCTATGCGGGTTGCTGACCTTTTGAGCCACGGGAAGGAGAACGCCGTCCCGCTCCGGCAGTTGATGGCGACAACCGGCATTGATGGGCGCACCATCCGCGAGAAGATCGCGGCGGAGCGGCTGGCCGGGGTACCCATCCTTTCGGACAATTCGACGGGGTATTTCCTCCCAGGGAACAAGGGGGAGCGGGATAGATTTGTCCGCAGTATGCGGAATAGAGCACAGGAGATCGAGCGGGCGGCGGAGGCCGTGGAAAATGCTTGTGCCGAGGGGGAATGGTAATGGCGAAAATCAAGGAAAAGCATCCGAGCTGGTTCAAAATGAAGATTGAGCGGAGGAAACTTATAAAAGATCTTCCGCCAGAAACCGCCGTTAATGTGCTTCTTGCGTGCTGGGATTACTTGGAGACGATGGAAACACCGGAAAACCTATCCCCTATTGAAAAAATCGCTTTTTCCGCTATTTTCTCTGATATGGAAGAGGCTTGGGCGCGCTATGACCAGTCCCAAAACGGAGGTTATTGAATGGCAAAAGAAAAGCGGGCTACATGGTGGAAGATGTTTTACCACCAAAGAGCGGCTATCGAAAGCGTATCGGACGAAGATGCAGGGCAAGGACTAAAGGCCGCCTTTCGATATTTTGATGGAGAAGATATTTCCTCTGAAGAACTTACACAAGCGGCATTTATTGTGTTTTGCGTTATGCGTCCATACATAGACGAAAGCAAACGGGATTACTCTGCATCCGTTGAGAATGGAAGGCGGGGAGGAGATAAACGGTGGGGGAATTGATACCCCCCCTATAACCCCCTATACCCCCC
>ENA-UERG01002254-UERG01002254.1-human-gut-metagenome-genome-assembly--contig:-NODE-2254-length-14103-cov-3.273635_pt1 | contig 14103 bp, 10 predicted proteins | sample MGYA00242954_ERZ507954 | MGnify/ENA primary metagenome ERZ507954 (study PRJEB26167, sample SAMN06115478) | human gut metagenome | host: Homo sapiens | place: China:Sichuan | collected 2015-01-21... | reverse complement strand
CAACTTCTCAACGGTCTTTTCAACCTGAGCGAGCGAGAGCCCGGCAAAACTGCCGACGCCGACGCCCGCCGCGGTCGCACCGAGAAGGGTACGGCGGGAGATGCCGACGCCCGAAGTCGGGTTCGGTTTTTGGTTCATGAATTGTCTCCTTCCAAAAGCGAAATTGCGGAGTCTTCATACAATTTCACCCCCCGAGGCTATCACGAAGAAACGGGAACGCACTTTCAGTAATTTCCCAAGTACCCTAACCAATACTCGCAGTGATAAACCTCACTCCGAGAGGTAATTTCAACCGCAGCACCCAAACGAAACAAGCAAAGTTTTCGTTCCCGAACGAACCCTTTTATCAGCACGCTCAAAGTCTCGTAAAAGAATGAGCCTCCCCCCGCGATCTTTTACCGCATTCGGCGGCAGGCCACTTTCCGCAAGCCCTGCGCAGCCGTCACGCCCCCAAGAAAAACTTTGCCGCTTCTGCACTCGAGGCGGGCCTCTGCACAGCGGGGCGCAAAAGAACAGCCGTCGGGCACGTCCCCTTCCGTCGCAGCGTGCTTCGCCGTGCACCGTTTTCCGCCGTCAATCCTCGGGACGGAATCGAGCAGCATTCTCGTGTAAGGATGCAAGGGATCTTCGAAGAGCGCCTCCTTCGGCGCCCACTCGACGAGTTGTCCGCGATACATCACCCCGACCGTGTCGGCGATGTGACGAACGACGCCGAGATTGTGCGAGATGAAGAGCATGCTCAAACCCCGTTCAAGCTGCAGAGTTTTGAGTAGGTTCAGCACCTGCGCCTGGACCGACACGTCGAGCGCGCTCGTCGGTTCGTCGCAGATCAGAAGGTCGGGGCCCGCGGCGACCGCCCGCGCGATCGAAATTCGCTGGCGCTGTCCGCCCGAGAACTCGTGGGGATATTTTTCGAGCGCCTCTTCGGGGAGGCCCACGAGGCGTGCGAGTTCGCGAAGCTTCGCCCTGCGCTCGGGCGCGCCCATTTCGGGACGCAGACTTTTCAGGGGCTCCTCCCAAATGGCCTCCACCGACATGCGGGGGTTGAGGCTCGCGTAGGGGTCCTGAAAGATCATGTTGACGTGACCCGCACCGAGCACCTTCACGTCCTTTCCGTTCACCGTCACCTTTCCCCCGTCAGGGGCGAGCAGCCCCGCGGCGATTCGTGCGAAGGTGGACTTGCCGCAGCCCGACTCTCCGACGAGTGCGACGGTTTCGCCCCTGCGGACCGAGAGGCTTACACCGTCGACGGCGACCGTCACGTCGTCCCTTCCGCCGGCGAGCCGTTCGAAGAGCCCCGCACGGCGAAGCGTGAAGATTTTGCGCACGTCTTCGACCCGAAGAATCTCGGGCGCCGTCCCGAGCGCTTCGAGGCGCCCGGCTTCGAGCGTCTTCCAACTCCTCTTCAGGGGCGGGTGAAACCGCACGACCGAATCGGGAACGCTTCGGCCGTTGTCGGCCGCAAGCCAGCAGGCGGCCGAAGAGCCGCCGCAGTCCGCGAGCTCGGGGCGCTCCGTTTCACAACGCTTCTGCGCCGCGCGGCAGCGCGGATGAAAGGGGCACCCCGACGGTCGCATGACTCCGTCGATCTGCTCGAGCCAGAGTGACGACGACTCCGTGTCGGGAATCGACCCCATGAGCCCCTTCGTGTAGGGATGCTGCGGCGTCTTCATGAGGGATTCAGTATCGCCCTCCTCCACCACGCGTCCCGAATAGAGAACCGCCGTGCGGTCGGTCGTCTCGGCGATCACCCCCATGTCGTGGGTGATGAGCAGCACCGCGCAGCCGCGCTCCTTCGCAAGACGCCGCAGGAGCGCCGTAATTTGCGCCTGCACCGAAACGTCGAGCGCCGTCGTCGGCTCGTCCGCGACGAGAAGAATCGGATCGAGCGCGACCGCAAGCGCAATCACGACGCGCTGCCGAAGGCCGCCCGAGAGCTCGTGGGGATACTGTCCGAGACGCTTCTCGGGTTCCGGCAGTCCCGCCTCTCGAAGGAGCGCGGCCGAGCGCGCGCGAAGTTCCGGCTGCGTCAGGCGCACGCCGTGCGCGGCAAAGGTCTCGCGAAAATGTTCCCCGACGGTGAGAAGCGGATTGAGGCTCCCGAGGGGATCCTGCAGGATCATCCCGATTTCGGGCCCCCGAATGCGACGAACCTCTTCGGGTCGGAGATTCTGAATCTCCCGGCCTTCGAGCGCGATTCGTCCGCGCGTTCGCACGACGCCCGCTGGAAGAAGGCCCACGACGGCGTTTCCGATCATGGACTTTCCGGCGCTCGATTCTCCGACGAGCCCGAGGATTTCGCCCGCGTTCACGGTGAGCGAGACGTCTTCCAAAAGGGCCGCCCCGTCGGCGCGCCGAACCGTAAGACCCTCGACCTCGAGGATCGGGCTTTTCTTCGTGTTTTCTTCCAACATCTCGTTCACCCCTTCAGAACCGGATTGAGGACGTCGCGCAGACGGTCGCCGAGGAAATTGACGGAGAAGACCGTCGCCGCGAGCACCGCGCTCGGGAAGAGTGCAATCCACCATTCGCCCGAGAAGAGAAAGTCGTTGCCGATGCGGATGAGCGTGCCGAGCGACGGCGTCGTGGGCGGGACGCCCACGCCCAAAAAGGAGAGCGTCGCCTCCGTCATCACGGCGGAGCTCAGATTGAGCGTTCCCAAGACGAAGACCGGTCCCATGACGTTCGGGAGCACGTGACGAAGAAGAATCCTCCCTTCCGAAACGCCCGAGAGCTTCGCTGCGCTCACGAAGTCGGCTGAGCGCTTCGTCCTCGCGAGTCCCCGTACGGTGCGCGCGTAGGGAACCCACCCCGTCACCGTCATGGCGATCAAAAGGACCGCGTAGAGCGTCCCCTCGCCCGCACTTTCGCCCAAGACCGTACGCAGAACCCCGTCGACGAGAAGCGCCGCCAGAAGCGTCGGAAAGGCGAGCATCACGTCGCAAAGACGCATGAGTACCGCGTCGACGACGCCTCCCGCATAGCCCGCGACGAGCCCCGCCGACACGCCCAGGACGAGGGAGAGAAGCGCCGCCGTCACCCCGATCGCGAGCGAAAGCCGCGTGCCGCTCAGAATGGCCGAGAAGAGATCGCGCCCCTGATCGTCCGTACCGAGAAGATGCGCGCCGCTGCCGTCCGGGAACCACGCGGGCGGGAGATTCGCGTCCGCGATGTCGAAGGCGGCGAGATCCGTCGCGTCGTAGGGCGAGAGCCAGGGCGCCCCGACCGCCGCGATCAGGACGGCGGCAAAGAGCAAGGCGGAGACTTTCGAGACGGGCGTGGCGAGGAGTCGTTCGAGCATCATGAGTCCTTATTGGAGTGCCGCAAGGCGTTTTTCCACGAGCCGCACGAAGAAGTCGGCCGTGGGTCCGAGCGCGAGGTCGTTGTAGTCGAAGTTCGGATGATGGTGATTCGCCGTGTGCGTTTCGTCGGCGATGCCGACGCGCGGGAAGCACCCCGGACGCTTTTCGAGGAAGAACGCAAAGTCTTCCGCGCCCATCGAGGCGGCGTGACTGCGCACCCGTTCTTCACCGTAGGCCTCCAGCGCCACCTGACGGGCGAATTCGAGCTGTTCGTCGTGATTGACGAGCGGCGGATAAAGGCGGACGTATTGAAAGTCGATTTCGGTGCCCGTCGTCGCGGCGACGCCCGCGCAGATTTCGCCCATGCGCCGCTCGATCAGATCGCGCTCTTCCGGGTAGGCGCAGCGCGTGGTTCCCGCGAGTTTCACTTCGGCGGGGACGACCGAGACGCCCTGCGGATCGCCGCCGTGAATCGAAGCGATCGTCACGACTGCGGGTCGCATCGGATCGACCGAACGGGAAACGATCGTCTGCAGCGCTCCGATCAGAATCCCCGAAGCCACGACCGGATCCACCGTCTTGTGGGGACGCGCCCCGTGTCCGCCCACGCCCTTCACGGTGATGCGGAAATGATCGGCCGCGGCGCACTGCGCGCCCTTCGTGAAGCCGATCACGCCGAGCGGAAGTTCGCCCGCGCAGTGCACGCCGTAGATTTCGTCGACGGGGAAACGCTCGAAGAGGCCGTCCTCGATCATTTCCCTCGCCCCGGCATACCCTTCCTCACCCGGCTGAATGATGAGGACGACGTCGCCCGCGAGATTTTCGCGGCGCTTCACGAGTGCGTGCGCGGCCAGAAGGACGCCGGCTACGTGACCGTCGTGCCCGCAGGCGTGCATGCGGTTTTCGACGACCGAAGCCCAGGGATGCCCCGTATGTTCTTCGAGCGGCAGCGCGTCCATGTCGGCGCGAAGCGCGATCGTGACAAGATGCCCGGGATTTCGCTTGCCGCCGCGGATCACCGCGGCGACGCCGGTCTTGCCGATTCCTTCGACGACCTCGTCGCAGCCCATGGCGCGCAACGCGTCGGCCGCAATCTTGGCGGTGCGGACTTCACACATGCCGAGTTCGGGGTGGGCGTGAAGGTCGCGGCGGATCGCCGTCATGGTTTCGAGACCCGAGAGAACTTCCGGAAGCAGTTTTTCGTTGAGAGCGGACATGTCAGACTCCTTCCCTGCGCAGACGCGGGTCGACCGCGAGGTGTCCCAAGTCCGCAAGCAGATTGATGACTACAAAAAGAAAGGCGATGAAGGTGAGATAGGCGGCGAGCACCGGGATGTCGGCGAACTGCACCGACTGCAAAAAGAGCATCCCCATGCCCGGCCACTGAAAGACCGTTTCGGTGACGACCGAAAAGGCGATGATTTCCCCGAACTGCAGCGCCATCACCGAAATGACGGGAAGCGAGGCGTTCCGAAAAACGTGCGAGAGCGCGATGCGCCGCTCGGTGAGTCCGCGGGCCCTCGCGAACTTCACGAAGTCGCGCCGAAGGACTTCGAGCATTTCGCCGCGCACGAGCCGCACGACGAGCGCCGTCTGAAAGACGCCGAGCGTAAGAGCGGGAAGCAAAATGTGCCGCAGTCCGTCCGCCGTCAGAAGGCCCGTCGTCCAGAACCCGATCGAGACGGTTTCTCCCCGCCCGAAGGCGGGAAGAAGTCCCGTCATGACGCTGAAGATCATGATGAGGAGAATGCCGATCAGGAAGGTCGGAAGCGACATCCCGAGAAGCGTGGCGCCGAGCGCAAAGCGCGAGAGAGTGCTTTCCGGACGAAGCGCCGTAAGGATCCCGATCGGGATTCCCGAGACGAGCGCGATCAGGACGGCGAGGCCCGCGAGTTCCACCGTCGCGGGGAGACGCTCGAGAATGAGGTCCGCCACGGGCGCGCCGTGCCGAAGGCTCATCCCGAAGTCTCCCGCGAGAGCGTTTCCGAGAAACCGCAGATACTGCACGAGGGGCGAATCGTTGAGACCGAGCGCTTCCGTGAGCGCCGCGCGGTCCGCGGCCGACGCGTCGGGCGGAAGCATCTGCGAGACGGGGTCGCCCACGAACTGAAAGAGCGCGAAGGCGACGCCGCTCACGACGAGAAGGACGATCAGGCCCTGAAGAATCCGCTCGGAGAGGAGTCGAAGCATGATGACTTCCTTATTCGTTCACCCGCACCCGATCGAGCACGAGCGTGTTGTCCGGACGAAGGGGCGCGTCGACCGACTTCTTCATGACCCAGCTGATCTGCGGCTCGAGAAGCGGAATGTGGAGCACCTCGCGCTTTTCGACCGCCTGAGCTTCCCGGGCGAGTCCTTCGCGCTCCTTCACATCCTCGGAAACGGCGAGGCGCTTGAGCAAGGCGTCGAGTTCGGCATTCGAGGCGCGCCCGACGTTGCTGATGCCGTCGCCCGTTGCGGCGTCGAACGTGGCCGAAAGCGACTGCAGCGGCCGATAGGCGTCGAGCGTCGTGGAGCCCCATCCGACGAGGCAGGCCGACGTATCGAAACTCAGGACCTTCGGGAAATACTGAGCGCGCGGCATGGAATTCACCGTCACCTTGAGGCCGATCTTCGCCCACATCGACGCGAGCGCCTTGACGATCGCCTCGTCGTTCACCCAGCGGTTGTTGGGCGTGTCGATCGTGAAGGAGAATCCCTTTTCGTAGCCCGCTTCCTTCATGAGCGCCTTGGCGCGCTGCAGGTCGAACTTCGGCGCCGCGCCGAGTTCCTCGCTCCACCCGAAAACGGCGTGAGAGACCACCGTGCCCGTGGGGAGCGCCTTGCCGCGCATGACGCCGCGCACGAGCCCCGGGCGGTTCACGGCGATCGACATGGCCTCCCGTACGCGCTTGTTCTTGAAGGGGTTCGCCGTCGCGGAGCCTCCGTCCGAATTCTTCACGTAGGGCGTCGCGGCCCGGTTCAGGTCGAGCGCCACCATCATCACGCGGTCTTCCCCCGTCGAGAGGACCTTGAGGTCGGGATTGCGGGACAGTCGGGTGAGGTCCTGAACCGCAGGATCCAGAACGAAGTCGACTTCGCCGGAAAGGAGCGCCGCCGTGCGGGTCGCAGCCGAGGTAATCGGCGTGTAGATCACGCGTTCGACGTTCCCCTTGCGGTTCGCTTCATCCCACCAGTCGTGGTTCGCCGTGAATTCCGTTCGGACGTCGGGTTCGCGAAGCGTGAGACGGAAGGGACCCGTGCCGTTTGCGTGGGTCGCCGCGTAGGACTCCTCTCCCGCCACGTAGTTTTGAGGCTCAAGCGCTCCGTGCTTTTCGGCCCAGGACTTGTTGAGAATCCGCAGAGTCGTGAGCTGCCGCAGGAAGACGGGCGAACCCGACACGGTCTTGACGAGCACCTTTCCGTCGTCGGTCGCGACGGCTCCGAGAATGCCCGCGGCGGAGCTTTTGAACTGGCTCAAGGGAGCAAGCGCGCGGTTGATCGAGAAGACCACGTCTTCAGGCGTCAAGGTTTCGCCCTCGTGGAACTTCACGTTCTCGCGGATCGTGAAGAGGAACCCTTCGGAGACGCGCTCGTACTTCGTCGCAAGCGCGGGCTCGACCTCCATCTTTTCGTTGTAGCGGACGAGACTCTCGTAAACCGTCGCGCAGGCGGAGGAATTGAGCGTTTCGTTCTGGGCGTGGACGTCGAAGGTGAGAAAGTCCCCGGCGCTCGTCCAACGGAAGTCGGCGGCCGATGCGGCGTGAAGGCCCGAGAGGATCGCGGCGGCGAGGAGCGTCTTGAGGGCGCGGCGGAAGATATCGGATCGGTTCGTCATATCATGGACCTCGGTCTTTGTTCGGAGACCCCGCGGAACCGTCGCTTTGGTTTAATACAAGAAAACCCGCGTTCCGCGGGTCCCTCGTTGAAGAAATTTTCGGTTTCTTTACGGCAACACTGTGCCCGGCACCCGCTTGAAGTTCAAGCGGCGCCACCAGCGGCGCAGGCCGGCGTGGAGTCGGGGGCAGGTGTTTGCAGTCATCATGTGTTTGACTATACAGGACTGACGCGATCCGCGCCATAGTCTATTTGTCGTAGACCGCTCCGCCGGGCGAACCGCGCTATCCTTTGGAAAGGATTTCTCAGACACCGCCCGCCGAACCTCATGGAGCCCGCCGCACACGAAAAGCCCAAACCCGCCGCCGAGTCCGCCCGCAACGCCGCGGCCCGGACGTTTGAGCGCATGACCACGGAACCCGTCGCCAACCTCATCGTGCGGCTCGGCATTCCCACCGTGCTCTCCATGCTCGTGACGGCGCTCTACAACACGGTCTCCACCTTCTACGTTTCCTACCTCGGGACTTCGGCCGTCGGCGCCATGGGGGTCGCCTTTGCGCTCCAAATGGTGATCCAGGCCTTGGGCATCATGGTGGGACAGGGCTGCGCCTCGCAAACCTCCCGCCTTCTCGGCGCCAAACGCTACGCGAGAGCCCATGCGACGGCGAGCACGGCGCTCTTCACTTCGTTTCTTCTCGGCACCTTCTTTGCCGTCGCGTCTCTTTCGGGACTCGATCGTCTTCTCGCAGGAATGGGCGCAACCGACACGATTCTTCCTTACGCCGTCGCCTACGCAAAGCCCGTGCTCTTTGCCGCTCCCTTCATGGCGGCCTCCTTCACGCTCAACAACATCCTTCGTTCCGAAGGTCTTGCCTTCGTCGGAATGATCGGACTCGGTATCGGCGGCATCCTCAACATGGCGGCCGCGCCCCTCTTTCTCTTCACGTTCGACCTCGGCATCTCGGGCGCCGGTTGGGCGACCGCCCTCTCGCAAACCGTTTCCTTCGCGATTCTTCTCTCCTTCTTTGCCTCAGGCCGCGGTTCGATCCGTCTCTCGCCTCTGCTCGTTTCGAAGAACCTGCGCACTTACGGAAAGCTTTTTCGCCTCGGTCTGCCGTCGCTCTCGCGCAACATTCTCGGCGCCATCGCCGCTTCGGCGCTCAACCTCATGGCGGGCGTATACGGCGACGCGGCGGTCGCAGCCATGTCGATCGTCGGGCGCGTGATGATGGTAACGTCAGCCGCCATGATCGGGATCGGGCAAGGCTATCAACCGGTCCTCGGCTACAACTGGGGCGCAAAGCGTTACGACCGCGTACTCAAGGCGGCTGACGCGACGCTTGCGATGTCGACCGCCCTGATGACGGCGTTGGGACTTTTGGGATTAGTTTTCGCCGAGGAAGTCGTGGCGTTCTTCCGTACGGAAGACCCGGCCGTCGTGCAAATCGGCGTTGAAGCGCTCCTTCTCCAGTGCCTCGTCGCCCCGATCATGCCCGTGAGCGTCGTCTCCAACATGACCTACCAGGTGCTCGGGCGCGCAGGGATCGCGACCTTTCTCGCCTGTCTGCGCCAAGGCGTCTTCTTTCTGCCCTTCATTCTGATCCTCCCGCAGTTCTTCGGACTGCGCGGCATCGAGTCGGCGCAGCCGCTCGCAGAACTGCTGTCGTTTCTCGTCTGCATCGGGTTCGTCGTCCGATTCCGGCGGGAGGCCTCGCACCTTGCGGCGGACGCGGGCGCCCAACCGCACCGAACGGAATCCCTTCTTCGTTGAAGTTCAACAGTAGTCCGAACCCGTCCCAACTCTATCGAGAGACAACATGACTTTCCGAAAAATCGACCGAACCGCCTGGCCTCGGAACGAAATCTTCGAGCATTACTTCTCGACGATTCCCTGTACCTACAGCCTCACGGCGAAGCTCGACATCACGAACATCCGGGCGAAGCAACTGCGCCTCTATCCCACGATGCTCCATTCGATCACGACCGTCGTGAACCGGCACGAAGAATTCCGCACGGCCTTCGACGAGGCGGACGAACTCGGCGTCTACAGCGAATTGCACCCCTGCTACACGGTCTTCCACAAGGATTCGGAAACCTTCTCGAACCTCTGGACCGAGTACACGCCGGATCTTCGCGATTTCATTCGTCGCTATGAAGCGGACCTCGCGACCTACGGCGACAACACGGCTTTCATTGGAAAGCCCGACCTGCCGAAGAACAGTTTCACCGTTTCCATGCTTCCTTGGACAAGCTTTGACGGTTTCAACCTCAACCTACAGAAAGGCTACGCCTACACGCTTCCCATCTTTACGCTCGGAAAATTCTTTCCGGAGAGCGACCGCACGCTCATGCCCGTCGCTCTGCAGGTGCATCACGGCGTATGCGACGGCTTTCATACCTGCCGATTCCTCAACGAACTGCAGGCGCTTCTCAACGACGTCGAATGAGCCGTGGCGCTTCGGTCTGATCTCAGAGCGCTCGGATCTGTTCGAGTTTGTATGCCGCTTCATCCCAGGGCGTAGCTTGTACGGTAGGCGACCTCGACCAGCTCCCATTCTTCGGGCGAAGCGCCGCGTCCAAGGGCCTCGGCCAGACCCGGGGCCCTTGCGACCGTTTTCCGGCATGCCTGGTCGCCGTAGGCGGCGAGTCACTCGGCGTGCGGATTCCCCTCAAATTTCGTCATGCCCATGCGTTCGTAGACGGTGAAGCGCGGCAAAGCGCCCGATCGTCCCCTCCGTGGCGGTTGTCGAATCGTTCGAAGGAGAGCGCATTCTTGTCGAGGCAGTGGAGATTCTGCGCGAAGTACCAGGTGAACGCGTCGTTGGGAGAGCGTTCCCGCAGCCGCTTCCCCGACGAAGGGGCATCGGGTACCGCGGCGGTCTCCGAACCGCCCGCGTTTACCACCCGCAATGCGGACGGATGCCAAGACAGTCCGCGACGATGGCAATCAGCGGCCGGAAAGATGCCGGAAGCTCGCCCCACTCACGGCCCCCCGACTTTGGGAGAAATGTGCCAGTTTTACGGGAATAAAGTACACATTTCATTGCGCCGCAATAAAATGTGAACGATCCGCCATATTCTTTCCCAGAAAGACCTCCGAAACATGGTATAAACACCTATTCCAAAATTACCGTTTCGCATATTTCGGAGCGTTCGTTTCGCATCTATATTGAAAGCCTGTCTCTAGGAGCACATGAATTCATGTCCGACACTTCGTCCGATCGGTCGGCCCACCGTATCGCCGCTTTTGCCGCCCGCGAACGGGACCCCTCGCCGATCAATCTCACGCTGCCGGAAGAGATGGTGCCTGCGGCACGGCGCTCTTTTCCCAAAAAACGCTCGACGCACTCCCGCGGCGCGTCGGAGGAGATCTCCTTGCGTCTGGCGGAATCCCGCCTTCTTTCGCTTGTGAAAGACGCCCTCTCCGGAAGTCGGAGAAAGCTGATCGTTCTCTGCGGTCCCCGGAACGCCGGGCGGGAGCGACTTTTTTCGGAGATTCTTCCCCAAACGCCTTCGATCGATCTGATGCGCCCCGAAGATCGGAAAGACGCCGAGGAGGCGCCGCTCTCGCTCTTGAGCAGCTACGCTTCGTTTCCGACGCTTCTTGTGCGCAACATTCATCTCTCGCCGAAGCTTCTGTCCGTGATGCTCGACCTCGCGGGGAAACCCGACCTTCGAGAGAAGCTGAAAATGCCCAAGGTGGTCGTAGCGGACTCGTTCGTACGCGTCCCCGAAGTGGAATCGGCCGCAGAAAGGCTTTCCGACGTGGCAACCCTTCGCATCCGTACGCTTACGCGCGGCGAAATGACGGGCGGCGGACGAGACTTTCTCGAGCGTCTCGGGACGCTGGACTTTCCCGGCAAGCTCTCCAATGACGAATGCAACCGAGGCCTTGTCCTCGGTGAAGCGATGCGAGGTGGCTATCCGACGTGCCGAGACGGCACGCCCGACGAAAGGCACGACTTTTTCCATGATCTCATTCGCGCCGTCTGCCACACCGATCTGCCCGTGATCAGCCGCCTCAAAAATCCGCAGACCCTGCGCAAGGTCTACCGCATGGTTGGCGCCGCTTCGGGCGAAGTGCTGAATCTCACGCAAATCGCCAGGGTGCTCGATATCGGTCGGCCGCTTGTACGGCGCTGCGTTGAGGCGCTTGAATCTCTTTATCTCGTCGAGGCGGTTCCCGTTTGGTCGGGGGCCGACCGATTCGAGCGCAGCATCCGCAGTCCCAAACACGTCGTTACCGATTCCGGATGGCTCTGCGGGTTGCTCGGACAGTGCGCCGTAGACCCGAACGTCCTCCCGAACGTGAGGCCCGACGACGTCCGACGACTTCTTTCGGGATGGACCTGGGCGCAGTTGGCCGCCCTTGTCGACGACGACTCTCCCTGGGCGCTTCGGCACTTTGCGCTTCGTACCGGTCTCACCGTCGAGTGGCTGCTCGAACACCGGGAGAACGGCCGGCTCATTGCGTTGCAGACCTCGTCAAAAGAAAACGTCGGCCCGGAAGACTTCTCGATGCTCGCGAAATTCCGGTCGCTCGTCGGCGAGGATCAGCCGGTCCAAAGCGTACTTTTCTACTGCGGACAGAGCGTTCGCCGCTACGACGGCGTTGGGGCGGCGGTTCCCTTTGCGCACTTGTGGCGTTGAGGGTCCGCGCCCCCGGCGTTCGTGCCGGACGGAGCGAAATACGGACTTTCTCATCGTCCGGACGGCGCGTCAGCGAAGATCGGGCTCTTCCAGAAGGTACGCGGCCTCAAAAAGTCGACGCTCAAACCCGCAACTCGTACGGTATGCCGTCCGGGCGCGCTTCCACTCCTCGGGCGAAGCTTCCGAACCAAGCCGCGCGGCCAAATTTACCGCCCGATCGACCGTTTCCGAGTACGCCGGATCGCCGTAGGCGGCGAGCCACTCGGCGTACGGGTTGCCTTCGAGCTTGCGCGTGCGCGCAATCGCCATTCCCATGCGTTCGTAGACGGTGAAACACGGCAACAGCGCGGCAAAGCCCGCCAGAAGCGGCGCGTGTTCGGCGGACTCCCGCTCGTGACGCATGTAGGCGGCGGTCGTGGGACGCAGAACGTAGAAAGGACTCTCCTCGGGCTTGCCGCCCACGATCTTCGTAAAGAGCCCTTCGGTCCACGGCTTCATCGCGCGCGTTTCTTCGGCCCAACGGCGGCAAAGCGCCCGATCGTCCCCTTCGAGGCGGTCGCCGAAACGATCGAAAGAGAGCGCGTAGTTGTCGAGGTAGTGAAGATTCTGCGCGAAGTACCAGGCGAACGCGTCCTTGGCGAGCGTTCCCGCAGCCGCTTCCCTGACGAAGGGTTCCGCAAGCACCGCGACGGTTTCCGACTCGCCCGCGCCGAGAAGTTCGGCCAACCGGGCACCCGTCGTACGCGTCCCCTTCCCCAACGCGAACGCAGGGACCATCGAAATGGCTCCGAACATCGTCAGCAGATTACGTCTTTTCACGGTCATTCCTTTTTTTAGAGAAAAAAGAAGCGGAACCTCCTTCTGTGGGAAGTTCCGCTTCGTCGTCGTTTTCAATCAGTGTTTCGACTTCTTTTCATAGGCGGCGAGCTTCGTCTCAAAGTCGTTGAGCGAATTTCCCACCACTTTGTGCAGAGCGATCAGCGCCACCAAGTTCGGGAGCACCATCAGACCGTTGAAGAGGTCGGCGAGCGCCCAGACGAGGTCGACCTTGAGCACGGCCCCGACGCCGATGAAGAGGCACACGATCACGCGGTAGGGAAGCACCGCGTATTCGCCCCAGAGAAAGCGCACGTTCTGTTCGGCAAAGAAGTTCCAACCGATGATCGTCGAATAGGCGAAAAAGAAGAGGCACACGGCCACAAAACCCATGCCGAAGCCGCCGAGCCCCTGCGTATAGGCCTTCTGCGTGAGTTCAATGCCGGTCGTCTGAAAGTCGAGGACGCCCGTAACGAGAATCACGATCCCCGTGAAGGTCACGACCACCACCGTGGCGAAGACGCCGAACATGGCGACGAGCCCCTGAATGGCCGGGTGTTCGACCTTGGCGACCGCGTGGGCGTGAGGCGTCGACCCCATCCCGGCTTCGTTCGAGAAGAGACCGCGCGCCACGCCGAACTGCATGGCCTTGGCGACGGTGAGACCGAGTGCGCCGCCCGCGACGGCCTGCGGATTGAAGGCCGCCTCAAAGATCAGCGCGAAGGCGGGACCGACTTCGGAGAGATGTTCGAGGATCACGTAGGAGCCGCCGATCAAATAGATCCCGGCCATGATCGGAACGAGCTTTTCCGCGACGCTCGCGAGACGTCCGAGACCGCCGAAGAAGACGAGCCCCGAGATGACGGCCGTAATGACGCCCGTCACCGCAAGCGGCGCCCCGAAGGCCGTGTTCATGGCCTGCGAGATCGAATTCGACTGCACGGCGTTGCCGATGCAGCCGAGCGCGATGATGATGGCGATCGAGAAGAAGACGGCGAGGGGTTTGAATTTCTTGCCGAGCCCCTGCGTGATGTAGTAGGCCGGACCGCCCACGACGTGGCCGTTGGCGTCATGCCCTTTGTAGGTCTGCGCGAGAACGGCTTCGGCAAAGATCGTGGCCATCCCGAAGAAGGCCGCAACCCAGAGCCAGAAGAGCGCCCCCGGACCGCCCGAAACGAGCGCCGTGGCGGTACCCGCGACGTTGCCCGTGCCCACCTGAGCGGCGATGGCCGTGGCGAGCGCCTGAAACGAACTCATCCCCGACTTGTCGGCGCGTTTGCCGAAGAAGGACGCGCCGCCGAAGAGGTAGCGCGCGGCGAGCCCGAACTTGCGGATCTGAACGAATCGAAGCTTGATGGTGTAGAAGATCCCCGTCCCGCACAAAAGCGGAACGAGGAAGAATACGCCCCAGAGGACGCTGTTGATTTCTGATACGAGATGGTTGAGGTATTCCATGGCGAGGGCAACCCGGAAACGTTGGAGGAGAGGCTCTCTACGGAGCTGTTTCTCTCGATCATAG
>ENA-UERG01002250-UERG01002250.1-human-gut-metagenome-genome-assembly--contig:-NODE-2250-length-14118-cov-83.167296_pt1 | contig 14118 bp, 11 predicted proteins | sample MGYA00242954_ERZ507954 | MGnify/ENA primary metagenome ERZ507954 (study PRJEB26167, sample SAMN06115478) | human gut metagenome | host: Homo sapiens | place: China:Sichuan | collected 2015-01-21... | reverse complement strand
ATATGCTTTCTGGGGGCTATTTTGCTTATTTTAACACAAAAAAGCTCTCAAAAATTTGGTGATGTCTTAGGAATCATGGTATGTTCAAATATTGCATAAATCTTACAGAAGCGCCGAATTTACCAGCTACAAAATTAGATGATTTCAGCTATGGTACGATGTTCGAAGGTTGTGAAAAATTGTCAACCGTCACCATGTTGACACCAAGTGACCAAATTTCGAAAGCATCTAATTGCTACTATAATTGGCTTTTAAATGCCGGAACAAGTGCCACTTCCCGCACACTCAAAGTAACAGATGCGGCAGCATATACTGCGTTGGAAGGCATTGGTGAGCTTCCTGAGAACTGGAAGAAAGGCACTGCAGGTACTACCGTGAAGAAAGAAGATAACGGCGAAATAAAATAGAAGTCATTAATTATCTTTACAAAGCCGAAAATACGGTGTGGGATGAGGCTGACGGGATATGTGCACTAAAATACGTATTTATATGTATTTTTATGTTAACTGGGGTGTCGCATTGGTACCAATGCGACACCTTGAACATAGGAAGTAGACACCTTTTTCGAAAATCACGACACCACTTTTCGGAAAAAAATGCTATATTTGTACCATGGAAATAAAAAGTCTAAAATTTAAAGAACTAAAGAATATGAGAACAAAACTTTACATGATTGCTCTCGCAGCAATGACCATGATTCTGGGCAGCTGCTCAGAATCAAACAGCGAATTCAGCCAGGACTTCCTGGCAGATACTCCCATCAAGCTCAACGTTAGCGTGGATGAGCCAACAACACGTGCGGGATATTCTAATGACTTGAAGCCCGATGCGTTTTGGTTGTGGGTTTATCATGACGATAATCATAATGATAAATATAATTATGACATTTTAGCAGAAAAGGTTGGGGATACTTGGAAGACCTACGACCTTAACGCATATTTTACTTATCAGACTAAAAACGAGGTTACTATGCTTTGGGCAAATATGACGGATCCAGTAACCGTAAATGCTATGGTGAACAATAACCAAATTGAATCAGTTGATTTCCCAACAGACCAGTCTGATGTGGAGCAACTGAAGAAAGCCGATATCCTATACATGCCCATTACTCAAGTTACACCGAATAAAGCTGGTATCAATGTGGAGTTTCAGCATATCACGAGTAAAATCAACCTCACCATCGAACTGGGTAGTGAGTATGAGTTTACCGATAAAATCGACCAGAAAATTACGGATGTGAAGATTGGTGGAACAATAGCTCAACTCTCTTTTGATTATGATGATAAGGGAAATTATATAATAAAACCATTTTCACATGGTAAAGTCAAGTCTATCACGCCACTCTGTACGGGCACTACACCTTCTAGCAACAATGCCGGAACCATCACCAAGGCGACTGCCACTTATGAGGCGATTCTGATTCCTCAAACCATCGCAAGCGGAAACTTTACTGTCAGCTTCAAGGTGGATGGCAAGCTCTATGAGTGGACATATGATAAGGAATTGACGCTGGTCCCTACCACCGCCTATACACTCAAGCTGACAGCCGGAGACGACAAGGTGCAGCCTGTATCCTTCTCTGTTGCTCCATGGGGCAAAGGAAATGGTGACGGTGAAAAGAAGGAAACCGATTAAAGGAAAGAAACCGAATTAAATAGATAACTCAAGTTTCGCAAGTAACCTCCGGTCCCCGAAGGGGGCCAACTTTCAATAACCGCTGGTGGAATGACCGAAGGTCATGGAACCTGCGGACAACCAATAGTAGGGAGAAAGCGTCCCCAAAGGGGGCGAACCTCATCCAGTCTTGCTCCTGTTCGCCCCCTTCGGGGACGATTGGAGAGAGAGGTGGTCAGCTATCCGCAGGTTCCATTCCCTTCGGTCATTCCACCAGCGGTTATTCACATTCGCCCCCTTTGGGGACGGTAGGATGGCACTTGCGAAAGTAAATAATAAAACAATAATAATATGAAAACAATGAAGATCATGAGACGATTGATGGGGTGCGCAGCCGCCATTCTGGCGCTGTCGGCATGCTCCGAGTCAGAAGACCTCCTCTCTGCATTCCACAGCGACCCTAACGCTGTGCGCATCACTGCGCAAGTAGGTAAAGCATCTGCCGATGGCTTCACCCGCAGCAATCCGCTGGGTACTGCTGAAGAGCAGGCGAAATTCAATGAAAATGATGAGATTAGCGTCCAGGCTGATGGCCAGGATGCCGTGACTTATAAGCTCGTAGGCTCGGAATGGCAGCCACAGGACAACAAGTTCCTGAAGTGGGAAAAGGAGACGATGAATTTCACCGCCTACTACCCTGCTACGTTCAATGGTACCATCAACCAGCCTACGGAATACAACAGCCTAGAATCGCTTGCTGCCGCCGACTTCATGTCGTATAGAGGTGAGCAAAGCAATACCAACAAGAGTAATCAACTTACTCTCGTCATGAATCGCATGATGGCGAGAGTGGTTGTAGAGATTGCTGGCTTCAACGACCAGTATACGAAGAATGCTACAGTCAACAGCCTCAGCATCTGTGGTGTGAAAGCGTATAAGCACAGCGATAATAAGTTCTATGCCCTTATCGATCCAAATTATGCCCCAAGCACCGCTCCCTTCCTCTCTCTTGAAGTAGCAGATGGAGAAAGCAAAACAACAGAAACGCTCACCACCATCCCTACTACTTTCGTAGCCGGCAAGAGCTACACCTATCAGCTCACCGTGGGTAAGAACAAGATATCTGTTTCCGGTATTACCGTGGCAGATTGGAATACGGGGAAAATTACTGATAATGGTAAAGCAGAGCAAATCATCCCATACGTCACCTTTACGGCAGAGGGAGCACAGACTTTCAAGATGACAACCAAAAACGGTTACGAAATCTCAGGACTTGAGTATTCTGTGAATAATGGTGATTGGGCAACTGTCAAGGCTGGCACAGAAGTTCCCTTCGGTGGAACAAATGGCAACCTTCGCTTGCGTGGTACAAACACTAATGGAACAGCGAAAGGTCCCTTTGATTATTCAACCATCACATTTACTGAACAAACTGTAAATGTAGCTTGCACAGGCGACATCCGCACGCTGCTGGACTGGAGAAACTATAATACAGTAGGGACCAGAAATGCCAAATTCTGTTCTTTGTTCCTTAATTGCAGTGTATTAACCTCTGCCCCTGAATTGCCTGCTACAAAATTAGCAAAGAACTGCTATATAAAGATGTTCTATGGTTGTACAAGTCTCGAGTCTGCCCCAAAATTGACTGCTACAAAATTAGCAGATTGGTGTTATTACGGCATGTTCGAAGGTTGTACAAGCCTTAAAACAGCTCCAGAATTGCCTGCCACCACACTGGCTGATTATTGCTACAAAAAAATGTTTAATGGTTGTAAATCTCTTGAAACAGCTCCAACTTTGTCTGTCAAAGACTTGGCTAGCGAGTGCTATAATGGTATGTTCAAAGATTGTACAAGCCTTAAAACTGCTCCAATATTGCCTGCCGAATCCTTGACAAGCTACTGCTACAGTGAGATGTTCTATGGATGTACATCTCTAGAATCTGCTCCCGAATTGTGTGCTACAGAGTTAGCAGAAGAATGTTACAGCTTTATGTTCAAAGGTTGTGAGAAATTGTCATCTGTCACAATGTCGGCATCAAGCGACCAAATTAAAAAAAATTCTAATTGCTGTCTTTATTGGTTGAACGATGCAGGAACCAGTGCCAAATCTCGCACGCTAATAGTACTAGATGAGGCTGCCTATAATGAGTTGGAAAATAATCCAAAATATCTTCCTGCCATCTGGAAGAAAGACCAATGCACCGTAGAGAATTATACCCCAAAACCATAACATCCCCCCAAAAAGGGTCTATATGCCACTCTTCATCGTGGCGTATAGACCTTTTTTATGAATCAGGGATATCGAAGGATTCATTATATTCCACATTATATAATTCTAACGGAATATGCGTGCACCGAAATTCCGTTACACAATGTTAAATATCATATTTGGAATGCATATTCTTAAACAAAAAGTTGGCATTTTGGAATGAAATTAGTAATTTTGCAGCAACAGTTCCTGCCACGCCTCTTCTTGAAAGCGTACCACGGCAGGACTTCGTGTTTATATATTATATAAAAGTAGTATGCAATACACAAAACAAGCAATGGATTTTAAATGTCAACTTGACATTTTGAAAGAACGTGGGCTGACAATAGAAGATGGAGAAGATGCTATAAAATTTCTTCATTCTGTAAGCTATTTCCGTTTTGCGAACTACCTACAACCTATGGAACATAATGCAGAATCACATAGATTTGCGCCTAATAGCAGTTTCACTTTTGCAACTAATTTGTATGTCTTCGACCGAGAACTTCGTTCTTTGATTTTTACGGCAATCCAAGACATAGAAATAGCGTTCCGTACTCGAATCATCCATTATTTTTCAATGGAACATGGTCCGTTTTGGTTCATGGATGCCTGTAAATTTAAGAATCAAAGTATTTTCAATTCTTGCCTTGACAATATAGCAACCGAGGTAAATCGTTCAAGAGAAGATTTTATTTCTGAATACTACAACAACTACACAGCTCCCTCATTTCCACCAGCTTGGAAAACTCTGGAAGTTGTTTCTTTTGGTACACTATCAAAATTGTTTTGTAACTTCAAAGACAACTCTGTCAAGAAGAAGGTAGCAAAGGAGTTTCTACTTCCACAATATCTATATTTAGAGAATTGGATAAAATGTATAGCGGTGTTAAGAAATGCTTGCGCTCATCACGCTCGCATTTGGAATAGGCGTTTCCCAACAATGCCTATAATGCCCAAATATTTACCTTCTCAATGGGTTGTTACTGGCAATTTCCGCCCCAACAAATTGTATCATCAGCTGTGTTGCCTTGCATATTTGGAACAATCCATAGCAGCAAATGGAAGTTTTTCCAAACGCCTTTTGAAACTCATAGATAAAAGTGAGAGCGTAAATACTCGTTCTATGGGATTTCCACAAGAGTGGAAAAACGAACCATTGTGGATTATAAAGGCATAGCACTACAGCCAACCAATCCCTTTCCCTTATCATCCAGCTCTATGGCAAGGGCGATAACTTTCCGCTTATCCGCCTTGAAAGGCTCGGCATACTGCCTGGCTTTCATCTGCTCCTCGGCAGCATCCACGCCACCGTTATTGCTCAGCTTCTGAAGTACCATCAGTCACATCAGAACTCTCCAGAGTATCGCTAATTATCGGACAATACTCAAAATCTTTCAATCAAAGTTTGGAAGCTACGCACTTTATCAAGGAAAGAATCTGTGTGAATCTGTGAAATCTGTGGGACAAAGAATAAGATTAATTCTGATGCAAAGATAATATTTTTCTTTTGAAAAATCAAAGATATTACCTTGATTTTGTGTAATCAAGCTATTTTATTTGATTTCCGACCCATCGGATATGCTGTTTATGAGGCTTAATACCGATATTATCTTTACAATACAGAAAATACGGAATGGGATGAGACTCCTTGAATATATGCGCTAAAATACGTCTTTATATGTATCTTTATGTTAATTGGGGTGTCGCATTGGTACCAATGCGACACCTTGAACATAGGAAGTAGACACCTTTTTCGAAAATCACGACACCGTTTTTCGGGAAAAAATGCTATATTTGTACCCATGAAATAAAAAGTCTAAAATTTAAATAATCAAAGAATATGAGAACAAAACTTTACATGATTGCTCTCGCAGCAATGACCATGATTCTGGCGCTGTCGGCATGCTCCGAATCAGAAGACCTCCTCTCTGCATTCCATAGCGACCCTAACGCTGTGCGCATCACTGCGCAAGTAGGTAAAGCATCTGCCAATGGCTTCACCCGCAGCAATCCGCTGGGCGCTACTGAAGCTGACCAAAAGAAATTCAATGATGGGGATATGATCAGCGTCAAGGCTGATGGCCAGGATGCCGTGACCTATCAGCTTAACGGCGATGAATGGCAGCCGCAGGGCAACAAGTTCCTGAAGTGGGAAAGCAATGAGATGAATTTCACCGCCTACTACCCTGCTTCGTTCAACGGCGACCTCGACAAAGTCACCCTGCCTGCAGAATATGATGAGGCTTCGCTTGCTGCCAACGATTTCATGTCGTATAGCGGCAAGCAAAGCAATACCAAAGGCAATCAACTTTCTCTCACCATGGAGCGAAAAATGGCGAGAGTGGTAGTAGAGATTGATGGCTTCAAAGACCAGTATGCCGGAGCCACGATTGATAACATCAATAGTCTCAGCATCTGTGGTGTGAAAGCGTATAAGCACAGCGATAAGAAGTTCTATGCCCTTATCAAGCCATGCGATGCCCAAAGTTCCGAAACCTTCATCTCTCTTGATGTAGCAGAAGGAGAAAGCAAAACAACAACAGAAACGCTCGCCGGCATCCCTGAACTCACAGCCGGCAAGAGCTACACCTATCAGCTCACCGTGGGTAAGAACAAGATTTCCGTTTCCGGTATTACCGTGAAAGATTGGACTACGGGGGATATTACTGGAGGTAAAACAGAAGAATGCCCTACCCCATACATCACCTTTACGGCAAATGGGGAGCAAAAGTTTATGATGACAACCAAAGATTACACCATCTCAGGGCTTGAGTATTCTGTGAATAATGGCAAATGGGAAAATGTTGTGGCAAATGAAGAAGTTACCTTCGGTGGAACACATGGCGACCTTCGCTTGCGTGGCACAAACCATAACGGAACTGCGAATGGTTCCAGTAATAATTCAACCATCACATTTACAGATAAAACTGTAAATGTAGCTTGCACTGGCGACATCCGCACGCTGCTGGACTGGAGAAACTATAATATAGTAGAGACCAACAATGCCAGATTCTGTTATTTGTTCGAAAATTGCAGTGTATTAACCTCTGCCCCTGAATTGCCTGCTACAACATTAGCAAATAACTGCTATACTGACATGTTCTATGGTTGTACAAATCTCACGTCTGCACCAGAATTGCCAGCTACTGAATTAGCAACTTACTGCTATTATGAAATGTTCTGTGGTTGTACAAGTCTCACGTCTGCACCAGAATTGCCTGCTACAACATTAGCAGATGACTGCTATAGCAACATGTTCAAAAAATGTACAAATCTCACGTCTGCACCAGAATTGCCAGCTACAACATTAGCAAAATACTGCTATAGCAACATGTTCGATGGTTGTAAAAATCTCACGTCTGCCACAGAATTGCCTGCTACAACATTAGCAGATTACTGCTATTCTGGCATGTTCTATAATTGTACAAAATTGTCAACTGTCACAATGTTAGCGCCAGATTCAGAAATTACTTCAAAATCGGATTGTATTTACAATTGGCTTTATAATGCCGGAACCGACGAAACCGTAAAATCTCGCACACTCAAAGTAATGGATGCGGATGCCTATACTGCGTTGGAAAGTAAAAAATATCTCCCTGACAACTGGAAGAAAGACGCTGCAGGTACTACCGTGAAGAAAGAAGATAACACCGAAATAAAATAGAATAGAACCCATTAGATAATGTATAATTTATAAATAAAGAATAAAGATGAAAACAAAGTATTACATGATTGCTCTCGCAGCAATGACCATGACAATGACTCTGGGCAGCTGCTCAGACAGCGAGAATACAATAGGCACCGAGGCGCCTAAGTCAATCACCGTTTCTACAAGCATCGGCAAGATGACCCGTATCACTACGGACGCCAAGGGAACACAGACTTTCTCTGAAGGAGATGAAATCAGCGTGTATGCCTGGACAGGAAGTGCTGAAAATGTTCCTGCTGCCGCTGGAAGAGTGGTGAACAACGCCATCAACAAGCTCACCGACAAGGTTTGGGTGGCCACACCGCAGATGCTGTGGAAGAACAATGTGGATCAGCATTACTTCATCGGCATCTACCCTACCAAGAACGTTGACAACCTTACTGCCGACACCTATACCTTCAATGCAGAAAACCTGGCGGCAAGCGACCTGCTGGTGGCTGTAAACACCAATGGTCTCTCCTATACCAAGGATGCCAAGGACCCCGTGAAGCTCGAATTCACCCACGTGATGGCGAAGATGGTGGTGAACCTTTCCTACAAGAACCAGTGGGGCGGCACTCCTACCGTAAAGAACGTGGTGGTTTCGGATGCCATAAATGAGGCAACCATCAACTACCTCACCAAGGCAGTGACCCCTACGACCACAGCCAAGGCAGAATTCGAGGTTCCTGCTACGGCAGCCAACACCCAGTATGTTTCCGTGCTCATTCCTCAGAATGGCATTCAGAAGATTGCCATCACCATCGGCGATAAGACTTTCATCTACGACAACAAAACTCCGTTCACGTTTGAGAGCGGCAAGATTACCACCATCAACCTGGAGGTAGGTCGTGACCAGGTGATTCTCGACGAAGTGAAGATTTCTGATTGGGCAGATGGCAACACCTTCCATGGCGAGGCATTCGATTAAAATCGGAGAAATATCAATAAGATAAGATTATAACATAACATTAAAAACAGAACGATTATGAAAGCTATCAAGTTTTTCGCAATATCAGCCATGGCTGCAGCCATGATTACCAGTTGCTCTAGCGAGGACGAACTGTCACAGAGCAATTATCCTAGTGATAACATCATCCGCGTTACTGCAGGAGTGAACAATGCCAAGACTCGTGCTGAGGGACAAGGCGTTACTGCTATGGACAAGCCTTTCTCTCTGACCATCATAAATAAGAATACTGAGAGCACCGAATTGGCTAAGAAATATACCTATGTTGATAAGGTGTTCTCAAAGACTTCTGGCGACTGGGCATGCTCAGAGACTCTGCTTTGGCAGAAAGCCACAATACCTGTAGACATCGTGGCTTTTGCTCCGGCTCAAGAAGGCAAATTCAAAGGTGTTTGTGATAATGATAGAAATATCAAGCCTATAACTTATAGCGTGGCTGACGACCAGTCTACACCGTCTGACAATAACGACTTGCTGTACTATTATGCTCCAGGCTTCAACCCTGGCACAAGTCTCGACGAGAAAGGAAAGCTGAAAATCCAGTTCAACCATGCTTTCTGTATGATTGATATCGTTGTGACTTTGGGAACCGAGTTCAACAAGCCTAATGTTCTTAAAGAATCCCCTATCGTAAAGGTGACCTTAGGAGGAACCAAAATTGAGGCAAATGTAGATGTTAAAAACGCTGCTACCACTACTGCTAGTGTCGTAACAGCCAGCGAAGAAGCTGCTGCTACCGACATTACCACCACCAAAGGTTCCTTCACCCCGGCTGAAAATGCAGATAAGAAAGCAGATCCAGAAGCTAACGCCATCTCACGTTTCTCTTGCATTGCCATCCCACAGAAAGTTGGAGCCAACACCTTCAAGGTGTCTTTGATGACAGCCGGCAAGCTCTATGAATGGACTTCAGATAAAGAGATTACCCTGCAGAGCGGCTACAGATATACCCTCAATCTTAGCATGGGTAATGATGTGGTATTGTTGAAGGGTGGCAGCATCTCCGCTACTCCATGGACAGAAATCACTAGTGACAAGCCTCTTGAGACAGACTAAAGAATATGAACTTAAAATAGAACAACTATGAAATATCAGAAGATATTGGGTCTTGTAGCAACAGCCGGCTTATTGCTGGCTGGTTGCGCTACAGATTCCGACAACAGTAATACATGGCTCAGCGACCCGAATGCCGTTCACGTTTCGGCTTCGGTGGGCAGCATCTTTACCCGAAGCAATCCGGCTGCATCTGATGAAGCCGGACAGAAGAGTTTTAATACTGGTGATGTGATGGGTGTCAGCAATAATGGCACATCGATTACCTATACCTACAATAAAGGCACCAACGACTGGCAGCCAGGTAATGGAAGTTATCTGGTATGGGATGCTAGCAACCTCACTTTCCAGTGCTGGTATCCTGCTGATGGCAAGAATACCTTCAGCAAAGGCTATATCCAGGAAGACCAGAGCAATGAAACGGAGATTGCGAAATCAGATTATATGACGGCAGCGGTAACCAACCTTACTGAAATTCCTGGTAACCGCCAGCTTAATGTGGCATTGGTGCGCAAGACTGCCCGTCTGATTCTCAACATCCAGAGTTTCAACGACCAGTTCACCGACGACACCAAGGTCAACCATATCCGTATCGCAAGCAAGGCATCTACTGATGCCGGAGAAACATCTATCACCAACATCAAGCCTTTGCAGAGTGGCGAGGGTGGCATTGGTACTACCTATACAGCCTTGGTGATGCCTGGAACTATCGAGGCAAACCTCTATTTCTTAACAGATGAAGCCACCGAGACTCCGCTCGTTGTCAAGACAGGAGCCTTGGAAGCCGGCAAGAGCTATACCTACAATCTTATTGTGGGTAAGAACAAGGTGTCCGTAGGTGGTGTTACTGTGGCAGAATGGACTACGGGTGAAATTACTGGTGGTAAAGCAGAATATAATCCAGACTTCACCTTTAAGGCAGATGCTGAGCAGAAATTTAAAATGATAACCAAAGGAAATTACACCATCTCAAAACTTCAGTATTCTGTAAATAATGGCGAATGGAATGATGTGGTTGCAAATGAAGAAGTTACCTTCGGCGGAACAAATGGCGACCTTCGTTTACGTGGCACGAACACTAATGGAACTGCATCTTCATGGTCTGTATATTCAACCATCACATTTACTAATGATGTGAAAGTAGCTTGCACAGGCGATATCCGCACGCTGCTGGACTGGAGAAACTATAGTACAGTAAATACCCAAAATGCCAGATTCTGTCATTTATTCCAAGATTGCACTGTATTAACCTCTGCCCCAGAATTGCCTGCTAAAGAATTAGCTGATAACTGCTATTCTGATATGTTCTATGGTTGTACAAGTCTCACGTCTACCCCAGAATTAAAGGCTACAAAGTTAGCAGAAAACTGCTATTTTCATATGTTCTATAAGTGTACAAAATTGTCAACCGTCACTATGTTGGCACCAAGCGATCAAATTTCGAAAGCAACTATTTGCTGCTTTGATTGGTTGTATAATACCGGAACCGACGAAACCGTAAGTTCCCGCACACTCATAGTAACAGATGAGGCTGCCTATAATGCGTTGAAAAGCAAATATTATCTCCCTACCAAATGGCAGATAGGCAATTGCACCGTTCTTGATAAAGACGGCAAAGCAATAACAGAATAATAACCAAGAGCGCAACCCCGCCAGGCGTCCCGGCGGATTTGAAATCCGCCGTAAAAAAAGGTTCGACCTATTAAAACCGGGGGATTTGTAATCCCCCAACACAAGGGAAAGCATTCTCCTTTGCTGCGGATTGCAAATCCGCAGAGCCTAAATAGGTTAGGACATTTTTTAACGCCGGATTCCAAATCCGGCGGAACGCCTAACGGAAAGGTAAAGGACAGAAGCAAGATTTGCCCCACACACCCTGAACCAACGGTCACCGGCCGAAGGGAAAGGTAAAGGGCAGAAGCTCCTAGCCCAGGGCGTGTGGGGCAAACAAGGCGAAAGTTCAGGAAAGATCTGCGGCATCTGCGCAAAAAGCTCTGCGTGAAGAAGAATAAATCTGCGTCATCTGCGAAATCAGCGTGACAAAACAACAAAGAATAAATCTGCGTGACAAAGAACAAAACATGTTTGCATGCAAACATGCAAACATGCAAACTTACAGGCATCGTAAACCCTGTCTGCGATTGTCTGATGTCTCCAAGGCACACCAAGCAAGATTTCTGGCATTGGGATTGTCGCATTATCCACCTTTTGTAATTTTGTACCAGCTTGGTACAAATTCGCTTTGTTCCATTCTGAGCCATGATAGCCATCCCCCCTACAAAGACTGATAGAACCGGAGTGCTCCCAGCTTCCTCAACTCCCCGTTCCGGGCATACCGGGCATCCGTGGCAGGATGAGAAAGGAGGATGAACTCACGGAGTAGCAGCTCGGGATGGAAACTCGTTATCTCAAAATAGGGAACACGGGAGGTATCTACCTCATAGATATTGCCACGCTGAAAGGCTGACAATGCCTTGTAGCCTTCATACTCCTGAAGCAGTTGGGCTTTGCCCAAGGGAGCACCGCCGAAATACTTGAATGCCCAGACATCTATCTCCCTACCCTTCGCCAGAATCTGCTCCGGACTCATCGCCAGACTTCCACTGTGATCATCCTCTGCAAAAACATAGCGGGCATGGGCATCCTTCAGAAGAAGGGCCATCGTGCTCCTGCCGCCCGGCACATACCATACCCCACCCGTCTTGCGCTCGGTCAACACCGAAAGACCTTCGGGCAGTTTCCCTGCCACCGACTTCAGCGACAGATATTCCTTTTCTATCCCGGCAAAGAGCGAATCTGCCTGACGGCTGCCAAAGAGCATGCCATAGAATTTCATCCACTCTGCCCTGCCCAATGGCGATGTCTCCATATAGTCGGCTGCTTCTAGCAGGGGGATGCGAAGCTTGTCGAGCTTACCATATCCGCCACTGTTCTCGAAAGGAGATACGAGGATTGCCTCCGGCTTCAGGGCGATGATGCGCTCAAGGTCAGGTGCCATACTGGAACCGCAATCCACAACAGAGGATGATGATACGCGCTTCCTGATATCGGGAATATTGATATAATCCAGATCGCATACGCCACGGATGGCATTCCCCACACCCAACTCATACATCAGCTGGCAATGCGGAGCCATGAATACGGCACTGCTTTCTACGGGCGTACGCACGGTATCCGTGACGCATCTTACGCCCGACGCCCTGCGCCTGGCAAGCTGCGCCACGGTCTCATCCCCCTCCTTGCCCTTCGGGACGAGGATATAGCGATGCAGCAGGGTGCCAGCCTTCCAGGGGCTGGCTATCATCACTTCATCATAAGTCCCTTCATCATTAGTCCCTTCACCATGCCTTACGATGGTCAGCAACTGGGCATACTTCATCTTCAACGTATCACCTACTTCCCCATCACCAGATGCCGTCTTTCTGCCCTGGCAGGCAAACAAAGCTAGCGCCACAAGCGCCATGAATATACAGTTATATCTTTTCATCATAATCATTCCTTTCTATCATAATTATATCTTTTCATCATATATTATATCTTTTCATCACGCAGCAAAAGTACGATAATTTTTCGAGACCCGCAAGAAAACATCGCAAAAACTATCCACTATCATAAGTATAAGTCGCCCTGCTTTGCTCTTACAGATTAAAAAAGTTATTACATAACAAAGAAATCCAAGGAAAACGGGCAGCACTGGAAGTGGATTTCTGATGCGCACTAAAATACGTATTTATATGTATTTTTATGTTAACAGGGGTGTCGCATTGGTACCAATGCGACACCCCTGTTAACATAGGAAGTAGACACTTTTGCACCGTGGAAAGTACATATAAAAAGTGTTTGAGAGAAGAATGAGGAAAGTTTACTGGTTATCAGTTACTTTCCTCATTTTGGTTAAAAGTGACGAGGACAGACGAAGACGGGAATACGACAAGATGAGACAGAGGAACGTTACCTATCCGTAACCTATACCCCAAATGGGGAATGTTGAGGTTCGGAAGAATGAGGAAGGTTACGAATTGAATTTGAACGCTCTGATTTATAGTGAGTTACTGATGAGTAACGTAAGATTTTTGGTTACGAACCAAATTTGCCGTGTTCTGCCGTGAAATGCGTAGCAAGAAAAGACTCTTCATGTATTAATTTTGAACGCAAAAAAGAATGACGTTATGAAGAGTACATTTTCAATTATCTTCTACCTCAAAAGACAGGTAGTAAAGAAAGACGGTACTGTTCCAGTTATGGGACGTATCACAGTGGACGGAACACAGGCACAGTTCAGTTGCAAGATGACTGTGAATCCCAATTTGTGGGACACCAAGGGCGGACGCATGACTGGAAAAAGTATGCAAGCCTTGGAGGTGAACCGCAAACTGGACAAAATGCGTGTGAGTATCAGCAAGCATTATCAGGAGATAATAGATCGAGACAACTTTGTCTCTGCCGACAAGGTTAAGAACGCTTTTCTTGGATTGGAGTATCGCTGCCATACCTTGATGAAAGTCTATGAGCAAAGCAGGGATGAAATGGAAAAACAATA
>ENA-UERG01002249-UERG01002249.1-human-gut-metagenome-genome-assembly--contig:-NODE-2249-length-14120-cov-9.810938_pt1 | contig 14120 bp, 24 predicted proteins | sample MGYA00242954_ERZ507954 | MGnify/ENA primary metagenome ERZ507954 (study PRJEB26167, sample SAMN06115478) | human gut metagenome | host: Homo sapiens | place: China:Sichuan | collected 2015-01-21... | reverse complement strand
TATATTCTTCACACTCGAATATGTTTTCCACCATAACCATTTCGCCACGACCATCTTTTGTAGGTACGCCGTACACCCACTCGCCGTTGTCTGTTTGTTTACCACGAAAAAGTATCTCACGCATTGTTACCCCTCCCATCTCATCTTTGCTCCGCATTTGCGGCAGTAATACAATCCGTTCTCCCCAAGCGGGTCAAATGGGTCATCCGTTCCATCGCCGTACATAATTCCGCAATATTCAATATTTCCGCAGTTCGAACATTTAAAGGCTAAAACGTTGGGATTTTCAGGCTCTGCCAATTTTCATTTTGCTCTTTTGGGTATCTCTATACGATGTCTCAGTTCCTGCCATATTGTTTTTGCTAACACTGTAAAATAACCACCCATAAAAGTGCCAAGTATAAAGCAAAATCTTACAATCGCTTCGGTGCTCATTTTTCTTCACCTCCGTCCATTTTTGCGCCGCAGTGCGGGCAGTAATGCAAGCCTCTCGCTTTTATCGGATCCCAATCCGGCCGCTCGTCTTCATATTCACATAAATCAACTCCGCAAATTTGTATTTCTCCGCAATTTGAGCATTTGAATGCCCATTTATACGGATTGGCTAACTTTACCTCGTTCCATTTCGCAGTTTTTGGCAGTCTGTTAAGTACAAGTGTGTTGTACACGCTTGTGCCGACTAAGACTCCGATAAAAATTCCGAGTACCGTCCACTCGCCATTGCTCATTTTGTTTTTTCCTCCTCTTCGTCGTGAAACTTGACACATTTACAAGGCTTTAAAAAGCTGACATCCGTCAGCAGTTTTTCCTTTTTCTCGGTCGATTCGGCGGCTCGGCGGTGTATCGCTGCATGATTTTGTCCGCCTGCGTCGGTGTGATATCGAAAGATGTCATAAGCGAGTCGATTGAAAACACCGGGCAGTCGTTAAGATAGTAGGCGGCGAGGCCGTCGCCGAGCATCTGCGTTGTCATATCGTACAGCGAGATGTGCTTATTCGCCTTGCACAGACTTATAATTTTTTTGATTTTCATAAAAAGTTCCTTTCTGCTTCACAAGTTTGATATCTGATTAAATCGATGTCATCCGCCCGCGCGTTCCAGTCCTTTTTTGCCTCATCGCGCTCGTCGACGCCCACCAAAAGCCCACCGTCGGAATTGATTTGAAGCTCAAGTTTATATTTTTTCGGAATGGAAGCTCCACATTTTTGACATTTGATGCAGAACACCCAGCCTCTAATCGCGCCCCTTTCGGTGGACGCTGTCGCCACATATTTTGCCGGTGCTCCGCAAAACGGGCACCTTCTCAATGGCTCTCTTTGCGACTCAAACTCAAACATCGTAAGCACCTCCGTTTTTCGAGGTAAAAGGGTTCGTTATCCATTGTCATTCCTCCATTGTCTTGTTCCAGCATCTATAGCAGGCTTTCGTGTCATCGCAGCTCTCAGATGTTGCCGAGTGTATTCCACCGTAGATTCTTTTTCTGCACACAAACGGGACTCCGCCCCAACTTTTCTGCGCTTTTGGGAACTTCTCAAAAAAGTCCTGTGCGTATGTTTTCTTCGGGTGTTCGTTGCTCCATTTTTGTAGACTCTCAATTAACTTTTTGGCATATTTGGCGCCACTTGTTATACCGGGGTGTTTGCAAAAAACAAACAGCGGGCATTGCTCTTTGTTAGCCACATCAGCTGTGCACCCGGTGCGTGAATCGCAAAGCCTTTTTGCTTCGGCAAAGAAGTTTATCGTTTTGCTACAATCCATAATTTTTCCTTTCTGCCCGGACGAAAGTCCGGGCACTGCATTATTTTTTCTTGTAGGCTATCGGCTTTGACATGTTCTGACGCTCAAACTCCGAGATGTCATATGAAGCTTGTCCTTTTGGGTTGACATCTGCGGTCGGGGTCTTGCTGTCACGCCGTGCCCAGTTTCTGATAGTGGCAAGGTGATTTTTGTAGCTCTTGCCAGTGCTTGCCATATACGCGCTCAGGCGTTCGATTCTGTCAGACCAATCAAAAAACTCTTTTTTCAGTTTTTCAAAGTCTTCGTCTGACAGAAGAACATTTTGATATTCGCCGTATTTGTGGCGCGTGGGCTTTTCTTTATCTATTTCTTTTATATCTTCTTCTATATCTTTATCTATATCTTCTTCTACAGCGTGATTCTGCGTGACGGTCACGTTACGCGTCACGTTACGCGTCACGTTATGCGTCACGTTACTTTGCGTTACCGACGAGTTTTCCGCCGCAATAGCCTTTTGCCGCTGTCTATAATTTAACGCTCGCTCGCGAGCTTGCTCTTTGTACCGTTCAACAGCGTCCACAGTTTGGTGCTTCTCCCAGTTTGGGATAGTTATTGTGCCGTTCACAATAGCTATCATTCCGAAGCTTTCAAAGGTCGTCAACGCAAGACGCACGGTAGATATAGGACGGCGAAAGATAGTTGCAAGCATTTCCTCGGTGTACGGTATGCGGTCACTAAGCATAAGCACGCCGCAGTTATTCTGCTTGCCCGCGAGACAGAGGATTTTGAACCATATTACAATTATGGAATCAGCGTCGGGCATACTCTCGATGAGCGCTATCTTCTCGTCGTCGAAGATATTAACGCAGAGTTTTATCCATTTGAGCTCCATTGTCTCAGCTCCTTTTTATCGTCCTGAAATGGGCTTGTACGGGAACGACATATTTTCCCTCGCGCTCCGCTACATAGCGTCTGAGCCCTTGTGCTCTGCGTGACAAGCTTCTGCAACGGCGGTCTGTCTCATTGAGAAAGGCTTTAATCTCGACAATGTCGTCGGAAAGCCAATAACCGACACTATGCGACGATGAGAGAATAGGCGCTCCGCCGTCCCTTGCAAACTCTATCAGCTTGCGAACGGTTCGGTCATCGAGCCCCGTATAAATGCAAAGTGCTTCCCGCGTGACCGCGTTTTCCTTGCCTTTGGGTATAAAGTCGACTATGTTCATCTCGCTACCTCAGAACGGCAAGTCGTCGCTTATGGGTATTTCCTCGAAGTCGTCGTTGTTCGGGGTCTGCGGCTTGTCCGCTTTTGACCCGCAGAAGCTGACTTCGTCGGCAATAACTTCAAATGCGGTGCGCTTGTTGCCGTTTTTGTCCTCATAGTTGCGCTGCTGAATACTGCCGCGAAGCGCTATCATTGCACCTTTTTTGAAATATTTCTCGACGAACTCGGCTGTCTGTTTCCACGCGACGACATTGATAAAATCGGTCTGCTCTCGCTGAAATCTGCGGTCAACCGCCACCGTGAACGATGTAACAGATATGCCGTTCTGAGTCTGTCTGAGTTCGGGGTCTGCTGTCAATCTACCCATGAGAATTACGCTGTTAATCATTGTTTGACCTCCTGTTATCTAAAAAATCTTTCGACGACGTCTGATACATGCGGCGGATTCTGAGCTCGCAGTTAAGCTTTTCGATTTCGTCGTCGTTTGCCGTCTTGTAAAACTTGCATTTGTCGCACTCGCGCTTTATCAACGCTTTGCAACCGTTATCTGTTGCCGAGCCATAAGCAAAACAGTTAAGCTTCTCCATTTTTAACACTCCTTAAAGGTAATTTTTTCCGAAAAGCCTGATAAAGTCATCTTTATCCCAGCCGTAATAGGACATCGCTTTTTTCTGCGCTTCGCGGTGTAGCTCGTCCATCACCGCCTGATTGTCGTGAACTGCGTTCTTGCCGTACATATGGCAACCCATGTGGCAGAGACGGACTTTGAGTCCATATGCCTCGCTCGCGTGTCGTGCCGAGCCTCCGAAGCAGTGGTGCCAGTCCATAGGTGCGCCCGACCTGCCGCAGAGAAAGCAAATATCTTCGTCCGCTTGAAGAATCGACCTCATTTCCACATCTCCTTTAATCGGTCAAGTTTTTCGGGGGTCATAGTTTCTATGCCCTGCGCTTTACACTCTTGCACAATGTTGTCAATCAGCCGGGACATCTGTGCCGTGTCATATGCCGACGAGCCATAAAACAGCTGTACATTCGTGCATTCGGGTATCTTTGACGGGAAAGTTTCAGTCAACCATCCAAGTCCGTTGCGCTCCCACCCGTCGCGGAGCTTGTCGACCGCCTTGTTCTGCACGCAGACGGTCTCAAAGTTATCCCCGATGTTTTTTATAGCATCTCGATAGATATCTATCATGCTAAGGTGCAGCTTTGCGGCGAGTTTTCCGATGAGCACCCAACAATAGGCGTTCGCGTCGAGACTGCGCTTGCGTTTTTTTCTCTCGACGGTCAGCTCGTAGGGCTTGTCCGAAGATTTAACCTCTGCCACTATGCGCTGACCCTCTTCGCGGTTCTTGACCTTGAACTTGAGATAGAATCCGTCGGACTCAAAGAGCCAGTCGGCTTTTTCAATCGTCATGACTGCTCCTTTGCCGCTTTAAGCCACATAGCCATTTGAATTTTCGCCGTTGACGCAAGATTGTCGGTTATAGTTTCGAGAGACGCGCCCTCAGGGGCTAAAATTTGGCGCATAAGCGCGTTTTCTACTTCGCCTATACTTTTCCTCTGAACTTCGCAAACTCGCCCATAAGGTCACGTGTGGCAAGATTTACGGCTTCACGGTTTGTCTTTTCGTCTGCGGGTGTCGGCTGGGTGTTCTGAGAGCTGTATTTGCTTCTTCCTGCCGCCCAATAAACATTCGCGCCAAAGCCTAACGCCTTACAAGCGACGGACAGAGCGTCGGTGTACGCCATCTTAAAACACTCGTCGGAGGTATAAGCTCCGCTCTTTTCGTTCGATATGTACGACGCGCCGCCGATTCCGAAGATAGGCTTGCTCCACTCGTCATTTTCCTTGACATAGAGGTTGAGCGTGACATGTGCCGTCTTTGTTCCGTCTGCTCCGTCCTCGAGCCAATGTTTGATGTCGTCGGTATACCAGCCAATGCCGCAAGCCCCGAATACCTCGGTCAGCTTCTTTATGCGCCACATCGGATTAATGTCTGTAAATCCCTTGAGACGACCCGCCGCGATTTTCTTCTGTGCGTTGCCGGGCACTTCGCAAACCCTGCTGTAAATTTCAAGATTATCCATGTTGCACCTCACTTAATCTGTAGATTCTGTTTTTCAATCAGAGCCGCGCCGTCAATCGCCTCTCCGGCTTTAATCGCTTTTTTGACCTCTGTCTTGTCAATCTTAGGACTGTAGGCGACATATTCCGGGTGCTGCGCCACAAATGCGGCTTCGTCTGAGATTTCGACGCTCTCGCTTCGGCGGAAAGAGAGCGCATTTCGCGGGGTTTCGAGTTTTGTTTTGCCGCTGCTCTGCATCGCCTGTGCTATCTTGTTTTTAAGATAAGCGACAAGGTTCTCTTTGCTCTTTTTTCTCGCCGCCAGAGCGTCTATCTCGCCTTTGATAGCCGCCGCTTCGGCGTTGAGGTTTTTGATAACGCAAGCGGTGTTGTCTATCTTCTCGTCAAGCTCTCCTGTCAACATTTCAAATGTGTCATTGATAGCTTCTTCGGGTATTTCGCCGTTTTCGACCGCGATAACAAAATCGCTGTATTCACGGCTGATTTCATACAGTGTCATTTCTCCTGTCTCCTCTCATGATTTGAAATAAATAGTTGATACAATCGGTTGCTGTCATTTGTTTTATTTGTTCGTCCTGTGCCGCCGTTGTCTGAACGGGCGGTGTTTGGTCTGCGTCGTTGTATCTCATATTCTTTCCCTCAGTCGCACCGGGAGTAAAATATAGGTGCTTGAATCGTCCTTGAATACCAACGGAGACACGGGAGAGCTGACAAGAAAGCTGTCAGTCTCAGCCGCTTTAAGCACTCCGACGAGATATCTCGCGTTGATTCCTATCACGAGGTCTGAATCGGTCTCGCCCGTCACTGAGTCGGTGGCACTGCCTATCGTCGTCCTCACAGACAGTTCAATGGCATCTCTTGAGAGCGACATCTTAACAGGCTGTGTCTCGGTGCTCGCGAGAATCTGAACTCTTTCGAGCGCAGATGTGAGGGCTTTAAAATCCGTCTTGACCGAAGCTGTGTTTTTGGGAATAATCTTGTCTACATCGATTTCCCACGCGGTAGACATAAGGCGCGAAAACAGCGTATAATCGCGGGTCTGCGCTATAAAATGTTTGCTTGAGACGGATATCTCGACCGCGTCGGTCGCGTCCGAAAGCTCGAGCAGTGCCTTTGGCGGAATTGTTGCCGTTGCGCTCGGTGTTGCCTCCTCTTCGCACGGTATGCTTGACTCGGCGAGTGTGAACCCGTCAGTCGCGCAGAGTCTGAGGTTGTCGGAGACGGTCATTCTCACGCCCTTATCATCTGCGGCGGCGAACACGGTTTTTTTAATCAGCTTGACGAGATTCGCTCCGTCAACTCGGCAAGTTGTGCCGTCTTCGGGAGTTGGAAGCTCGGGATACTGTTCCGCAGGTATACCTTTGACCTTGAGATTCGAGCGTCCGTTCTGGACGGTGAGAATATCATCATCGGTGCAAAGTGTCGTGTTTTCCTTTTGCAGCTTTCCTGCTGCATTTGTCAGAATCTTCGCGTCCGCGATTATCGCTCCGGGAACCTCTATCATCGCGGGGATTTTGACGGATATCCCAATCGTGAGATTATATCCCGTCACGGTCAGAACTCCACTTTCTGCCTTGAGCAAGAGTCCGTTTGTAGCCGGAGACGGCGATTTGTCGATAACTCTTGCAGCTTTGGCACAAGCCGCCTTGAGGTCGTATGTGTTACATGTCAATTTCATTGTTAAGCTCCCTCCATTAAGTCAAACAGCGTCGGTGCGCCTATCTGTGCTTCTGCCGCTTCGAGATAGCCCACGCCATCGCGGAAATAATCGGGGTTAAGTTCGCAGCCGTAGCCCCTGCGCCCCATTTTAACCGCCATATACGGAACGGTCATAAGACCGCCGAACGGGTCATATACAAGGTCGTTCTTGTTGGAATATCTGTTTATTACCCGCTCCACGATATCGAGCTGCAACGGGCATACATGAAGATTCTGACGGCGTCTGCTCTGCGTTGTGTTGAGTGTACGCATACGGTTGATATCGTCCCATATCTCATCGCTCCAACTGCCAGGCGAGACCACTGCGAAAGTGGCGGGAAGGTGTCCCTTTTCGTCAAGTTCTTTAGCGAGTTTTACATGGTCGGCGTAGTCGTAGACCGTTTCGCGGGAATATTGACGATACATTCTCTCAAGCACTCGAACGGGCGCGTTTTTGAGTTCCTCGCGGGTGACAAGTCGGTTCCCGCTTGACCGCTGATACCCGTTCGCGTCAATCTGCCACTGGGCGCGGGTATAGTCGTCTTTGCTTTTGGTGACGGGGACATCTGCATATCCGTCCGTTGTATCGCTCGGAAGTTTTCGGAAAAGCAAGATATATTCAGGACAGCCGACGCCCATCTTCGTGCCGTCTTTGCACTGCTCTGTCCAACCGAGACGATAAGTCTGATTGTTTTCCCTGACAACATCTGTACAGACCGTTATCATGCCGAAATACTGAAAACCGTGTTTTGTGTAGTGGCTTATGCACATCGCGTGGAACGGTTCAACTGTCGGGAATCCCGTGCCCGTCACATTGCCGAAGAGAACGCGGTCTTTAACGTGAACCGCGCAAACTCTGCCGGGCTGTAACACGCGAAGCAGTTCAGGGGTCAAATAGTCCATTTGTTTGAAAAACTGGGCTGTTGTCGCGTTGTGACCGAAGTCGTTATATGACGGGGTATATTCGTAATGATTGGAAAACGGGATTGATGTGTGAATCAGTCCGACGCTATCAGAGGGCATTTTTCGTGTCTCGTCAACGCAGTCGTTATTCACGGCTGTGAACCTTTCTCTTTTGATTTCCACTCTTTTGACTCCTTTACTTCTTTTCAGCTGCTCGGCGATATGCGGAGATGACAAGCCGTATTTTTTGATGATTTCGGACATCTTCTGTGCTAATTCGTCGTGCCGTTTCCACTTCTCACGGAGCGCTTCCCAGATTTCTTCTTCCGCTTGGGTATAGATTATGTCGATGATCACCTTTTCGGTCTGCAGGAAGCGGTGTATTCTGTGAATTGCCTGAATAAAGTCGTTGAACTCATAGTCAATACCGACGAATATCGCACGGTGGCAATATTTCTGAAAATTGCACCCGCAGCCGGAAAGGCTCTTCTTTGTGGCGAATATCCTTGTTTTGCCCTCTTGGAAGTCAATAACGCGGCGTTCGCGTTCGTCATAGTCCATACTGCCGTAAATGTCGACAGCTTCGGGAATAGCCTTTTTAATCGCATGACGTTCCGCTTCGAGGTCGTGCCATAAGATAAAATGCTCGTCGGGGCTTGCTTCGTCTATCAGCTCTTTTGCTTTCGCTACTCGCGCCAATATACTTGAGCTTTTTTCCCGTGCCGCCTCAGATAATGATGTCGCGGTATCTCTCAACAGCTTGAACTGTCCGTCACGGTCGGCTGGCAAGTTTTCCATGTCGTCGTCTATGACATGTGTACGGACTTCAAACGGCGGTAAATCGTAGCCCGTCGCATCGAGCCCAAGGTCGGCGGGCGAGCTTAGGAACAGCCCCCACGACGCAACCCAGAGCCAAAATTCACGCTCCATACTCGGATAGAGCTGCAAGTTGTTAGCTTTTGTTGAATCGCGCTTGAAAAATCGTGTAAGTGCCTGTCCCGTGTCCATAAGGTCGAGAAACCCTGCGTAATGGATAAGCTCTTTATACCTGTTTGGGCTCGGCGTGGCGGTCGCCACAAGCTTATATTTAATTCCCTTGAACTTCGGGAAAAAAGTTTGATAGGTTTTTGAGCCATAAGAGCGAAGTACCGCCGCTTCGTCGAGACTGACCGCCGTGAAATATTTGGGGTCTATGTCGCCGTCTCTGACTCGCTCGTAGTTGGTCATGAGTATTTGCGCATCAGAAGCTCTTACCTCGTCCATGCAGGTGACATATACGGGTTCGGGGATATGCAACAGCTCTCTTGCGTCACGGGGGAACTCTTGACGCACGCCGAGCGGCAAGACGATAAGAGCTTGACCGCCCTCATGTTCGGTGACTATACGGCAAAATTCGAGCTCCTGCACGGTCTTGCCGAGTCCGAACCGCTCGAACAGTCCGCGCCTGCCGCCTCTGACTGCCCATTGAACGGCAAGCTTCTGATGAGGTTTGAGTGCCGGGTTAATCTCGTCGAGCGATATCTCGAACCCGCTCTCTTTGGCGACTTCTATCTTGTCGTCTAAAAATTGGTCATATGTTTTCATCGCTTTTCATCTTGTCCCATGCTGGGGAAACAACTTTCCTTTCTCTTCTTTTGGGGCTAAAATACGGAAATATGTATCTGTCGCCTTTACCTCGCGGAATTTATCTGTCAAGAGGGTATAGTGACAAGCCATGCCGTCCCAGTCCGCACCGCTGAACATTCTGCCTGTCATTCTGCATAGATATCTGCATTTATAGCATATCTTTGCATGCTCATATTCGCCCACTGCGTTCCCTCTTTCTTTGACTTTCGACTTTATCTTATCCTCAAAAGCTATCAGCTTGTCCTCCCTCTCTTAAAGCTGCTGTGTGAGTACAATAATCATGGCGACGGATGCTAAAAAGTTTGGCACACACCAAAATCCCTCGTCATCATCGGTTATCAACGAGTGTATAGCCGTAATAAGATTTAGCAGTGCATTTAACGATAAAAGCACAATCGAAATAATTAATAACGCTCTCATTGCTCCGCCTCCTCAAAAAATCGGTGTCCGCCGATGGTGCAGACATAGGTCTGCGACTCGTGCCATATGCTCTGGCACAGCTCCGGCGCGTAGAAGTACAGTATCTCGGCATCCGTCGCAACATCGCCATCGTCAAAGACATCGGAGACCGCGCTTTTGACCTCGTCGCTCGGCTCGGGTCGGGCGGCGGTGTAGCCAAAGCTGCGGACGATTTCGAGCGGACGCTTGTCCTCCTGCTCGCAGGCGTTAAGTATGCACTGAGCCACGGCCATTTGACCGATATACGGCTCGGCTCCCGCTTCCGCCATGACTACCCGCTCGATTTCGTTGCGCTCGGCGGCGGTCAGGGCATATCTGACGCTTGCAGTTGACTGCAAAACCGTTTCCGCCTTTGCTTCCACCGCCGTCTCCGGCTCGGTCGGCTCGACATAATAGACCTCCGGCATCGCGCTTGTTATCTCCGGCAGAGCCGCGAGAAGCATAATCGCCACCAGCGCGACGACCGCGCCGACGATAAGCAAGTCTTTAGTCATCGCTGTCGGCCTCCTTACGTACAAACTTTGCGACCAGTATTCTCGTGGTGTTTTTTTTCGCAAACTCCGCAAGTTCGTCCGCCCCTGCTTCCAAAACTTCGTCGGAAAGCCCGAGTTTTTTCCCGGCATCCTTGACAAACATCCCTGTCAATTTGTAAGCGGCCAAAATCACAACGCTGTCGGCGATACTAACTCCGCCGAATGCCATCATGATCTCCTGCGCAAGCATTGTGCAAAGCTTGCCGGACAGTCTTTGCATTTCTTCGGCATCGTGACGGTCGCATGCGCGTTGAAAGTCCGCGCGGGTCTTTTTTAAGCTTTCAATCATTTTCTTTTCTTCCTTTCTTTGTTGTTTATTCAGTTCTCGGCAAGTATAGCCATTTCAACGGCGTTGGCAATCATCGCGCGCACGAATCGTTCGAACTCCTTGTGCTGCATAACCCCGCCATGCTCGTTGTATTCTACGAGCGCCTGCGGTCTTATGTCGTAGCACCATTCTTTCTCGCGGATATACGCTGTGCCAATCGGCAAGACTTGTTTTTGCATCGCGCAGTAAATAAAGTCTTTCGACTGGCCAAGGTACCGCGCCGCCATTTCGACCGGCACGCTGCCGTCGATGGCGAGGATCTCCTCTGTCGTAGGTTTTCGCATGCTGTTTCCGCTCCTCTCGTTTGTACTATTTAGATTTCTAAAGTTAATGCGCAAAAAAATAGCGGTCTATCTCGGCAAGCGGGATTTCGAGCACTCTGCAAATTTCCACCATTTCATCTTGGCGGAATTTTCTTTTGTTGTTGAGGCTAAGATTGAGAGATGTGTATCCCATTGGTACAAGCGCCGCAAGGCTTTCCTGCGTTATTTCCAGTTCTCTCATCCTGTCCTTTAATGCACCATATTTATAAGCGGCCATATCACGCACCCCCTTTCGGTGTTTTCAGTATAAAACTTTAGATTTCTAAAGTCAAGACTTTTTTAAAAAAACTTTTAGTTATCTAAATTTTTATTGCAATTTCCAAAGGCATGTACTATAATATGTAGGGGTGATCCTATGAAATCAGCATTTAAAGATAGGCTAAATGATGCGCTGAACTATAAAAACATGAAGGCATCTGAACTCTCAAGGCTGTCCAAAGTCAACGAAGGAGCTATCAGCCAATATCGAAAAGGCAGATATAAAGCGAAGCAAGACACTATCGAAAAGCTCGCTAACGCATTAAATGTTTCTATACCGTGGCTTATGGGTGCCGACGTACCAATGCAACCGCTTAACCTTGTTTCCCCGAACATTACAGATGATGTCGTGACTTTCCCGGTTCTCGGTTGCATTGCTGCCGGATTTGAAGAAATCGCGGTCGAAGATTGGAACGGAGCAGTTGTGGAAGTTCCTGCGGCTTATCTGAAAGGAAGAGACAAAAAAGACTTCTTCGTTTTGGAAGTTCGCGGCAACTCAATGTATCCGCTCTATCAGGAAAAAGATATAGTGCTTATATTGAAGCAGAATTACATAGACCACAACGGCGATGTCGGAGCGGTCATTTATGACGGAGAATGTGCCACGCTCAGGCGCATCGATGTTTCCGATGATATGGTAAGACTCAGCCCCATCAATCCGGAATATCTGCCAAAAGAGCTGCGAGGCGCGGATTTGGAAATGTATCATATTCTCGGCGTTCCGAAAATGTTAATCAGAGAAATAAGCTAAGGAGATGTTAAAAAATGGCAAAAGGTAAGAAAAAAGCAAACTGGGTGTTGATTATCGCGGTCATGTTTATACTCGGCGGCATAATGGCACTTATCGAAAAAATCAAGGAAAGCGCCCACCCGGCTCTTTTTACGGTGCTTATCGTGGTCGGCCTCGTGGCTGTTGCCGTCTGCGTGTTCCTGATTCTGCGACACGCAAAAAAGAAAAAGGACGCCGCGGTTGATTCCATCGACATCCCCGACCGAGCTGTGCCGGACTCCGAGTTGAAAATGGCGAACATAGACACAACGCCGCTTCCGTCCGCAGAGCCGGTCAAGCCGGTGGAAACATATGAATTTTATCGCGTAAAGACTGTCGGCGTGACCTTTAACAACGATGACGGCACCAGTCGTCAGGAGCTGATCCGTAAGCTGTACTACCACGAGCCGCCGTTTGCAAACAAGGAAATCGAGCTCGCGCTTGAAGAATATGAATATCGCGGCGAACCCGCTTTTAAAGTCCTTGCGGACGGCTATCAGCTCGGGAATCTGTCAAGAGCCGATGCCAAATACATGGAAGAAAACAAGGATCGCTGCGTAACGCTTTGCGGTGCAGAAATCGTCGGCGGCGATAAGCCGAAGGATGAATACTCCTTTGACGACTACGACGACGATGACGACAACGATCCCCTCGATTTTCTCCACCTTGATGACTTTGATGATGACTATGATGACGACTATGACGACAACTACGCTGATGACGATGACGACTACACCTACGACCGCAAACCTTTGACTTGGGGATTCCATTTCAACATAAAATTCAAAAGATAATAAAAAAGCCCGCCCCTGCGGGAACAGGGACGGGCAGTGCATCAAACCACACCTACGACAGAGTGAGTTGATATATTTATTATATCACCCGCTCCAAAAAAGTACAAGCAAAGGAGCGGTATTTTTATGAAAAATCCGAACGGATATGGGTCTGTATATAAACTCGGCGGCAAACGGCGCAAACCGTGGATCGCATTGACCCCGGCGCACTTCGTCGCCGACAGCATATCAAAAAAAAGAACAGTCATAGGCTACTACGCCACGCGCGCCGAGGCAATGACCGCCCTCGGAGCATGGAACGAATCGCCGACCGCTCTTGTTCCGGCTCCTGCCGAAGAAATGACATTCCGGCAGCTATACGAAGAGTTTGTCAAGCTTCAGCGTTTCCAGAATTTATCCAAGCAAGCCCGCGACACCTATCTCGGCGCATGGAAAAACCGCCTTTCCGTTTTGGGCGACTACAAAGTAAAAGACCTACGGACAGCTCATTATCAGGCTGTGATAACCAAGGCGTATGAGGACGGGCTTTCCGTGTCCTCGGTGCAGAAAACAAAAGTTTTTGCCGGTATGCTATGCGACTACGCCGTGCAGACGGATGTCATATCAAAAAACTATGCGTCTTTTACCACGTTGCCAAAAATGGAAGAAAAGGAAAAGACGCCTTTTTCCGACCTCGAGCTGCACAAGCTCGAAGAGGCGGCGGAAAGGGGCTTTATGTATGCCGACCTGATAGTGATTATGTGCTATACCGGATGGCGAATAAACGAGTTTTTGTCGCTCACGCGCTTTAGCTGGGATCCGGAAAACCACACCTTGACCGGCGGCGAAAAGACCGAAGCGGGCAAAAACAGAATCGTGCCGGTCTCGGACAAGGTCATGCCGTATCTGCAAAAGTGGCTCGACAAGAACGGACCGACTATCATCTGCCGAGAACATCACGGCAAACTCGTCCGCGTGACCGACAAGTACTTCCGCAACCAGTGGTACTATCCGACGCTCGAAGCCCTCGACCTGCCGCGCCTGACTCCGCACGCCACGCGGCACACTTTCGCGTCGATGCTCTATCGCAACGGCATCGACAAATGGGGAATCCAAAAGCTTATGGGTCAGGTCTCAGACGCGGCGACCAAGCGTTACACGCACATCGAGATGGCACAGCTCAAGGACGCCGTCAACTCGATTTGACCTAAAAAATTTGTTAGATTTTTGTTAGCAACCGTCGGAAAATCAGGTCTTTTGAGGTTGTACGAGAAATATAGAAACGCGCCGATTTACAAAACAAAAAAGCCCCGAAGCCGTTGTATATCAACGCTTTCGGGGCTTTTGCTTCTGGTGGACACGCACGGACTCGAACCGTGGACCTCTTGCGTGTGAAGCAAGCG
>ENA-UERG01002248-UERG01002248.1-human-gut-metagenome-genome-assembly--contig:-NODE-2248-length-14130-cov-6.202875_pt1 | contig 14130 bp, 9 predicted proteins | sample MGYA00242954_ERZ507954 | MGnify/ENA primary metagenome ERZ507954 (study PRJEB26167, sample SAMN06115478) | human gut metagenome | host: Homo sapiens | place: China:Sichuan | collected 2015-01-21... | reverse complement strand
TTCGGGGAGGGTCAGGGAGGTTTGGAGGGTAGGGAGACCCCTCCGAAAGGGGTCTCCCTGCGCCTCCAAGGTCTTTCTCCCTCACTCCTGAATTCTCCGCAAAATATCGTCGTAGGTCAAACCGTAACTCTTGGCAATGTCGCGGGCATAACTCTTGCCGTCGGGCTTCGCGCGGCAGATTTTGAAGGATCGCTTGCCGCCCGTTTCCATTCCCGCAACCAGCGTGTCAATCGGCGCGCCGCCGCTCGCGCGGGACTTGCGATCCAATTCCTCAATCTCCGCCGCCAACTCGTGCAGGTGCGTGGAGAACAGACAGCGACATCCGATGTGCGCAAGCCCCGAGAGAACTTCCGCCGCAATGTAGGACGCTTCGTAGCTGCCCGTGGAGGAAAGCGACTCGTCCAGAAGCACCAGACTCTGCGCGGTCACGCAGTCGATGATTTCGCTCAGACGCGCGCATTCCTCGCCGAGCCGCCCCTTGTCGATTGTGTCCTCCGCACCCGTCGGAAAGTGCGTGTAAATGCCGTCAACGGGGGAGATTGAAATGCGTTCGGCGGGCAGATACATTCCAAGCTGTAACATGACCTGCGCCAAGCCGACCGCGCAGGTGATGACCGATTTTCCGCCGCGGTTCGGTCCCGAAAGCACATAAATTGTCGCGTTTTCGTCAAAACTCAGGTCGTTGGGGACGATCGGTTCGTCGATTTTCAGCGCCACGCAGGGATTGTACAGTCCCTTGGCGTCAAACGCCTTTTCCTCGGGCGGACGGATGTCGGGCGCGACCAACGGACAGCCTTTGTCGCGCAGGCTGCAAAGCATCTGCGTTCCGCGCACGAGAAATTCAAATTCGGGCATCAGGTTCAGAAGGAACTCGGTGTTCTCCAGAACGTAGGTCTGCACGATCTTTTTCCACGAGCGGAGCGAGGACTTGTAGACCTCGCCGATGGCGCTGTTGAATGCGAGCGACAGCGCCATTTTCTGGTTTTCGGACTGCTTCTTGCCGAAGGGAACAAGATTTGCGATGCAGGTATATTCGTCGTTTTTGAAGCTGAGGCGGAGGATTTTATCCAACACATCTCCCGACTTGAACGGCTCGGCGTTGATGGAGAGGACGCCTGCCGAGGCGGGGCGAAGCTGTGCGTCGAGGTTGACGCCGACCGTCACGCTCCGGATTTCGCGGACGCGCTGGGTCAGCTCGGAGAGCTTGCGGTTCAGTTCGCGGTAGTAATCGCTTTCGGCAAGCCTTGTGATGAGTTCGGCGAGCGCGCGGAAGGCCGGGCTTGTCAGCTGATCGCGGACTGCCGAAAGGGAGGTATGCAGGACTTCGATACTCGAGACGTACAGTTCGATTTCCGTAATACTGGAGAGGTAGTCGTTCGGGTCGCCGCTGTCGGCTTCAAGGCGGCGTAGTTCCATAATATCGTTGAGAACAGGGACGAGGCGGTTGAGCATTTCGGTCAGTTCCGCGTGGTTCATCATATCGTCAAACGTGGCGATGCGGTATTTCATCACGGCGGGGTCGGTGGTAAAGAAGTCGGAGAGGTCTCCGCTCTTGAGCGACAGCGCCTCGGTCATCCCCAGTTCCTGCAGGGTGAAAAGGTCGATATCGGGTTTATCCTGTCCGTCGGCGTGCCGTTTGCGGGACTCCTCGTCGGGGTAGATCAGGCTGAAATCATGAAAATCCATTTTTTCTTGCTCCTTTGAAGTGCCTTTCCCTCATTATATCACAAAACCTGCATCCCGTCTACTGCTTTTTTGCAAATTTTCTTGCATTTATGCGCAGTTTGTGGTATGATAGGAGGGAAGACCTTGGGACTCTGTCCCGAACCTAAGACCTCGGGACTCTGTCCCGAACCCTACTTAAAAACTTCTTGAAAGAAGTTTTTAAGAATTTCAAGAACTTTAACCAACAGGATTTTTGGTTCTGTCCTTACGTTGTGCTAATTTTGGTGTAGCCATTTGCCGTGTTGCGAATTCCGGCTGCTCCCGCGCAAAATCCCGTCGAGCGGGATTTTGGCGGCTGTCGCCTCGCTTCCGCTACCGGATAGAAATGGTAGGGGAGTTTGACTTGGCGGAACGGCCCATGTGTCGTTCCGTTTTGGGTGAAAGTATTCATATGTGGGCATTAGCAAATATAAAGGGAAAGGAGATGCGGACTTGACAAATATCGTGGAGTATATAGGGCGGGATGTCCTGACGGTGTTGCCGCTTATGTACGGCGTGACTGCGGGCGGTGCGGATTTTGAGGTGTTCCGCGCGTTTTGCATGAGTGCGGAAATGGCTTCCGACAGCGCCGATGTGCGGTATGTGCGGGAACTCTTGCAGTCCCGGTTGGACTGCGGGCTTCCGCTTGACCGGGCGCACTGTGCGGAGATCTGGCGCAGGACTGCCGATGTTTTTCTGACGCGGGATGTGCCGTGCCCGTCCGAACCGCCCCGGTTGCCCTGTCCCGCGATTCCGCTTTTTTCGGGAACGGAAGCGGAATCTGTGACCGACTGTCCGCCGCTCTGCGGTGCGGGGTCATGGGCGGAGTGGGAAGCGAATACAAAAAAAGCCCTCGCCGGGGCGGAGGCGGTGCGGGTTCGGTTGCCTGCCGGATTCCGCGCAAAAAAAATGAGTCTATGGCAGGCGGAGCGGATTCTTTGCGGCGCGGAGGTCGATCCCGACGGGGAAGCGGTACAGCAGACCGATTTCCTTGCGGGCTTCTGCATGGCGGCACGGCGGTTGGTTCTGGACAGCGCCTGCGATCCGAGAGAGGTTCTCGCCCTTGCGGAGCAGACCGCCCGCCGCCGCGGGGGGATGCCGCCGCTGATCTGGCGTTTTTCTCCCGCTGCCGCGCCCGACCGCGAAACATTGGTTTCGGTTCTGCGCCTGATCCGCGCGCCGCGCGGGGGCGTGCCGATTCTTACCAGTCGTACTGCGTGAGCTTTCCCGCCGTCTGCAGACCTTCAAAATTGCCCTGCCGCAGAACCTCATAGACTGCGATTGCAACCGAGTTGGAGAGGTTCAGCGAGCGCAGACCTTCCCGCATGGGAAGCCGCACACAACGATCGGGGTTGGCGTGGAGGAAGTCCTCGGGCAGACCCTTTGTCTCTTTTCCGAAGAACAGGAAAACAGGGGAGGGGTAGCGGATGTCGGTATAAAGATTTTTCGCTTTGGTGGAGAAACAGTAGAAATCCGCCTCGGGGTGCTTGGCGAAAAAGTCCTCCAGACCGTCGTAGTAGGTGATGTCGAGGTAATGCCAGTAGTCCAGTCCGGCGCGCTTGAGTTTGCGGTCGTCGATCTCAAAGCCGAGCGGGCGGATGAGGTGAAGCGCCGCGCCCGTGGCGGCGCAGGTGCGCGCAATGTTGCCCGTGTTCTGCGGGATTTCGGGTTCGTGAAGTACAATATTGATGGGTTTCATATGCTGTTCCCTTTCGTGTGGTTGGGAATAGGATAGCACATTTTTCTGCTTTTCGCAAGTCCTGCGGTAAAGAATTTGCGCGGGATTGATAAAATTTACAAAATAGAATAGCTTTTGAAACGAAAATACGCTATAATTATATAGTTATAAAACGTAGCACCATGCGATAAACTGTGCGCAAGGGTTATATATGACCTTATGCGAGTGCCGAGATTCCGCCTGCCGGCGCCCCTTCGGGGTTCGACTCCGCGGCAATTCTCCATTTTATCGCTTGATTTCCGATATCTGTGCCGCTCCGCTCAGAATGACACGGAGGCTGATTGTTGTATGGATGATGCGATATTAGTCCACATCAAGTAACATTGCAATGAATGGGTTATATTTCGCAAAACGCCATCCCACTGTGTCATTCTGAGCGGAGCGGCATCGCCATGTAAAGGCGAACACTGAAACCAACCATTGCCGCGGAGTCGAACCCCGAAGGGGCGCCGGCAGGCGGAATCTCGGCACTCGCGCAAGGCGTTTTCTTGAATCGACACATATCCGGTATAGGTGTCCCATCATAATATTCTGTCGGCACTCTCGGGTGCGGAAAGGACCGATTATGTCTCTTATAACCAAGCTGTTCGGAACTTACAGCCAGCATCAGCTGAAGAAGGTCAATGTCATCGCAGATCGCGTGGACGCACTGGCGGATACCTATGCCGCCATGAGCAACGACGAGCTGCGCGGCATGACCGAAAAGCTCAAGGCGCGCTATGCGGCGGGGGAAACGCTCGACGAGCTTCTGCCCGACGCGTTTGCGGCGGTGCGGGAAGCGGATGACCGCGTTCTCGGAAAGCGCCCGTTCCGTGTGCAGATCGTGGGCGGCATCGTCCTGCATCAGGGCAGAATTGCCGAAATGAAAACAGGTGAAGGCAAAACGTTGGTTGCAACCCTGCCCGCGTACCTCAACGCGCTGACGGGCGAGGGGGTTCACATCGTTACGGTCAACGACTACCTCGCGCGCGTCGGCGCTGAAGAGATGGGGCGCGTTTACGAGTTCATGGGGCTGACCACGGGTCTGGTCGTGCATGGGCAGACGAACGCGGAAAAGCACGCGGCATACGCGGCGGATATCACCTACGGAACAAACAACGAGTTCGGCTTCGACTATCTGCGGGATAACATGGTCATTTACAAGGAGCAGATGGTTCAGCGCGGGCACGCGTTCGCGATTGTGGACGAGGTGGACTCCATCCTCATCGATGAGGCGAGAACGCCGCTGATCATTTCGGGCGCGGGCGAGCAGGTCAGCGACCTGTACGAGCGCACCGACCGCTTGGTGCGCACCATGAAGAAGTTCGTCATCAAGGAGCTGGATGACAAGGAAACGCACGATGACATCGACGCGGACTATATCGTCGACGAAAAAGCGAACAATGCGGTTCTGACCGCAAAAGGCTCGAAGAAGGCGGAGGCGTACTTCGGAATCAACTGCCTTTCCGACGAAGAAAACATCATGCTGGCGCACCACGTCAATCAGGCAATCCGCGCGCACGGCTGTATGCACCGAGACGTGGACTATGTGGTGAACGAGAACGGGGTCATCATTGTCGACAGCTTTACGGGTCGGCTGATGCCCGGCAGACGGTATTCGGACGGTCTGCATCAGGCGATCGAAGCCAAAGAGGGCGTTCAGATTCAGAAAGAGAACAAAACGCTTGCAACCATTACGTTCCAGAACTACTTCCGGATGTATGGGAAACTCTCCGGCATGACGGGTACTGCGCTGACCGAAGAGGACGAGTTCCGCGAAATTTACAAACTGGACGTTATCGAAATTCCCACCAACAAGCCCATGATCCGCGACGATCACCCCGACGCGGTCTACCGCACTATGCAGGGCAAGTACAACGCGATTGTTGAGCAGGTGCGGGAGTGCCATGCAAAGGGACAGCCGGTTCTGGTGGGTACGATTTCCATCGACAAATCCGAGGAACTTTCCAAAATGCTCCGTGACGCGGGCATTCCGCACACGGTGCTGAACGCGAAATACCATGCGAAAGAGGCGGCGATCGTCGCGCAGGCGGGTCAGTTCGGCGCAGTGACGATTTCCACCAACATGGCGGGGCGCGGAACCGATATTCTGCTTGGCGGTAACCCCGAATTCATGGCGAAAGAGGAGATGCGCGCAAAGGGCATTCCCGAAGAGTATATCGCGCGGTGCACGGGCATGACCGACACCGACGACGAGGAGCTGATCGCGGCGCGGAAACTGTTCCGCGAGCTGGTGGAGAAGCACCGCGCCGAGATTGAACCCGAGGCGGAAAAGGTCAAGGCGGCGGGCGGTCTCTTTATCCTCGGCACGGAGCGGCACGAAAGCCGACGGATCGACAATCAGTTGCGCGGACGTTCCGGGCGGCAGGGCGACCCGGGCGAATCGAAGTTCTTCCTCTCCATGGAGGACGACCTGATGCGCCTGTTCGGCACGGACCGTTTCCAGGGCATTGTCGAGGCGCTGAAGATGCCTGAGGATATGCCGATTGACGCGAAGATTCTGTCCAACGCCATCGAGCGTGCACAGAAGCGGATCGAGGCGGCGAACTTCAAGAGAAGAAAGTACGTCCTTTCCTACGACGACGTGATGAATCAGCAGAGAACGCTGATCTACAATCAGCGCCGCGAGGTGCTGGACGGCGAGAATATTTCGCCCACGATTCAGCGCATGATTTCCGAGACGGTTGCCGACACGGTGTATTTCTTCACGGGCGGAGACGCGCCTGCGCATGAGTGGAATCTGGATGGCTTGCGCGCGCACTTCCTCGGTTGGCTGACCACGGAGGACGATTTCCGCTTTGACGAGGACGAATTGAAGAAGCTGACCCGCGAGGAGCTGACCGAGCGGCTGACAAACCGCGCGCTGGATCGCTATCACGAGAAGGAAACGCTGTTCGGCGAGGAGGTGTTCCGCGAGGTGGAGCGCGCCGTTCTGCTTCGGAACGTCGACTCGGCATGGATGGAACACATCGACACGATGGAGGATCTGAAGAACAACGTCGGTTTGCAGGCTTACGCGCAAAGAGACCCCGTTACGGAGTATCGGATTCGCGGCGCGGAACTGTTTGACGCAATGGTCGAGGACATCCGCAAGAATACGGTGCGCATGATTCTCACGGTCGTGCCGCGCCCGCAGGAGACCATCCGTCGGGTGCAGGTCGCAAAGCCGATTACCGAAGGCTTTGAAGGGGACGGGAAGAAACGTCCCGTTGTCAAAAAGAATACGCCTGCGGCGGCAAAGGAAACGGTCGGCAGAAACGATCCCTGTCCGTGCGGAAGCGGAAAGAAGTACAAAAACTGCTGTATGCGCAAGAATTCGCAGGGACAGCAGTAAGGAAACGGAAAGGGGATTGCAAAGATGGGATTCGGATGGCTGTTTCTTGGATATGTGGTCTCCTTCCTGCTTTCGGGCGTTGGGGCGATGCTCAACATGAAGTTTCTGGTCTGTCTGTTGGGGTATGTCATGATCCTGCGGGGGCTGTGGGAACTGCGCAAATACAATGCGGCATTCCGGTTTCCGCTATGGACGGTTTTTGCCCTGATGCCGGCTACCGTTTACGAAATGCTGACCGAATGGGGAAAGGTGTTTGCCTGGAACGCGCCGTTCCTCTCGGAAACGGCTGAGACCGTGATGGCATGGGTGGATTTCGGAATTACGATGCTCTTTCACTTTACCTGCTACTATGCCGTGGCAATCATTGCGAAGAGCGTGGATCTGCCGCGCACGGTACGGGAGGCGGTGTTCGACGCGATCGTGGGTGTCGGATATGCGGCGCTCTATACGGTGTCGCGGGTGTTCCTTCCGGAATCGGTTGCGGCGCAGCTCGGTGTACCGCTGACGTTCTTTTTGCTGTTCTGGCGGATCTACGATATCTGCCTGTTGGTCTCCTGCTGTAAGAACATCTGTCCTGCGGAGGACAAGGATCAGACCCCGAAACCCTACCGTTGGAATTTCCTCAATCGGATGGGGGAGCGGTTTGCGGACAATTTTCACCGTGCGGCGGACAGTACCCGCGCCTCCCGTGAGGAGGATCTGCGGAATCGGCGGGAGCGGAAGCACCGCAGATCGGGAGGAGATCGCTGATGCACAGAGAAAAAACGATGGGCTTCTTCTGGCTGACCCTCGGCGTCTGCTTTTTGTGGGACCCGATTGTCGGCGTGGCTGATTTTTTGCCCGATATCATCGGGTGGCTTCTGATTACGGTCGGCATTTCCGCATTGGCGGATCTGAACGACGACATTGCCGAGGCGCAGAGCAGTTTTCGGCGGATGCTTTGGGTCGGTTTGGCACGCATTGCGGCGGAACTGTTGATTTTCGTCTTTCTCGGGAATACCAGTGACAAGCTGAATCCGTATGAACGACCGGTCTGGACTCTGCTGCTTGCCTTTTCGTTTGCAGTGTTGGAACTCTGTTTTCTTCTGCCCGCGTTCCGCAACTTCTGGCGGGGTATCTCCGCGCTTTCGGAGTGTGGCGGTGCGCGGAACGGACTTGCAACGCCGAACCGCCGCGGCAGAAGTCTGTGCGACAGAATGGCGGCGGTGACGGTTGTTTTCCTGCTGTTGCACGCGGTTCTGACGGTTCTGCCCGAGCTGACTGTGCTGACGGTGTTCCGTCGGGAGGGCGTTTACAATACGTCGCTGTATCGGTTTCGCGACCTGTTTCGCGGCGTTTCGGCAGTTGCCTCGGGTGCGGTGGGATTGGTATTTCTCGGAATGTGGCGGCACTTCTTCAGCGTGTGGAAGCGGGAGACCGCGTGGATTGACAGCCTGCGGGTGAGATACGAGCGGGAGATTCTGCCGAACACGGGCTTGCTGTTGCGGCGGCGCGTGGGAACGGGTTTTACCTTCCTGCGGGTCGGAATCCTGCTTTCGGCGAATCTGTCGCTTCTGTATTACGAATTTCTGCCTGATTGGGGCAGTGTGTTGGTGGTGCTGTGCGGATGTTTCGTTCTCGGAAAGCTGTTGCAGGGAAGCTCGATGCTGGTTGGCGTGGGACTGTCCGTTGCGGTGGTCGGAATTCCGCGCACGTTTCTGAACGTCCGGTATCTGCGGGACTATGTGCCGAAGGCGTCGCTTCTGGATCCTGCGGCGTATGAACGGTATTTCCCCGTATGCGTGCTTGCCTCGATCGAAGCGGCGCTGACGGCGCTGTTTGTGGGGTGCGTGCTGATCTGCGTGATGCGGATGGCAAAGCGCTATGCGGCGGGAGAGGACGCGATCTCCCGCATGAGCGCCGAGCGGGATATGCAGGCGCGGCGCAGACGGGCAAATCTGATTATGATCTTTACCATGTTTTCGGCGTGCGCCAAAATCGCAGAGGTTTTCCTGCAACCGCGCTACGGTTGGATCTGGCTGATCCAGTTTGCGCTGTCCATGGTGGTGTTTGTACTCTTCAACGGTCTGCTGACCGACATTGCCGAATCGGTCTGCTGCGCGGTTCCGCCGGCGGAGCGCGAGGCGCGTTAATCGGCAGGCAACCGACGAATCCGGAAAGGAGAAAGCTGTGCTGTGTATGGATCGGATGCCCGATGGGGTGACGGAGGCGTTGCCTGCTTTGGGGATAGATGCGGGACGGTTGGAGCTGTCCTGTTTTGTCGACCGAGACCGAAGCGGAAAGCCCGCCGAAGGTTGGCTGTTGGCGGATCGCGAAAATCTCTTCGTGCTGAATGGGCGCACGGAGCGGATGCCGGACGGGCGCACGGCTTGGAAAAACGAAAGCAAAGAACAGTACCCCCTGTCGGGGGTCGGCAGGCTTGCCGTGGAGGAACGACGCTCCACGGCGGTTCTTGTCGCCGACCTTGCGGGGGAGACTGTTCTTTTTGCGTTCTTTACCAACAGCTGTCTGGAGTCGGTTCGCCTGTTTGCCCATTACGCGGAAAGACTGGCGCGGGGGGAGGCGCTTGACGTTGACCCCGACGATCTGCCAGAGGCGCGCTTCTGTCCCATATGCGGGATGCGGTATCCGAACCCGAACCGCAAGGTCTGCCCGCACTGCGTGAAGCGGGGACAGCTGTTCCGCAGGACATGGAAGTTTTTCTCGGCATATCGCGGGAGTCTGGCTGTCCTGCTTGCTTCTCTGGTGCTTCTGACGGTAACGGGAATCATCACGCCGTATCTCTCGGGCGGGTTTCTGTTTGATGAGGTAATCGATACAAACGGCAGTTTTGCGGGCGCAATCCTTCTGGTGCTGTTTCTGGTGATTGCTACCAAGCTGTTGCGGACGCTTGCCTCCGTTCTGAACAACTGGCTTTCCTCCAAAGTGGCGGCGAAGATGACTTTCAGTCTCAAACAAACGATTTTTCACGCCATCGAGCGCCTTTCCCTCGGCTTCTTTACTGACCGTCGGACAGGCAGTCTGATGACGCAGATCAACGAGGATTCCAACACCATTTACGAGTTTTTCTGCGACGGCATCCCGTATCTGGTGGTCAATCTTGTGCAGGTGGCGGTTCTGGTGATTCTGCTTCTGACCATTCAGCCCTTGTTGGCACTCTTAGCGCTGTTGCCCGTTCCGCTGTTCTTTCTTCTGATGCGGGTGATGTTCCGCGTTGAGCGCAAGCTGCACGCCAAGCGCTTTGCGGGATCTTCACGGATGAGCGGTTTTCTTGCCGATGTGCTGTCGGGAATGCGGGTGGTCAAGGCGTTCTCGCAGGAAAAGAGCGAGATCCGCCGCTTTACGGGCTACAGCCAAACGCTGGCGGACAGCGAGCGCAGCCTGCGGGTCTATCACACCTGCGTGGGAACGGTGGCGGGCGCGATTCTGTTCCTCGGCAACATCATTGCGTGGGGCGTGGGTGGTTGGATGGTGATGCAGGACTACGGCGGCATGACCTACGGCAAACTGCTGACGGTGATTGCGTACATGAATATGATCTACTCTCCGCTGTTCTTCTTCTCGGATATGATGAACCGTTCCGCCGACTGTACCAACGCGCTCCGCCGTCTCTATGAAATCATGGACGCAGAGCCCGATGTGCGCGAAAAGCCGGACGCGCTCCGCCCCGAAGCAATCGGGGGCGGCGTGGAATTCGATCATGTCTCCTTTTCCTACCGCAAGGGCAGACGGGTGATTGACGACGTGAGTTTCTCTGTCCCTGCGGGCGGTGTGCTCGGCATTGTGGGGCACACGGGCGCGGGAAAAAGCACTCTGGCGAATCTGCTCATGCGCCTGTATGACCCCGAAGAGGGGGAAATCCGCATCGGCGGAATTCCCGTGAAGGATCTTTCGCTTGAAACGGTTTACCGCAACATCGCGATCGTGTCGCAGGAGACCTACCTTTTTATGGGGACGATCCTCGACAACATCCGTTACGCCAAGCCCGGGGCGAGCTACGACGAGGTGATCGAGGCGGCGAAATGCGCGGGCGCGCACGACTTTATTGTCCGCCTGCCGAACGGCTACCACACCCGCGTGGGGTTCGGGTTTCAGGAGCTTTCGGGCGGAGAGCGGCAACGCATTTCCATCGCGCGGGCGATTCTGAAGAACCCGAAGATTCTGATTCTCGATGAGGCGACTGCGGCGATGGACACCGCTACCGAGCGCAGAATTCAGGAAGCGCTCTCGGGGCTGATTGTGGGCAAGACCACCATCATGATCGCGCATCGGCTCTCCACCCTGCGCGACGCGGACGAATTGGTGGTCATCGAGCACGGCAAGGTTGCCGAGCGCGGCACGCACCGCGAACTGCTTGCCAGGTCGGACGGAATTTATCATCGGCTGTACACCCTGCAACTGGAAGCCCTGCGGCAGGCGGGCATTGCGGAATGAACGGAAGAACCCGGGGAGCTGAGGAACGAAGGAGGAAAACATCATGATGGGACACGGAATGCCGCCCCCGCCGCCTGCGGGCGGTCGGAGAGACAGGGGCGCGGGACGGGAAAGACCCGAAGACGGCGAGCGCCGCGCGCGGACGTTGGAGGAAATGGCGGTTACGGTCTGGCTGACCCCCGAAAACGCGCATTTTGAGCGGAAGAACGGGCTTTTCTATCTGACGCTTGACGGCAAGGAAACGCGGGTGAATCTCTGCCGCGAGTTTCCGTTTGAACTGTCGTGGGAATACATTTCCGCATTGGATACGGACGGGAACGAGCGCGGCATCATCCGCTCCACCGCGCTGTTCGAAGGAGAGACGCGGAATCTGTTGGAGGACGAATTGCGCCTGCGCTATTACGCGCCGCAGATTACCTCCATTCTGCGCGTGCGCGAGAAGTACGGCTTTTCCTATTGGACGGTTACGACTGCCGACGCGGGAAAACTGACCTTTACCGTGCAGGATCCTTACCGCACGATTTTCCGCGTGGGGGAGAAGTCGGTCACATTTACGGATGTGGACGGAAACCGCTACGAGATTCCCGATCTTGCCGCACTCGACCGTCGCAGTCGGAAGCGGTTGGATCTGTATATCTGAGGTGATCGGGATGCGAATTTTGCATAAGCCCAAAAAAGAGCCGTCGGCAACCGAGCGGCTGTTTGCCGTCTCGCCGTCGTACCGCCGGAATCCGCCGCGCGCCTGTTTTGCCACCGATCTTTCCGCCACCGTTGCGGGGAAGCGGTGCGAGACGTTGGCGGTCTGCTCCGCCGACGCATTGGAGATTTTTGAGGACGGAACGCGGGTGCGCACGGTGTCGCTCGCGGAGCTCGCCCACATCACTGCGTCGGGCGGGGTCGGAAGTGTGGAACTGGTTGCCGAAACGCGGACGGGGGAGGCGCTTCTGCTTGCCCGCGGGACGGCAAAATGCACCCCGGATGCCGCGGCGTTCGCGCGGACGGTCAACCGCATTCTGCGCAGGACGGCGGGGGAATCGGTCGGGCGGGGAAACGATGCGCCGACAGGACCGCGGATTCCGCAGACCTCGGCAAAATCGGCGCTTCTGCGGCTGTTGCGGCTTGCCAAGCCCGAATTCGGTTTCATCGCGCTGACGGTGCTGTTCTTCGTTGCTTCAACCGCGATCAGTCTGGTCATTCCGTTCATCAACCGTCACATGGTGGACGATTACATCCGGAATCCGGAGGCTTCCGCGCTTCTGACCGGGTTTCTCGGCGTGGTTCTGTCGCTCCTTGCGGTCAACCTCGCGGGGCGGCTGTTCAGCATGGCGCGGACATGGTTTCTCACGGTTGCGGGAAACCGTTTGGTGGTGCGGTTGCGCGATACGGTGTTCCGCCGGGTACAGGAGCTGTCGGTCGGAAGCGTTTACCGCATGACTTCGGGCGAGTTGATGAAGCGGGTGAACGGCGACACCAACCGCATTAAAAATTTTATCGTTGACGTGCTCCCGAACATTCTGGAGCAGGGACTTCTGCTCCTTGCCGTTTCGATTTATCTGTTCTGGGTGGACTGGCGGTTGGCGCTGTTGATTCTGTTGCCTGCACCGCTCATTACGTTGGCGTTCCGGATGTTCCGCCGCTTTTTCGCGCAACTGGCGCGGCGGACGCGCGATCTGAACGCGCGGGGGGACGCGGTGCTGCACGACGTGTTTTCGGGCATTCGTGTGGTCAAGGCATACGGGATGGAGAAGCGCGAAGAGGAGCGGTTTGTTTCCATGGCAGCAGCCGAGCGCGACGCACAGTTGCGGCAGGAAAAAGTCTGGGCAATCCTGATGCCGATTCTGAACTTTGTGATGGGATTCGGGGAACTGATTCTGCTGTATTACGTGGGAAGCAGGATGATTGCGGGCGAAATGACCGCAGGCGAGATGTCGCAGCTGTCCTCCTATGCGGGCATGATTTACACGCCGCTTGCGGTGCTGATCAGAGTGCCCCGGCAGTTGGCGTTGGCGGCGGTGTCGCTTTCCAACGTGTTCGGCTTGCTGGACGCGCCGAACGAAATTGTTGACAGCTCGACCCCGACCGTTCCGACCGAGGTACGCGGGGACATTGTGATTGACCGCGTTTCCTTTGGCTACGGGGATGGGGACGAGATCCTGCACGACATCAGTCTGCATATCGCGCCCGGGGAATTCATCGGGCTTGTGGGACGATCGGGGGTCGGAAAATCGACTCTGATTAACCTGTTGATGCGGATGTATGATGTAGACGACGGCGCGATTCTTCTGGACGGGGTAGACATCCGCGACATTCCGCAGGCGGAGTTGCGGCGGCGCATTGGTGTGGTGCTGCAGGAGAACTTCCTGTTCGCGGGGAGCGTCTGGCAGAATCTGACCTATGCGAAGCCCGACGCGACGCGCGACGAGGTGATTCGCGCGGCGAAGTATGCGGGCGCGCACGAGTTCATTGTGAATCTGCCCGATGGGTACAATACCTACATCGGGGAGCGTGGTTACACGCTCTCGGGCGGGGAGCGGCAGCGGATTGCGATTGCACGCGCTTTGTTACACGATCCGAAGCTTCTGATTCTGGACGAGGCGACCTCGGCGCTTGACACCGAGACCGAGAAGCTGATTCAGGATGCGCTTTCGCTTCTGACCCAAAACCGCACGACGGTTGCCATTGCGCACCGTCTTTCGACGCTCCGTTCCGCAACGCGGCTTGTGGTGCTGGACGGCGGTCGGATTGCCGAGGTCGGCACGCACGCCGAGCTGATGGAGCGCCGCGGCATTTACTACGGTCTGGTTATGGCGCAGCGCGAAATGTCCCGCATGGCGGAGGAGTGAAGACCTCGGGCTTTGCCCGAACCATAAGACCTCGGGCTTTGCCCGAACCAACTTAGGAACATTCTTGAAAGAAGTTT
>ENA-UERG01002247-UERG01002247.1-human-gut-metagenome-genome-assembly--contig:-NODE-2247-length-14137-cov-3.522404_pt1 | contig 14137 bp, 10 predicted proteins | sample MGYA00242954_ERZ507954 | MGnify/ENA primary metagenome ERZ507954 (study PRJEB26167, sample SAMN06115478) | human gut metagenome | host: Homo sapiens | place: China:Sichuan | collected 2015-01-21... | reverse complement strand
AAGATCGGCCAGGTCTACGCCGGCCTTTCCTATGTCTTCTAAGGTTTTCTCACGCCCTCTTCTCTCGTGAGCGGGCGCAGAGCAAGCATACTCCCGAGGGGAGCGGCGCCGCCGCTCCCCTTTCCGCATTCAGCCCCTGCTTTCAGGGTTCGCGCGGAACGGAAAGAAGACTCTGCGCGCCCGTCCAGAAGTTGTCGCTCGGCGCAAGAAGCCGCTCGTAGCCGGCACGGCGAATGGCTTCGAGGCTTGCGGATTGCGCACATTCGAAGACGTCCGCCTCCGACACCGTGAGGACTTTGCGCTCGCGCATCAAGGCCCTGCCCGCAACAAAGACGTCCGCCACGTCGGCGGGATTGCCGTAGAGCATGAGCTGATGGATCGGCATGAGCCGCGGCATCAGGTGCGGCGAGGTCATCTTGATCGTCGCAATGTCGGCGAGTTTGCCCGCTTCGAGCGACCCCAGGTCCGCTTCGCGCCCGATCGCGCGGGCGGCGTCGATCGTGATCATCGAGAGAAGCTTCCCCGCGGGAAGAATGAAGGGATCGTTCGCCGCGGACTGCTGCAAAAGCGCCGTGTCGCGCGCGGCCCGGAAAAGATCGAACGGCATGGCCGGGGCGGTCCCGTCCGTCGTGACGGCCACGTTGGCGCCGAGTTCGATGAGTTCGGGAACCGGACAGCGCATCTGCAGCTGATGCCAGGCGGGCGTCGTCGTGACGTTCGTCTTCGTTTCGGCGAGGATCATCGCTTCGCCAAACGAAATGCCCTTGCAGTGCTGTACATGCACGTCGGGCCCGAGGAGCGGATCGTCCGCCTGCGCGGCAAGCCGAATCATGCCGCCGAAGGCTTCGGTGTGAATCCGCACGTGCTGACGGCGGGCCACGTCGCGGATCGCCTTCATCATGTGTCGGTCCTGATCCGTAAGACGGCAGGCGAGGTCCGCGGGCGTCGCCTTGGATCCTTCAATCGAACTCACCATTACGAAGGGCGCGGCAAAGGCGCCGATGAGACCGTCGTGACTGCCGTTTACGAGTTCGATCGCTTCTTCGGCCTTCGCCATCAGTTCGTCAAAGGTAAAGCGTTTTTCGACGAGCCGACCGTTTTCTTCCTGAGCAAAGGCGCGCGGATACGGAGGATTCGAAGGACCGATCGCGGGATTCTCGCGCGTCCCCACTTCCGCGTGCCCGCGGACGTGCTCGACGACGATGCGGGGATCGTCGCAACGGGCGGCGTTGGAGATCACCGACACGCCGCAGGTGATGCCCGCCTTGAGGCGTTCGAGCGCGGCGAGTCGTCCTTCGGCGTACCAGTAGTCGGGCGTCGTGGAGTGGTGGTAGATCTTCGTGAGATAGTCCATCCACCGCGTGCGTGAGTCGAGCCCGAGCGAGCGGTTGAGGCAGTGACCCGCATGGGTGTGCGCGTCGATGAGTCCGGGAAGAATCATTTTGCCGGAGCAGTCGATGCGCTCAACCTCCTCCTCGCCGACGAGCGCGAGAAGGTCCGAGGTTTTTCCCACCGCTTCGATGCGCTTTCCTTTGATCAGCACCGCACCGTCTTCGATGCACTCGAATCGGGCGTTCATGGTGACGACGTCCCCGTGGCTCAACAACTTTCGTTCGGTCATGATTTCTCTCCGTTTCGTTTCGGTGTTGCGGTGCTTTCCACCGCAGGAATCGGGTCTGAGCCGAGCGTAGATCTTCCTTCGATTTTTGGTTAGCGCTCTGGCGCGTACGCACAACAACTTGGCGCGCAAGGTCACGCCGACTTCTCCTCGACCCCGAGTCCACTCGAAATTGAGTTTTTTGAACCGTCCCCGCGCCGTCGGGAAGGCGCTATGCTTTTCCGTACCGTTCGAATCGTCAAAGCCGGGATTTTCCTCATGATCACCCTCACCCTCAAGGAAGTGGAGACGCCCACGGGCGTGATGCGTTTGGGCGCTACGGAAGACGCCCTCGTTCTTTGCGACTGGCCCGACGCCCCGGGGGCGCCTCACTGTCTCAAAGCGCTTTGCAAGCGTCTCGGCGCCGTGCCCGTGACGGGCGACTCTCCGATTCTCGAAAAGGCCTCGAAGGCCCTCGAAGACTACTTCGCGGGACGACTTCAAACCTTCGACCTGCCGCTTCGCCCCTGCGGAACGCCCTTCCAGGAAAGCGTCTGGCGTGCGCTGCTCGAGGTTCCCTACGGCAAAACCGCCTCCTACGGCGACATCGCCCGCCGAATCGGACGTTCGACGGCTTTCCGGGCCGTCGCGCAGGCCGTGGGATCGAATCCGCTCTGCATCGCCGTTCCCTGCCACCGCATCATCGGCTCCGACGGATCGCTCACCGGGTTCGGAGGCGGTCTCGACCGAAAAGTCCTCCTGCTCAAGCTCGAAGGCCATAACCGCTTTTGATTTTTCGTAAGGGTTTTCACGGCGTTTTCGCGCAGCTTTTCCTTATTTCGCATCCGTACAATAGGCGAGTGAACAATCGTTCGCTCATGGAACAAGGAAATGAGGAAACCCGTCAATCGCCGCACGCATTCCGAGAGAGAAAAGCAGATCATTGAAATCGCCTCCCGATCCTTCCGAGACCGCGGTTTCGAGGGCGTTTCGCTCTCGGACCTCGCGCGCGAAGCCGGCGTCACGAGAAATCTCGTCTATCACTATTTCCCCAACAAGGGGGCGCTCTTCGAGGCGGTGCTCGATCATCGGGCCGAACTTCTCCTCGAGCGGCTTCCCGAACCCGAGGGGGCGGATGCCGAAATGGATCTGCTTGCCCTCATCGAGGCGCTCGTGCGGCTCGGAGACGACTGCCGCGCCATTCTGCGCCTCTCGCTCGGAAGTCCGATGCGAAAACAGTTTCTCTATGCGCACACGGTCTGGGCCACGGAAATGGTCAAAGAGCGCCTCGCCCGCGCCCTCGGGCTCGCCTCCGACGATCCTTCGCAAAGGGCCGTTTCCGCCTTCACGGGGATGCTCCTGCATTTTCTCATGAACGTCCCCAACGAGCTCTACCGCGGGCGCGAGCGGGAATGGGCCGAATACTTCGTGCGCATCCTTCGGGAAATGATCGAACGTCTCCCCGTCACCGAACCCAAACCATTCTAAAAAGAGAGAGAAGCCATGCTTTTGGGACTTGACCTCGGATCCACCACCGTCAAGTACGTCTTGCTTGACGACGACCGCAAGATCCTTGCGCGTGACTACCGCCGACACAAGAGCGACCTGATCCTCACCGTCCGAACGCTCCTTTCCGAACTTAACGAACGCTTCCCCGGACGCCCCGTGCGGCCGGTGCTGAGCGGCTCGGGCGCGCTGGCACTGAGCGATGCGCTTCACGTCGCCTTCCTGCAGGAAGTGGCGGCGGGCGCGACCTTCCTTGCGGAACGCCTGCCCGACGCCGACGTCGCGATCGAACTCGGCGGCGAAGACGCGAAGCTTCTCTATCTTACGAACGGGCTGGAACTGCGCATGAACGAAGCCTGCGCAGGCGGCACCGGCGCCTTCATCGACCAGATGGCGGCGCTCCTTTCAACGGACGCCGCGGGGCTGGACGAACTCGCGCTCTCGGCAACGGTCTCGCACCCGATCGCCTCGCGATGCGGGGTTTTCGCGAAGACCGACCTCGTCGCACTTTTGAACAGCGGCGTTCCCCGCTCGGAAGCCGCGCGAAGCGTCTTTGACGCCGTCGCGGAACAGACGATTTCGGGCCTCGCCTGCGGGCGTCCGATCCGCGGAAAGATCGTTTTCCTGGGCGGTCCGCTCTCCTTCCTGAAGGGCCTTCGCGAGAGCTTCATCCGCAAGCTCGAAGGTCCGGGACAAAGTTTCACGGCGCTCGACGACGCGCACTTCGCGGTCGCCCACGGGGCGGCGCTCACGGCCGACGAATCGCCGGAACTCGCAAACCTCGGCGAGCTCATCGACCGCTTCGCCAAGGTCCGCGTCGAAGCGGGCGCCGGACGTCTTCCCGCGCTCTTTGCGAACGACGAAGAGCTCGCCGCCTTCCGCGCGCGCCACGAAAAGGAAAAGGTGGAGCGCGCCGATCTCTCCGAAGCCCGGGGCGACCTCTATCTCGGGATCGACCTCGGCAGCACCACGGTGAAGGGCGTTCTGATCGACGGCGACGGACGGTTCCTCTCCGCCTGGTACGAACGAAACGAAGGAAATCCGCTCGAGCGCCTCTTCCCGCGCGTCAAGACCCTTGCGGCGTCCCTCCCCGAAGGGGCGCGCATCCGCTCGATCTGCACAACGGGCTACGGGGCGGAGCTCGCCAAAGCGGCGCTCGGCGCCAACTGGGCTGAAGTCGAAACGGCCGCGCACTTCGCGCCCGACGTGAGCTACGTGATCGACATCGGCGGACAGGACATGAAGTGCCTCGCCGTCAAGGACGGGCTCATTTCCGGGGTGACCCTGAACGAAGCCTGCAGCTCCGGCTGTGGATCGTTCCTTCAGACCTTCTCGGACCAGCTTGAACTCACGCTTCCCGAATTCGTGGCGGCGGCGCTTCGCTCGCGTGCGCCCGTCGACCTCGGCACTCGCTGCACGGTCTTCATGAATTCCAAGGTGCGTCAGGCCCAGCGCGACGGCGCTTCGACCGACGACATCGCGGCGGGCCTTTGCCACTCGATCGTTCGCAACGCCCTCTACAAGGTCCTTCGCATCCGCAACGCCGAGGAACTCGGCAAGCACGTCGTCGTGCAGGGCGGAACCTTCCTGAACGACGGCGTCTTGCGCGCCTTTGAAACGCACATCGGGCGCGAAGTGATCCGCCCCGACATCGCTGGGCACATGGGCGCCTACGGGGCGGCCCTTCTCGCCAAGGAACGCACGACGGCCGAAACGCCCGTGCCCGAACTCGACGAAAAGACCTTTGATCTTACCGACGTAAAGCGCCGGGAGTTCCTCTGCCGCGGCTGCAGCAATCACTGCCGCCTGACGCTCCACCGTTTCGCGTCGGGCGAAAAGTTCGTAAGCGGGAACCGCTGCGAATTCGCTTTGAAGTCGCTCGGCCGCGCCGCGAAGGACGAAGTCTCCTTCCACGACGAAAAGACGGCGCTCCTCTTTGACCGACCCGTTCTCGAAGAGGCTCTGCGCGGGGCGATCGGGATTCCGCGCGTTCTCAACGTCTACGAACACTATCCCTTCTGGCACGCGTTCTTTACGAAACTCGGCTTCAGGGTCGTGCTCTCGCCCGCCTCGAACCGCACGATCGCGGCGAAGGGCACCGAAACGATTCCCTCGCAGACCCTTTGCTGGCCCGCGAAGCTTGCGCACGGCCACGTGACGTGGCTCGCGGAAGAAGGGGTCGACCGCATCTGGCTTCCGTCCGTCGCGCGCGAAGGAACGCCCTTCCCCGAAGGCGACGCCCGCTACGCCTGCCCGGTGGTCGGGGGCTATCCGGAGGTGCTCCGGCTCAATCTCCTCTCGACCTTCCCGAAGGTTTCGCTCATGGCGCCCTTCATCGACCTCGAGCGCGAGGACTCGGTTCTCGCGGGCGTGCGCGAATCCTTCCCGGAACTTCCCGTCGACGAAGTGCGCGAAGCCTTCCGTGCGGGCCGCGAAGCGCTTATGCGCTACCGCGATCAACTCCACGCGCTCGGCGAAGAACGCGCCGCGCTCGCTCACGCCAAGGGCGTGCCCCTCATCGTGCGCGCGGGCCATCCCTATCATTTGGATCCCCTCGTCAACCACGGGATTCCGACCCTCATTTCTTCCATGGGTGCGGAGGTCGTGACCGAGGACGCCGTCGCGCACCTCGTCCTCAACCCGAAGCCCCTTTCGGTCGTCAATCAGTGGACCTTCCACAGCCGACTCTACCGCGCGGCCGAATACGCGCTCGAGCACCCCGACGTCGAAGTCGTGCAGTTGGTGAGCTTCGGCTGCGGTCTCGACGCCGTGACGAGCGAGCAGATGAAGCGCTTGCTCGAGCCAGAAGGAAAGCTCTACACGCTTCTCAAGATCGACGAAGGCGACGCCTTCGGCGCGGCCCGCATTCGTCTGCGCTCCCTCATGGCGGCGCTCGACGACCGCCGCCGCACGGAAAAGCACCGCGTCATTCCGATCGCGTCGATTCCGCACGGCCATGCGGCGGACGAAGAAGAGGCGAAGCAGCCCAAACTCGAAAAGGGCTCGACCCTCTACGTGCCGCAGATGGCGCCGATTCACTTCCCGGTCCTCGCTTCGGCTCTGGGATCCTTGGGTTACGACGTGCGGCTCCTTTCGGACGTGCGCCCGAGCGCCCTGGAACTCGGCCTTCGCTACGTCAACAACGACGCCTGCTATCCGGCGATCGTCGTGATCGGGCAGTTCCTCGACGCCCTCGCCTCGGGCGAAATCAACGCCGAAAAGCCCGTTCTCGTCCTCGCGCAGACCTGCGGTCCCTGCCGCGCGACGAACTATCCGAACCTGCTTCGCTGGGCCCTTCACGACTTCGGACGTCCCGAGATCCCCGTCTACTCGATTTCGGCGGGCACGATCGACCCCGTGCACGCGCTTCCGATCGGCGTCAAGGGCCTTCACCGCATGACGCACGCGGTGCTCTACGGCGACATGCTGCAGCGGCTCACGAACTCCGTGCGCGCCCGCGAAGCGACGAAGGGCGACGCCGAAGAACTCCGCAGGAAGTGGACCGACATCGTGTCGCTTCGCGTGAAGAACGGCTCCTACTTCGGCTACACCGACACGCTCCGGCGCATGACGGCGGACTTCCTGCGCGTTCCCGTGCGGGCCGAGCGCATTCCGCAAGCCGGGATCGTGGGGGAAATCCTCCTCAAGTACCACCCCGACGCGAATCAGCGCATCGTCGACGAGATGATCGAACAGGGCGTGGAGCCGGTCGTCGGAGACCTCTCGAGCTTCTTCCTCTACTGTCTCTACGACGACGTCTACCGCGCCGAACACTACGGGGACTCCAAGGGCAAAGCCTGGGCGGCGAAACTCATGATCGGCTGGATCGAATCGCTTCGCAAGCGCTCGGCCACGGTGCTTGCGGGCACGCCCTTCCCGAAGCCCCACAGCCTCGCCTCGAGCCTCGCGCACATCCGCGGGGTCGTGTCGGCGGGCCAACAGGCGGGCGAAGGGTGGCTCCTCACGGCCGAAATGATGGAAAGCCTCGAAAACGGCATTCCCAACGTCGTGTGCCTGCAGCCCTTCGGGTGTCTCCCCAACCACATCACCGGCAAGGGCGTCATGCGCACCCTTCGCGAACGCTTCCCCGAAGCGAACCTCTGCGCCATCGACTTTGAAGCGGGCACGAGCCGCGCGAACGTCTCGAACCGCCTCAAGCTCTTCCTTCGTCAGGCCAAGGAACGCTTCGAACGGGAACACGGAAAAGCTTAATTTGCACAAAAACAAGGCATTTTCAGCAACTTCCGTGACATTTCCATGACAAAGCCCCGAAAGTTCTGCACCGTTTCGGTGGACAACTTTCGGGGCCCCTTCTTGTGGATAACTTTTCTTTTCCTGAGCCGCAAAGGATTCTCCCGACTTTTCGACCGTCCTCATCGAAAGGAAAAGAAGCGCGGATTTTTCGAAAAAACGAGAGGGCCCGGGCGTCGTCAGACGTCGCTTCGGCGGCGAAGCAGTTCGAGCGCCGCGTAGAGAACGAGGGCGACCGCGGCGAGAACCGCGCAGAGCGCCGTCGCCGTGTCAAAGTCCCCGCGCCCGACGGCGTTGTAGATTTCGAGCGACAGCGTGTTCGTCTTGTCGGAGACGTTCCCGCCCAGCATCATCGTGATCCCCACCTCCCCGCTCGCCCGGGCGGTCCCGAGCAAAAAGGCGGAGAGGACCGCGTTTCGAACGGTGGGCAAGGTCACGCGAAGGAAGGTCGTCATCGGCGTCGCACCGCAGACGCGCGCCGCGCACTCGAGGTCGAGGAGCGTCTTCGACTCGAAGGCTTCCTTCACGGGCCGGATCACGAGCGGAAGTCCCGCGATGAAGGCGGCGAGCGTCACCGCCGTCTGCGAAAAGACGAGACAGGCGCCGAAGACCTCATGGAGGAGCGCCCCCACGGGACCGTTGATTCCGAGAAGAAGGAGATAGCCCAGGGCGACGGGCGGGAAAATGAGGGGGAGCGTCGCGAGAAAAAGGACAGCGCGCGAAACACGGGTCTTCGAGCGCGCCGTATAGAGTGCGAGCGGCACGCCGATCACCGCAAAGAGCACGAGACTCGTCAGGACCGCCTGCAGCGTGAGCGTAATCGGAAAGAGCAGTCCGTTCATCGAATCCACGGCGCCTCCCTCACATAGCCGTGACGCGTGAGTACGGCTTCGGTGTCGTCGTATTCGACGATCCGCCCCTTTTCGACGTAGAGCGCCTTGGGCGCGAGCCTCAGAGCCTCTTCGCCCATGTGCGTGATGTAGAGGATGGGAATCGACGTGCGGCGCGCGACCGCTGCGACCCCTTCAACGAGTTCGCCGCGCAGTTCCGGGTCGAGCGAAGCCGTGGGTTCGTCGAGGATCAGCATTTCTCGGGCGGCCGAAAGCGCCCGCGCGAGCGACACGCGCTGCGCTTCGCCCCCCGAGAGCGTCGAGGGACGCCGATCGAGAAGATTTTCAAGGTGCAAAAGCGCGACGGTCTCCTCCCAGGAAACGAGCGGCGTTCTTCCGCCGAATCGTTGCGGAAAGAGAATGTTCTCGCGCACGCTCATCGCGGGAAAGAGCCGGTGGTTTTGGAAGACGAAGCCGATTCCGCGCGCCTCGGGAGGAAGGCGCACGCCCTTTTCAGTGTCGTCGAGCACCTTGTCGCCGATCGCAAAGCGTCCGGCGTCGGGCGAGACGAGCCCCGTCATGAGGTTGGCAAGCGTCGATTTGCCCGAACCGCTTCGCCCGAGCACCGCCGTGAGGCCGCTCGTCGGGAGGCGTCCCGACAGATGAAAGCGGGCCCTCCCTCAAAACGCTTTTGGTAGTCGAACTCGATCACGGCTGAGTGTCGGGAGAGGCCGACATGCGCATCTTCACGTCGTGCGGACGCCCGAAATAGGGCCAGGACGTGACGAGAAAGTCCGCGCCCGTCCGGGCGTAGTCAGCCGCGTTCCCGGCGTTGACGCCGCCCGCGGCGGAGACGATGAGTCCGGAGTGCGACGCCTTGGCGCGGGCGACGAGCGATCCCACGTCTTCGGGCGACATCTTGTCGCACTGCAGAATGTCGGCGCCGAGATCCGCCGCGCGCACGCCCTCTTCCACGTCGGCCACTTCGACCGCGACCTTGCGTTCGGGATCGAGACGGCGAAGCGTCTTGAGGCGCTCCGCAAAGTCGGGCGAAAAAACGCGGTGCTGATCAAAGATCAGTATCGATTCCGAAAGTCCCGTGCGGTGCACGAGCCCACCGCCCGCTTCGACGGCGAGCAGCGAAAGGCGCTTCGTGCCGGGGAAATGCTTGCGGGTCGTCACGACGCGGCAGTCGGGGTTGACGCTTTGCGCCGCCTCAACCATCGCACGCGTTCTCGTGGCGATGGCCGAAGCGTATTCCATGACGTTTTGCGCAACCTTGTAGACCGCATGGATGCGGTCGGCGCGCCCGACGGCGCGAAGGAAGACAGTCTTGGCGGAAAGCACGTCACCGTCCTGCGCCGTGCGGGTCACGGAAAGACCCGCCTTCAGAAAGAGCCGTTCGGCGAGTTCCGCCCCGGCGAGGACGCCTTCCTCCTTAAAGAGGCACTCCACGGCCCCTCGTGCGCCTTCGAGTCCGAGAAGGCGCGACGTGAGGTCGCCGTAGGGAATGTCTTCCGAGAGAATCGCCTCGAGTTCGGCTTCGGGAAAGAAGTACATGGCGCCTCCTCTCAGCGGACGCCCGCCTTCTCAAGGACCTTCTTCCCCTTGGGCGAAGCAAGGCACCCGAGGAAGTTCCGCACGTCCGCGTCCTTTTCGGCGCCTGCGACCACGGCCGCGACCATTTCAATGGGTTCGTAGCCCTCCTCAATGACCATGACGCCGCCCAACTTCGCGCGGTTCTTCTGCGCGGCCTGCCAGTTGACGAAGCCTGCGTCGACTTCGCCCTGCAGCACGTAGGACATCACCTGCGGCACGCCCGCGACGCCGAGAAGCTTCGGGGTCAGGGCGTTCCTCACCGCTTCGGGACGATTCGCCACCCACTCGGTGCCCGCGCGGCCGTAGACGGCGGCCTTGGGATCGGGGTGCGCGATGCGGGCGACGGCGTCCTTGGCGAGGTCTTCGGGATTGGTGATCGTCACGCCCTTGCGCCAGACAAGCATGAGGGGCGAAACCCCGAGCGTCTGCATCGTCGAGAACTTGACCGGGGTCTTGAGCTTCAGGAGCGTCGTGCGGTCGGTGACGACGACGTTCACGCCGCTTTCCGACTTCACCTGCGCGAGCATCTGACCGATGTTGCCGCCGAAACTCTTTTCAATCGGCGCGGCCGTTTCGTTTTTGCAGACTTCGACGAGCTTTTCGACCATCGGCACGTATCCTGCGCCGGTCGTAGCACCGAGGGAAAAGGCGATGAGCGAAAGAGCGACGAGCGTACGTTTGGGCATGAAAATCTCTCCCTGAGAAAATGCGCGGATGATACCCAAGTATGCCCTCGTTATTCCAAAAAAGCAAAACGCTTTCGGGTATTCACGCCCCCGCCGTCATCATTTGCCGCGCAGGAAGGCGAGCACCTCTTCGGTCTGTCGCTCGAAGTGAGGATTGTAGGTGAGCCGCACGTAGACGTGCCCGTCGCGCTCTTCGCCCCAGGCACCGTACCAGATCTCGGACTCGGAGATTTCGCAGTGAAAGCGCGGGCGCGGATCGTTTTCGGGTCGGCACCATTCGGCTCTCGCCCCGCGCCCGTAATGGGGATTCTCGGGCGAGAAGTTGACCGAAAGATGCGAGAAGCTTCGGATGTGTTCCTTCTCAAGATGAGAGGGAAGCGAAATCACCTTCATGACTTTCGTCTCGGGCGTTTCATCGCCGTACCAGATCGTGCGCGACCGGGGATTCAGAAAGCTTTCGTCCGCGGCCTCAAGCATGCGCTCCGTGTCGACGATCGAATCGAATTCGGAGAGCACCGTGAGGACGGGCTTGCGGTAGGGTTTTTCAAGCGCCTCTTCCGCATGGTCCATCGTGTCGCAATAGGCGACGAGTCCCGTCATCGGGAGCGTGCGGTAGCGAAACGCGGTGGTGCCCCCGCCCGCTTCCTCGGGCGTTCGGAGCCACTCGAAAAAGAGGGACGCGAAGGGAACGAGCCCCACGAGGTTCGTGCGCACGTAGGGAGCGGGCGAAAAGAGAAGAAGCCCCTCCACGTCGGGGTCTTCGGCTCCGAGCGTGACGGCGATGTTGCCGCCCGTCGAAAAGCCCGCGAGCCACACGCGGTAGCCTTCCTTCTTCAGACGGTCCTTTTCGCGGCGCACGACGCTCTCCCAGGCTTCGCCCGTCGAGCGCGCGATCATGTCCTCGGGCTTCGTGCCGTGGCCGGGCAAGAGGACGGTGCGAACGAGGACGCCGTCTTCGGCCAGGCGCTTCGCCGTGTCGAGAAAGGTCCAGGGGCCTTCGCCCAGACCGTGCGCAAAGAGGACGGCCCGTCCGTCGGGGTGTTCGGGGCGCATCTCCCAGGGCGTGTTCCAGTCGATTTCCGACTGATGATCCGCCGTGGCGAAGCGCCGGTCGCGGGCGACCATCGCGCGGGTTTCCTCGACGTATTCGGCAAAACTCGCGGGCGTCTTCTCCTCGACGGCGACGGAAGGCGTGCCGCAGCCCGCGAGCGTGAAGAGGAGCGGCAGAGCGCAGGCAAGAAGGCGCGGAGCGGGAAGGGACATGGGCGTATTTTTCTTGAAAAGGATTGTTGGAAACAGTATAGAGGCGCAGTCCCCGGCAAAGATTGTTCGATTCTCTCGATCTCGGAGCGTTTCTTGCGGGATTCCGCCTCCCCTTTCGCATCACTTCGTCACGATTTTTTGACCCGGCGGATTCTTCCGCATCCCCGAAACCGCACGGCATTCACTATGATTTGTGCACGTTTTGTACAAAGGAAAAATAAACATCCATGCTTACCCTTCACGCCGACGTGAATGATCTCCCCGACGCACTGCGTCGACTCTGGACCGCCCGCGATTTGGGCGGGGCCTGGCGCCTCGCGCTCGAACTCCCCGACGAAGAGCAGACCGCGGCGACGCGCAGCCTTCTCGTCGCCGCCGCTTGTGACGGCGACGCCGAACAGACCGATTTCCGGCGGATCGCGGACGTTCTGGAGCGGACCCAACCCGCGGATCCGACATTTCGCGACCGCTTTCAACTTGCGCTCGCACTGGCGCGATGCAACGCCTATCGCCGAGCCCTGGCGCTCTTTGAAGAGATTCCGCTTGACGAACTCGAGACCGACGAGGCGATCGTCGCGCGCGAGGAGATGCTGCGCCTTCGCATCGCGCTCTTTTCGCCGAAGTGTTCCGACGAAGAGTTTCTGCCCCTCTTCGAGCCCCTCATGCGGCCCGAAGCGAAGCTGCAGCGCCTCGCCGTTTTGCGTCAGCTTTACGCCGACATGGAGGTCGCCGCGCCGACGAGAAGCGAAGCCGTCAAGGAAGGCATCCGCCGTCTTCTCACGCTCACGGACGACCTCACGCCCGAAGAGCGTTGCCGGGTTCTTCGCATGCGCATCCGCATTCTCGACCGGATGGAGAGCTACATGCCCCCCATCCTGGACGATTGTTTCCGGCTCCTTCGCGAATTTCCCGAAAGCGACGAGGCGGCCGTCACGGCTTTTGAACTCGTGCAGTGCCTCCTTTTGCCCGACAACGCCGTCAAACCCATCGGCTCGAGCTACGCCTGGGCGGGGGTGGAAACGGGTCTCTGCCCCGACTGGGCGAACGAAGACACGAAGCTCTTTTACCGCGTCGCGACGGACGTGATCGAAGGGGCTTTGAAGCGCGCACACAACACGATCGCCGCGTCCGAAAACGACTCGGGCTTTTTCCTTTTTCTTCGCGGTTGGTGCGCAATCTACCTCTTCATGGATTCGCGCGACCCCGAAGTCGGAGCCGAAGCCTACCGTTGCCTCGACTGGGAGAAGAACGCTGCACTCCGTCCCTTCCACGTCCTCCTCAAGTTCTGGCTCGTGTGTCTCACGGGCATGTGGCCCAACGACCTGGACTTTCCCGAAGAGGTGAACCTCGCGGTTCCGCCCCTGACGCCCTGTGAAGCGAAGATGTCGAAGGACGTCATGAAGTTCATGAACGATCACGTGCAGCGACATTTCCGTCAGCGTCTCGAGACGCAGACGCACCGTCAGCTCACCGAATGGCTCAAAAAGAACGCGGACGTTGCGCCCGAAGACGAGGAAAAACACTGGAACGAAAGCGGCCTGCTCCTGGTGAGCTGCCCGGGCACGCAGCACCTCCCCGCTTGGTGGGAGTGCGCCCTGCAGTTTCCAGGGTCGCTTCTCTCGCCCGCGAACACCGAGGGACTCTGGCTCGCCTTCCGTTCGGCCCTTCGCAAGAGTCCGCGCCGGCGCACCTTCCGGCCCATGAAGACGTACGAACCGGCCTTCGAAGATCCCCGCGTGCACGTCTGGGGCGGCACGGCCGTCCTTCTTCCCCCGCTTTTCCGCCCCTTGTGGATGCGCTTTCACGAGCCCGCGGGCGTGACGTCCGAGTGGGCCTGGGTGCCGGAATACGACGGCCCGATCGGACTGCTTCGCAACTGGCCCGACAAGCGTCTTCGCATCACCACGGTGCTCGGCGCCGTGTCGCGGAACTTCTCGGAAGACGGTTTCGAATTGAGCCTCACGGTGGAGGACGCGCCGACCGAGTCGCTCGACCTGCGTTTCCAGAAGGTGCTCTTCGAGACGCTCGCCGCCGTGCGCGCTGACCCGAAGATTCTCGAGAAACTCGGCAGCGGCGGACTGCTTCCGGGCGACCCCTTCGCCCTCGACACGAAGGACGCGGTGCCCTCTCTCGCGGACGCGGGCTTTGTGAAGCTTCTCTTCATCGACGCCCGTGAAGCGCATACGGCCGTGTTCCTTCCGCCCCTGCACGGCTGCAATCTTCTTCGCTACGAGCTCGTGCCGCTGCGGGCGGGCGAAGCGAAGCTTCTCGAGACGCTCGGAATCGAAGGCTTTTTGAAGCTCTTCCCCTTTGAAAAGCTCGAACCCTTCTCGTTTGCGCGCGCCGACGCCGCGCTCACGACGAATCCGAGCGGCATGCGGGCTTCCTGACGCAGAAGCCTTTTC
>ENA-UERG01002242-UERG01002242.1-human-gut-metagenome-genome-assembly--contig:-NODE-2242-length-14160-cov-7.493716_pt1 | contig 14160 bp, 9 predicted proteins | sample MGYA00242954_ERZ507954 | MGnify/ENA primary metagenome ERZ507954 (study PRJEB26167, sample SAMN06115478) | human gut metagenome | host: Homo sapiens | place: China:Sichuan | collected 2015-01-21... | reverse complement strand
TGTTCATAAAACTTGTAGTAAAAATGTATTTATAAGATCATAAATCTCCTGGTGCAAATGTATCTTTCTCACATATAAGGTAAATGTCTTTATTCATTTTCCCCTCAAAATATTGCTTCAAATTCATATTGGAATTCCACTTGTCCTGCGGATAAAAGCCATACCTTTTCTTTACGTCATTCATCCTATTTTCTATATCAAGAACTCCTTCCGCTCCTGCCAAACAATCGCACAATTGAATTAACCGGTCATATTCATCATATATGGTCTTTGCTAATTCAGTTTTTATAATTGTCAATTCTTCATCTGTAACATCAAATTTTCCGATGTATTCATCTATCGTATGATTATTAAAAGAATGGGTTAAACATATCTTTGCTACTTCATCATATCCCAATGATTTCATATATACGTATCCATCATAAACATGTCCAAGATGTCTTACACCAAATTTTCTTCCTATATCATGTAGTAAACCTAATATATATGCTTTCTCAACATCCATATCACCACATGCACTTGCTATTTTTTCTGCACAGTGTGCTGCTGTTAAACAATGTTTTCCCCAAGGTCCCGGATTAAATAATAACCCATCACGAATTAACTTCAGTGCTTCTTCTCTTGTTGGCAACATAGCTTGTACCTTCTTCCTTTTTTATTTACCTTTTCAAAACTGATAACTTCATTACTCTCCCCACAAATAGAGCCAAACCAGAGCCATTTGATAAAACAAATGCCGGAAGCCCGCATAAATACAGGCTTTCGGCATTCTAATCCGTTATTCAAACTCAATCGTTCCAGGTGGTTTACTAGTCAGATCATAGAATACTCTGTTGACCCCACGCACCTCATTTATAATTCTGCTCATGACTGTCTGGAGAACCTCAAATGGAATTTCTGCGCTCTCTGCTGTCATGAAATCAATTGTGTTGACTGCACGAAGTGCAACCGCATAATCGTAAGTTCTTTCGTCACCCATAACACCAACGGAACGCATGTTAGTGAGGGCTGCGAAATACTGGTTTGGCATCCATGCTGGAGCCTTACCGTTAGCTTTCTTGTACTCAGCTACAGCCTTGTCAACCTCTGAACGGTAGATATAGTCAGCATCCTGAACGATACGAACCTTATCAGCTGTTACCTCGCCGATAATTCTGATTCCAAGTCCCGGACCTGGGAATGGCTGACGGAATACAAGATGTTCTGGTATTCCAAGTTCAAGACCAGCCTTACGAACCTCATCTTTGAAAAGGTTGCGTAGTGGTTCAATGATTTCCTTGAAATCAACGAAATCAGGAAGTCCTCCTACATTGTGATGAGACTTGATTACTGCTGATTCACCGCCAAGTCCGCTCTCTACAACGTCTGGATATATAGTTCCCTGTGCGAGGAAGTCAACTGCACCAATCTTCTTGGCTTCTTCCTCAAATACACGGATAAACTCTTCACCGATAATCTTTCTCTTAGCTTCTGGCTCAATAACGCCTGCAAGTTTAGAGTAATATCTTTCCTGTGCATTAACTCTTATAAAGTTAAGGTCGAACTGTCCTTCTGGTCCAAATACGCTCTCAACTTCATCGCCTTCATCTTTACGAAGAAGACCGTGGTCTACGAATACACATGTAAGCTGCTTTCCAATAGCTCTTGAAAGAAGTCCGGCTGCAACAGATGAATCAACACCACCTGAAAGAGCAAGTAAAACCTTGCCACTGCCAACCTTCTCACGGATTTCCTTAATTGTATTCTCAACAAATGCATCCATCTTCCATGTTCCGGCACATCCGCATACTCCACGAACAAAGTTGTGAAGCATCTTGGTTCCTTCCTGAGTATGAAGAACCTCTGGGTGGAACTGAATTGCATAAAGATTCTTCTCTGTACACTCTGCTGCTGCAACCGGGCAGTCTGCTGTGTGGGCAACAATCTTAAATCCTGGTGCAACCTGTGAGATGTAGTCAAAATGGCTCATCCACACAATAGTTTTCTCTGAAACATCTGAGAATAAAGCGCTGCTCTTATCTACAAATGTTTCTGTCTTTCCATACTCTCTTACTGGTGCCTTCTCAACCTTGCCACCAAGCACATGCTGCATAAGCTGTGCGCCATAGCAAAGACCAAGTACAGGTACACCAAGTTCGAAAAGTTCTTTAGTACATGTTGGCGCGCCATCTTCATAACAGCTGTTAGGACCACCCGTAAGGATAATTCCTTTAGGGTTCATGGCCTTAATCTGCGCCAGGTCTGTCTTGTAAGAATAGATCTCACAATATACATTACATTCACGGACACGGCGCGCAACCAACTGGTTGTACTGACCGCCGAAGTCAATGACAATAACTTTCTCCTGATCCATGATCAATCTCCAATCTTGTGTATTTATATATACATTATAGTTAAACTTGCGCCTTATGACAAGCCTTAATTCTTCCCAATTCTTATCTTGATAATTCTCTTCCAGACAATCCTTATCTATGCATCTTTCTCCCCAATTCTCTTCTTCACATAAGAATCCATCTTCTCTCTGACCATCGCCATCTTTCTGTTGGTTTCCTCATTATCAGAATGAAAATGCATAAGCTTTGCAAGATAGCCCTGCTCCACAGTAATCCTCACACTCTCATCATACACAAGCTCATAAGCAAGTGATACATGACCAATAACAGTATCAGCTGGCGTGCGTCTTATTGCCTTGAGTATGCAGTGTTCCTCGTCAAATGCTTTTAACACCTCATCTGTAATATCACTCTTCATCAATTCTTCAGTCGTAGTGTTATATATTTCTTCAAGCGGAGTATCAATATTAACCTTAAATATATCAACCTTATCAGCGTCACGAAGCACATTGCAGAATGCCTGCTCACGGCGATTAAGTCCCTGCGGAATTCTGTACATATTGTGACACCTTATTGACAGTTCAAGCATTTCCATGTCCGATTTATTCAATCTGTCATACAGAAATACTCCATCAGAATCATATCGGTCCTCTAAAGCTCCCGGCTTATAGCCTGTACTTTTGACCATACCTTTAAGAAAAGTACTGATAAGACCGTCTTTAAACAACAGGTCTGCGCCAAATTTTGCATGGTCAACGGAGTCCGCATCTGAAAATGTGTTATAACGCTTTATCTGTTCAAATCTTCCAACATCATGAAGCATTCCTGATAACCATGCCAGCTCAACATCATATGCACACATTCCTGCTGCCTTTGCAATTCTTTCACACAAAGCTGCAACTCTGTAAGTGTGGTCGATTTTTAATTTAATCTTAGGGTCATCTGCATTATAAGCTGCTGTGTATTCTGCAAATGCTTTCTTAACATGCACTCTGTCAACATACACACGGTTTATCTTGGCATTTTCATAATAGCCTTCAATATCAACGACTTTTCCCTCATTCCATGTGTCTATAATATCAGGTACATCAGATAAAGAATGACACACAACTGAAGTCAGGCTTCGGATATCATTGTTAATCTCAATGGTGTCAGGTATATGAATTACCTTCATGCCTGCTGCATGTCCTGCTTTAATGCCATTAATGCTGTCCTCAATGACTACACATTCTGATGGTTCACAGCCGATAAAACCTGCTGCCCTTAAGAATATGTCCGGCTCAGGCTTTCCATGCTCAACCTCATCTCCATATACAACACCAGAAAGATAATCCCATGCTCCTATTCTGTGAAGACTCTTTTGTGCACTTGATTTCTGTGTTGAAGTTGCAACAGCACATTTGAGTCCATTATCCTTAATATAATCAAGCAGCATATGAAGCCCCGGCTTAACCGGAACTTCCTCTGTCTCCCTGATTTTGTAAACATGGTCTGTGCGCATTGTCCGCATTTCCCAGTAATCCTGCTCTCCATGATAATAATCATCAAAAAAGCTCTGACTAAGCTTTGCCGGTGCACCTTTAAAACTGTCGATAAGCCATAATGGCATCTCTACATTTTTCTGGGAAGCTGCCCACAGCCAGCCAAGATTAGACTGATTTTCCGTATCAATCATAACTCCGTCCATATCAAAGATAATCCCTTTTATCATAACTGCCTCCATTCTACTCCCCAAAATATCAAACCGACATCCCTTGCATACACTTCCCAGATATACGTTCATTCACTTCTTAATCTTACTTCTCTTCCAGATACTTCTTAACATACTGTCCGGTATAAGACTTCTTAACCTTAACAATCTCCTCTGGTGTTCCCTTGGCAATAACAGTTCCTCCGCGGTCGCCGCCTTCCGGTCCCATATCTATAATATAATCTGCTGTCTTAATAACATCAAGATTGTGTTCAATAACAACTACAGTGTTGCCGCCCTCTGCAAGCCTGTGAAGAATATTGACAAGCTTGTGGACATCAGCAAAATGCAGTCCGGTTGTAGGCTCATCAAGAATATATATAGTCTTTCCTGTGCTTCTTCTTGAAAGCTCTGTTGCAAGCTTGATTCTCTGTGCCTCACCACCTGAAAGCTCAGTTGATGGCTGTCCAAGCTTGACGTAAGACAAGCCAACCTCGTTGAGAGTCTCAATCTTTCTTCTTATACTTGGCACATTTTCAAAGAAATCAACTGCATCCTCAATAGTCATGTCAAGAACATCATATATGCTCTTATCCTTGTATTTTACTTCAAGAGTTTCTCTGTTGTAACGCTTACCCTCACAGACTTCACAAGGTACATACACATCCGGCAGGAAATGCATCTCTATCTTGATAATACCGTCGCCTGAACATGCCTCACATCTTCCACCTTTAACATTAAAGCTGAATCTGCCCTTCGTATATCCTCGCTCCTTGGCGTCCTTAGTCGTTGCAAACAGGTCTCTTATCATGTCAAATACACCTGTATAGGTTGCCGGATTAGACCTTGGTGTTCGTCCAATTGGTGACTGATCAATATTAATGACCTTATCAAGCTGCTCTATTCCGTCAATTCCATCATGGTCGCCTGCAATACATCTCGCCCTGTTAAGCGACTTTGCAAGGTGCTTGTAAAGAATCTCATTAACAAGTGAACTCTTGCCTGAGCCTGACACACCTGTTACGCATGTGACAACTCCAAGCGGAATATCTACATCAATATTCTTAAGATTATTCTCCCTTGCGCCTCTTACCTTAATCCAGCCAGCAGGCTTTCTACGCTCTGCCGGTACAGGTATCTTGATTCTTCCTGACAGATATGCACCTGTAAGTGAGTCCTTGCACGCCATAATGTCCGCAGCAGTTCCTGTTGCGACAACTTCTCCACCATTTCTTCCTGCGCCTGGTCCGATATCCACAATATAATCGGCTGCAAACATAGTATCCTCATCATGTTCAACGACAATAACTGAGTTACCAAGATCTCGCAAATGTGTCAGAGTTCCAAGCAGCTTGTCATTATCCCTCTGGTGAAGTCCGATACTTGGCTCATCAAGAATATAAGCAACTCCTACAAGACCTGAACCAATCTGTGTTGCAAGCCTGATTCTCTGTGCTTCACCGCCTGACAGAGTTCCTGTAGCACGTGAAAGTGCCAGATAATCAAGTCCTACATCTACAAGGAACTTAATTCTTGCCTTGATTTCCTTAAGAATCTCTGCACCAATAAACAGCTGTCTCTCTGAAAGCTTCATATTCTCAAGGAATTCCTGAAGCTTTATAATAGACATGTTAGTAATCTCATATATGTTCTTATCTGCAATAGTAACAGCAAGTGAAGACGGCTTAAGTCTCTGTCCGTGGCAGGCAGAACAAGGTCTTATTCTCATAAATTCCTCATACTGCTGCTTAGTATTATCAGAATATGTCTCTCTGTATCTTCTCTCCATATTCTTAATAAGACCTTCAAATGCGACATCATATACACCCTCTCCGCGCTGGCCTTTATATTTAACCTTTACAGAATGTCCCTTAGTACCATTGATAATAATATCCTTAATATCATCAGGATAATCCTTGAATGGTGTCTTTAATGAAAATCCATATTCCTCTGCAAGTGCATCAAGAACCGCCCTGCTAAAGCTGCCCTCATCCTTAGATGACTGCCATCCCATTCCGACAATAGCACCTTCATCAATGCTGAGACTCCCATCCGGTATAAGCAGCTCTGCATCAAACTTCATTGTATAACCAAGTCCGAAACAGTCCGGGCATGCGCCAAATGGATTGTTGAACGAAAAGCTTCTTGGCTCAACCTCATCAATACTTATGCCGCAGTCTGGGCATGAAAAGCTCTGACTGAAATTAAGCGTCTCACCATCAATAACATCTACTGTCATAAGACCTTCGGCAAGCTTAAGAGCTGTCTCAATAGAATCTGTAAGTCGTTTCTGGATTCCGTCTCTTACAGAAAGTCTGTCTACAACAATCTCAATATTATGCTTCTTATTCTTATCAAGCTTAATCTCATCTGTCAGCTCATACATGCTTCCATCAGCAATAACACGCACAAATCCGCTCTTCTTTGCCTGTTCAAATAGCTTTACATGCTCACCCTTTCGTCCACGGACAACAGGTGCAAGAATCTGAATCTTAGTTCTTTCAGGAAGTGCCATAATAACATCAACCATCTGGTCAACTGTCTGTTTGTTGATTTCGCGTCCACATTTTGGACAATGCGGAATACCAATTCTTGCATAGAGAAGTCGAAAATAATCATATATCTCTGTAACAGTTCCTACTGTAGAACGCGGATTTCTGTTAGTTGACTTCTGGTCTATAGATATAGCCGGTGAAAGTCCTTCAATACTGTCAACATCAGGCTTTTCCATCTGTCCCAAGAACTGTCTTGCATATGAAGACAGTGATTCCATATATCTTCTCTGACCTTCTGCATATATTGTATCAAATGCAAGACTCGACTTTCCCGAACCTGAAAGTCCTGTAAGCACAACAAGCTTGTCTCTTGGAATATCAACGTCTATTCCCTTAAGATTATGCTCTCTGGCACCCTTTATCCTTATACAGTTCTTATAACTGCCTCTTTCAATCTCTTTCTTTAACTTACTATCAGCCATGTTTCTTTCCTTCATAAATATATTTATTAATCTCAATCATCTTGTCACGAAGCTGTGCAGCCTCCTCAAAGTTAAGCTCTGCTGCTGCCTTACGCATGTTCTTCTCAACCTGCGTCTTAACCTTCTCAAGCTCTTTGATGCTCATAGATTCATAATCAACCTTAAGCTTTCCGGAAGCATCACCAGGCTCGGCTGCCTTGCTTATGCTTATCAGATCTCTTACTGCCTTCTTGATTGTCTGTGGAGTAATTCCATGCTCATCATTATACTCCTGCTGAATCTTTCTTCTTCGTTCTGTCTCTGAAATAGCCTTTTCCATAGATTCAGTAATCTTGTCTGCATACATGATAACATGTCCCTCTGCATTTCTTGCAGCTCGACCAATCGTCTGTATAAGCGATGTCTCTGTTCTTAAGAAGCCTTCCTTATCAGCATCAAGTATTGCAACAAGGCTGATTTCAGGAATATCAAGACCTTCTCGCAGCAGGTTGATTCCAACAAGAACATCAAAACCATCAAGACGCATATCTCTTATAATCTTCTGACGCTCAAGCGTATCAATATCTGCATGAAGATATTTAACCCGGATTCCTGCCTCTTTAAGATAATCAGTAAGGTCCTCCGCCATTCTCTTGGTAAGTGTAGTAACAAGCACCTTGTTCTTCTTGGCAGTTTCCTTGTTAATCTCAGATATAAGGTCATCAATCTGTCCTTCAATCGGCTTAACAGTTATCTCCGGGTCGAGAAGTCCGGTAGGTCTGATAACCTGCTCAGTTCTCATAAGCTCATGCTCTGCTTCGTATGTGCTTGGTGTTGCTGATACGAAAAGCATCTGTGAAATCTTGCTTTCAAACTCACTGAAATTAAGCGGTCTGTTGTCCTTCGCAGATGGCAGTCTGAAGCCATAATCCACAAGCGTAGTCTTTCTTGACTGGTCGCCGGCATACATGCCGCGAATCTGCGGAATAGTGATATGCGACTCATCCACAATAATAAGAAAATCATCTGGGAAATAATCCATCAGAGTATACGGAGGACACCCTGCCGGAAGTCCTGCCAGATGTCTTGAATAATTCTCTATTCCTGAACAAAAGCCTGTCTCCTGCATCATCTCTATATCAAAATTCGTTCTCTCTTCAATTCTCTGTGCCTCTAGAAGCTTATCCTCACTCTTGAAATACTTCACTCTCTCGGCAAGCTCTGCCTTAATATTCTCAATCGCAGCGTCCATCTTCTCCTTCTCAACAACATAATGTGAGTTAGGGAATATCGCAATATGTTCAAGAACGCCTTTAACTTCGCCTGTTAGGGAATCTATCTCACTTATTCTGTCCACTTCATCACCAAAGAATTCAACTCTTATGGCATCACCTGATGATGATGAAGGATACACTTCAACAACATCGCCTCTTACCCTGAAGGTTCCTCGCTTAAAATCCTGGTCGTTCCTTACATACTGGATATCAATAAGCTTTCTTATGCAATCATCCCTGTCCTTCTCCATTCCCGGACGAAGCGAAATAACCATGTTCTTATAATCAACCGGCGCACCTAATCCATATATACATGAAACCGAAGCAACGATAATAACATCATTTCTTTCAGAAAGTGCCGCTGTTGCCGAATGTCTTAATTTATCAATTTCATCATTAATAGATGAATCCTTCGCAATATAAGTGTCACTCTGAGGTACATAGGCCTCTGGCTGGTAATAATCATAATAGGAGACAAAGTACTCAACCGCATTCTCTGGAAAGAACTCCTTCATCTCCCCATACAACTGCGCTGCCAGTGTCTTATTATGGCTTATAATAAGTGTAGGTTTCTGAACATTCTGTATAATGTTCGCCATTGTAAATGTTTTACCAGAACCAGTTACACCAACTAGAGTCTCAAACTGATTGCCTTCCTCAAAGCCCTTTGTAAGTGCTTCAATAGCCTGCGGCTGGTCGCCCATCGGCTTAAAATCCGAATGTAATACAAATCTGTCCATAAAGCCCTCCCTATTAAATGCATTTTTCTCATTATACAATATAACAGCCAAAAAGTACAGAACAAACATTCGATTTGTCCTGTACTTTATTCCATACCTCTATATTCGTTATTCTGCCGCGCTGACACTCATTTTTCCATTGAGATACTCTACTGCTGCCTTCAACTGCACATCTTCAGTCGCATCATCCGGAAGCTCCACAATGCTGTCAGGTGTCACTCCCTTGCCGTGAATATCCTGTCCCTTAGGAGTGAAATATTTGGCAATTGTATACTTAACCGCACTTCCATCAGTAAGCGGACGGATTGTCTGCACAATGCCCTTACCAAATGTCTGTGTTCCGATTATCTGTGCCTTATCATAATCCTGCATTGCACCGGCAAATATCTCAGATGCACTTGCACTATTGCCATTTACCAAAACTGCCATCGGAATATTAAGCTCATGATTATCAGAACCTGAATATTCCTGTCTCTTACCAGACTTAGTCTCTGTATACACGATAAGTCCGTTCGGAAGAATATAATCTAGCATATCAGCCACAGTCTTAAGAACTCCGCCAGGATTATTTCTTATATCAATTACAAGTCCTGTAATTCCCTGCTTCTGAAGGTCATCAACAGCCGATTTAAACTGCTCTGTTGTAACATCATCAAACTGTGAAATATAAATATAACCTATATTATTCTCAAGCACCTCTGATGAAACAGTCTTAATATCAATCTTGTCTCTTGTAACTGTGAAACTCAGCTTCTCGCCATTTCTCATAACAGTAAGGTTAACATCTGTACCCTTCTCGCCCTTAATAAGGGCAACTGCTACAGAAAGGTCCATTCCTGTAATATCCTCACCATTAACCTCTGTTACCTTATCTCCATTTCTGATACCAGCCTTATATGCCGGTGCATCCTCATATGCCTCTGATATAAGTATTGAACCGTCGTCAGCCTTCTGGCATACAGCACCAATTCCATAGAAAGATCCTGATGTTGACTCCATCATTGACTTATATTCTTCAGGCGTATAATAAACCGTATATTTATCACCATATGCAGCAAGATATGCCTTAAAAATGTTGTCTGCAGCCTTTTCATCATCTACATCATCAAAGTAGAATCCATCTCCAAGCAGCGAATCCAAAGCATTCAGCTTACCTTCAACCTTAGTTCCGATTCCTTCGTTATCACTTGTTCCAACATCCTGAACATATATACGTCCGTCCATTCCAATATGGATATTACCACTTCTTATAAGTCCAATGAATACGCATGACAACGCCAGTATCACAACCAGCAGTGTTGCCACAACACCAATAATAACGCCTTTGCCTAAAGCATGTTTTCTCTTTCGTTCCTGTGCGGCCCCTTCCGAAGAAAAAGGTCTGTTATTATCATATTCCATTGAGTCCTCCTGTTAAGTTGAATTATTTATTTAAAATATGGCATAGGATTAACATATGAACCATTGAGCATTACATCAAAATGCAGATGCGCGCCAAATGAATTACCCGTATTACCCATAACACCAAGCTTCTGTCCTTTCGTCACCTGGGCTCCTACAGATACATTTAAACTATCAAGATGCAGGTATCTCGTATACAGTCCATTACCATGATAAATCATCACATAATTACCCGCTGTTGAGTAATATTCGCTCTGTCTGTGTGCAATAACAACTTTACCGTCATAAGCTGCATATACAGGATCACCTGAAACTCCTGCCCTGACCGCTCCAATATCCACACCTTTATGCGGTGAAGTTCTGTCAGATGTATCTCCATATGGAGAAGTTATTCTTGTACTTGTTGTTGGCCATTTGAAAGTTCCGCCATCATATCTGTTAGACGGAGTAACTCCGCTTGCTTCCTCTGCCTTAATCTTGGCTGTTATAGAAGCAATCTCTGCATCGAGCTTCTTCTCGTCAGCTTCGAGCTGTTTCTTATAAGCCACCTGATTAGCTGTATTCTTACTCAAAGCATTCAGCTGGGCAGTCTTCTCATTCTGAACAACCTCCAGCGCATCAACCTGTGCCTGAAGTGCCTCCTGGCTGGCAGTCAGAGTCTCTTTATCTTCTTCAAGCTTTACTTTAGAAGATGATATCAGATTAATCGTTGACTGATATTCCTCAAGCATCTGTCTGTCATACTCTGATATCTTATTAATATACTCAAATTTATTAAGCATATCCGCCATACTCTGTGATGATAAAAGAACTTCAACATATGTATAATCATTATGCTCATACATAAACTGGATTCGCAGCTTCATAGCCTCATACTGGCTTTCCTTATCAGCCTCAGCCTGCTCAAGCTTTGCCTGTGTCTCCTCAATCTCAGCTTCAAGCTCTGCAATCTGGGTATTAATGTCATCTAATGACGCTGACAATTCTCCCATCTGTGCATCAAGTCCCTGAATAAGAGATGTAAGATCTGAACTCTGTGCCTTAAGCTGTGCAATCTTATCCTCTGTTTCTTTCTTTTTATTCTGTATATCATTCTGCTGGTTCTGGGCATTTTTCAGATCCGATTTATTATCTCCAAATGTAACCTGTGCAAAACAATACGGTATAAGCAGCATTACAATCATGAGTGCCGCTGTTATTTTCTTTATTAAATTGTTCCGAAACAGTGCTTTCTCCATACAGCCACTCCTTTACCATAATTAAAATGTTTTCTAAAAACAAACAGGGACTTCTGCATCCGTTTGCAAAAGCCCCAAAAACTATCCGAAACTATACATCGGCATGCTTTCTTACAGCGAAGAAACTTCCTATAAGACCAATACCAATTCCAAGAATAACAGCTACCGGAATAAGTACCTCAAATACTTCTGATGCTGGCATAAATGCTAATATATTCTGTAAAACAGAGAATTTTCCAAGAACAAAATTAACAACTCCACCATAAATATACCTCAATATTGCTACCGGAATAATAGCACCTATAAGTCCTATAACGATACCTTCTACGAAGAATGGTGCATTAACAAATGCATCCGTAGCTCCTATATATTTCATGATTGATATCTCGTCTTTTCGTACTGTAATACCAATGACAATTGTATTAGTAATAAGGAATATAGATACCGCAAGAAGAACAACAATTACTGCAACTGCAACATAACTTACAAGTCTTGCTGCACTGGCAAGTCCGCTTGCTGTAACCTCTGAACGGTTAACCTGTCTTATTCCATCCTTATTCTCAAGATACTTAACCAGTGTACCCTGATTACTTGCATCCTTAAGATACACTTCATAAGAAGCTGAATTTGCTAAAGGGTTATCATCCTGAAATCCATATGCAAGCTCTGGATAATCCTTGAAATAATCCCCCTTAAAATTTTCCCATGCCTGTTCTGCAGATACATACTCAACTCTTGATACTTCTTCTCTTTTGCTTATATCATCTCCAAGCTTCTTAATATCTGTCTCACTGAGATTTTCGTCAAAGAAAACTGTTACACAGACCTCTGTCTCAGCCTTCTTAATCATATACTGAAAATTAACCACTATAGAATAGAATACTCCAAAAAGGAATATACATGCTGTAATTGTTGCTATTGATGCCAGTGAGAACATCTTATTACGATGGATGTTCTTAAATCCATCTTTAATATGATATGCTAATGACCTAATCTTCATAGAAATAACCACCCTTTTCCTGATCGCTGATAATCTTTCCTTCACTCATAGTAATAGTTCTCTTCTTCATCTGCTGAACTATCTCCATATTATGGGTAACTACAAGTACTGTTGTTCCCTGCTTATTAACCTGATTAAGAATCTTCATGATTTCATTAGAATTAGCAGGATCAAGGTTACCTGTCGGCTCATCACATAACAATATAGCCGGCTTGTTAACCAGCGCTCTTGCTATCGCGATTCTCTGCTGTTCTCCACCTGACAACTCATTTGGAAAAGCCTTATATTTATCAAGAAGTCCAACCATAGAAAGCATTGCAAGTACCCTTGACTTAATCTTTCTGTTAGGAGCTTCTACTACTTTCTGTGCAAATGCAATATTCTCATATACATTTCTGTCTGGTAACAGACGGAAATCCTGAAATACAACGCCAATATCTCTTCTAAGATAAGGAAGCTTCTTTCTAGTTATCTTATTAAGATACTTCTTATTAACATATATCTTTCCAGATGTAGGATCTAATTCTTTAAGCAACAGCTTAATAAGAGTAGATTTACCAGAACCACTCTTACCAACTATAAAAACAAATTCACCCTTCTGGATATGAAGATTAATTCCATTAAGCGCAGCAACACCAGTGGAATATGTCTTCGTAACATCTTCCATGATTATCATTTATCATTTCCTCCAAAACTACTAAAATGTATCCTTACTTTCCATATACTTCATATACTTAACAACCATAAGCGCAATTTTAAATGTTATGGCATCATCAAAAACTCTCAGGTCAAGTCCTGTTGTCTTCTGTATCTTATCAAGTCTGTAAACAAGTGTATTTCTATGGATATAAAGCTGTCTTGATGTCTCTGAAACATTAAGACTGTTCTCAAAGAACTTGTTGATTGTTGATAATGTTTCATCATCAAAATCATCAGGAGCTTTTCCTTCAAATATTTCCTTAATAAACATCTGGCATAAAGGTATAGGAAGCTGGTATATAAGACGGCCAATTCCTAATCTGTTATAAGCAACAACATTCTTGTTGCTGTAGAAAATCTTTCCTACATCAAGTGCCATCTTAGCTTCCTTGTAAGATCTTGAAACCTCTCTTATGTCATTGACAATTGTACCATAAGCAACATGTGCAGCACTCATGGCTTCTGTATTTAACATATCAATTATCACATCGGCTGTCTTGTCCAGCTCTTCATAAGACTCATTGCCTTTAACTTCCTTAACAAGAATTATACTCTTCTCGTCAACTGCTGTAATGAAATCTCTTGTCTTATTAGCAAAAAGTGTTCTTACTGTCTCTAAAGCATTAGTATCCTTCTCATGCTTAGTCTCGATAATATATACAACTCTCTTGACATCAGTCTCAATATGCAGCTTTTCTGCTCTTGTATACATATCTACACGAAGGAGATTATCAAGAAGAAGATTCTTAATAAAGTTATCCTTATCAAATCTTTCTTTATATGCAACTAAAAGATTCTGTATCTGGAAAGCTGCAAGCTTTCCAACCAT
>ENA-UERG01002236-UERG01002236.1-human-gut-metagenome-genome-assembly--contig:-NODE-2236-length-14189-cov-4.229450_pt1 | contig 14189 bp, 12 predicted proteins | sample MGYA00242954_ERZ507954 | MGnify/ENA primary metagenome ERZ507954 (study PRJEB26167, sample SAMN06115478) | human gut metagenome | host: Homo sapiens | place: China:Sichuan | collected 2015-01-21... | reverse complement strand
CTAGGATTATGAATATGATCGCAACCTATGGATCGCTGATTGGTGTCTTCCTCTTTTCCATAATTGAACCAACATGGGAGTACAACATGAAGTGCGAAATCGTTCCAGGGAAGGCCATTCCGTGCAGCTACAAGATTGTTATGTGGCCCCAGATTGTCGTCTTTGCCATTTTGATGATTGCGGTCACAGTGTTCTTCACATGCAGCATTATGCAAGGTAAAAAGTAAGAAGCTCCTGACCTATTCTACGTTAGCAAAGACAAGCTCCTCTCCCCAGAAGCAATGGCGATGTACGGCTCTCCCTTTCCCTTTCACTGTAGGATGATGCTATTTGCGTCCCGAAGCGACTGGGCGGCGGATACACGATCAACCTGGGTAACTCGTGTGGAATCGCGACCTGCGTCGGTCTCTTCGTGGTTCCCCTCGTGATCATGGGACTCATCATCCTCTTCCAATCCCTTGTTTGTAACAAACACACCACTTCATTCTGAGCTGATAGTCGCCATTGCGAGTGATGTACCGCACCCACGGCAGTGCCTGGTAGCCACTCTTCTCCACGATCTTCAGATAGCGCACCTGCAGTCCCGAGGCCGTGTAGTACGGGATCTCGAAGTTCACCGAGATGGGTCGCATCTGGTAGTCGTCCTGCTGCTACGCCTCACCCCGCTCCCCAAGCCCCACGCCATCGTCCCGCTGCACCGACGGGAGTCCGAAGTGCGCGCGCATGTGATACTCGCGCATGCCGTAGAACTGCTTGATCTTCCACAGGAGACAGTCCTTGTCGGGCACGTAGGAGACGGTTCCCAGCGACGTCTAGCTGTCACCCCCCGCACAGACTCACGTTGAACTGCGGTGTGTCGACGTCGGAAGGCAGCGGGACGAAGATCTCGACGTCGGTGGCGGTGCTGTGCGACTTGAAGTTGGACTTGGCCTTCACGAAGTAGTCGATGGAGGTGGCCTTGCGGTTGGTCGTCACTTCCACCCAGATCAGCGGCCGCACCTGCGTGTGCAGGCGGTAGGACATCAAGTCGAACTGTCCGTCGGGCGGAATGAACGAGATCGTCTTGTCGTTGTCGAACGTCGCCAGACGCACGCACTGGTGGAAGTGGACGTCTTCCAGGTCGATGTTGTTGCTGTTCTTCGGACCGTCCAGCTTGTGGTCGCCCATGTCGAAGCGAACCTTGTCGTTGAGACCCAGCTTCAGCTCCGGCATGCCCGACAGACACACTTTCATCTCGATCGTACCCACGATCTCGCTGTCCAGCACCGTCCCGTCGCGCGCCACCAGCAGATTCACCTTCTCGATCACGTCCAGGAACACGTCGTTCTTCTTGTACTTGATGCCCTCCTGACGCCAGCTGACCACGTTCGTCAGGTTCTTCGGAACCACCGTCGTCTTCTCCAGGCGCTGGCTCTCCTGTGTAATGTACTCCTTCATCACTTGTGTGTCTGTAATCTACAAGTCAGGAAATGCAAGGATATGCACTTGAGGGAAACCAAAGTCCATCATCTCATCAAAGAGCTCATACATAATCACGAAGTTATCGCTACAGATCGAGGAGAGAGACAGCTCTTACCGAATACGCTCCTCGTCGAACACACCAAAGTAGTCTTTAAATACCTTCACCAAGTGGTTCAGAAACTCCATAACCATGGTGACGTTCGCATTTCGCTTCGTCAGTGCCAACAGATACAAATTGCCACTCTAGCTATTACCCTCTCCTTTCCAAAGACTACCTTCACGTAGATATACGTGGTATCTCCTTCGGTGGTCACCGGCTTCAGCTCCGTATCCTCCTTTTCGCGAAGCATCACAGCAAATCTACGACAATCACCGAACAACCCCACCAACGCACCGATCGACAGCAGCTTCCGTCACATCACCTCGGTAGTCACGCGAAATGATCACCTTGCCGTTCGGTCCAAGAATGTAGATTCCAGAGACTGTCATAGGGAACTGGTGGAGATTCTACGCTGCGGTAAGTCACGTGTGCGACGTGAGGGAGCAAATCCTACGAAACCAAGAATCAGAATAGCAGAAGAGAGGAGAGCCGAGGATCCCGGTTCTTTCGCTAGATTGGCGAGTCGAATTGACTGTATCCGATCACTCCATACTGCACATCCGGCTTGTGTGAAAAAGTTCGTTGAATTCAAATCGAGCCAAATGGGAAAGGAAACGCAGGACGCGGATATGGACGCACTGATCAGCAAAAACAAGCTGCTGCTGAGTCAGCTTCAGTTTCTGAACGACGAGCTCAGCAAGACCAAAAAGGAATACGAGAGCGAGAAGAAGAAGCATGAGGAGGAGATGGAGGCGTCTCGATCCGACATTATGCACATGGTCGACGAGAACGTCGAGCTGAAGAACCAAATTCAAACGCTGCAGGAGGACCTGGACGATCTGGAGGACGAGCATCTGAGTTCGCTGGGAAACAAGTCTCTGCGCACGGAGAACCTGGCGCTGAGGAAGGATCTGCGGGCGCTGAAGACGCAGCTGGAGGATGTCTCGGCGCAGTACGAGATGGTGCGCGACGAGTACAACAGCACGCTGTTTGAGGCGAACGACCTGCGGAAGCAGGTGTCGGAGCAGCAGAACGATCTGCTGATCAAGTCGAACGAGCTGAAGAGCATCTACCGCGAGCTGGAGCAGAACCGCTCCGACATGGCGATGATGATGCAGGAGTACGCGGAGTCGAAGAACGACCAGTCGAGCCAGTCGAGCTCGAAGGAGCTGCAGGAGGAGAACCACCGTCTGAAGAACGAGATCGAGTCACTGAAGCGTCTGAACGAGTCACTGACGGTGCTGATGAACGAGCTGCGCATGGAGATTACACGGATCAGCGAGCAGCGGACGGGGATTCCGGGTCTGCTGGATGGCGACCAGCGCGAAGTGCAGGCGGACGGGGAGACGCTAGAGAGCAAGGGCGTGATCACGAGTCTGCTGTCGCCCGCCGACATCCACTCGGCGCTGACGCTGTGCGTGAACTCGCTGAGCGTCATGGCGACGTCCTACGGGCAGTCGGAGTCGCCGGAGCTGGTTCGCTGTGTGTCGCCGGTGCTGCTGGTGAAGAAGCAGCTGATGCTGGTGAACGACGAGACGGCGATCCTGGTACGGCGCGACGACCAGCACCGCGAGGCGCTGATGCAGCAGGACGCGAAGATCGACGCGCTGGAGACGCAGGTGAGCGCGCTGCAGCGGACCAGCGACGGTCTGCAGCGGCAGCTGGACGCCAGCACGCGCGAGACGCACGGTCTCCAGCAGCAGCTGCGCGACCGCGAGCGAGAGGTGCAGCGGCTGCGCGCGGAGCCGGCGCTGCAGGGCGTAGCGGCGAGCGTGGACAGCAGCGAGGCGGTGGAGGAGATGGAGCGACAGCTGTCCGCTCTGCGCGCAGAGATGGACCAGCGGCTGCAGGAGGAGGCGGAGGCACGTGAGACGGTGGAGGCCGCTCGGAGCCGCGCGGAGGAGGCGGCACAGCAGCAGGCGCGCGAGGTGAAGACACTGCAGCAGCGCGTGGCGACGCTGGAGGCGGAGGCGACGCAGGCGGCGCGGATGGCGGAGGTGAAGGAGACGTCGCTGGCGGCGGCGCGCGCGGAGGCGGAGGCGGCGACGGCACGGTACCGGAAGCTGCAGGAGCAGAAGAGTCAGGAGGTATCGTCGTCGACGCTGGCGGTGACGGAGCTGAAGCAGCAGCTGGCAGAGAAGGAGCACGCGCTGCAGGAGAAGCAGGACGCGCTGGACGACGCGGAAGACGCGCTGGACGAGGAGAAGGACGTCTCAGAGAAGCTGCGGAAGGAGAACAAGGAGCTGCTGGACGCGCGCGACAGACTGCGTGCGGACGTGAAGGAGCTGGAGGACGACAACGACGAACTGGCAGCGAAGGTGAAGAAGATGAATGCGCAGACGAGTCAGCTGGCCTCGCTGCAGGCGGAGAATCTCTCGCTGCGGGAGAAGTTGCAGTCGCTGACGCGCGATCTGGACAAGGCGCGTGCGGCGATGGCGAGTGGTGCTTTGAGGATGATGTCATCGATAGCTTCAGCAGCGACTTCTTCAGCGACTGCTTCATCGATGGCTTCGGCGAGTGAGGTCGTTTCTCTCTCTCCACTCCAGCGACCGTCTCCTCGCGCTTCGTGACGTCACCGATGACGCGTACGAGCGCATCGACCATCACTTCGACCGTCTCGTCGGTCTCCGCGCGGTCGTCACTGCCCGCGCCGCCGCCGTTCAACGGCGAGACGAAGGAGTGTAGGCGAGAAATCCGTTTGTCTCGCAGTCACGTCGCGCGAGGAGGCCATCGAGTACCTGCAGGACATTGCCGCAGACCCCGAGTTCTCCGACGACGTGGCGACGCTGCGCATGAGCAGTGGGTTTGGTGCACCGCTGGCACGTAGAGTGCGACCTGGACAACGAGGACATGTCGGTGCTGACGACGGTCTTCCGCATGGGCGGCCTGAAGAACCTGCGCTGTCTCGACCTGACGGGTCTCGCTTTCGCCTCTCTCTCACGCAGGCAATTCCATCTCGCTGCGCGGGTGCACCATGCTCTTCCAGATCCTCAGCGACCGCGGACAGCCCGCCGCCGCCTTCCAGCAGGCGAAGGGCGACGGGAGCTGCAAGAACTACTTGCAGCGGCTGCTCATCGGCAGTGGGGACGCGGAGAAGCTATCATGTAGACAATCGCATCAAGGTGAAGGGCTTCAACTACCTCGTCAGCCTCATCCGCGATAAGCAGTTCCCCTATCTCCAGGAGCTCGACGTGCATCGTAGGCGAGGGCGGCGCGAGTGAGCGGCAGAGAATGAGCTGGACGCCTCCAGCGTCGCCACGCTGCAGGCGGTCGTGGAGATGCAGCCTCCGGTGACTCAGCTCCGCAGCGTGAACTTCGACGGAAACAAGATTAGCGACGACGTGATTAGTGCGTTTAAGAGGAAACTCGCGTGAGAGAGTGTTTGTTTGTCCCAGTGATCATTATCCGAGTTGGAAACTCGTCGAATTGTATGGGCAGAAGTGCGAGTACGTGAACCGTGTAGATTCTGAGAGAATGAGCGCGCCTGGTGAGAATGGATCCTTCTCCCGCATCCAGGAGAATTCGCTTGCGTCGATGACGCAGGAGAAGATAGCCAAATTCATTTACGGCGGGTATCAGAAATCGCGAGTGGAGAAGGTTTCATTTCACTAGATCTGTGACGTCGTAGGAGAAAAACGAGAAGCTCGCCAAGGAGAGGGCGGAGGAGGAAGAGAGAGCCGCGGTGTACTCCGAGTATGTGAAGACCTTCGAGCAAGCGCCTGCCATCGACTCCAATGCACCCATCTTTGTGAGAGGAGGAGTTCTGAACGAGAAGGTCTCGCTGAAGAGGGTCTGTGATTCTAGGGTATTGCAGAAAGCAGCGCCAATGTGGAGCCCGAGTTGTACATTCCAAAGAACATTTCAAAGAGAGAGGCTTCCGCCCCCAAGGTGATTCGAGAGGAATCACATCCTAGCGCTCCGAAACCCGTGTTTTCGAAATTCGTTCCGGTGGTCACATCAACGACGCAGAGCCAAGCCAAGCCGAAAAAGAGCATGGACCTCCAGAGTCTCTTTGGTTCACACAGTGACGAGGAGGAGGAGACGAAGCAGGACACCGCGATCAAGGTGAATCGGAAAACCATGATCCACTACGCCGTCCATCGAACAGGAGAAAAGTAGATGCACATGATCTATGACATGGAAGGAGTCAGTTGGACAAGATGTACGAGGAGCTGGCTCGTAAGAAGGAGATGGCATCCAAGCACGCTTCCACTCCTCTTGCGCAGCAGACCAACGCAGTCGACACAACCTATGCGTCTCCCACAAACACAACGGTGTTCTTCGGCAATCTCCCTCCCTCCTTTTCCGTGGAGTCTCTCTATAAGCTGTGCGCGTACTACGGCTATGTCCGCTCTGTTTCCGTAAAACTTCCGAAGCAGAACGGCGATCTCATGTCTTCGATCGGTTTCGTGTCGATGTCCTCGCATGAAGAAGCGGAACGCGTCATCGAGCTACTGCACAACGTGCGCATTGATGTTGGATAATCACACTCTCTCTCACCTAGCAATTCACGATTCACACTGGCTGGGCGAAGAGTTCCGGTCACGGCATTCTCCCAGTTTCTTCTTCACCGGATCCTAACAAATAGAACGTTCCTCCTTCGGTGGAACCCACCGCGATCATGCCTCCGTCTCCGGCGCTGGCTCGTCTCATCCACGTGACAGCCATTCTCGTTCACAACCGGGGAAGTCGGTTTGAAGAGGCGCTGCTGGCGCGCCTGAGTTCGGATCCCGATGCGAATCGCTTTGGGTTTCTGACATCCAGAACGTCCCAGCCGGGTCTCTACTATCGATGGTGTTTGTTAGTTCTGGGGAATAACGAGACGTTCACCTCGCATTCCCTCATGCCATTCCAATTCGTCCAAAACGGACCCTATTTCATTCCCCCTCCCATCTACCAGCAAACCAAACCACTGAAACAGGAAAAGCCGGTTGTGGTGGAGAAGCGAGAGTTGGTGGAGAAAGTGGATAGCGAGTCCAAGCGGAGGAAGGAACTGGGGTACCGATTTTCCTATCGTTTCATTCGTAGAAGCAATCTCCTTCTCGATTCCGTTCGTGTCGGTGTATTTGTTTGAATTCATGGTAGAATCGTCTCAGTACAGACCGTTTCAACACGCTGTGCAACCTCCTGCGCTCGATTACTCCACAGCGGTCTTCCATTCTCCGTTTGCTTGCGTTTTGCATGGACAACGCTTCCTACGCCGAGCACATCGTCTGTTGTCTCCGCGACAGCATCTGCGGGAACCTTCCGTACTTCCGTCAGTTCCAGGACCCTACGCAGTCTCCTGAACGTGGCGACACCCACTGTGCAGCAACAGTGCTGATTGCGCGAACCTACGTGTTGAACGATTTGATTTATAACGCCGATAACGGTACAACGACGCCGTACCGCGCGTTGCTGCAAACAGAGCTTCCCGCCGTATTCGAGGCACTAGGGAGAGCGCGAGAGGCTGCAGAGTCGCGGGAAAGGAGAGAGATTGAAATCCGCGTGGATAGGATACTGAAGGGCTGGTTGAAGACCGCCATTCTTCCGGCGATGTTTGTAAGGGGATTGCGAACAATGTTCTTGATGACGGGAAGAGAGAAGGAGGAGGATGGAGAGGGAGAGGATGGAGAAGACGTGATGCGTCTGCAATGTCGAATGAACGGTCTGTGCAACTACGGGAGCCGAGGCATGTTGCGGATGCGACTAAAGAAGATGAAAGAGTGGATGTGCTAGGGGGATATGAGGAATAGGTTGAATCCAGTGGAGGAGAAGAACGAGGAGAAGGAGGCGGAGCTGGACCCGTCGATCGATGGCGAGTCGCTGGATGTATCTGACTATGAGGAGTGTTTTTTCCCTCCTTCGGATGATCCGAGTACGGAAAATCCGCTGTAACCTTGTGGATGATCGATTGTTTGTTGGGAAGCAGTTTGTGAGAATAACGGAATTGGCAGTGTTTGTGTTCGATTGAATCTTCCGTATTCGGAGAGCATTGCTTTTGGATCTGCGAACGTTCTATGCAAGAGTATCTTGGTCTCTTAGTGTCCATCACGGATGGTTCGAAGATTCCCAAACGGAGAGTGTTCCTTACTGTGCTATGTGTGTTGGATCACCTGATCAATATAGATTCGCTACAGCAGATACACTGTGACATTTCCGCCAGTTCAGGGCGGTGAAGTCGCGCATTTCAACCAGGGTTATTTCTTTCGCAATTACCGAGCGGGAGGGCACGACGAGTCGGATCTACCGCTCCTAATCCAGCTGAGCGAGAAGCGAGGGATGCGAAAGCCGTAGCTGTTTATGAGCAGTTTCATTCGTAGATTGGTTATTGCAGAGCGGCGAATCGAGGCGAACAACTTTTATACGTTTGATTACTATGAGCCCGCGTCATTTTCACTGAAGCCGTTGGGCAAGTACACGGATTACCAGTTTCAACTGAGTGTAATGATCCAACTTGTCAAGCCTTCCTCCATATTTTATGTTCCAAAAACAGTAACAGCCGCGGATGTGAAGCCGATTGCCCTGCAGGTGGATATTCTATCTTCGCAGCTAAGCGTATCATTTGTGTCCATCTCGGAATCTAGGATCCTTTGAACCCCAAATTATACTACGGCTGTTCCGTTCAAATCGCCAAGGGTCTTTTCATCAAAACAAGCGACACAAAGGGATTGACTCCAGGTCTGCGTGTTTTCCCCTCATTCCGCTAGAATGGTCTCAGCACCAAATCATCTCGCTGGTGGAGTTCCAGAACCAGTCGCGTCTCCAGTTTTCGGTCACGTGCGTCACGCATCCCCACCAGCAGGCCTCCAAGCAGATCGTGGGCGTCGCAGAGCTTCCGCTGAAGCGTATCTACGAATCTGACACATTCGTGTTCGACATCCCGGTACATCATCATGTCATCTCCGACGCAGGTGCTCAAGAAACGTGCGGAAGTGGGTTCCCTGCACTTATTCGTGCAGCCAATCTTTCCACAGAGTCGCGACAGCAAGGCGTCGTCGGTCGCCTGTCAGAGTCCCAACACGCCGATGGCGACGCGAGCGACGGAAGAAACATCAACAGAGACCGCCGTGGAGCCCCCTCAGTCCAGCCAGCTCGTTGAGACGAGTCAACCCACACAGACCGGTCAGCCGAGTCAGCCGAGTGAGACCAGTCAGGTGACGCAGATGGAGGAGCCGGTGCGGGAGAACGAGCGGCTGTCGGAGCTGCGAGAGATCGTGATGGACGAGACGACGCCGTCGGTGGCCTCGGGAACGCTGCCGAGCATGTGTCTGGAGGCGATTCCTAGCGGGACGCTGCGGTCGACGGAGATCAAAAAGGTGCTGCGGAAGATGGAGAAGGTGGAGGAGAGGCCGGTGGACGTGTACGTGTCGCCCTGTAGGGCGATTGTGCGGAAGTGGAGGGATGCGGGGGCGTATTGCGTGACGAGCGAGGGGAGGACGAAGAACTTGTGTATTGAGAATTTTACTGTTGATTGGAGTGTTTGTTGCTAGGAAGGGTGTGAGAGGGGGATGAGGAGGGTGTTTATTGTGAGGAAGGAGGATGTTTATGAATGGCAATGAAGTAGGTGGTGAATGATAAGGAAGCGATCAATGAATGGCAATGAAGTGATTAATGAACACCAATGAAACAATGACCATCAATGAACAAGTGGTCATCAACAACACAATCCATCATCAACACCACCCAACCACAACACTCTCTACAAACAAACAACACAAGCAGTGGGCGACAACTGCGCCTCCGTCTTCACTTGCTCCTGAGCAGGCATCGCTGCCGCCTCCACGTCCTGCTTGTCCTTCTCCAGGAACGGCTCCAGATCCAGCTTCTCCTCCGAGTGCTTGTTCTCCTTGGAGCGCCGATGCGTCTCGTCCATGCGGCTCTGGCGACGATACAGCGGCACGTTCGAGCGACGCTTCGTCATGTCCGTGAGGTGGATCGTGTCCAGCTCGTTGTCCATCTCCAGCAGCGAGCGCAGCTGCACCCCCGTCACCGCCGTGAACTTGTTGCGCTGCAGGTTCAGGTCGTGGAGACACTTCCACTGGCGGTGGCGGATGTTGTCGAAGATGACGAATGCGCCCTCGTTTCCGATGCAGTTCTCACTCAGGTCGAGCGTCTCCACCTGCGTCAGCACGTCGTCACGATAGCGGTTGTTCAGCTCCTGAACGCTCTCGTCGTTGATCTTGTTGCAGCTGAGGTTCAGATAGGTCAGCGAGGGCAGCGTGTCCTTCTGGAAGATGTGGCAGAGGATCTGGAGCGACTGCTGCGAGAGTCGGTTTTTCGCCAGCGAGAGACGCTTCAGCACCTGCAGCGGACAGTCGGAGATGGCTCGACACATGTGCTCGATGCACTCGGTCGACAGCGAGCAATCGTCCATGTCTAGCTCCTCCATCTCCTTCATGGCTCCCGACCGGATCGTTGTCGCCATCGACACGGCGACGGACGTCTTGAAGGCGATGCCGGACACGTTGAGGCAGCGGAGCTGCGGACAGTTTCCCGACTCCAGTGTGTGCCAGAGCGTTCGCATGCTGTCGACGTTGAACGCGTTGTCTCGTGGTTATAGGGAAGAAGCGCTACAGGAGAGGTCGAGACAGCGGAGCGACGGGTGCGCGACGGAGCTGAAGTGCGTCATGAAGCAGTCGCAGCCCTTCGTGCGGATTCGGTTGTGTCCCAGCCGCAGCATCGTCATGTCCGAGCAGAGATTGGGGACGTCGAAGAGCGTCGCCAGTGCCATCGCACCCTTGTCGCCGATGTTGTTGCCCGAGAGGTCCAGTCCAGTCAGTCGCTTGATGTGTCCCTCACGACAGACCCCCATCAGCGCCTCCACGCCGGCGCTGCCGATGCAGTTGCCAGGGAGACAGATGCACTCTAGGTTGGGACAGGCGCCCATGACCAGGCGATCGCAGATGCATCGCCAGTTCTTCTCGGTGACGCGAGAGCCCTTGTCCTCCTCCATCGGCTTCATGGTGAAGCTCTTCAGACAGGTGAAGCAGGGCGTGCTGAAACAGTGGAAGAGCGCCTCGTAGGCCTCTGCGCAGATGACACAATCTGGGTGAGAGTCGTTCGATACACCTACTGTCGATGACGATGGACTCGACGGAACAGTTGGAGCCGTGCTGCAGTGTCCATACCTCGGTAACGGAGGGGAGCGTGCAGATGAAGCTGTAGAAGTCGGATTCCGTCATCCCAACGAGATGGATACAACGGCACTGCCAGCAGTGCTTCAGCCCCCATACTGCTTTGTTCGAGAAGGACTTGAGGGCGATTGTGGTGAGTGTCTAGGAGGATCAGAAGGTGCAGAGAGTACGCCCAGCGATTGCATTTTCTGGTCCGTGGTTTGTTGCAAGAGCTCCTGGAGAGGGGTGGGCTCACAACAACTGATGCAGTCGATAAACGATTCCATTACACGTGACGGTCGGATAGTGAATTAATGGGCGAGAGAGGAGCGAAGATGATGACTTGACATTGCGAAGACAGGGGATAGAGGGATAGGTGGAACGAGGAGAGTCACTGAAATGTGCAGGAACGAGTTGACGGGAAACGGAAGGTAACGGTCTCCATTCAGTTTTTCGCCAACGCGATGGAAGACAATGAATACAACGTGATGGGAATCGACTTTGGAACGACCAACACCCGTGTGGCCGTTTGGAAGAATGGACAGATTGAGCTGGTTCCAAACGAGGGAGGAAATCGACTCACGCCGTCGGTCGTATCCTTCACGGAAAGCGAGATATTGATCGGAGATGGAGCAAACAACAAATGCATCACCAATCCAAAGAACACGATTACGGACGTGAAGCGATTGATGGGAAAAAAGATATCCGATATGCGGGTGCAGTACGACATTCGGTTTTGGCCGTTTACGGTGACGAGTGACGCAACGGACAATCCGGTGATCCAGGTGGAACACTCTCCGTCTGGCAAGACGCAGTACACTCCCGAGGAGATTTGTAGTTTGATTCTCAAGTACTTGCAGAAGCAGGTGGAGAACTACTGTGGCAGACCGGTCCGCGATGCAGTGATCGCCGTTCCTGCTTATGCGAGTGACAGCGAGAAGGAGTCCATTCAGAAGGCGGCAAAGCTGGCAGGACTGAACGTGCTGCGTCTCCTGGACGAGCCGATCGCAGCGGCGCTGGCGTACAACTACGCAAAGAATGACGGGTCCAAGAAGATTCTGGTGTACGACCTGGGCGGTCGGTCCTTCGACGTATCTGCGCTGGAGTTTTCCGACAGCCGCATCCACGTGATCTGCAGTGTGGGCGACAGCAGCATCGGCGGCGAGAACTTCAATTCGGTGCTGATGGAGTTCCTCTTCGAGCAATACAAGAAGCAGAAGGGTGAAGACATCTCGCACGACCCGCAATGGCGCGCGCGCATGCGTCGTGCAGTGGAGTCGTGCAAAGTGGATCTGTCGCTGCGGACGTCGGCGCCCGTCGAGTTCGACAACTCGGACTTCAGCTACTCGGTGCCGCGCTTCCTCTTCGAGAACCTGAACCGCGGCGTGTTTCAGCAGACGATCGACATCGTGCGAGAGACGCTGCAGAAGGCGGGGTTCCAGAAGGAGGAGGTGAGTGAGGTGATTCTGGTGGGCGGGTCGACGCGTATCCCGCGCGTGCAGCAGCTCATCAAGGACACGTTTCCCAGCGCCACGCTCTGCAAGGAGCTTAATCCCGAGGAGACGATCGCGCTGGGTGCCGTGATCATGGCGGTGATGACGAAGCTGGAGATGATGAAGCAGGTGCCGTCGGCGGCGCTGCTGAGCGTGGGGCTGGAGACGCAGGGCGGAATCACGGAGGTGATGATTCCGCGCGGAACGCAGCTGCCGGTGACGATGGCCTGCGAGTTCACCATTCCGACGGACTATCAGAGCGCGATCGAGTTCAAGCTGGTGATGGGCGAGCGACTGCTGGCGAGCGACAACGTGACGATCGGGAGCATCTGTATTCCCGACCTGCCGCTGGCGAAGACGGAGGAGACGACGGTGTCGGTGCGGATGTCGCTCAGCAGCAGCCACATGCTGCATGTCGAGGTGTCGGTGAATCAGGCGGTGCGCAGAGAGGAGAAGGACATTTCGCTGGGGAGAGACAACCCGCTGTCGCCGCTGCTGCTGTCGGAGGAGGAGCTGAGCGCGCAGATCCGCGAGGCGGAGGAGAAGCGGGACGAGGACGAGGAGAAAGTGCGGAGGTGCGAGGCGAGGAATCGGCTAGAGTGCGCGATCGAACAGGGCTATGGACTGATTCACACCCCGACGGCATCGATGACATCGGTATGGATCCTTCAGGCGCGAACTGAACTGGACAGCGCGCGGAAGTGGATGAAACTGAACACAGACGTGGACTGTCCGACCTGCGAGAGGCGACTAGAGGAACTGAGGCAAGCGCTTCGCATATGACCTGTTTGTTCGTGACAAAGCCATCCTTGTGTAAAACAAACACACCACTAACAAGTTACGTTTGGTCATAGAACAGATCTCCTTACATCTTAATATTCTTCTTCTCCAGAATGTCAAGAGTAGCATTGGCGGAAGTGGGAATACGAGTACCAGGTCCGAAGACGGCAGCAACACCCTTGGAGTACAGATAGTCGTAATCCTTGGGAGGAATGACGCCTCCAGCGAACACAACAATATCGTCACGTCCCTCCTTCTTCAGGCACTCAATCAGCTCGGGAATCAGAGTCTTGTGTCCAGCAGCCAGAGACGAGCAACCCACAGCGTGCACATCAGCATCGACGGCGGCACGAGCAGCCTCAGCAGGGGTCTGGAACAGAGGACCCACATCCACATCGAATCCCATATCAGCGTATCCGGTACCGACGACCTTGGCGCCACGATCGTGTCCATCCTGACCCATCTTGGCAATGTACACACGAGGACGACGACCCGTGGCCTGCTCGAACTTCTTCACACGCTCCACGACCTTCTGGAACTCGTCGCTCTTGGAGTCGTCAGTGAACTCCTCGCGGTAAGCTCCGTGGACCATCTCCTGCTGAGGAGTGTAACGGCCCCAGTGATGCTCCAGAGCGTCGCTGATCTCTCCCAGCGTGCAACGAGCACGAGCAGCGTTGATCGACAGGTTCATCAGGTTGTTAGGATCATCTCCCTTACCAGTGGGCACAGTGAGCTTGCTCGAGTACTCCAGAGCCTCCAGAGCACGACGCACAGCCTCAGGATCACGCTTGGCCTTCAGGTCCTTCAGACGGCGGATCTGGGACTCACGCACGACGGTGTTATCGACCGAACGCACCTCCACAGCCTCCTCCTTCTGCAGCTTGTACTTGTTGACTCCGACAATGGTATCCTTTCCAGAGTCAATACGAGCCTGCTTACGAGCAGCCGACTCCTCAATACGCAGCTTGGGCATACCCGAGGCAATAGCCTTGGTCATACCACCCAGAGCCTCGACCTCATCAATGATCTGGTCAGCTCCCTTAACCAGCTCGTTGGTCAGGTACTCAATCACGTAGCTTCCGCCCCAAGGATCGACGGTTCTGCAAATACCCGTCTCCTCCTGGATGATCAGCTGGGTGTTACGGGCAATACGTGCCGAGAAATCGGTAGGAAGCGCGATGGCTTCGTCGAGTGCGTTGGTATGGAGGCTTTGGGTATGGCCGAGAGCGGCGCCCATAGCTTCGATACAGGTACGACCTA
>ENA-UERG01002234-UERG01002234.1-human-gut-metagenome-genome-assembly--contig:-NODE-2234-length-14198-cov-16.038312_pt1 | contig 14198 bp, 9 predicted proteins | sample MGYA00242954_ERZ507954 | MGnify/ENA primary metagenome ERZ507954 (study PRJEB26167, sample SAMN06115478) | human gut metagenome | host: Homo sapiens | place: China:Sichuan | collected 2015-01-21... | reverse complement strand
GACGGCTGCCGTCAGGCCGGCTGTGCGCTGGTGGGCGGCGAGACCGCCGAGATGCCGGGCATGTACGCCGAGGGCGAATACGACATCGCCGGATTCACGGTGGGCGTCGTGGAGAAGTCGCAGCTGATCGACGGTTCGAAGGTCAGGGCGGGCGACGTGCTGGTGGGCGTTGCGTCGAGCGGCGTGCACTCCAACGGCTTCAGCCTCGTGCGCAAGATCGTCGCGGACAACTGCCTGAACCTGCGCGAGTCCTATCCCGAACTGTCGAACAAACAGCTTGGCGAGGTGCTGCTCACGCCGACGAAAATCTATGTGAAGCAGGTGCTGGAGGTGGTTCGCAACTGCGACGTGCACGGCATCAGCCACATCACGGGCGGCGGTTTCGACGAAAATATTCCCCGCATCCTCCACGAGGGGCAGGGGCTTGAGATCGACGAAGGGTCGTGGGAGATTCTGCCCGTGTTCCGCTTCCTCGAAAAGTACGGCAAGGTGGCCCACCGCGAGATGTTCAACATCTTCAACATGGGCATCGGCATGGTCATCGCCCTCGATGCCGCCGAGGCGCAGAAGGCCATCGGCATCCTCACGGAGCAGGGCGAGCGTGCCACGGTCATCGGACGCGTAACCGACACCGAGGGTGTCGTCATCCGATAGAGGGATGCGGCGCCTTGCGGTTTTCGCCAGCGGCAGCGGCACGAACTTCGAAGCCATCGTCACGGCCTGCGAGCGGGGCGTGCTGGATGCCGAAGTGGTGCTGATGGTCTGCGACAAACCCGGTGCGAAGGTGGTCGAAAGGGCTGCCGCTCACGGGGTCGGGGCGTTCGTCTTCGCGCCGAAGCAATATGCGTCGAAAGCGGACTACGAGCGGGAGATCGTCGCGCGGCTGGATGCCGCGGGCGTGGAGCTGGTCTGCCTGGCGGGCTATATGCGCATTGTGGGCGACGTGCTGCTGGGGGCCTACGGCGGGCGGATCATCAACATCCACCCCTCGCTGCTGCCGGCCTTCCGCGGGGCGCATGCCATCGAGCAAGCGCTGGAATACGGCGTCAAGGTCTTCGGCGTGACGATCCATTACGTCGACGCCGAGCTGGACGGCGGACGCATCATCGCCCAGCGGGCCTTTCCCTACGAGGGCGATGACATCGGGGAACTGGAAGCGATGATTCATGCCGTGGAATATCCGTTATACATTGAAACTATTAAAAAACTGATCGAATAATGCGCGCATTAATTAGTGTAAGTGACAAGACCGGTGTCGTGGAGTTTGCCAAAGGGCTGCGGACTCTGGGCTGGGAGGTGATCGCCACGGGCGGTACGATGAAGCTCTTGGCCGACAGCGGCGTGGAGGTAATCAACATCAGCGACGTGACGGGATTCCCCGAGATCTGCGACGGCCGCGTGAAGACCCTGCATCCCAACGTGCACGGCGGACTGCTGGCCCGCCGCGACGATCCGGAGCACCTGAAAGCCCTGAAAGAGAATCATATCGAGTTCATCGACATGGTCTGCGTGAACCTTTATCCGTTCCGGGAGACGATTTCGAAACCCGGCGTGAAGATGGAGGACGCCATCGAGAACATCGACATTGGCGGACCTTCGATGCTTCGCTCGGCGGCCAAGAACTGGGCCGACGTGACGGTGGTGTGCGACCCCGCGGACTATGACGCGATTCTGGACGAGATTCGCGCCGGCGGCAATACCGAAAAGGCCACGCGCCTGAAGCTCTCGGCCAAAGCCTATACGCATACCGCCGAGTACGACGCGATGATCGCCGCCTATATGCGCGCGCAGGCGGGTCTGAACGAGAAGCTTTTCCTCGAGTTCGACCTCGTGCAGTCGTTGCGTTACGGCGAAAACCCCCACCAGTCGGCCAAATTCTACCGCGAGGGGAAGGAGGTGCCCTATTCGCTGGCATTCGCCAGACAGCTCAACGGCAAGGAACTGTCCTACAATAACATTCAGGACGCCAACGCCGCGCTGTGCATCGTGCGCGAGTTCGACAAGCCGTTCTGCGTGGGCCTCAAGCACATGAATCCCTGCGGCGCCGCGACGGGCAAGGATGTCGTCGAGGCATGGACGAAGGCCTACGAGGCCGACAAGGTGTCGATCTTTGGCGGCATCGTTGCGACGAACTGCACGGTGACGCGCGAGGCGGCCGAGCTGATGAAGCCGATCTTCCTCGAAATCATCATGGCCCCGAAATTCGACGAGGGGGCGCTCGAAGTGCTCTCGGCGAAGAAGAACCTGCGCCTGCTCGAGGTCAGCATGGACAAGGGCGACGTGGACCCGAAACAGTATGTGAGCGTCAACGGCGGCCTGCTGGTGCAGGACCTCGACGTGGCGACGAAGGCCGTTACGGCCGATATGTGCGTCACGAAGGCGAAGCCCGCTGCGGAGCAGATGGAGGATCTCAATTTCGGCTGGCATATCGTCAAACACGTGAAGTCGAACGCCATCGTGGCGGTGAAGGACGGCCGGACGCTGGGCGTCGGCGCCGGACAGATGAACCGCATCGGCTCGGCGGAGATCGCCCTGAAGCAGGCGCATGCCGCAGGCGTCACCGAGGGTCTCGTGCTGGCGTCGGACGGTTTCTTCCCCTTCGACGACTGTGTGACGCTGGCCGCCGAATACGGCGTGACGGCGATCGTGCAGCCCGGCGGTTCGGTCCGCGACGAGGATTCGATCCGGAAGGCCGACGAGAAGGGTATCGCCATGGTATTCACCGGTGAGAGGCACTTCAAGCATTAGTATCACCGGCGTTACTATTTTTGGGTAGTACAGAAATCCGACCGGATACCGGAGCCGTTGGCAAGGGACGGGCTAAAAGCGCGAGCGGAGGGGACGGTTTGTTTACAAACCCGCGAATAGTCGCCCGGAGCCAGCGTTAGACCGTTTCGGGCAGGCGGAGGTATCGTCGGAGAGTTTTTGTGGCACTTTTTGCGGAAAAAAGTGCCGGAATCTGCGGAGTTTATTCTGCGATAAAAAGGAATTTTGTTTATGAAGGTACTGGTTATCGGCGGCGGAGGCCGCGAACACGCCATTGTCGACGCGCTGTCGCGTTCGCCGCAGGTTGAAAAAATTTACTGCGCACCCGGGAATGCGGGCATCGCCCGGCAGGCCGAGTGCGTGGCCATTCGTGAAACCGAGGTGGAACGCCTGCGTGACTTTGCCGCGGAGCGGGGCATCGGCCTCACGGTCGTGGGTCCCGAAGTGGCGCTGGCGGCGGGTGTCGTCGACTGCTTCAGGGCCGCGGGGCTGCGCATCTTTGGTCCGACGAAGGCTGCGGCGCGCATCGAGTCGTCGAAGGAGTTCGCCAAACGGCTGATGGCTAAATATGCCATCCCGACAGCCGGATTCCGCGCATTCACCGACTATGCCGGGGCGCTGGCCTATGTGCAGGGGCGTCCTCTGCCCGCAGTGCTGAAATACGACGGACTGGCCGCCGGAAAAGGTGTGGTGATCGCCCGGACGATGGCCGAGGCCGAAGCGGCGTTGCGGGATATGTTGCTCGACGACAAGTTCGGCGAGGGCAAGGTGGTCGTCGAGGATTACCTCGAAGGTCCCGAGTTTTCGTTCATGTGCTTCGTTTCGGGACACAAGGTGTGGCCGATGGCGCTGGCGCAGGACCACAAACGGGCCTACGACGGTGACGAGGGTCCCAATACGGGCGGTATGGGCGCCTATTCGCCCCTGCCGTTCGTGACGGCGGAGGACGAACGCTATGCGCTGGAGAAGATCATGCAGCCCGTGGCCGACGCGATGATCGTCGAGGGGTGTCCCTTCGAGGGCGTGCTCTACGGCGGACTGATGAAGACTGCGCGGGGTATCGAGGTCATCGAGTTCAACGCCCGTTTCGGCGATCCCGAGACCGAGGTGGTGCTGCCGCGCCTGAAGAGCGACATCGTCGACATCTTCTGTGCCGTGGCCGAGGGACGCGATACGCAGCTGGAGTGGCACGATTTCGCCGCGCTGGGCATCGTGCTGGCCTCGAAGGGCTATCCGGGCGACTACGAAAAAGGACACGAAATCAAGGGCCTGGACCGCGTCGAAGGGGCTGTTTATCACATGGGAACCCGGGCCGACGGCGGGCGGATTCTCACCAACGGAGGCCGCGTGCTGTTCGTGGTGGGCAAGGGCAGGGACCTGGCCGAAGCGCGGAGGAATGCGCTGGCCGACGTGGCCCGCATCGACTGCGACAATCTGTTCCACCGCACCGACATCGGCCACCGGGCTTTCGACGATTTGGAAAGATAATACGAGCGATATATGGCAAAAATAATCAGCGGAAAAGAACTTTCAGCGAAACTGAAACTTGAAATGGCGGACGAGGTGAAGACCTTCCCCGCGAAATACGGCCGTGTGCCCCATCTGGTTGTCATCCTCGTGGGCGAGGACCCCGGCAGCGTGAGCTATGTGACGGGCAAGGCCAAGGCTTCGGCCGAGGTGGGCATCCGCAATACCACGATCCGAAAGCCCGAGTCCGTTTCCGAGGCCGAACTGCTGGACATCATCACGGCCCTGAACCTCGATGACGAGGTGGACGGCATTCTGGTCCAGCTGCCCCTTCCGAAACATATCGACGAGGACAAGGTGATCGCCGCCATCGACAAACAGAAGGATGTCGACGGCTTCCATCCCCTGAACGTTGCGGCGCTGTGGCAGAAACAGCCCTGCACGCTCCCCTGCACCCCGAAAGGCATTCTCAAGATGCTGCGGGCCGCAGGCGTGGAGATCGCCGGCAAGCGCGCCGTGGTGATCGGCCGCAGCAATATCGTGGGGCTTCCCGTGTCTAAACTGCTCTTGGACGCGAACGCTACGGTGACGATGGCCCACAGTCGTACGCGCAACCTCGCCGAAGTGACGCGCGGGGCGGAGATTCTGGTGGTGGCCATCGGGCGGCCGAAGTTCGTCACGGCGGAGATGGTGTCGCCGGGCGCCGTGGTGATCGACGTGGGGGTGAACCGCGACCCGGAGACGGGCAAACTGTGCGGTGACGTCGATTTCGCGGCCATCGAACCCAAGGCCTCGGTGATCACGCCCGTGCCGGGCGGCGTCGGGCCTATGACGATCTGCTGCCTGATGGAGAACACGATCGAGTGTTTTCTGCGGCGAGCGGGCCGGTAGCCGGCGGAACGGAGCGAAAACTTCGGTTTTTTTTGCGCCTCCGCTGAAAAAAATCAGCCGTTGACTCACGGGTCAACGGCTGATTTCGTTTTACAGGGTTCCTGTTATCAGAGTTTGATCGGTTCGGATATTTTGATATTGTCGAGGAACCAGCGGTTGGCTGTTCCGACTTCCCACTGCGTCTGCGTAATGGTGATCTTCGTATCCTTGTTGACCGTAATGCCCTTCAGGCTGACTTCGGCGCGAACCCATTCGAGCTTGTGACCATCCTCCCATCCCAGTTCGGGTATGTCGATCTGCACTTTGTCGCTGCCGTTCTCGAAGATGACGATCAGATTGACGGGGTCGATCTTGCCGGACCCCTGGCGCATTCCGCACCAGTCGAACGAGAGTGTCACATTGTCCTTTGCTTCGGGAACCCCGTCTATCGGAGGAAGAATGATACCTGCGTGATTGCCGGTCTTGCCGAATTTGAGGTAGTTCTGCTGGAGGTAGATGCGTTTGTTGTCGTTCTTGTCGTAGATAAACTTGTAACCGAGTTTTTCGACAGCGTCGAATGCAGTCACTCCATCGACAGTTATGGAGGTAAGCGCTGTCGCTTTTGCATCGAGGTTATCCGTCTCGACCGTTTGGCCGACACCGCTTGCTACGGACCACGGTTCGAGCCATTCGAAGTTCTCCAGGAAATAGACGATCTCGTTCAGGCCGTTGTCCTCGACATCGGTGGCCATGATGCGCTGTACAGGCTCGGCCAAACCGGCGTAGTAGCCGGTGACGGTTACGATATGGCCGGTCAGGGCGGAAAGGCCCAGACTCGACGGGGCGTCCACGACGCTGACCGAGTACTTGGCATCCTCCGAAACGGTGAGGGTGCTGCCGTTGAAAACGCCCTTGACGGTGACGTAGCCCCGTTTGGAGGAGGTGTAGTCGTCGATCTTTGCGCTGATGTCCTCCGGTTCGGGGTAGTTCACCGCTCCGCCGGACAGAACCGTCACCTCGTCGCAGTCGATTACCGTAGCGAGTTTTTGCGAGTCGGACGACTTGGTGCCCAAGAGCGAAATCTTGTCGCCGACGGCAACCGTCGTGGCGTCCGAGACGAAGATATTGTCCGTGTTTTTGTCGTCGCTGATGACGAAGCCTTTGGTCGTCACGGCCACGACGATCGCCGACGGTACGGAAATGACCGTTTCGTCCGCCAGGGCGGCGAGTTCACCTGCCGTGTACTCCTTCACATCGCGGTATTTGTCTCCGTTCTGCGTGATGAGCACCTGTGCGCGGCTTGCAAGAGTCCGTCCCTTGAAGACGAGGGTGGCCTTGCGGGGGTTGTCCTCCGCGCCGTCGCGCATGTTGTCAGTCACCGAAACCGTCACGTCCATGACGCCGGTTCCCGAGTTGGGCGTGACCGTCACCCAGTCGGGGACTTCCGTCACCCAGTCGGCGTCGGCATAGATGGTGATGATCTTTTCCGCCGCTCTTTCCGCTTCGAAATTCAAGGTGTTGGCGCTCGCCAGAACAGCTTCGGAAAGGTGGTCCTCATCCTTGTCGCAGCCCCAGAAGGAACATAGGGCCGCCATGAGGATCGGGGCTGTCATATATTTTACAAATCTCATAATCTTGTTTTTTAGGTTATTTCCGACTTAAAAATCGAGTCCGTCGCTCCATCCCGGATTCTGCGTGAGGTTCGGGTTGAGCGAACGCTCGCCGCTGGGAATCGGGTAGAGGTAATCGCGTTCCTCGTTGAACGAAGTGCGCAGAACGGTTTTGTGATAGTAGACATAGCCTTTGTCCCCCTCGGAGAGAATGATGTCCGAACCGAGTTCGTATACCGAAACTCCTTCGCCGGCTTGGGGTTTGGTCTCTCCTGCCTTATAGAGAATCAGATCGGCCGTTTCTTTGCCCGCAAGCTTGTATTCGCCGGGGCCCGGGAAATACATGCCGAAAATGTCCTGGTCGATGCAATAGCCGGCTTTCCAGCGATACAGATCCTGAAGGCGGAAACCCTCCTGGATCAGCTCGACGGCCCGTTCGCGGCGGATTTCCAGAATGACGCCCTTGTTGGCGCCGGTCACGTTGGGATAGCCGTACTTTTTGGACTCAAGATACCAGTCGATATTTTTGTTGGCTTCGTTCATGTCGAGGCCCCGCATTCCCACCCGGCTTCGGATTTCGTTGACGGTGATAACCAGATCGTTCTGCGTGAGCGTTCCCAGTTCGGCCTTGGCTTCGGCATAGTTGAGCAGCACTTCGGCATAGCGGAAAACCGGCATGTCGCAGGTCGAACGGTCGTTGCGGTCGATCTGTCCTCCCGAGGCCGTCGTGTCCTGAACGAATTTGATGGGTTGGTAGCCGGTGATCGTGACGCCGAGATCGGGACCCTGCACCCGTTTGGCGCCGATGCGCTTGTAACCCGGGGTGCGGATCGACTGCGCCAGGCGCGGGTCGCGGTCCTTCACCTCTTCGGTGAAAGGCAGCGTCTGCCACCCCTCCTGGTCGGTGAATGCGGTGCCGTCCTTCTTCAGGTACATGTTGATGAATTTGCGGGTGTAGCCCGGGCGGCCCTGTGTCGGCAGCAGCGTGTAGGCCGTCGCATTGTGGTAGACCTGGGCCTCGTAGCTGTTCCGGATGGCGAGGATATACTCTTCGGTGCTGGCATTCTCCTGTGCGAAGAGCATCATGTAGTCCTTGTCCGGATTTTTGGTGGAGTAGAGCTTGTAGGGACCTTCGTCGATGATCGTTTTGGCGGCCTTGGCGGCTTCCTCCAGATAATAGGTGTAGTCATGTCCTTCGAGGTTGATGCCGTGGTATTTGCGGTAGGTTCCCTCGAAGAGGCAGAACCGCGCTTTCAGCGCCAGCGCCGCCCATTTGTTGACGCGGTAGGTCGATATATCCTCCGTAAGACCTCCGCTGTTGATGGCTTCGTCGATATCCTTGATCATATTGGTCATGATCAGTTCGCGTGAATCGCGCGGTTTGTAGAGCGCTTCGTCGGCCGAGCCGAGCTGCACCTCGTACCAGGGTACGTCGCCGAAGCGTTTCACCTTGTCGAAATAGAAGGCGGCGCGGAAGAATTTGGCCAGGGCCGTATATTCGGTCACGGCCTTCTTGTCCTCGCATTGATCGACATATTCCAGCAGGGTGTTTATGCGGCGCAGGTTGCCCCACGACCAGCCGCCGCCGGTGTTCGGAACGGTGCGCTTGTCGCCTCCGTAGAGAACATCGGAGAGGGTCATCTGAACGAGCAGGTCGTTCTGCTCATCGTAGGGCGTCTTGTCCAGCAGGTTGTCGTAAAAGGGATTGGAGAAGAGTTCCAGGTCGCTTCTCGTCTTGAAATAGTCGAACTGCGTCACCCGATCCAACGGTTCTTTGTCCAGCAGGGAGTCGCAGGCCGATAATCCTGCAATCAGCGTTGCTGCCAGTATGATTAATCGCTTCATGGTATTCGGATTTTGAAATTATTAGAAGGTGATGTCGATGCCGAACATGAACGTCTTGGCCCACGGATAGTAGGCGTTGTTGTTCACGCCGGAACGGTTGATAGCCGCTTCGGGATCGACGTACTTGGAGTTCTTTTTGAGCGGCGACCAGTAGCAGAGGTTCTCGCCCGAGAAATAGATGCGGATCTGGTCGATGCCGGCCTTCTTGGTGAGGGTCGCGGGGATCGTGTAGCCGACGGTCAGGTTTTTCAGGCGCAGGTAGCGGATATTCTGCAGGTAACGGTCGTTGACCTTGCTCAGATAACCTCCCGATGAAGAATAGGCTCTTGCGCGCGGGAAATAGGAGTTGGGATTGTCCTCAGCCCATACCTTGCCGAGGAAATCCGTCGGGAGGTAGGAGAGGTAGGGATAGGAATAGCAGCCCCAGAAAGGCATCATTTCTCCGTGGGGATACCAGTAGTGGTTGCCGGTTCCCTGGAAGAAGACCGAAGCGTCGAAGCCCATCCAGCGGATCGAGGCGTTGATGCCGTAGGAGAGCGTCGGGAGCGAGTTGCCCAGGATCGTCCGGTCGCCCGGCTTGTCGACGGTGTCGTTGCCGACTCCCCAGACGCCGTTGCCGTCGAGGTCGACGAACTTCAGGTCGCCGGCCTGCCAGCCGCCGGTCAGACGGCCCGTGCTGTAACTCAGGTCGACCTCTTTGGCATAGGCCTGCGCCTCTTCGGTGGTCTTGAAGAACCCGTCGGTCTTGAAGCCCCAGATTTCGCCGATCTCCATGCCGACGTAATAATCTCCCTTTGTCAGGTTGGTCAATGACTTGTTCGGGTTGTTGTCGTATTTGGTGATGACGCTCTTGTAGTCGCTGAGGTTGAAACCGACGCTGTATTCGAACGGTTTGCCGGCGAGTTTGAACTGGTCGCGCCAGCTGACGGAGAGTTCATAACCCTTCGTGCGCAGTTCGGCGGAGTTCATGCTGGGCGAATCGGCCCCGTATACGCCGGGCAGCGCCATTCCGTCGGTCAGCATGTCCTTCGTGTCGCGGATGTAGACGTCGCCGGTGAAGTTGAGCCGGTTGTTCAGCATGGTGAGATCCAGACCCAGGTCCCACTGCTGGGCGGTTTCCCAGGTCAGGTCGGAGGCTACGGGGGCGCCCAGCGAGGAGTACTTGCCCTTTATGCTGCCGTCGAAGGTGTAGTTGCTGAAATCCTTGTTCGTGATCAGGCGCATGTAGGTGTAGTAGGACGACACGTTCTGGTTGCCCAGGCTGCCGAACGAAGCGCGCAGCTTGAGGTTGTCCACCAGGTCTTTGGCGTTGCCGAAGAACGGCTCCTCGGAGATGCGCCATCCGGCCGATGCCGAGGGGAACAGGCCCCAGCGGTTGCCCGGTGCGAAACGCGACGATCCGTCGTAGCGTCCGCTCACCTCGAAGAGGTAGCGTCCTTTGTAGTCGTAGTTGATACGGGCGAAGAAACCTGCCAGGGCGTATTCGTTCTGGCCGCCGCCGTAAGCGCCCTCCGTGGGAGAGCCTGTTGCCAGATTCAGGTCGTCGAGGTTTATGGAGGAGAGGTTGATGCCTGCCACCGAGACGTTCTTGCTGGCCCACGTTTCGTAGTTGAATCCGGCGGTTGCCGACACGTGGTGCGCCTCGCCGAACGTTTCGTCGTAGTTGGCGTAGACATTGGCCGAATAGTAGTTGCGCGTCTGAACCACTTCGTCGAGCTGGTTCATGCCGGCGCCCGTGTCGTAGGCGAGCAGCGGCCCGTCGGGGTATTCGCGGTAGTTCATTGCGGAACTGCGGCTCGTATTGCGGTTCTGGTAGAGGCGGTAGGTGAAGTCACCCGTGATGCTCAACGTCTTGAACGGCGTGATGACCAGGCGTGTCGTGTTCGAGAAGTCGTTCGAGCGGTCGACGTTGCGGTGCGTGCCCTCGTTGAGCAGGATGTGGCGTCCGTTGGCGATCTTGTAATCGAGATACGGCGTGCTGTAAAGCCACGATCCGTCGGGGTTCTTCATGGGGAAGTTGGCCAGTGCGTGGCGGGCGCTGTAAGCGATGGTGTTGTCTACGCTGCCGTCTCCCAGAGACTTGTAATTCGACGAGAAGAACGACGTGTTGTTCGAGAGCGTTGCCCACCGGTTGATCCGAAAATCGAGTTTCGCACGCAGGTTGTATTTGTTATACACGTCGGGATGTGCGCGCTGAATACCTTCCTGGCGGTCATAGGCGCCCGAGACGAGGTATTTGATGTCCTTCGTGCCGCCGCTGAGCGAGATGTTGTGCTGCTGCACGGGCCGACGCTGCTGGAAGAGCATGTCCCACCAGTCGTAGTTGCCGTAGTAGACCCACTGTTTGCGGCCGTTGCGGATCTCTTCGACGACCCACGGACGGTCGGGATGCTCGGTCCTGTCGTTCACGCGCGCCAGCAGCTGCTGCATGTCGTGATCGTTGTATTTGACATAGTTCGTTCCGGAGTCGGCCTGCCAGAACTTGTTGACCGTATAGACCGACCAGTAACCGCGGTTCTCGTAGTCGGTCGAGGTCGTGGCCTCCTCCCAGCCGAAACGGCCGCTGTAACGCACCGTCGCCTTGCCGTCCTGGGCCGAGCCGTTCTTGGTGGTGACCAGGATGACGCCGAAGGCTGCGCGGGCGCCGTAGACGGCTGCCGCCGAAGCGTCCTTGATGACCGAGATCGACTCCACGTCGTTGGGGTTGACGCGGTTCAGGTCGCCCACCACGCCGTCGATCAGCACGAGCGGGTCGGCCGAGTTGATCGAGTTGACGCCGCGGATGTTGATCGCCGGCGTGCTGCCGGGTTTACCCGAGGAGGTGGTGATGTTGAGACCCGCTACGGAACCCTGCAACATGCTGCCCAGCGAATGGGTGACGCGGTTTTCGAGCTCCTTGCTCCCTACGGTCGCAACGGCGCCGGTCAGGTTGACTTTTTTCTGCGTGCCGTAGCCGATTACGACGGTTGCATCGAGCATGATGGCGTCCTCTTGCAGGTAGATCGTGATGCTGTTCCGGCTTGAGGGAACCGTCACTTTCTGGGGCAGGTAACCCAGGCAGGTGACCTGGAGAACGGCTTCTCCCGACGGAACCTGGATTTTGAAGGTGCCGTTTTCAGAGGTTGTGACGCCTTTGGTCGTACCATCGACCAGAACGGCTACACCCACGAGCGGCTGTTGATTGGCGTCGAGGACTTTTCCCGACACCTCCCTGTTCTGGGCCGAAAGGGCTGTTATTCCCCCTCCCAATACCAGAAGAAGAGATAGAACCAGTGGTCTTAATACTCTCATAAGATCTGTGTTTGTTGGTTAGTAAATGATGATTGTGGTTGGGTATGTAGCGAAAATCACTTGCGTCGGTAGGCATCCGTGGAGAATGCTTTCGGCCGCTGCATGTTTTCGGTCCACTCGTTTCCGAATTCGTCCTTGACGGTGATCACAAGGTCGGTGTCCGCATCGTCCGCCTTCACCTTGAAGAAGTGCGTGAACTTGTCGGTGATGAACAACGGGGTCGACTTGAGTCCCGCGTTGTTGAACCGCTTGACCGAGAGCGCCGCGATATGGAGCGGGTCGTAGGCCCAGACTTCGGTGTAGGGCAGCGTCTTGCGGTTTTCGTCGACGACGCTCAACGTCCAGTCCGAATTCCAGTTCCAGATGTTGATCAGCACCTCGTTGTCGTTGTTCTGCGGATAGGCGTTGACATATTGCATATAGGCGTTCTTGACCGAAGCGGAGATGTCGGAAGGCATCAGCGGAACGTCGGCCATCGAAAAATGCACGTTGTTCAGGTCGTAGCTGCGGAACTGGTACTCTTCGGGCCATCCGGTCGATTTGTAGAGACATTGGAAATCGGTTCCCGTGACATCCCAGATGCCGTAGCCGCCCGGAGTTCCGTCGGTTCCGATGTGGATTCCGGGCGTGAGGTTGCCGGACCACCACCACGAAGCGCATACCGAGCCGGAGTTATACTCCCGGAAGTTATGCCCGTCCACGATCGGAGCGTCGGGCGTCACGTTGAAAAGTTTGTGGGTATGCCCCGTCACGAAGCGGACGGTATATCCGTCGAGGATGTCGAAAAGCCGCAGGGTGTTGACCTGATCGTGGTCGATCTTGAATCCCGATGTGGTCGGATAGAACACCTGCGCATGCATGGCAACGACGACGGGGGTCGTCTTGGCCACGTGCGACAGGTCTTTTGCCAGCCAGTCCAACTGCTCGGCGGAGAGGCTCTTGACATAGTTGCGGGAAGTGCTCCCGTCGTAGCTGCTGCAATCAATGTCGTCCATGACGACGTAATGGACCTTGCCGATGTTGAACGAATAGTAGGTCGGGCAGATCTGATCCACATATTTGACCGCCGCATCGTAGTCCGACCTGGTCTGGAAGTCGTTGTCATGGTTGCCCATGGTGTGGAAGATCTGCAGATTCTTGATCTGGCTGTTGATGGTGTTCAGATACTGGGGGAAATAGTAGCTGTTCGAATACCAGTAGAGGTCCCAGGTCATGTCCCCGAGGGTGAGCGCATACATCTTCTCGCCCTTGTGGCGGGTCATGTAGTCCGTAAGGTCGGAGGTGAACTGGGCGAACTGTCCCAGGTCGCCCGTTCGGTTGGCGAGGTGCATGTCGCCCAGCATGAAGATCTTGTAGGAGTCCTGTCCGTCGACCTTTTCGAGCTTGAAGTCGGCCCGTTCGACGACGTCGGCGCTGTTTTTGAGCGCGCGGTGGAACTGCGGGAGCACCCCGACGGACGGAACTTCGTAGCCGCTCGGGACGGAGATGAAGACATATCCCCACTTTTTGGCCGATTTGAGCTGGTAGATGCCCTTCTCGTTCGTGACGGTCACCTCCGCGCCGTCGGAGACCACGACGTTCTCCACGCCGACGCCGGCCGACGACACGATCCCGTAGACCGTGGTGCCTGCATCCGGTTTGAAATCTATGTCTTCGACGATGTTGATGTAGATTCTTCCGAACGATTTTTTGCGCGCGTCTCTTTTGACGAAGACTTTGTAGTAACCCGTTTCACACCCGTCGGCCAGGCGTACGGTGAAACTGTCGGAAGAGGTGTTGACGATGGGGCAGACGTAGGAGATGCCTGCGTCCGACTCAAGAATGAATGTGTCTGTGGTCAGGGGCGATTTCCCCCCCCCCCCACTTACGGCGAAAGTGCACTCGCCGCCTTCGGTGACGTCTACCGACCCCGGAACCGTGAATTGCACGTCGAAATTATCCGCGGGGGTCTTTTCGTCATCGCTGCCGCCGCAGGCGAAGAGTTGCGAGACGGCGATGAGTGCCAGTAACAGATACTTTAATACGTTTTTCATTTTAAGTTCTTCGATTATAATTTTTTTATTTGTCCGCGTTTTGTAAATCCGGTTGTTTGGACACCTCGAAGGCCCGGAAAGACCCGGTCGGGGACTCCGTCCCGAAGTCTCCGTTTGCGGCCCTGCCGGCCTTCGCATCTTCCATTATATATATGGTAACCATCTGTTTACCGTGTCGCTTCTGTCTGAAAAACTTTTCAAATATAACTTGTTTGTGTTTCGATTGTGTTTCGAATACATTTCAAAATTAAACTTATTTTATTAAAAAACAAAATCGGATGATTTTTTTTGCAAATAAAAAATTTTAATTTTTAGT
>ENA-UERG01002233-UERG01002233.1-human-gut-metagenome-genome-assembly--contig:-NODE-2233-length-14201-cov-4.146205_pt1 | contig 14201 bp, 6 predicted proteins | sample MGYA00242954_ERZ507954 | MGnify/ENA primary metagenome ERZ507954 (study PRJEB26167, sample SAMN06115478) | human gut metagenome | host: Homo sapiens | place: China:Sichuan | collected 2015-01-21... | reverse complement strand
GTATACCAAGGGCCTTCAAAGGTAACGGGGGTATATGTGAAGGTGGGTTTCTGGATATGGGAGTTTCCGAAAGGTATTTTGTCTAACCAGTTTCCTTCTTTATCCCGGGGAAGTATGAATCCTTTGACTCCTGCATGTTCATAATCGGCCCGCCACAAGTTCTTCCAGTTGGAAGATTGTTTCAAGTATTGCTGGTACAAGTCTGTCTTGCCTAGTCCTTTTGCTACTAAGGCTATGGCATAATCACAATAGGAGTATTCTATTGTGCGGTTTCCGGCTCGGGGAATACCGTATGGAATATATCCCAATTCCAGATAAGGAATCAGTCCGCCTCTTCCCTCCGCTTCTTCGTTACCTCCGGGCGGTATGGTCGCATCTTTCAGCATAGCTTCCAAAGCCAGATGGTAATCTATGTTTGGTAGTCCTTTTACAAATGCATCGGCTATAACAATTTCGGCGTTGGAGCCGCCTTGTGTCCGTCCGTTACAATTTCCGCTTCGTGCATCAGGCATGTAGCCGTCCCGTTTATAGATATTGATCAGTGAACGTACAATGTCTGTTTCTCTTTGAGGGTCAATCAGTGTGATAAGTGGAGTTGAGGTGCGGTAGGTGTCCCAGATAGCATAAAAATCATCATAATAAGGTTCCGGATCACTCCATAATGGATTTTCACCGGTACGGTCTACAGGCATTAACATGGTATGGTAGATACCGGTATAAAACATACGCTTATATTTTTCGGGTGTATTTGAGGCTATATCAATGCGTTGCAATAAGTTTTCCCATTGTGCCAATAAGGCTTGCCGGGTGTCCTCAAATGACCAATGAGGTATTTCGTTCCATACATTCTCTCTGGCTTTGAGAGAACTGATAAATGAAATTCCGACTTTCAGTTGAATGGTATTTGCAGAAGAAGGGAAACGCAACAAAGCTCCGGTTTTTTGTTGGGAGTCTGGCTGGTATCGTTCATTGCTGATCTGGTTTCCTTTCCATGTGGTCGTTTGTACAAAGGGATGGTCGGTTACTGCATAAAAATAAACGGTGTAGGCACGTCCGTTATTCCAACCTCCGCGAATACGGGTATATCCCATTACTTCGTGATCGGATATGATTTGAATTTCCGAACCTACAAATTGTTGTGCTTCGCGGGCATCGGGGGTCGGTTGTTCACCCAGGAAGAAGCCGGCGTCAACCAACAGGGATTTTAAGGAATCTTCGGGATAGGTGAATCGGTAGAATGAGGCGCGTGGAGCAGTTGTTATTTCAGTATATATGCCTGTTCTCTGGAATTCGGTAGCATAATAGCCCAAGCGGATTGTTTCATCTTTGCGATAGTCTATATGATTGAGCTGATCCATACCTTTGCCAAAAGGCATGACAAGTATGTTGCCATATTTAGGACCTCCTCCTGTCCCGCTGACGTGTACTTGGGAGAAACCGTTGACTTGTTCGGGCATAGGCAGCCAACCACTATTGGGATGGACAGTGCAATCGGGCGATGGTTTCACCATACCATAAGGGCAGGAGGGGCCGATAAATACCCGTCCCAGTCCTTCCGAACCGATTTTGGGATCTACGTAATCAGAAAGTCTGGCTTCCTGTGCCGCGACCGTCACGGGCAGCAGCAGGAAGACCAGTCTTAACAAAGAAATTTTGAATGGAATGTGGGTCATAATTATTTCTTGTTTATTTTTACACGTATTGTATTCTTCTCTTTGATATCTCCTCCGGCTTGTGTCAATTGAGGGAAGGCCCAATAAATGTTACAGCCGGTAATCCGGATATCCGAAGCGGTGTCCAGATAGAAAGCATAAGTCTTGTCATATACAAAACCATCTCCGTTACAAGGACGTTTGTCATACACACCGCCTTCATAACCGGTACGTTTTAACAACTTGACATCTATTTCATCAAAATAGATATGATGCACTTTCTCCGGAGTGTCTCCCCCTACGAAAATGCCGTTTTCACTAGTGCATTTAATCTGATTGAAGAAAATGTTGCTGACTTCTCCCGAGTGTCCTTTCGTTGCACCTTTGGGGAAACGCCAGCCTGCATCTTTATGATTGCCTACGGCACGAGGGTATGAGGTGACATAGATAGGTTCCGCTTTACCCCACCATACATCAGAATAGAACATACAGTCTACTAATATATTGGAGAAAATGACATTGCTCACAGTACCTTCATCCCGGTTTTGTATGCCGATGCCCCGGTTGCTGTTTTTGATAATGCAATTATTGAATAATACATTATCAATCTTGTCCATATTTTCCGAGCCTATCTTAATAGCGCATGAACGTGAAGTCATGATACAATTAGTCACTACAATATCTTCGCAAGAGCCATATTCTTCAAATTCCCGACGATTCTTCAGGCAAATGCAGTCATCGCCCGATTCAATGAAGCAGTTCGCTATACGTACTTTTTTGGAGTGATCCACATCAATACCGTCGCCGTTGCGTATTTTTAGATTATTCAATAAAGAGATGCCGTCAATCAAGGCATCGTAACAGCCTATCAGGTGTATTGTCCAATAGGCGCTGTTCCGGATCGTGATGTCACGGATAACGGTTTTCTCTACATTGATAAGGGTAAGCACATGTGGGCGTGGGTCAAAATCAGTGACGGGCTTCAGCTCGTAGGAATCATCCAGCTCTTTGCCCATGAAGGCGATTCCGTTTCCGTCTATTTCTCCTGTACCGGTAATGGATATTTGTTTTAAGTCTTTTCCACTGATCCACATCATTCCTTCGCCACGGTTTTCGCGGAATGCGCTTTCTGTATAGATGCTTTCATCGGGGTTGGCCAGCAATCGGGAGTTGGGTTCCAGATGAAGGTTCACATAGGATTTCAAATATAGCGGACCGCATAGAAAGGTGTGTCCGGCAGGAATGATTACGGTTCCGCCACCGGCAGCGGAACAGGCATTGATGGCGCGTTGTATAGCGGCGGCATCATCTGTTTGTCCGTCTCCTTTGGCTCCATAGGTCATGATGTCGTACGTGTTCCCTTGATGGGAAGTACTGCATCCTGTCACAAACAACAGGAGGCAGCATAAGAGGCTGATGATAGTTTGATTCTTCATATGGGTTGTTTTTTATTTTTTGTACTTATTTCATATTGTCGGGAGGCAGGCTGAGGGCGGATGCTCCCCAGTTTGTATTAGGGTTCGGGCCCATCTGGAACTCTAATGTTCCTCCCTGTATTATATCTTGGTGTGTAAAGTAATTCTTGTCATATTCTTTTCCGTTTAGTTTTGCTGACTGGATATATATATTTTTTTTGTTGGCGTTGTGGGCTAATATGGTGAATGTCTTTCCGTTTTCCAAGCGGATGCTCATCCGGGGAAAAGAAGGACTTCCTATTATATAATAAGGTGTACCGGGACATACCGGATAGAATCCCATAGCAGAAAATACATACCAGGCAGACATCTGTCCTGCATCATCATTACCTGACAGACCACCGGGAGCATTCAGATATTCTGTTTCCATAATATGACGTACCTCCCGTTGGGTTTTCCAAGGTTGTCCGGCATAGTTGAAGAGGTAGGCTATCTGATGACAAGGTTCGTTGCCGTGCCAGTAGCGGTGTTCGCTGAACATGGAATCCAGTTTGGCAATGTATTTTTCTTTTCCGCCCATACATTCCATAACTCCGTATATATCATGGGGGGCATACCAAGTATAATGGCAGGGAGCTCCTTCGGTGATGAAGCGGGTGAAAGAAAAGGCGTTACCGGCATCGGTGAGGAAACTTCCGTCAGCGTATCTGCCTTGGGCATATCCGGTGCTAGGGTTTATTACGTTACGGTAATATCGTGCACGTATCATTAATGTATCATAAAGTCCTGTTTTTTGTGGATCAGGAAAGTAATCATCTGATGTTTCCAACTTTTGCAGGACTTGGGCCAATACGAAATCATCGTATGCATATTCTAAAGTACGTGACACTTGTTCGCAGGTATGAAAGGCTTCCGGTACGCTGTCTTCCAAAGGAATGTATCCATATTTCAGATAAGAATTCAAAGCACGCCGTCCCATTCCGTTTTTATATTCTTCATAGGTGGCGGGAGTCCTGAATGCGTTCCGGAGCATTCCTTCGCAAGCTTTGTTGATATCAAAATTACGGATTCCTTTGATATAGGCATCTCCCAGTGCGGAGATGCAATGATCGCCTATCATGGCTGCGGTATAACTGTTCCAACAAGGAAATATAGGCAGCCAGCCGCCTTGTTCATATTTGTCCACCAATGATTGCATCATGTCTCCGGCTTTCTTTGGGGTTAGGATATTGACTAAAGGATGGAGTGCACGATAAGTATCCCACATACTGTAATCTTCATAGTAATTTCTACCGTTGGCTGATTGTCTGAACGGGTGTCCTGTGGAAAAAGAAGGATAGCGCCCGTCTACATCATTGAATGTACGTGGCAGGAATGAGGCACGGTAGAGTGCTCCGTAAAATTTCTCTTTATCGTTTCGGTTGTTTGTCTGTATTGTAACTTGTGAAAGCCTTTGTTCCCAGATGGAGTTCAGTTCCTGTCGGGTGCGGTCAAAATCCCAATGAGGTATCTCGGTGTCCAGATTCTTTTGAGCGCCTTCCATGTCAGTAAAAGAGGAAGCGGCTTTGATTAATATGGGTCCTTCTGAGTGTATTTTGAACCGGAGATATGCACCTATACTTGTTCCATCGGCTATCTGTCGTTGTCCGGCGAAGAGACTGTCATGCCGGAATGTACCATATTCTTCTATTTCATTTTGATATTCAATGATAAAGTACCCGTTGTATCCGGCGGGTTCTCCCCAGCCTTGATAGATGCGGTGGACGGGATTGTATCCGCGTATCTGTTTTTTTATGGTATCGATTTCAATATATCCTTTCCCTTCATCACTGTTAGGATTGACTATGAGATAAGCATCTTCCGGTTGGTTATAAGTGAATCGGAAAATGGCTGAACGGGAACGTCCGGTCATTTCTGCAAAGATGGAATAATCTTTGAGAAGGACAGAGTAATAGGCGGGCGTTGCTGTTTCTTCTTGGTGAGAGAACAGGCTTCCTCTGTCTTGGGGAAGATATTTCAGTGTACCCGATACAGGCATCAAGGTCATGGAACCGTAATCCTGTGTACAACCTCCGACAATCCAATGTGAATTGCGGAAACCTTGTATTTTCGTATCTTTGTAATAATAGGGAGCCTTACATTTTGCTTCTGTATCTTGTGTTTGGGGAGTCCAAAAGTTCATTCCGTTGGGCTCTAGAACAGCAGGCAGCGTTTGCCCGTACTCTTCGGTATTTTTGCCGAAAAGTTCTGCGGTGTGGGTTGCGCTTGGTGCAGTGCCCGTACGGGTATCTACGTAGAACAGTAGGGATTCTTCCTGATGACCGATACAAGCAGTAAACAGGCTGCATATAATCAGCAGGTAAGATAGGGTACTTTTCATAGCTCTTCTTGGAAAAGGGTTATTTTTTAATCTCCTGATGGAGTATTTTTATAAAGAGTTCCGGCCGGTCCAGATTGACTAAATCGGGATGGACTTCAATCGCTTTTTTATATTCTTTTTCACTCGCATTCTGAATAGCAGCCATTATCTTGATATGATTGCTTTTGCAGAATTCTTTGAATTGAGGAGTGATATTGAGGATATCTGTTTCTACATAGGCCGGGGTGCATATTTTCATCCATTTCTCCAAAGCCGCTATATTGGAGGCATTTACTTTAATCTTCATTTCCGGAGCGATTTTGATAAATTCTTTCAGCATTTCTGAGTCTGCAAACCAGAAGAAACTTTTATTTTCATATCCTTTTTGGCGTACTAATGTAATCAAATCTTTTATCGGAGTTCCTCGTTTTACATCAAAAAAAATGTGTGCCTTTCCTTGTAGGGTATCTAGCATTTCGGCTATACGGGGTACGTGAATGCCGATAAATCGAGAACTGAACCAACTGCCGGCGTCTAATTTTTCAATATCTTTGGATAGCATATCTTGAATGGGACCTTTACCGTTGGTAGTACGGTCTAAAGTTTCATCATGCAGATTATAAAGTATATTGTCTTTACTTTTGCGCACGTCCACTTCTATCCAGCCGGCTCCATGTTTCAATGCAGCTAGAGCTGATGGAATGGTGTTTTCCGGCGCTATATGGTTCGCTCCTCTGTGTACTACGATTTCGATAGAGTCCTGGTACATCATTTTATGGGCATGTATAGGAAATGGGAATAATACCAAGATGGATGTCGCGATATGAAGTAATAAGATTTGATGACGTTTCATGAATTATTTTTTGCTTTAAAGGTTTTTATAAGAGCTTGCCGTAACAAGCCCTTATAAAAACTTATTTAATTTATCAATAACCGTAATTTTGCTTCCAGTTGGTGTTTGAATTCATCAAGCCGACAGATACAGGGAAGATTCTACGCCATTTCTCGGTCTTGGCTTCCGGATGATATTGATTTTTATATCCCCAGTCGTCTTCGAACTTTCCAAAACGGATTAGGTCATTGCGACGCCATGTTTCTGCGTAAAATTCACGTGCACGCTCTTCAAGCAACTCGTCCAATGAAGGAGAATGCTCCAATAATGGAGCGTTACAGTAGCTGCGTATTTGGTTGAACAGGGATTGTGGCGTATCACCGTTCGTAGCTGTTGCTCCCCGTAGAATAGCTTCTGCTTTCATTAGCAGAATATCTGCATAACGGAAGATAGGTACATCATTGCTTTGATTCCGGTTATAGAGGTTATAATCGTCTGCTTGAATAGCCCATTTGATGCATCGGTATCCCTGGCACCATGCGTTCAAGTCATTTCCAAGATCCATTTGGTCATTCAAGATGGTGATATTCTTGGTGAGGACAACTTGTTGTCCGTTGTATATATAAGGTTCTGTTCCCATTGTATGTGTGCTGATGTCATAATAGTTGATCGCACCTTTCATGATGATGTCATTGCGTTCATCTCCTTCCAGGCAAAAACGGTCTGCTGCTTCAGGAGTGACGATGAAAACGCCTCCAGCATTTTTGGATAGTGTTATACCGAACAGTCCTTTGCCGTCCGCGCCGTCATTGTTGAATTTAGGCCAGAATTGAAAACGGGCGTAAGTATTGGCTCTGGTTGATGTTTCATTATTTTGGTATGGCATTGCATAGATGAAATCTTTGATCTGATAGCCGTTGTCCGGCATGAATTTCTTGCGATAACCATCACTGAGGTTGAAATGACCAGAGGCGATGATATCATCGCAATATTTTATGACATCATTCAATTTGGAATTAGTCATGCTTGGATCATAAGTAGCTACATCATCACAGGTATAAACAGCCCAGTTTATATAGAGTTTGGCAAGGAGAGCCTCAGCCATCCATTTGGTTGGCTTGCCATAAGTGGAAGCATCAACATATTCTTTTAAACCGCCGGAAGCCAAAGCACGAAGCAGGTCGCTTTCGATAAATTTTGTAATTTCGGAACGGGGAGAACGGTCGATAGCTTCAGAATCGCCGATCAAATGGTCTAATTTGGGAGTTGCTCCGAATGTATCCATAAAAATAAAATGATAGAAAGCACGCATGGCAAGTGCCGGAGCAATCAAGGCTTCTTGTTCGGCATTGTTTTCATCCTCTCCACCCAGGTCAAAAATTGCTTGATTGCACTTTGTGATTGCAGCCGGAATATCACCGGCCCAGTCCACGTGTGCGTCTCCTGGAAGGCTGGCATGAAGAGAGGAATGGATATAATTGCCGCCATCATACCAGTTACCACCAAATGTCACTGCCATGAATTCATCAGAGGACAGCAGGGCAGCTTCCATATAACGACGTCCTAATGCTCCGCCGAATCCATAATACAAACCTGCCATTTTCGCTTCTTTGGCAATTTCGGAATCCGGGTATTCTGTATAAGTGGATTTAAGATCCACATCTAGATCTGTGCAGGAGGAGAAGGTGAACAGCCCACCTACTAGCCAGGTTATTAATTTTATGCTATTTTTCATATTAGTTTTCAATTATATGGTTAGAAATTCATGTTTACACCGATCATAAATGAACGGGTACGCGGATAGTAATTGGTGCGTCTGTCCATACCCGGTTCCAAGCCTCCAAGGTTGATTTCCGGATCACGACCGGAGTAACCGGTAATGGTGAATACATTATTACAAGTAGCGTATAGCTTGAGCGAGTTTATCCAGTTACCAATTTTGCCGAAAGTATATCCCAATGAAACCGAGGACAGACGGAAATAACTACCGTTCTCTATCCAGCGATTGGATGGTGCTTGAGATTGTGTGTCTGTAGCACGGTGTTCGGTAGCTACGCTTTTTAATACATTGCGGCCTTCTTTCACAAAAGAAACATTAGAGTATTGTTCTGCAGTGGCGTTGTAGATATCTTGTCCAAGAACACCAGTAAAGAATAAATCGAGATTCCAGTTCTTGTATTGGAAGTTATTGCTCCAGCCTAAATTTAAATCAGGTTGTGCACAGCCGGTAATAGTACGGTCTCTATCAGTTTCAGGATCTGTGGTCGTTTCGCCTGTACGCTCACCCGTTTCAGGATCGTGTACATAAAAGATGGATACTCCTTGGTTATTGTAGCCGGCCCATTCGTAGGTGTAGAAGGTGCCGATAGGATGTCCTTCCATGATGCGCTGTACGTCTGCATTTGAAGAATAACCTGCGATTTCAGGATCGGCTGCACGGATATAATCTACGGAATATTCACTGTTGGATATACTTTCTACGTTATTTTTATTATGAGATAAGTTCAAACTGGTTTGCCAAGAGAAATTTTTTGTTTGTATAGGAGTGGCATTAATGGTAAATTCAATACCTTTATTGCTGATATCTCCCACATTGGCCGGCATGGTTCCGAAAGGATAGCGGTTTGTGGAAACCTCGTAAGTGTATATCAGGTCGCTGGTACGCTTGTCATAGTATTCGATGGTTCCTCCTAATCTGCCTCCAAAGAAGCTGAAGTCCAGCCCGATGTTCAACATGGCTGTACGTTCCCATTTTAGGTCTGGATTGGCATTTGAGGCGGCTGCCAGGGTATGGTAACTATTCTGTGTGCCATTGGCGTTTGTATAGTTGAACCAACCTGAAGTACTGTAAGTCTGGATAGCCGAATAAGCTCCGAATCCGAGTGAGTTACCACTAACACCATAACCAACACGGAACTTCAAGTCATCGAAAACATTTAAATCTTTGATGAACTTTTCTTCGCTCATACGCCATGCCAACGATGCAGATGGAAAAGTTCCCCAACGGTTGTTCTTTCCAAAAGCAGAGGAGCCGTCACGGCGAATTGTTGCTTGAAGCAGGTATTTGCTGTTGAAGGAGTAGTTGATACGTCCATAAAATGAGATCATACGTAAAGTTTCCAAATGACCGTTATTATTGCTGGTGATACCGCCATTCTGCCAATCCATTTTATTGGCAAGGTTCAGATTATAAAAGGTGGTGTTATCATTGTAAAAGTCGTAGACATCCAGACCGAAACTGTCATTGTCATCATTCTGTTCCCATGAATAACCGGCCATCAGGCCCAGTTTGTGGATATTGGCGAATGTATGATCATAGTTTATGTATGTTTCAAGAATTTTTTTCTTGTTTTCTGTTGCAATACGTTTAGCTTCGCCATTTCGGGTGTTATATTGGGATTTGCTGGTATGGTATTCGTTCCATATATATTGTTCGTCTTGATAGGAAAGACTTAAGTTCCATTTCAAGTCCTTAGTGATATCTAAAGTACCTTTGGCTGTTCCTTGAAGGAGTTTCTTGTTATTTTCAAAAGTATCTTCATTGATCATGGATACAGGATTGAAGTTTTGGGAGATAGTTTTGTCGCTATACCAAGAGCCGTCTGCATTGGTGACAGGAACTAGTGGAGAATAATAATTCATGGCATCGAATACGGATTGGCCATCTTTGGCGGAATCAACGGTGGTACCTTTTGATTGTGCGGCATTCACATTAAAGGCTAAGGTGAGCCGATCATTCAGTGCTTTGGTTTGCAAGAATGCGCGGCCGCCGAAACGCTCGAAATCTGTACCACGTACGATACCTTGTTTGTTTTGATAACTCATGCTGGCACTGTATTGAGTCTTTTCTGAACCGCCATTGATAGAAACGTTGTGGTTATGACTGATTGCTGTGCGCAGTACTTCATCGTTCCAATTGGTGTTTGCTCCTTTGTCATTCGGAAGAGTGATGTTATTTTCCTTGGCATAGGTGCGGAGTTCGTCGGCAGTCATCATATCTAAACGCTTGGCAATGTTGTCAAATGCAAGATATGCGCTGTAGTTTACAGAAGTGTGCTCACTTTTACTACCTTTTTTGGTGGTAATCAAGATTACACCGTTAGCAGCCTTGGAGCCATAAATAGCCGTTGCAGAAGCGTCACGAAGTACGTCAATGCTTTCAATATCTTCGGGAGCAATCAGACTTAATGACATACCGGGAATACCGTCAATAACATAATAAGGTTCCATTGCCGCACCGGTACGCAGAGAAGAAGCCCCACGTAAAGAGATAGAAGCTGTACCAGAAGTCGGGTCGCTGCTTTGTACTACCGTCAAACCAGGGACTTTACCTTGCAACAACTGTCCAGGGTCAGAATAAACTCCTACATTCAGTTTGTCTGCTTTCACAGTGGTAATGGAGCTGGTTACATCCTTACGACTCATACTGCCATAACCTACTACCACAACTTCATCTAATGTTTTAGAATCTTCTTCCATAATAATCTTCAAAGAAGATCCTTTTACTGTAATTTCCTGGGTAGTGTAACCCACGTAAGAGAATACGAGTGTCTTTCCTTCAATGTAAACTGTCCGTTAAAGTCAGTGATAACACCGTTGGTAGTACCTTTTTCGACTACATTCACTCCGATAAGGGGTTCTCCGGTCTTGTCTGTGACAATACCGTTAACTTGATTTTGAGCAAATGCCAGTGTACTGTTTAATAGGAGTAATGCAAAGACTACTATCTGTGCAAATGTCCTTTGGGTTAGAGATTGTACGTTTAGCATAGAATTTAATTTTGGTTTTGATTAATATGTTCTTGTTTAATACTGCATAGTTCTCTATATATTATGAATTGGTTGTTACAGTTTGATGTATATTTTCTTAAGATATAGCGGATAACCGATACACCCCAAAAACAGAGTGAAAACGAGGGCGTAGACAGCTGAGGCAAGGTAGGCGTCGGTTATTCCTGAATGAATGGCTGCATAGGCTGCCGCCTTCCATCCGGTACTTCCCATCATAATGGCAAGTACTTCGCTCAGTACATAGAGGAATAGGGGGTTGACGCCGAAGATGATGAAGAAGCGGCACCATTTTTGTTTATTCCTTATGTCTATATAATACATTAATGTGGCAAGTGACATGGAAGCCGCTCCGCAGGTCACCAGAACAAAAGTAGGAGACCATATTCTTTTATTTAAAGGCAGCGCATCTGCCAACAAATAGCCGATACTCATCAGAATGAATCCGGTCAAGAACAAACGGAGCACTTTGTTTTCTGTCTGATGGCTTTGTATTATCCATTTTCCACATGAAAAACCGATACAAGTGTGGGCGATAGCAGAGAGAGTGCTTACAAATCCTTCCGGATCAATCGGGCTCTTCTGATAGAGATGTGCTTCGCCGAAAAGTTGCCTGTCAATGATGGATAAAATATTGCTTTCATCGCAGGTATAACCGTTCCCCATGCATGATATGACAGTGTAGCTTACCAGTAAGATAAAGGTTAATGTGGGGATGAACTTATGATTCATAAATAGGGCTGTAAAAGAAATAACACAGTAACATAAAGCAATGCGTTGTAGTACCCCGGGGATGCGCAGATGGACAAAAGGCAGGAAGTCACCTTCACATACATGGTCAAACCAACCGATTGCCCATCCGATGCATAGAATAAGAAATGTGCGTTTCAATATCTTGGTTACCACTTGTAGGGAAACGTTGAAATTGAATTTGTTCAATGAAATATATGTTGAAATACCCATGATGAACAGAAAGAAAGGAAAAACCAAGTCACAAGGTGTCAGTCCGTTCCATGCAGAATGTTGTAAAGGTGCATACGACACTTTGCCTCCTGCATTGTTGACCAGAATCATTCCTGCTACAGTGATGCCCCTGAGTGCATCGAGTGACAAAAGCCTTTTTTTAATGGGCAGTGCCTGCTGTGCGGTTTCTGTATCGAGTTCTTTCTTTTTCATCTTACTATCAATTGTTTATCAATGTTATAGCCTCTTTCGCTACTTCTATACAATCACCTTCGGCAGATGCCGCATAGGTGTTCTTTGCCAGTGTCCATGGTTCTTCCAGGGCATACCAATCTATGGTCATGGCTGGATTATCGGCAGTGGGGGTTGATGAATTACCTACTGGCAGTACAGGAAGTTTGCCATCCAGTTGGTCTTGCAGTACTTGCCAGTATTTTTCCCAACGTTTATAATAAAAGTCGCGCAGTAGTCCGTTCCATTCTTTATGGGCATAATCTCGTAACTTGCCGATGTCGGCGCAGTAACGGTTTCCCCATGTGGTAATTTGTACGCGGGCATTCCATTCGTAGAGGTCTTTCTCTTCAGATGTACTTCCTAGATTGCGCGCTTGTTGAATCCAGTTCCCTACTTTGAATTCTTTGCGTGTGCCCAACAGTTTGTCTTGCATTATCAGTAGTTCCAAGAACTGTCGGGTATGTGTGGCATAACTTTTTTTATCGAAGCTTTTAAAGTCGGCAACAGCGTAATTGTACACTATTCGGGCACGGTCGGCAATGGCTTGTCGGGTGATATCAACTAGATCATATTCAAAGTTGTTGTTACCGCGATATTTGTGTGCCACGCTCACCATCAATCGTGCGGCTTCTGCTGTGGTAGTGGGGTCGTAATAGTTGCACATTTTGCTCCAGCTGGATGCTTGGAAATTATTCAGTGATGGGCGCCCGCAAAAGATACTTTCGTGAGGACCTTGTTGGTTGTTGCCTGCCGGACAGTTGTAGATACCGTTTGCCAGGATCTGCCAAGCTTGCCAGATAGATTCATCGTCTGTGCCATAGCGTGCGCGGATGTATTGTTTTATCCATTCTTCTTTGGTAAACTTTTCTGCACGCCAAGGTAGTTCGCACATCAGTTCGAACATAACGGGATTATTTTCAATGCCTTCCATTGTCAGACCGATGCCTTTTAGCTGAGCGGCCAGTGGGTTGTCTTTGGTCAGGTAAAAATTATGAAGAAGTTGGTCCATCCTTCCATGCAAACCCACGTTCCCACCGAAATTTTCCAACAGGCAGAACAACCAGTTGTGTTCTTCGTATCCTTTGTCTCGTTTCCATATAGAGGGAATGCCCCACATGGGACGGCATTCGCTAAATAAATCAAGGATGAGCAGATCGCCGGGATTCAGCGCTTTCATCATTTCCGGGCGTGGATTTTCTGTCCATCCCTGCACCACCCACACAGCTTTTGGATTAGCCTTTTTCATTGCATCCATAATAGCCCTGCCGGCTTTGCCGAAGTCTAGTCCGGCAGGCAAGCTTTTGGCTTCATGAAAAGGATCGATGGAGTAGTAGTCACTTGTTCCATACAGCTTTTCGGTTTCTTCGTAAAAAAGGCTGGCAATCTGGGTAAACTTGGGATCGTCGGGCAGTAAGATTCCCGGCCGGTCAAATCCGTTCCATTTGTTGAGAGTGCTTTGGGCGGATTCCGAGGAGATGTTGCTTAATGTTTTCTCTTCTTTTCCACCATCAATACGTTTTCCCAAATCCAGTTTGGAGGGGATCATACCCGAGTAACCGGGCAGTACGGGGTGCATTCCCCATTCTTTCATTCGTTTCAATATCTTTTTCTGCAAGTCTTCTTGCTGTTTATACCAATTATCGGGGTTAGGGCCTCCCCATCCTTCCAGATTGTTCATTTCCCACCAGGCAAGGAATGCTGGTCCGGCAATAAAATCATTGATTTGCTGTTTGGAAAATCCTAAGCGGAGTAATAGGTTACGCCACACACATTCATGTCCTACGGCAGCAAGTGGCAGGTTGATGCCATGCAGTGCCATCCAGTCCAGTTCCTCTTCCCAACGTTTCCAATCCCAAAATGCCATGGAGTAGGAGTAGGTGCAGTAATTGAAATCGTAACGCAGGGCCAGATTTGTTTCGTGGCGTTCTTTACGGAAGACGGGAGGAAGAACATTGGGTA
>ENA-UERG01002231-UERG01002231.1-human-gut-metagenome-genome-assembly--contig:-NODE-2231-length-14211-cov-5.179638_pt1 | contig 14211 bp, 5 predicted proteins | sample MGYA00242954_ERZ507954 | MGnify/ENA primary metagenome ERZ507954 (study PRJEB26167, sample SAMN06115478) | human gut metagenome | host: Homo sapiens | place: China:Sichuan | collected 2015-01-21... | reverse complement strand
CAGATGCCATGAGCAAAGACATGAAAAAACGGGGATTCAAGTTCTTCGGCTCTACTATCTGCTATGCCCATCTGCAAGCTTCGGGGTTTATCAACGACCATCTGACGGATTGCATTTGCCGAAATCAGAAACAATAAAACAAAGAAATATACAGAAGCAAGCAAAACATCAACACAAAGCGGTCACCCTCCCCCATCGGAAAGGCGACCGCTTCAGTGTTATAAAATCTGTTTCTCAGTATGTAATACACTGAGAAGAAATGTTATTCTATTCCGATACTATGGCATACGGGAAAAAGGATGAACGTAAACTCATAATCAGCGTATGGCACCAGGTATTCCGGACGGGCTATACGTCCCCAACTGTCTTCGCAACCCAGACCAGCTTGCACCTTGTCGATACAGAGATTAGTCAAATCAGCTTCATCCACCTCTTGCGAGTGTCCTTGCTCTTTGCTCCAGCCTTCATCTAAAGACTCGATGGTATAGTGCAAGGCAGATGCGGAGAAGGGAGCGGCTGCCACAATCTTGATGCCATTACCAGACTGATCCAACATCTTCCACCAACGAATATCGGTCTTTGTTCCATTTTCCTGCGGACGGATGTAGGGATAGAACTGCTCAGCCACACTTTGGCGATAAATGCCTAAGTCGGCGCAATGATTACGGTCAATATAGTTTTCAACCGGACCGCGTCCATAGTATTCAACGGTTTCAAAGCTGCGCGGCATAGGCATCTGCAGACCGAAACGGAACATGTTCGATACTTTGGCATTCTTGTCGGCAGTCAGCTTCTGGGTCACCTTGACGGCACCGGCATTGTTGATGACATAAACAAGGTTCAGCTTAGCTGAAACACCCGGCATGTCGTAAGCAGATTCTACAATCACCTGATTGTTCTCCGTGCGCTGTTTGAAAGAGGTCAGTTTGATTTCCGGATTCTTCCAAGCGATATATTTGCGTTGCAGATTGGCACCGTAGTCGTTGTCAACAGGCGCACGCCAGAAGTTTGGTTTTAAAGCCTCGCCGTCTTTAATCATATCCCGGCCATTCACTTCGTACTTGGTCAGATAACCGTTGTGCTTGTTGATTTCTACACGGAAAGCATCACCGGAGACGATGAGGTAGTTCCAATCGTTATCCTGTACTTGGGGAGCCGTCATCTCGATATTGCTCTGTTCGCAGTTCTTCAATTCCATGGAAGGAGCTTGGTAAGGATTGAGCGTCAACTGGTCTTTTGCCACTACATGTCCGGCGGAAAGCAATCCTTCACGGTTATTCAGCTTATAGGAAACATTCAGCAACCACTCGGTGCATTGGCAAGTCTTGCCCAAGTCCAACTTGATTTTGGCTGTCTGTTGGGGAGCTACATTCAGATTATCCACACGACCGGTCCGTATCACCTTACCGCCTTTCAGTACCTCCCACTCCATATAATAGGCAGAAAGATCACGGAAGAAGTATTCATTGAACACATTGATTTCGCCGTTCTTCAAGTCGGCCGGAGTAGTCCAGATGTCCTGATAGATACGGCCTACCTCATACATGTGGGGATTGGGCACACGGTCGGGGCTGATAAGACCGTTATCGCAGAAGTTACCATCGCTGGCATCAAAACGGTTAAAGTCACCGCCGTAGGCATAAATCATCTTACCGTTTTTTCCTGTCCAACGTACAGACTGATCAACAAAATCCCAAATAAAGCCACCTTGGAATTTGGAATATTTACGCACCAAATCCCAATATTCTTTAAAACCTCCTTGCGAGTTTCCCATCGCGTGAGCATATTCGCACTGAATCAGGGGCTTTGTCATAGAATCATCCTCACTGTATTTCTTACATCCGTCATAGCCATAATACATCGGGCAATAGATGTCTGTCTTGCCAGTTTTACCGGCTTGTTCATATTGTACGGCACGGCTCGGGTCTTCAGCCTTTATCCAATCGTAGGCAGCTTCGAAATTAGCGCCATAGCCGGCTTCGTTGCCCAAAGACCAGAAAATGACGCTGGGATGATTGAAGCTACGCTGCACATTGCGCTGGTTACGCTCCATATGTGCTTTCCTATAGTCCTCACGTTTGGCAAGTGTCTCTTCCCCATAACCCATTCCGTGGGATTCGATATTGGCTTCGGCCACTACGTAAATACCATATTGGTCGCAGAGGTCGTACCAGAGATTATTGTCGGGATAGTGGCAGGTGCGCACGGCATTCAGGTTGAACTGCTTCATCACCTGAATATCCTGAATCATGCGTTCGCGAGAAATGACGTAACCACCGTCCGGATCCATCTCGTGGCGGTTGGCTCCCTTGAAGAGAACGGACTGGCCGTTGACAAGTATCTGACTTCCTTTCAGCTCTATCTTTCGGAAGCCCACCTTTACGGGAATCACTTCACTGCTGCCTTGCAAAGTGGCACGCAGGGTATACAAGTAAGGCGTTTCCGCCGTCCACTTATGAGGATTCTCCACATTTATCAAGGCAGTAGCGTTACCTTTGGCGACAGCTGTAGCCACCTGTTTTCCGGCAGCGTCCAGCAGTTCAAGACTGATATTGCCGCCACCCTTCACATCAAGCTGTACTTTCAGGGAACCGTTCTTATAAGCAGTATCCAAATCGGGAGTGACACGGATGTCCTGAATGCGCTTCTTGTCACGGGCATACAAGTAGCAATCGCGCCCTACACCGCTATAACGGAAGAAGTCCTGGTCTTCCAGATACGTCCCGTCACACCAGCGGAATACCTGAAAGGCTATCAGATTCTTTTGTCCCGGCTTCAAGTAGGGTGTCAGGTTGAATTCAGCCTCCAGTTTGCTGTCCTCACTATAACCTACGTACTTGCCGTTTACCCACAAATACATATTGGAAGTCACGGAACCGAAATGAGCAATGATGTCCTTACTCTTCCAGTCGGCAGGTATTACAATCTCACGACGGTAGGAACCTACATTGTTATTCTCCGTTGGCACCTGCGGTGGATTGTTCTTGAACTGATTGCGCCAGGCATATCCGGTATTCACGTAGATAGGGGCGCCGAAACCGTTCAGTTCCCACATACCGGGAACGGCCATATCGCTCCATCCCTTGTCGTTGAACCCCACTTTCCAGAAATCCGTGGGACGGGCATCGGCATTCTTCACCCAGAAGAATTTCCAGATACCGTTCAGAGTCATGTAATTGGAAGAATGTTCTTTTGCTCCACGAGCCGCAGCATCTGCCGACTCATAGGCAAAATAGTTGGTGTGCATCGGAGCACGGTTCACGGCATTCACTTCAGGGTTTTGCCATTCAGTGAAGGACTGTGCGCTTGCGGCAATGGCAAAAGTCGCAAGCAGTCCGGTAATGAAATGTTTCTTCATGGTAAATAGTTTATAAAAATTAGCAACGGCATACAAGCAGAACCGGTATGCCGTCACAAAGATACGCCTATCCTATAATTAAAAGGAAGAATAATCGTTCAAAAAAGGCTGAATTTAATTCTTTAAATAAGTGTTCATAACTAGTTCACATAATTAAATAGGTGACTAAATGGGAATTTATTTTGATTGAGTACTTATCCGCAAACGATAGACTCCGAACGAACGGGGCTGAAGCTCCAGGCTCAGAGAACGGGAAGCCACCTCCACCGGACGAATACGTGGAACAATAGCCTCCTGCTCCAGTGTATTCTTGGCTTTCCAGTCATCACTTTGCAAATAGGTGCAGGAACCCGAGACAAGCTGCCGCTTCTTCAATCCGCTGAACTCTATCTGTACCTTCTCCGATCTGCTGCCCGCATTGACAAGCTTCAGAATTACTTCTCCCGTAGGAGCATCCAGCACTGCCGATGCATAAAGGCTGTCCTGCCCCGTCACGGGTTTTCCGTCCATTTGCAGGTTCAGCACATCTGTTCCGGCATTCATACCGTACATCTGCTGTACGTAATAGTTGGGAGTCCGCATCATACGGAGATTGTCGAACCAAATCAAATCGGGATTCCACTGCCAGGCATCCACATGGGCAAACAACGGAGCATAGGTAGCCAGGCGCACCACATCGGCATTACGTTCCAGTCCCGTCATAAAAGCTGCTTCGGACAGTGCCGCCAAGAAATTATTGGCTTTCCCGGTGGGGTGGTCATGCGATGCATATTCACCGGCAAAGACTTTCGGTCCTTTACGGTCATAGTCATCATAGCGGGCAGCATTGGCAAAGAACCAGTCGGGAGCCATATAATAATGCTCGTCCACCAAATCCACCCCGATGCGTTTCATTTCGGGCCAGAGGTAATCGAACTTGTCCCCATCTGCACTCGGACCGGAAGAACCTACAATCTGCATATCGGGATATTCCGCACGGATGGCTTTCGTGAACACTTCCAGACGCTCGGGATAGACTTCCCCCCACTGTTCATTGCCGATGGCAATCATTTTCAGACCGAACGGTTCGGGATGTCCCATATCGGCACGCACCTTTCCCCACTTGGAGGTTGCAGCACCGTTGGCAAACTCGATGAGGTCGAGGGCATCCTGCACGTACGGGCCGAGTTCTCCAAGGGGAACCACTTCGTTGCTTTCGTATTGGCAGGACAGCCCGCAGCTCAGTACCGGCAGAGGCTCTGCACCGAGGTCTTCACTCAGCAGGAAATATTCGTAAAAGCCAAGTCCGTAACTCTGGAAATAATCCGGGAAAGCTTTATGCTTGAATGTATAGTTCCAGCGATTTTCGTTCAAAGGACGGTTCTCTACCGGACCCACGGAATTCTTCCATTGATAACGGGTGGCAAGGCTGTTGCCTTCGATGATACAACCGCCGGGAAAACGGAATACTCCGGGATTGAGGTCATAGAGGGCTTGTACCAAGTCGGCACGCAATCCATTCTCACGCTTCTTCCAAGTGTTCACCGGGAAGAGAGAGATGTGGTCCATATCTACCGTACCCTCCGTCTGCAACACAACACGCAGACGCGAGCGAACATCGGTAAAAGGAGCTTTCAGCACAGCCGTCAGCTTCTGCCATTCACTGCCTTTCACTTCCAGTTCCTTCTTCAGGAGATTCTCTCCGTTGGAATTCACCAGTTCGACGGAAAGCTTCATTGGTTTGGTATCCGGCGTACGGACATAGGCGGAGAAACGGTAATCTTCTCCTTTTTTCAGGCCGATGCCACGATAACCTTCATTATCCAGTCCGGCACGCAAAAGACAGCCGTCATTGGTAATGCGCACATAATGCGGATTGCGGTCGAAGCAGGGCCGCTCGTCCTGTACCGTCACCTCGCCAAAAGGTATCCACCCCACCAGCGGCTGCGGGAACTCAAAAGAGCGGTTCTTTACCAGTTCGGCATACAAACCACCGTCCGCACCGAAATTAATGTCTTCGAAGAAGATTCCATACATGGCAGGATTTATCCGAGCCGTCGGTTTTGATACATCAACAGTCATCACATGCTGTTGCGCCTGCATGCCAAGAACAACGAACAATGTCAATAGAAATAAAAGTCTTTTCATGGTTTTAATCTGTTTATAACGATAGCATAAGCTAAATTATGACGACATACTTACCTATTCTACATCAATCCTATTTACCGGCAACCATACATCCATCTTGCCCTCACCCCGGTGTGCCCATGCATAATAAGGTATCAGGGTCAGCGTCACATCTCTGGTTGCCAACTTTCCGGCAGCATCAAAACCAAGAGCCTGCACTTCTGTGGTAATTTCGTTGATGCCATACAGCAGTTCGGGCTTCTCCGTCACCTGGAATTTCGGATGACGGTTCAGGATGATATTCTGTATATTAAAATCATTATCGGCCCACTCGGCACAATAAACGATAGGACCACGCTCAACGGCCACCCGTCCACGGTCGGCAACCACTTTTTCATTGGCTTTCACCACACGGGGTTGCATGTCGAAATGCACCTCTACCACATCCCCTTTCTTCCACTTCCGGTCTATCCGGAGATAGCCTTTACGAAGTTCACCGGTCACCTCCTCGCCATTCACCGATACACGATAGCCCAACTTCAGGTCGTCGGCATACGAATAAAGGTCACTCGGAAGTACACTGCCGCGCACCCAACCCGGAATACGGATATTCATCGTAAACGGCAGGTTGCCCTGAGCCACCTTCACACGAATATCTCCGTTCCAGGGGTATCCGGTTTCCTGCTCCAGCACCACTTTCTTTTCATTCAACTTCAGCTCGGCACGGTTGGACAAGAAAAGGTTGACGTACACCTGATTGTCTTTCACGGCATACACATATCCCGGCAAAGAAGGAATGAACCGGCTGATGTTGCTGGGACAGCAGGCACAACCAAACCACGGCTGGCGTGTAATCGTATGGTCGGCATTGAAGTGATACTTACCATCGCAAGACAACGGATTGGGATAGAAGAACTTGCCTCCGTCCAATGAAACGCCGGAGATTAATCCGTTGTAAAGCGTACGTTCCAGCACGTCGAAATACTTGGAATCGCCATGCAGCAGAAAGAGGCGGTAATTCATGTAAACATTGCCGATGGCGGCACAGGTCTCATTGTAGGCAGTCAGATTCGGCAATTCATAGTTATCACCGAAAGCTTCGCCCGCATGACGCGCACCGATACCGCCGGTAATATATATCTTCTTGCCGACGATATTCTCCCATATCTTGTCGATAGCCTTGATGTAGGAGCTGTCACCCGTAATGGCAGCCACATCAGCCATACCGGAATACATGTAACCAGCACGTACGGCATGTCCCACTGCCTCTTCCTGCTCCAGTACAGGCTTGTGCGACTGCAAATAGATGTCCTTGCGTGCCGTAGTGCCGCGCGCGTCGAGGAAGAACTTGGCCTGGTCGAGATATTTCTTATCTCCTGTCACGGTATAGAGGCGTACCAATGCCATTTCGGCAATCTGATGTCCGGGAATCACACGCTTCTGTCCGGGGCCTTCACCGATATTCTTGCATACGCAGTCGGCATAACGGATAGCTATATCCAGGAAGTTCCGCTTGCCTGTAGCTTGATAATAAGCCACAGCCCCTTCCACCATGTGACCCAGATTATAGAACTCGTGGCTCAAATTCTCCACCTCCGACCAGCGTTCCGGCCCCGACCAATCGTGCGGATGCTTGGGATTCATGGTACGTGCGGTGTAAAGATACCCGTCCGGTTCTTGGGCGGCGGCCACTATGACCAATACGCTGTCGATATATTCTTCCAGTTTCTTGTCCGGGTAAGTCTGCAAGGAGTAACTTGCACCTTCAATCGTCTTATAGACATCCGTATCGTCAAAGGAGAAGCCTCCCACCTTATACTCATCACTGGGATGAGTAGCTTTCACAAAGTTTTCATAACGTCCCGTTTCCTCACACTTACTGAAAGCCAACGGGATGGTTACCTCGCGGCTTGCCTTCAAGCGTTGTCCCCAGAAACTGTCCGTCACCTTCACTGAAGTGAAAGGAACCGGGTCGATGGGATAACCGGAATGCAAAGTCTGTTGCTTTTGTGCCGACACACTGCCGGTCATGGCTGCAACAAGTGCCAAAGTCAATAATCGTTTCATATCTTTTAAGTTTTTAAGTTCCCACGCACGGAATTACACGGATTTATCCTTATTTCCCCTTATTCTCATGGATACGTATCACCGTAAACGAATAGGCAGGCAAGGTATAAGGAAACTCCGTACCGCCGATGTCGAAGGTGGAAGTCACGGAACGTGCCTGCTTGTCTTTCGGGTCACCCGTCAGGAGCGTCTTCACTGCCGAGGGATTCTGCAAGTCGATGCCCTTCAGCTTCACTGTAGAGGAAACCTCTACCGGAAGCAGGTTCACCAGCTTTACGATATGGTCACCCGTGGCCTCATCCTTTACCACCGAAATGCCGACGCGCTTGCGGACAGCCTCTTGCCCATTATTCAGTGTGACGTGCGAGGTGATGTACTGCGTACCCGCATTCTGTCCGTACATCTGCTGTGTGTAGTAGCCCACGGTAGGCTTCACCTCTGTGTTATTGAAATAAATCAAGTCGGGATTCCACTGCGTATGGCCTTCCTTCGCCAGCAACGGGGCGTACGAGGTCATCTCCACCACATCGGCATTACGTTCCACCGAAGTCAGATAGAGAGCTTCTGCCAACGCTGTCTCTATGTTGTTGGGACGTCCGGGCAGGTGGGCGGCATATTCGCCCAGATAGACCTTGGACTTGGTACGGTCATAACGGTCGTAGTAGTCCTGGTTGTGAATCATCCAGCCCGGATCCACGTAATAGTGTTCGTCCACCATGGGCACGCCCAGTTCCGTGGCAAGGCGCCAGCCCTCCGCATAGTCCGTGCCTTCGTAGAAGGGACCTACAGTGCCGACAACCGTAATTTCGGGATGCTTCTCCCTGACAGCCTTGTATATCATGGCAAAGCGCTCCTCAAACACTTCGGTAATCATATCCTCGTTGCCGATGCCGATATACTTCAGATTGAAAGGCTTGGGATGGCCTGCCTCAGCACGCTTCCTGCCCCACACGGTGCGGCGTGCATCGCCGTTGGCATACTCTATCAGGTCGAGCACATCCTGGATATAGGCAGGCATCTCTTCCATCGGGATGCCACCCTGCTGGCCGTAGCGCATCAGTTCCTTGTTGGCCCCCTGCGGACAGTTGTCGGCATAGTGCGAGTGTGTGCCCGAATTCTGGCACGGCACGCCCGCTGCCAATACCGGCAGAGGTTCGGCACCTATATCTTCGCAGAAGCGAAAGTACTCGAAGTAGCCCAGTCCGCGTGTCTGATGATACCCCCACAGATTGCGCAACGGCTTACGCGCTTCGAGCGGTCCGATAGAGCCTTTCCAGTCATAGATATTATCAATGCCGTCGCCATGAGCCACGCAGCCGCCGGGGAAGCGGACGAAGCGTGGATGCAGGTCGGCAAGCGTCTGCGCCAGGTCGGCACGCAAGCCGTTCTTATGGCCCTTGAATGTATTTTGCGGAAAAAGGGAAATCATATCGAGATGCAGTGTCCCCACCGTCTGCGGCTGGAGCGAGAGGACGGCGGCACGCACGTCGGCATTCGCCGTCAGCACCGTCTGCTGTTTCTTCCACTCTTTGGAGGACACATTGACGGAAGAGCGGGCAATCTCACGGCCCGTCTGGTCGAGCAGGCAAACAACCACCTTGCCTCCCTTGCTGCCCGGTGCCACGCGGGCGAAGAGAGAGAAATCGTACTTCTCCCCTTTCTTCAAGCTGATGCCGTCGAAACCGTCGTTCTGCAATGTCACTCCGGGACGCGCCTCCAATACGGCATAATGAGGGTTATTGGGATGAATGGGGTCGGCAGCGGCAATGGTAACGGCAGCCGAAGTATTCCCCTCTTTCACCGCCCAGGCATATGTGCCGTCCCAACCTTGGTGTGAACCGTCCTTAGACGAATACTCGAAGTCGCGGTTCTGTACCAGCTCGGCATACAGTCCTCCATCCGCAGCATAGTTGATGTCTTCGAAGAAAATACCTATCAGATGCTTGCTGATGGGTTTTGCACATTCCGTCTCCACTTCGATAGTCGCCTCCACCGGTTTCAGTCCGGCAAAACGTACGGGGTCTTGCTCGGTACGTTCGGCATGGAGTGCCTGGCGGTACTTCTTATGCTCTGCAAAGGAGATGACACGCTGCACCGTGGCATACGGTACACGCTGCATCCAACCCTGCTGTACGGTACCGTTCAGCAGAACCTCCTTCCGCACGTTAGGATAGACCTCCGCCGGCCGGTATTCGGCAAGGCGAGAACGGTCAAAGTATTTCTGCGCTTTCCATTGCAGCAAGTCGGGAGACTCGACGTATGCAAGGGAGTTTCCGCTTTCCGTCAGTTCCCAGATACAGTGCCAACGGTCGTCGGCACGGGTCTGCATCAAGTGCGGTTTCAGCATCCGCTTCATTTGCCCCCAGGGGCCGAAGTCCGAGTTGACAAAAGAGTTGCCGTCTGCCACGCTGAACCATCGGTTGCCATTGGGACTCCAGGCTAGTTTCAGACCGCCACTGCCGTCGGCATGGGAGTAGGAAAAGAGATAGACTGAATCGGGTTCATTCGCCACTCCATTCGTTATAGCCTGCAAAGGAACGGTCAGTGTCAAGAACAGACACAAGGACAATAATTTCAAGAATCTATTCATGGTATTAAGTCGGTATTAATCATTCACATTTAGTTCGATAGTCACAATCAGCCGTATTCTGAATGCCATTCAGTCGTATAGTGAATAGGGTTCAGTCGTATAGTGAATGCCATTCAGTATACGACTGAATCAGGACAATTATAAACCTTTGATAATCAAAGATTTGCAAAAGGAGTAATCCGTTATGATATATCATTACAAAACAAGGGTTGCTCCATGCCTTCTTTATTCCACGATTACCGCCCCTCCCTGCGGCTGAACCGTGAGTTGCAGAGAGCCGTCAGTCTTTATCTTCTGCAGCTTTAATTGAGGCTGCATCTTCTTGTCATCACTATACAGAGACACCTCTTGTCCTGCCAGCACAGGAAGGTCAAGCTTCAGTTTCAATGGTTCCGCCGTTGCATTGACAGCGGCTATGTACCACGTGTTGCCATGACGACGGGCAAGAACAATATATCTCCCCGGATAGCCGTCAATGAAACGGGTCTCGTCCCAAGTAGTGGGCACTTGTTTCATAAAGTCGAGGCAGATTTGCGGAGCATCCGTCAAGTTATTAGGTGCCAAGGCGAAGTTCTGGATAGGATTTTGGAACAGCACTGCCGTTGCCAGCTGAAAGATGTCCGTGGTGCGGCGAATAGTTCCGCCATCGTTGCTGCGGTTCAAACGCTTGTTCAGGAACACACCGCCAAACTCCATGCATCCCACAGCATTGCGGATGAAAGGGTGCAGCGTGGCATTGAACGCCTCGTTATCACAGAAATGCTGGCTAAATACCAGATTCTCGGAAGCCAGCACCGCCTCGCTGCCTACGTAATTGGGATACATCCGTTCCCAGCCGCGAGGCAAGGTACAGCCGTGGAAGATAACCATCAGACCGTGGTCGTCGGCATCGCTCAGAATCTCCTCGTACAAACGCAGGGTCTCTTGCTTGTCACCGCCGAAGAAGTCTACTTTGATACCCTTCACACCCTGGCTTTGCAACCAGCGCATCTCTTGCTTGCGGGCAATGGAGTTATCCATCCGGTTGACGGGACTCTGCTCTATATCGTTCCAGTAACCACTGGAGCTATACCACAAGAATACCTCCACACCCTTGCTACGGGCATACTTGATAAACTGTTCCATGCGGTCGCGACCGATGTTGTTGTCCCACCAGTTGTCAATCAATACATATTCGTATCCCATGGCGGCTGCCAAGTCAACATAGCGCACCTGGTCGTCGTAGTTGATGCTGCCGTCCTGCCAGAGAATCCAGCTCCATGTGCCACGGCCCGGCTTGTAATCATGGGTGGTGGTATAGCGTGGTTCCACTACATCCCAGGGGACGGTGGTTTCCACAATCGGCTTCAAGGTTTCCCCCACCGTCACAGTACGCCACGGCGTGGAGCCCGGCAGGGAAAAGGCAGGTGCCACCGTTCCATTGCCGTTGTTCTCTTCCGGCATGGGGAAAGCAATGCGATACACGCCGTTATCCCAATCACTCAAACGCGAGCCACAATAACGGCTGTCCACTCCGGTTTCACTGAGCAGTACCCAGCCGTCATCCCCCACCTTGAACAAGCAGGGAAATGTATATCCATGTCCATAACCCGAACGTTCGTTCATCGGGGCATCTGCCTTATATTCTTCTTCGTAACTGGGTTTGGTACGCTTCCACCCTATCATGGCGTCGCTCTGCGGACAAAGGAAAGTGGTGGTCTGCGACGGGAAGCGGAAGCCGGTCCGTTCGCTGTTCACCGTGACGCTTCCTTTTCCCTGCTCCCTCGGCAGGGTGTAACGGAAAGCCACGTCATTGTTGCTGACGCGGAAAGTTATCTGCACATTCTTCCCCTCACCGTTGACGAATGAACAAAGCAATTCGTTTGCCCGGTAATGGATGTGCGAAGCTTTGATTCGGGATTGTTCATAAACCGTATCGAAAGCTGTGACTTTATGTTCCTTCAACTGCAATCCTCTATAGAAATCACCCACATTTGTCTCCATCCCCAAGGGAGAAGATTCCAGCATTTGCTTTCCATTGTAGGTGACGGCGTAAGACACTTCGCCGTTGGCTGACGGGCAGGATACCGTAAGCTGCAATTTTCCATCCGGACCATTGACAGATACACTCTGTGCTGCCAGCGGACCTGAGAGGGCAAACAACCAAACCAGTAATTTCAATCTATTCTTCATGGTATTAAATTATTATGTTATATCATTAAATTAAAAGGTAGGCACCACCGGCCTGATGGTTCCGTCTTCATTGAACTCCATCCGGTCTATGCAGACTTCACGATGAACGCCGGGGCCATCTTTCAAGTACCATTTATTAATACGGTGGTAAACGATTCTCCACTCATCTGTACCGGGAATCTGCAATACAGCGTTGTGTGCCGGACCGTAAATCTCCTTTTCCGGATTCTGAATCAGTACAACGGGTTGCTTGGCAACTTCGATAGGACCGAGCGGCGACTTGGATGTACCGTATGCCACATGGTAATTGGGCGAACCGGTATCGTCTACCGACCACATGAAATAGTAGAGCCCGTTGCGATAAAAGACATAGGCTGCTTCGCGGAAAGCATAGTCCTGCAAGGTGCCTCCCGCCGGTGTCATCACCGTAACGGTATTTTCCTTGATGGACACCATATCGTCGTTCAGCTCGGCACCTGCCATGTAGCCGTTGCCCCAGTAAAGATAGGATTTGCCCGAAACAGGGTCTGTAAACACATCCACATCAATCTGTTGCCCGCCACCGACGGGTGAAGCAGTAACGACAGGGCGTCCCAAATCGGTGAAAGGGCCGGCAGGAGAATCGCTCGTAGCCACTCCAATCTGCTTGCCGCCGCCATTCTTGGGGTTTCCACTGTAATAGAAGAAGTATTTATACTTACCGTCCACTTTTTTCTCTTCAATGCAAGGCGCCCAAGCATTGCCATCTGCCCAGGGCACTTGCTCCGACTTCAAGTCCAGCATGACGCCTTCATCCTGCCAGGTCTTCAAATCCGTGGAGGAGAATACGGTGAAATACCAGCCTCCCCAACCCGGCTGTCCGTCCGTAGTAGAATAGATGTAATACTTTTGGGTCTGATGGGAATAAAGGATTTCCGGGTCGGCATGGAAACCCGGCAATACGGGATTGTTGGGCAATGCGCCCAGTTCTGTCGGCTTGCCCCATTCATCGGTAATGCGCAACAGCTCATGGCGGGTAATGGGGATAATGGTCCCATGACGGGGATGGAAGTTCATCTTCACCTCGCTGTCTATCACCTTAAAATTCTTCAAGTCAGTGGTTTCCGTAAACTGATAGCTTCCTTTCATATAGACGTCGTACATCAGGATATACTTATCCTGCCCTATCAGTTTGAAAGTGCCCGCACCCTCTACGGCTTCCTTAGTCTGTTGCTTGTAATCGGGTTCTTCCGTCCATGCCCCGGAGGTCAAGGAACGGGTGGTGGCCACCTTTATGCCGTTTCCATGCCCTTCCGTCTTATAGAAAAGGTGGAAAACACCATCCTTATAGACAATGTCTCCATCGATGCACGATTTCCCGTTCTCCGGCAGAAACAATGGCTTGGGCTCTCCCTCCAAATCCGTAAACTCCGCATTGGCATAAGCATAATATATGACATCGGCTCCATCGCCATGCAGCATAGACCAATACACCATGTACTTTCCCACCTCCGGGTCGTAGATAGTCTGCGGAGCCCATACACGCTTCAAATCCTCCTGACCTGAATAGCGCTTCTGTATATTGATAACGGAGTGAGACCAGTTGACCAAGTCGGTAGATTTCAGCAAAACCATGGCACGGTTGGAACTCCATCCATTGGCTGAAACCATATCTGTCACTACCATATAGAAAGTCTTGCCATCCTCGCAACGAAGGATATGCGGGTCGCGGACTCCCCCGGTGGAGCTGATGACTTTCGAGTCGATTACCGGTTCATTATCATTCAATGCCCAGTAGGTATAACCGTCCATGCTTACAGCATAGCGCACAGCTTCTTCATCGCCACTATTCCCAGTGAAATAAGTGAACAAATAAGCTACATAATCTTTTTCGGGAAAGGATTTTTGCCAGGAATATCCCGGAAGTGCAAACAACGAC
>ENA-UERG01002226-UERG01002226.1-human-gut-metagenome-genome-assembly--contig:-NODE-2226-length-14223-cov-4.225435_pt1 | contig 14223 bp, 9 predicted proteins | sample MGYA00242954_ERZ507954 | MGnify/ENA primary metagenome ERZ507954 (study PRJEB26167, sample SAMN06115478) | human gut metagenome | host: Homo sapiens | place: China:Sichuan | collected 2015-01-21... | reverse complement strand
GCACGCACCAATGGCATGGCCGTATTCTATTGGGACAACGGCAATGCCGGCGCCGGACAGGAATGTTCCGGGCTGATGAATCACGCCACAGGAACTTATGTCAACAATGGAAAGGATGTGATAGATGTCATGACCAAAGGGTATTTCTCCAATGACCCTTCATATACATTAGAAAGCCTATACAATAACGCTCCACAATGAAAGTTCGACAATCTCCCACTTAGCAACAAAAGGGGAAACCGGGTAGCACCCTTTCCGTGTTATAGCCTCCTCTGAATATCCTCGTTACTGTTCCGCTGACCCTTACTACGTATATCACCACCGAAAGTATAGGATACACCGATACGGAAACTGGCAAAGGCAAACTGATTGTCGGCAATTATCTTCAACCCGTTGGACATGGTTTCCAATTTGGAATGGCTGACAAACAAATTGTTGACATTCAGGCTGAGGCTGAGCTTATTGTTCAACAACCGATAAAGCATACCTGCACTGACGCTGTAAGTGGGGCTCATCAGATAGATGCCCTGATACTGACGGGAAGAATAGGAACCGGACAACGTGGCCAGAAGAGTCTTCTTTTCATTGAAGAAGAAAGTGTTGCGCAGGCTGGCGTTATAAGCCCACCCTTTCTCCTCGGGAGAGGTGGTGGCAGCGCTGGAGGTGGTCCGGCGATAGCTCACTCCATGCTGGGCGTAAGCTTGCAGCCATTTGGTACGGAAAGTGTACGAATTGTTAAGCCCGAAAGCATGCGTCTGCATGAAATTCTCCCAAAGGAAAGAAGTCACATTCGTTTCGGCATCCAAGTCCACAACCTGGAAGAATACATCGTCCGAATAAGAATAATAGGCAGAAACATTGAAGTTATTCTTCAACGTATATCCCAGCTCGACATTGTAAGTATAACTAGGTTTCAATTCTTCACGACCACAAGCGTAAGTGTACTTGTTCTGATAGAACGGAAAAGGATTGACCATATTCTGTGACGGACGGGAGATGCGGTTGGAGAAACTGAAGTTCAGCGCATGCCCGTCTGTAGGCGAATAAAGCAGATAGACAGTAGGGAACAAGCGCGTATAGTCGTGCTTGTCCTCCGTATCCTTCGCTTCGGAAATACCGGTAGTGCAGGTGTGCTCCATACGCAAGCCCAACTGCATGGAAAAACGTTCGGAAAATTCACGGCTATAATCAGCATATAAGGCATAGATTTGCTCCTTGTAACGGAAATAATCATCCTGCACCAGCGTAGGGTCCGATGTATCGTAATTGATACCGTTGCGAGTGTTGGTAAAGGAGACCTTGGCACCTGCCGTTATCTTGTACTTTTCAAAAGGAAGGATGAAATCAAGAGCGGAGGAGACTACATCTACCTTGCGATGTTGCAGATAGTTGTAATCGAAGTTTGTGCCCGGAATCTCCGTACCGTCAGGCAGGAGGGTTTTCGAGAGAAAGCCCATATTTTCGTCCCGGTTGTCACGCAGGTAATCCACATCCCAAGTCATTTTCTTGCCTTTGTCATCCCAGACCTTATCGGTATGAAAATTCAGATTGAGGCGGTCGGAACTGGTATCCTTGTCACTGTTGGAGTACAGCAAAGAATCCAATACGGCGGTAGAGGCATCGTAAACTTCCGTCCATGAAAGGGCGTTGCCCGGTTTGGGAGCACTGTGATTATAGATGGCCTGCATACCTACAGTCCAGTCCCGTTCCAACGATACGTCCACACCTCCCTGAAGGTAGAAGCTATTCATGTAATTGGTGTAGTCGGCACGGCTGTTCCAGGTGTTCTGCGGAAAATAGCGGTAATTCTTCTCACGCGTCTCATAGTTGCCCTGCGTAGTACCCCCGTTGAGGAAGGATGACACGCGCCCCTTGCTGAGGTTCAGGCTTACCCCGCCATATCCGTAATTGTCCTTTTCACCAGCGCTGTAGGAAGCGGAAGCCGTACCACCCACGTAATCTTTGGGACGTGACTTCAAGCGAATATTGATGATGCCTGCATTTCCGGCGGCATCATATTTGGACGGAGGCGTGGTAATCACCTCCACCTTCAGTATCTGGGAGGCGTCATAGGAACGGAGGTAATCTATCAGTTCATCTCCTGACAGCTTCGTCTCACGGTCGTTGATATAAACCTTGATACCCCCTTTACCTATAATACCAATACTGTTTTGTCCAACCTGCAGACCGGGCACTTCACGCAGAAGGTCGAGTGCACTGCCTCCGGCAGAGGCTATGGTATTATGTGCATCGAACACTACCCTATCCACCAGACGCTTGATAACGGGACGCGCGGCCGTAACGGTCACTTCGTCCAGCAAGGCAGAAGAAGATTTCAATGTCAATTCGCCAACGTTTTTGTTTCCTTGCAGCACAACGGGAACGTAGAGGTCTTCGCTGCCGATAAGGGTAATATGCAACAAGTATTCTCCCAGTGGCTGGTCAAAGGAAAAACAACCTTGTGTGTCGGTCAGCATACCGGTAATATAGATACTGTCTTTTGCCTGCTTCAGCAGCACATTCGCCACCTCTACCGGTTGGCGGTTCTCGTCCTGCACACAACCGGAAAGCCGGTAAGTCTGGGCGGAAAGGAAAGTGGCCATACTTGCCAAGGCCATCCATACCATCACTCTTTTTCTAACGTTGTTCAGTAGTTTTTCTTTCATCATGCGTTTGATTTCAATATTTCACACCTTGTATTTCGCTGATACAAAGGTAGGGGTAAAACATGCCTCAAACGGTCTATATCGAGGAATAAAAAGTCTATATTCCAAAACTACAAATCACTACATATCAACACTTTAATTTCACAAAAGTCTATATTATGCCTTTTCCGGTCTATATGCTGCCTATAAACTCTACGATGCCTTCCTTCTCCCCCATCCCCAGTTTCTTGCGGATATTCGTCTTTCGCTGGTAAATGGTAGGAATGCTCTGTTGTATCACCACACTAATCTCCTTCGTCGAGAAGTCCGCACAGAGCAGGCAGCAAAGCTGCTTTTCTTTGTCAATGAGCACATCGCCAAAACAGCTGTCCATCTTTGTGTAGAAGTTATCATAAATCCGGTCTATGATAGGATACAAGTCCTCCCATACCAGCAAACTCTCTACCGGCAGTTCATGGCTGGTAATACCCGAAATGCGGCGAAGCAGCTCCTGATTCTGTGAGGTAGGTTGTTTAGCCACCAGCCGTATCATGCCTAATTGCTGCAACAGTATTTTCCGAAAAAACTGCCCGTCTTCCCCTTTCGACTGGTTCCTGATCGCATCTTCCAGCAACCGGGTCAGTGTTTCCGCCCGTTCTTCCGCTTCAATCAACCGGTTACGCCGGTTACGGATATAAAGGGACACACCGCCACCTGCAAGCACCAGTACCAACAGTGCCAGCAACAAATTCAGTTGTGCCTGCTTCCGTTCCACCGTCAGAATCAAGTTGGCTTGCGAAAGCGTCTCCTTCGACTCGTCCTTACGCCGGACAGTACTCTGCAACGCAGTAAGAGCATTGGCTACAGAATCATTATAGCGCGCCACGTCCAGCACATCAAACGTACGGTGACGTGTATAATCTATCAATGCCCTATATACCGCCACCATATTCTCTTCCGTCAAAAACCGGTTCCGGCCCTCGCCACGTTTCCTCTCCTTATTCAAATAGTATTCCGCCGAATCAAGCAGCCCTTCTTTCAAGAACACTTCCACTTTCACCAGATCTCCCATACGCAACTGCACCGGATCGATGACATACTGCTCCATACGACGAATAGTAGCTATTGCACCGGAAGGTTCATCAAAAGAGTAAGCCTGCATCTGGGCATAGTTACGCAAATAATGCACTATCTTACTGGTATCTTCTGCCTCCACTGCCAGTTCTATGCTGCGCTCCATGTAATAGGATGCAGAATCATTCTTGTTCAGCCCCATGGCAATTCCCATAGAGAAGAAGCTTCCGGCTCTTGCGTCCAAAGCTATGGCGGTACGGAAAGTTTCTATCGCTTTCTCATAATCTTTCCAGACATACACATACCAGTATGCCTTATCAATCAGCATATCAGCCATTCTTCCCGTGTCCTGCAGCGCCTTGGCCAAAGCTACGCCGCTGTCAATGGCAGCTATACACCGTTCGTGCTCTTTCAGCCAATACCAGTACCAGGCTTTCAACTGATAGGAAAACAGATTCTTCGCCGTGTCGTTGCGGAAGACGTAATAATCGGAAGCAGGCAATATCAAGGAATCTTCCGCCATCGAGTTGTGCCGCTTATAGTGCACATAAGCATTCAGCCATCCATACAACAGCCTCTCCTCATCCGAAAGTTGCGATGGCCTCTCTATCTGTACCAGCAAGGCATACACGCTGTCCACATTCATATTCACCTGCTTTTCTGCCAGATGTAACAGATGTGCCTCATTCATCTGCCGGCAGGCAACAAGGCACAGCAACGCAAACAATAGTCCAAGGAAAGGTAATCTATTCATAATATAGGAGATATAGTTTTTTCTATCATTTGTCTGCAACCGCAGTTTCCAGTTGCTTCAGCGCCTGCTCCAACACCGAACGCGGGCAGCCGATATTCAGCCGCATAAATCCCTTACCCGGTTCACCGAACATGGTGCCGTCATTCAGTGCCAGGTGTGCCTTGTCCACAAATAGTCTCACCAGTTCCTCCTGAGTCAGCCCCAATCCCCGGCAGTCCAGATAAATCAGGTAAGAAGCCTGCGGACGTATCATGCCGATGCCCGGAATATGCTCGCGCAGGTAGTTCTCCGTGAAATCGATATTGCCCTTTATATAGTCCAGCAGCTGTTCCAACCATTCCTCACCATGCATATAGGCAGCAGCCGCACCGATATAGGCCAACATGTGCCCTTCGCTGAACTCGCCCGCTTCCATGAACTCCTGAAAACGGTGGCGGATGTCCTCATTGAGGATAATGGCGTACGAACTTCCCAATCCCGGCATATTGAATGTTTTGCTGGGTGCCATGAAGGTGAGGGAATTCTGCGCGGCAGCCCCCGAAACAGTAGCAAAAGGATGGTGTTTGTAAGGTGGCAGAGTCAAGTCGGCATGAATTTCATCGGAGATGACAAACGTATGGCTTTCCGTACAAATATCAGCAATCCGGCGTAATTCGTCCACCGTCCATACACGCCCGCCCGGGTTATGGGGATTGCAGAGAATCAATACTTTGCATCCTTGTATATCCTTACGGAAACGCTCAAAGTCAATCTGATACTGTCCGTCTTTCAGGTCGAGCGGAGAGTAAACCACTTCGCGCTTCATGCGTTGCGTCACCAGGAAGAAGGGATGATAAACGGGAGTCATCACCATTACCCGGTCGCCGGGATTGGTGAAGCATTGCAATGCGAAGGCTTGACCGCGGACAATGCCGGGTACAAAAGTCAGCATCTCGCGAGTGACGTCCCAACCGTGGCGACGACTGAGCCAGCTACAAATGGAAGTATACCATTCCTCACACGCAGACGTATAGCCCAGCACTTCATGTTCAAGACGCTTCCGCAAGGCTTCCATCACAAACGGGGGCGTGCGGAAATCCATATCCGCCACCCACATGGGGAGGAGGTCATCGCGTCCCCATACACTCTTCACACCGTCCCATTTCACGGAGTCGGTACCACGGCGCTCTATTACTTCATCAAAATTGTAAGTCATATGCTTGCTTTTTTATAATTCAACGCATCAATTTGTTTTGTTTTTATACGACCCATTACCGCTGCCTTATTTTTGTAAACAATAATCATATCGGGAAAAATATAAATACCGCCACATCCCACACTGCATGAGACAAGATAATAGCGGCAAAGCGGTTCGGAAAGAAACGGTAAAGCGCGCCCCATGCCGCCCCCACCACCAGAGCCGCCATGACCAGCATGAAGTTGCAGGAACCGGCATGCACCAGTGCATAAATCAAAGTAGCCACCACAAAACCCGCATTCGGATTCCAGCGTTTGGAAAGCGTGCGTTGCACATAGCCGCGCCAGAAAATCTCTTCCGCCGGCCCTATCAGCAACAGTAGCAATGCCGCCAACAGCCAAGGAGACTCTCCCTCTTTCATCCCATAAATGGAGTCCACCTGCGGACGGGCAAAATCGAACATCCAAGATGACACCTTGTCTCCCAACCAGAAAACGCCCCACAAAGCAACAGCAATGCCAATTCCCAGCAAGACATTCGGCAAGCTCCACTTCACCTCCCGCCACCAGCCGGGATTGAACAAGGTGGCAAACACGGACAGCGTGAGCGCAGAACCGGTCATCATCCACCAGAAATTCACGAAAGGAGCCGTCCAAGGCGAAAACATGACCGTCCACAGCACGGCAGCCAGCAGAATGGTAAAAATCAGCTTCTTCATGACAGCAGACCGGCTACAACGAACGACAACGTGAACAGCAGACTGAACAACAACTGGAGTTTTGCAGTCATCTCATCCAGACCGGCTATGGCACTTTCTCCCTTTCCGGGAAAACGGGACACCACCCGTACATTGCCTATGGCAGGAACCAGTGCCGGCATCACCAGCAGGGTCCATAAAGGAAGAGTTCCCGCAGCTATCAAGCCGGCTATCCAGCCAAAAGGAAAAAGGACTTCGGCACAATAAACGTACATCGACGCCTTTCCTCCCAGCTTCATGGCCAGTGTCTGAATCTCGGCACGGGCATCGGTACGCATATCCCGTGTATTATTGGCATGCAGAATGGCCACCGTAATCAGTCCCACCGGCAGAGCTATCCACAAGACATTCCAGTCAACTACTCCCGTAGCCACATAGCAGGTGCCCAACGTCGGCAGCAAGGCATACGCCAAAAAGATGACGACATCGCCCAACGCACGATACTTGAGCGGTGGATAAAGCAACGAGCAAGCTGCACCGCCTATACCTATATACAACAGCGGCAAGCCGGTACGCCACAACAAGCCGATACCCGCAACAAGGGCAACTGCCAGCAATGCCATCGACAAGCGGTATATCTCACGCGGGGTAAACATCCCATCAGTCAGTGTCTTGGCGCCAAAGGTATCCCTTGCATCGACCTTATGCTTATAGTCAAAATAATCACTCCAGGTATTCCCGGCAGCGTGAAACACAATGATGTTCAACAATGCCCAGATACCGTTCACCCAGTTTATGTCCTGCCGCATCCAATACAGATATGCCAACGTCACCACCACCGGCATCGAAGAGGCGGGGAATGACCACGGACGCACCGCTATCATCCAATCTTTCAAAGAATGTTTCTTCATTTGTTATTTATCATTTATTTGTGCACAAAAGTACGAAATATCTTCGCTTTTTTAAGTAATTTCGCGCACAAGATAAAAGAACCCCTTATGATAAAAGCTCTGTTTTTTGACATCGACGGAACCTTGGTCAGCTTCAAGACCCACGAAATTCCCGTTTCCACTATTGAAGCGTTGACTGCCGCCAAGGCCAAAGGCATACATATCTTCATTTCTACCGGACGTCCGCGCGTCATCATCAACAACTTGTCCGCCTTGCAGGAACGGAATCTGATAGACGGCTACATCACGATGAACGGCGCCTATTGCTTTGTAGAAGACACCGTTATCTACAAAAGCCCCATACCGACAGCGGAAGTGGATGCCTTGACAGCTTTCTGCCACGAACGCAACATCCCATGCATCCTGGTGGGAGAGCACGACATCTGCGTGAACCAGCCCGGCGAAGTAGTGGAGGAAATCTTCCATCACCAATTGAAAGTGGACCCCATCGAAGCAAAGCCCTATACCGACAGCCATGCCGACAAAGCCTTCTTCCAGCTGACTCCCTTTATCAACGCCGAGGAAGAAGCAATCATCCTGCCCGCCGTCCCCCACTGCGAGATGGGCCGCTGGCATCCCGCCTTCGTAGACGTGACAGCCAAAGGAAACACCAAGCAGAACGGTATCGACCAGATTATCCGCCACTTCGGCATCAAGCTGGAAGAGACCATGGCCTTCGGCGACGGAGGAAATGACATCAGCATGTTGCGCCATGCCGGTATCGGTATAGCCATGGGCAATGCCAATAACGACGTAAAAGCTGCCAGTAACTACACAACCACTTCTGTTGATGAAGACGGTATCGCCAACGCCCTGAAATATTTCGGCATAGTCGGGAATCCATCATAAATCTGAAATCTTTTGAGCTTCGTTCCCGATACCCAAAACAAAGAGTTTCAAGACGCCTTGAACCTCATCCAGTATACCCGTCAGTCCGTATTCCTGACGGGCAAAGCAGGTACGGGCAAATCGACCTTCCTGAAATATATCTGCGCGAATACGAAGAAAAAGCATGTAGTGCTTGCCCCTACCGGAATAGCCGCCATCAATGCCGGAGGCAGTACCCTGCACAGCTTCTTCAAACTGCCCTTCTACCCCCTGCTGCCCGACGACCCGAACTTCAGTCTGCAACGGGGACGCATCCACGAATTTTTCAAATACACCAAACCCCACCGCAAACTGCTGGAAGAGCTGGAATTGGTCATCATCGACGAGATTTCCATGGTACGCGCCGACATCATCGACGCCGTAGACCGCATCCTGCGCGTCTATTCCCGCAACCTGCGCGAACCCTTCGGCGGCAAACAGATATTATTGGTGGGCGATGTGTTCCAGTTGGAACCCGTCGTCAAAGGAGATGAACGGGAGATACTGAACCGATTCTACCCTACCCCTTATTTCTTCTCTGCCAGGGTATTCGGCCAGATAGACCTTGTCTCCATCGAACTGCAGAAAGTATACCGGCAAACAGACAGCAAGTTCATCCATGTGCTGGATCACATCCGCAACAATACCGTCGGCTCTACCGAACTTCAGCTGCTCAACACCCGCTATGGCACCCAAATAGAGCAATCGGAAGCCGACATGTACATCACCCTCGCCACCCGCCGTGATAATGTGGACTACATCAACGACAAGAAACTGGCGGAACTTCCCGGTGACCCGGTCACCTTCTACGGCGAAATCATGGGAGACTTTCCCGAAAGCAGCCTCCCCACCTCGCAGGAACTGGTACTGAAACCGGGCGCACAAATCATCTTCATCAAGAATGACTTCGACCGCCGCTGGGTGAACGGCACCATCGGCGTCATCAGCGGCTTCGACCCTATTGAAGAGACCCTCTACGTCATCACCGACGACGGCAAGGAATGTGACGTCAAACGAGAGTCGTGGCGAAACATCCGCTACAAATACAACGAAGAAAAGAAACAGATTGAAGAGGAAGAACTGGGAACCTTTACACAATATCCCGTGCGCCTGGCATGGGCCATCACCGTCCACAAGAGCCAAGGGCTGACCTTCAGCCGGGTAGTCATCGACTTTACCGGCGGCGTGTTTGCCGGTGGGCAGGCATACGTAGCCCTCAGCCGCTGCACCTCGCTGGAAGGCATCCAGCTGAAAAAGCCCATCAGCCGTGCCGATGTATTCGTGCGTCCGGAGATTGTCAGCTTCTCCGAACGCTTCAACAACCGCACCGCCATCGACCGTGCCTTGAAGCAAGCACAGGCAGACGTTCAATACGTTGCCGCCGCCAAAGCCTTCGACAAAGGGGACTTCGGCACTTTCCTGGATGAGTTTTTCAAAGCCATCCATTCCCGCTACGACATCGAGAAGCCCAACGTGCAGCGCCTCATCCGCCGGAAGCTGAACATCATCAACCGTCTGAAAGAGGAAAACCGTGCACTGAAACAAGCAGCATTGGAGAAAGAGAAAGCCCTTGTAAAGTATGCCCGCGAATACATCCTTATGGGTGACGAATGCCTGAAGCATGACATGAAGGAGGCAGCCATGAAAAACTATGAGAAAGCCGTCACCCTCTGTCCCAAATTCAAAGAGGCCTGGAAGAAGATAAAGAAACTGGAGAAAGAGATGCTAAAAAGGTGTAATATAAAACTCAAATCCATTTCTGCCATGCTTCTGAAACTTTATGAAAAAAATAACAATCCCGCCGACCTGCAGCAGGTGATCGACCTACTGAATGACGGAGGTATCCTTATCTACCCTACCGACACCATGTATGCCATCGGCTGCCACGGACTGAAGGAGCGCGCCATCGAGCGCATCTGCCGCCTCAAGGACATCGACCCCAAGAAGAACAATCTTTCCATCATCTGCTACGACTTGAGCAAGGTCAGCGAATACGCCAAAGTGGACAACAGCACCTTCAAGTTGATGAAGCGTAATCTGCCCGGAGCTTTCACCTTCATTCTGAACGGCACCACCCGCCTGCCCAAGATATTCCGTAACCGTAAGGAGGTCGGCATCCGTATGCCGGACAATTCCATCATTCAGGAAATAGCCCGCCTGCTGGATGCTCCCATCATGACAACTACATTGCCGCATGAGGACAATGAGGACATTGAATACTGCACAGACCCGGAACTGATTGACGAGAAATTCGGTGATATTGTCGATTTGGTAATAGACGGCGGTATCGGCGGTACGGAAGGCTCTACCGTAGTGGATTGCACCAATGGGGAGCCGGAAATCATACGCCAGGGGTTAGGCTGGCTGGACGAAGGATAAATATTGAATTCCGGCCACAATTTCCAAACCTTTTCAACTTCTTTTATGTTTCTTTACTAAGAAATACAGGAACTTTATGAGCACAAAAGAACAATACTGGAAATATTCATTGATAGCTATCATTATCGGGCTGGGAATCATTCTTTTCAGACAAATAGCCCCATTCATGGGCGGTCTGCTGGGAGCCTTGACTATCTATATCCTGGTGAGAAAGCAGATGATGTACCTTTCCGACAAGCGGAAAATGAAGCGCAGCATAGCTGCCACCCTCATTACGACAGAGGCTTTCTGGTTCCACTTGGGCTGGTGGTATGGCTGGCTGTGGTCAATCTTCAAAACATCAATCTGGACCCGCAAGCCATTATAGCTCCTTTCGAAGAAGCGGCCAACATCATTAAAGCCAAAACCGGCTACTATATCTTGGGGAAAGACACGGTGGCATACGTCATTTCAATTCTTCCCCGCATCGGGCAAGCCATCATGGGAGGTATCAGCAGTTTTGCCGTCAACATCTTCGTACTGGTCTTTGTACTCTACTTCATGCTGATAGGGGGCAAAAAGATGGAACAGTACGTCAACGACCTACTGCCGTTCAACGATGACAATACACAAAACGTCATCCACGAAATCAACATGCTTGTCCGCTCCAATGCCATCGGCATCCCCTTACTCGCCGTCATACAAGGAGGAGTAGCCATGATAGGCTACTGGATTTTCGGTGCTCCCAACATCTTGTTCGCCGGTTTCCTGACCTGCTTCGCCAGCATCATCCCAATGGTAGGAACAGCGCTGGTATGGTTTCCGATAGCTGTCTACATGGCATTGATAGGCAACTGGGTTCAAGCTATCGGGCTGGCCATCTATGGCGGTGCAGTCATTTCACAGCTCGACAACCTGATACGCTTCATCATCCAGAAGAAAATGGCAGACATTCATCCGCTTATCACTGTCTTCGGAGTTGTAATCGGCTTGTCCCTTTTCGGATTCATGGGTGTCATCTTCGGGCCACTGCTCTTGTCACTATTCTTTCTGTTCGTGGATATGTTTAAAAGAGGGTATTTGGATGCAAGGGGGAAGACGACGGAATAAGTACTTAATAAAGCATGACCATAATAGGGTTACCTTCCTCTTCTACTCCCATTCTCCGTTGATTATCATCACTGAGTTCATCCGGTTGTAACAAAGCAAAAAAATGTCCATCCGAAGTGACTCCCCTGATTTGGATATGCTGATTATTCATTTTATCAAATAAGCTATCACCCTTTTGGCAAACAACAGTTTTCTTTTCCTTATGGTAAAATCCACAATATGACTGACTTTCTTCTAAATATAAGCTTGTATGAAAATGGAAATAGATGTACTCTGCATTCTCCAGAATATAGTCTATGGCTATTTTCTTATCACATCCTTCTACATCCAATTGCTGCTGCTCATTCCAGTGCCACTCACCCAGTTCAAAAACCAGATATGGAGTAAGTCCCTGCTCTGAAATAGTATAGATAGTATCATTAAAAGCTTGTTTCACTCGGATGGCATCCTTAGATTTCCATAACGAAGGGCTATTGATTGCCGTATAATATTTCCGGTCACCAACAAATTCTGCCATTGCCAAGTCACCTCCATAAGCAACATTGCCCCCCAACAAATTTGAAACCGACAAAACCTCATCCATGGGAAGCAGGGCTGAATTCCATGTAGCAATACCGGTCAATGACATCGTATTTCTATCCATATAAAAGACTGATGGCGTCTCCGGAGAGAGTTTCATTTTATTATGTCCCCAAATTCTGTCCGCATCCATCAAATAGTAATTTTGGGACAGAATACAATTGACTGTATCTTGCAATCGAATTCTATCCTTATATTTCCCATCAAATCCATATAGTAGGAAATCATTATTCCATCCCAATAGATAAACGGTTCTCCGAACCGCATCAGCCCAAAAGCTCACTTTCCCCCATGAATCCTTTGCATATCCTTCCGGATCAGTACCTACGTGTCCAATATCCCGAATATACTTCCCGTTAGTACGGTCAAAAAGTTTCAGATTCTGATGGACAGAAGATACCAATATCGCACTATCCATAATTATGCACTCCGGATATTTTCCTATAATAGCCTGCTCATTAGTCTCCAAAGGAATATAACTTATGCTGGAAAACAAATTTTGTACAGATTGTCCTTCTGACAATCTACTCATTGCTTCCGCAACATTAATTACATTGCCATCAATCTGCTTTTCGGAACACGAAGTTACAACCAACATCAATAATAAAAAGAATTTCCACATATATCTCATACCATTTCTATTCATTACTCTGAAAGTAGTAAAATATCACTTATCATCATTAATTACATTATTTAATCGATTCCGGCTCCATCACAAGGCGAAAACCTCCATACTCGTCACTATAATTCTCAATGTCGTAATCAATGTACGACACCCGACACCCCTTTGCTGTTCCTCCCCAACTTCCACCTCGCAATATTCGGCGGAAAAAAAGATAAGTACCCTCAAAAGGCCATCCCGGATGGATAGACTTACCACCTTGCTTGTATTCTTTAGTGTACAAATCACCGCACCACTCCCAAACATTGCCACTCATATCATACAATCCCAATTCATTGCTTTTTTTCAGACCTACCGGACGGGTAGTTCCAGCTTCTCCATATTGTCCGCCAGAGGAATTCCCAACATACCAAGCCACCTCACTTACCTGATTGCTGCCACTGTATTTATAGTGCTTACTTTTGTGTCCACCACGCGCTGCGTATTCCCATTCGGCCTCAGTCGGAAGACGAAATGTTTTACCGGTCATAGCATTTAATCTACCGATAAACTCCTGCGCATTTTTCCAGCTTACATTTTCCATCGGGCAATCTCCGCATCCCCCATTAAACGGCAAAATGGAATCAGTATCCATAACCGCCCTCCACAGCCTTTGAGTAACTTCATATTTTCCTATGTAAAAATCAGATACCGACTCCTTACGTGCTGGTTTCTCGTTATCCTCACAGTCACATCCCTGCTCATCTGTACATCCCATCATAAATGTACCTCCTTTCACAAAAACCATCTCAATAGAATCCCCATTCACAACAACTATAAGTTGCTGAATAGGAGTTTCATTCGACTGACATCGAATAAAAACAGTTATAAGACATATTGCCAAAACAACAGTCAATGCTTTAACTCTTCTTTTCATACTTTCATTAAGAACATTCTCTTCCTTAGTATTTCATACTATATATACGAATAGCACAAACATACTAAAAACAAATGAATTACGAAATTTACATAGAACTATTTTTCATTTTTCATATTCCACCACTTTCCTCAACGGAGCCAACAACCTTTCCAGTACATTCTTGTCAGCAAGGATAATGTCTGCCGTACCTTTCAACTCACGCGAAACAGGCAGCTGTTTGCCGTAGTTGGTCTGCATGCCGTCAGGCAAAGTTATTTCTACTATATACATTCCCTCTTCCGTTGGAGCAGGAGAGATACTTGCAACCTGCCCTTTTACATAGCCAAACTCCTGGTCGGGATAATTATTCAGACGTATATGCACCCGCTGTCCCACATGTACCTTACCCGAACCCTGCAAAGGAAGTAGAGCCTTACCTAACACCCTTGAACTGTCGGATGGCTGAATCGTGAAAACCGTTTCACCGGCTTT
>ENA-UERG01002212-UERG01002212.1-human-gut-metagenome-genome-assembly--contig:-NODE-2212-length-14318-cov-5.302366_pt1 | contig 14318 bp, 10 predicted proteins | sample MGYA00242954_ERZ507954 | MGnify/ENA primary metagenome ERZ507954 (study PRJEB26167, sample SAMN06115478) | human gut metagenome | host: Homo sapiens | place: China:Sichuan | collected 2015-01-21... | reverse complement strand
TGGGGATGCGAAGCAGTCCAGAGGGCGACCGCAAAGCCCTCTGGTCGCCTCCGCAGAGGCGAAATCCCTGCTAAACATGCGGAAAAAAGTATGAAGACGCGCACAACTCAATCGCGCGAAAGGGTCAAGGGGCAGTGCCCCTTAGAAAGAAGGAATGACGATGGGACTGTTCGCAAAACTGCGTGAAGGATTAACCAAGACGCGTGATTCGCTGATGGGGCGCGTCGATACGCTGGTGAAGGAAACGAGGAAGATTGACGAGGACTTCTATGAGGAACTCGAAGACATCCTGCTCATGTCCGACTGCGGCATGAAGGCGACAACCGCCATGATGGATGAACTGCGCCGCCGCGTGAGCGAAAACAAGGTCAAGGATGCAGATACCGCCAAGCAGATGCTCAAAGATATCATGATTGAGCAGATGGACATCCCGCGTCCGCCGCTGCGCTGGCCGATGGTCATGCTCGTTGTCGGCGTGAACGGCGCGGGAAAAACGACCACCATCGGCAAGCTCGCCCTGCGCTTCCAGAACATTGGCCGCCGGATTATCCTCTGCGCGGCGGATACTTTCCGTGCGGCGGCGGCTGACCAGCTGACCGTCTGGGCGGAACGCGCGCGTGTGCCGATTGTCAAGCACGCCGAGGGCGCTGACCCCGCGGCGGTCGTCTATGACGGCATCCAGTCCGCCAAGGCACAGGGCGCGGATCTGCTGATTGTCGATACCGCCGGCCGCCTGCACAACAAGAAGAACCTGATGGATGAGCTGAACAAGATGCGCCGCGTGATTGACCGCGAGTTCCCGGAAGCGGATGTGCGCTGTATGCTCGTGCTGGATGCAACGACGGGGCAGAACGGTCTGGCGCAGGCGCGCGCGTTCAAGGAAGTCTGCGAAATCGGCGGCATCATCCTGACCAAACTCGACGGCACGGCGAAGGGCGGCATTGCGCTTGCCATCCGGCAGGAGCTGGAAGTGCCGGTGTGGTATATCGGCGTAGGCGAGGGCATCGACGACTTGCAGCCCTTCAATGCCAAGGACTTTGTGGAAGCGCTATTCTAATTAGGAGGGCAATTATGCCGTCTTTATCAACCTATTCGGCGGAGCTGGATTATGCCTACGCACCGGGGATGTTCCCGGCGATGGAATGCCTGCTGCACCGCCCGGAAAGCTGCCGCCGTGTGCTGCTGCATAGCCGAAGCGCCGGAACCGAGGGCGCACAGCGGCTTCGCGAGGAAGCGGAAAAGCACCATATCCGTGTGGAAGAGGCGGACAAGGCGCTTTCCCGCATTTCGGGGAAGGATAACTGCTTCGCGGCGGCGGTGTTCAGCAAGTTCGAGGATGACCTGCACCCTGACAAGCCGCATATCGTCCTGCATCACCCGTCGGACAGCGGCAATGTCGGCACGATTTTCCGCACGGCGCTTGGCTTTGATGTGCAGGATATCGCCGTCATCCGCCCGTGCGTGGATGTGTTTGATCCCAAGACCGTCCGCGCCAGCATGGGCAGCATCTTCCAGCTGCGGCTGCATGTCTATGATGATTTTTCGCAGTATCAGGCGCAGTTCCCGGAACACGCGCTCTATCCGTTCATGCTCGACGGGTCGAAGTCCCTGCCGGATGTGTTGGGCGACATTCCTGACCGATGGACGCTGATTTTCGGCAACGAGGGCAGCGGTCTGCCGCCGGAGTTCAGCCGTCTGGGGCAGCCTGTGCGCATTCCAAGCAGCAATAAGGTGGATTCGCTGAATCTGTCCATTGCCGCGGCGATTGGGATTTACGCCTTTGCAAGACGGTGACTTGTAAATTCTTCACCCACAGGCGAAATTTGCTTGACGCAGGGCTGCGCTCTGCGCTACAATGAAAAATGCGGAATCCCTTTTTCGGAAATTGGTAGGAGGAAAGAACCATGAAGCAAAGCATGAAAAAGGCGGCGTTGGTGCTGATGCTGGCGCTGGCGGTGCTGCTTGTGCCGCAATGGAGCAATACAGCGCTGGCGGTCACAACGCCGTCGGATATCACCACGGGCAGTGACCTGCCGCCCGCGCCGCCGCTGCCTACGCCGCCCGCGAAAGGCGAAGTCGTTATTTCCGGCGCAAAGACGGTTCGCGGCGGCGAGAAGCTGACGTTCTCCGTCACCATCGACGGAAAAACCGTCCCGAACAGCGATTTGGAATGGACGCTGTACCCGGCGGATGCTTCGCTGGCGACCATCAAAAGCGGCGTTATTACCACCAAACGTGTGGCATACACGCACTATGTGCAGGTGTCGGCGGCGCTGAAAAGCGACCCGTCGCGCTATGCGAACTTCCGCCTGTGCATTGCGCCGGGCGTGAAAAAAATCACCGTCAGCGCGCCCACGACGTATGTTGATTTGAGCGGCAGCAAAACTTTGCAGCTGAAAGCGACGTGCGACCCGGAGGACGCGATTGCCGATGTCACATGGTCGAGCAGCAGCAGCAAAATCGCGACGGTGGATGCAAGCGGTCTGGTGACGGCGCGCAAGACCGGCAAAGTGACCATCACCGCCACGGCGAAGGACGGCAGCAAGGTCAAGGGACGCATCACCCTGCGTGTCGTCAGCGGCGTGACGGGGCTGACCATCGAGGGCGCAGGCAGCGTCGCGGCGGGCAAGTCCATCACGCTCAAGGCGGTGATGATGCCGGCGGATGCGACGGAAAAAGGCGTCGTCTGGTCGGTGGACTGCGACAAGAGCATCGCCAGCATCAGCCAGAGCGGCAAGCTGACGACCAAGAAAATCAGCGCGATTACGACCATTACCGTGACGGCGGTGTCCAAGCAGAACAGCGCGATTCGCGCCACCCACACGGTTACGATTCGCCCGGTGACGACGGGACTTGCGATTTCCGCGCCGCGCCTGACGATTGACCTCGCTTCCCCGACGCTTCAGCTGACGGCAAAATGCATCCCGGAGGATGCCTCCCAGCAGGTGACGTGGTCGACCAGCAACAAGCGCATTGCGACGGTGGATGCAAACGGTCTGGTGACGGCGAAGAAGGTCGGCAAGGTGACGATTACCGCCAAGGCGACGGACGGTTCGGGCCGCTCGGCGAAAATCACCCTGACGGTCGGCAGCGCGGTTGGCACGCTGGAAATCCGCGGCGCAAGTGCCGTCGCGCAGGGAAAAACCATCACGCTGAACGCCGTCATCACCCCCGCTACGGCGACGAACCAGAAGGTTATCTGGTCGGTGGATTGCGGCAAAGACATCGCGACCATTGACCGGCATGGGCGCTTGAAGGCTGGCAAGGGGCTCACCGCGCCTGTGACCATCACGGTAACGGCGGTCAGCGCGGAGAACAGCGCGATTTCCGCGACGCGCACCGTCCAGATTCTGCCCCCGGTAACGACGGTTGCTATTTCCGCGCCGAGAAACTACATTGATGTGGACGGCGAGGACAAGACGCTTCAGCTGACGGCGCGCGTTTTGCCGGAAGATGCCGCGCAGAGCGTCACTTGGTCGACCAGCAACAAGCGCATTGCGACGGTGGATGCGAATGGCGTTGTGACCGCACTCAAGGCGGGTACAGTGACGATTACCGCGACGGCGACGGACGGCACGGGTGTCCGCGCGAAGTTCACCGTCAAGGTACAGAAAACGGTCAAGTCGCTGACCATCAGCGGCGCGGCAAAACTCGGCGGCGGGCAGTCCACGACCATCAAGGCGACGATTCTGCCCAAGGATGCCGCGAATCAGAAGGTTATCTACTCGCTCAACTGCCCCGCGAGCGTCGCGACGATTTCGACCAGCGGCGTGCTGACCACGAAGAACGTGACAGAAATCACGACGGTAACGGTGAACGCTGTCAGCGCGGAAAACAGCACAATTTCCGCAACGTGGACGCTTGTCATTTACCCCAAGACGACGAAACTCACCTTGACGGCAGCCAGCAGCTGGGTCAACGTTGGCGCGTCGGTGCAGCTGCATGTGTCGGCAACACCCGAAACGGCGCAGATGCCCGTCCGCTGGCGCAGCAGCAACACCCGCGTTGCGACGGTGGATGCAAACGGCGTTGTGCGCGGCCTCAAGGCGGGTACAGCGACGATTACCGTCCGCACGACCGACGGCTCGAACAAGCGCGCGTCCGTGCGCGTGACGGTCGGCATTCCGGCGACGGGCGTGGTGATTACAGGCAACCGCATCGTCCGCGCGGGTGCGACGCTCCGGCTGATGGCGACGGTGCAGCCCGCGAACGCCACGGTGAAGCGTGTGACGTGGGCGGTCAACTGCCCCGCGAGCGTTGCGACGATTTCTGGCGACGGGAAGCTGCGCGTGTCCGCAAACGCGGAAACACAGATTATCCTCGTCACCGCGACGGTGAATGACGGTCAGCGGGTGAGCGCGGCATACCCGGTGTACATTCAGGGCAAAGCCCCGGTGCCGCCCACGCCGACCACCCCGGATGCGCCGGAAAAGTAAGCAGAATAAAGAACAGACCAGCATGGTGTGATGCCGTGCTGGTCTGTTTTGATTGTGGTTTGGTTACTGGCAGAGACGCTTCGCTGCCTGCGCCTTGTTGACTTCTTCCTTTGAGTAGGTTTGACGAGAAACAGTTGGGGCGTTGCCACAAACCCCACAAGGGGGAAATGAAACGGGATGAAGTCCCCCCCTTTGCCCTCTCCGCGCGATTGAGTTGGTCGCTTTTCCCCTATTGTTTCCGCGTGTTTATCCTCTTTTAGCCCTCGAAGGCGAAGGGCGCGAGCGGAAGACCGTTCCGCCCAAACAAAGCGACCTTCCCCCAATTCACATATGCATACCTTACCTTCGCCGGGTGGAGCACTGCCACGCTCCGCAAGCGCATCTCCGTCCCATCCAGCGTCACCGACTGCACAGGGTGATACGCCCCGTCCTCCCCGGCAATCTCCAGCAGCAGTTCGCCCGTCTCCCGGCGCAGCACAGGTGCGCTCAGCGTGACAACGAGCGTATCTCCCTGCGTATACTTCCCCAGTGCGCGGGGGGATTCCGGCGCGTCCATGCCATAGACGACGCGCAGGGCAACGTCGCACAGGCGTTCACCGGGGGTACGCTTGTCGGTCGGGTGAATGTTGTCGAACTCGCCGCAGTCCAGCAGAATCGCCAGACCGCCGGGTTGGAGGGCGCTTGCCGCGCGTGCCTGTGCAAGACGCAGGCGCGCCCAGTCGTGCTTATCCTCGTCGCCGGCGGCAATCCACATCGGCAGCTGCACGTTGAGGAAGGGGAGCGAATCGTCGCGGAAAAGCTGACGCAGGCGCATCACCATCGCAGTCAGCAGCACGTCGTAATGCTCGGTTTTCGCGGTGTCATCCTCACCCTGATAATACAGAATGCCGGTCAGCGTCGCGGGAACGACGCGCTTGGTCATCGTTTCAATCAGCCCGCCCGGACGATACGGCGAACCGGGACCAACCGGCGGATGCCAAGGGCAGGGGCCGACGGTTTCGTTGATTTCTGGCCACGAGATACCGGGATTGTCCTTCTTCAGCTGAGCAACATGCGCATTCCATGCGTTCATTTCAACCCAGAAAGCATCTTCCTCCTGCCGCCACTGATCGAAGGGCTTGTCGCCGCCCTGCTCACGGTAGCGGGTGATGTAGCGCTGCCCCTCGGCGGTTGCTTCCAGCGTTTCCTTGTCCATCCAGCAGGTCACGGACGTACCGCCCCAGTAGCAGTCAATAATGCCGATAGGGCAGTCAATCGTCCGCGCGAGTTTGCGGGCAAAGAAGTACGCCACGGCGGACATATCCCGCGCATAGCCGGGGCGAACGCGCTCCCAATGAGACGCGGCTTCGGCTGCAATCGCGTCGTCATCCCAGACGCTCTTTTTCGGGACGTTGAAGTAGTGTACCAGCGGGTCGTCATGCGCCGCGATTAAATCTTGCCCCTCGTCGGCGTTTTGCAGTTCCAGCTCCATGTTGCTCTGCCCGGACGCGAGGTAGACTTCGCCAACTGAAATATCGGTGGATGTGCACGTTTCTGCCCCGCAGGTGACGGTCAGTGTGCAGCTGGTCGCCTGTTCCATCGGCGGAAGATGCAGGAGGAAGCGTCCGTCGCGCGCTGTGCAGACGCCTTCGGAGAGAATCAGCCCATCCGCCGTCGTTACGCGCCCGGTGACAGTTTGCCCATCCGCCGCCGTACCCCAGACGCGCACTTCCTTGCGGCGGCACAGGACAGCACCGCTGCCGAACAGGGGCGCAAGTTTAAACTCAATTGCCATTAGTCGTCCTTCTTTCCCATAAACGCGAGATTGTGAGAGATGAGCAGGCAGCGCTGGCGCACGCAGTCCGGCGAACGCAGGGGGTCTTTGGGCGTGTGCAGCAGATAGTCGCACAGGCGGTCAATGTCCGTTTCGGCAACGTGCAGGCGCGTGTCCGACGAGGCATAGTAGATGTACACCTTGCCGTCGTCATCCGCAATCGCGCCGTTGGAGAACACGACATTGCTCACGTCGCCCACGCGCTCGTGTCCCATCGGGCCAAGCAGCATCCCCGACGGTTCGGCAATCACGCGCGACGGGTCATCCAGCGCCGTCATGAAGGCGTACAGCACATAGCGCAGCCCTGCCGCCGTGTTGCGAACGCCGTGCGCGATGTGAATCCAGCCCTTGTCGGTGCGAATCGGCGTTGCGCCCGCGCCGTTTTTGCTTTCGGTGATGGTGTGGTAGCGGCGCAGGGAAATGATTTTCTCCTCATCAATGACGGGGTGCTCAATATCCTTGCACAGCCCGAAGCCGATGCCGCCGCCCGAACCCGTCTCGATGAAATCATCCATCGGGCGAGTATAGAAAGCATATTGCCCGTCCACAAATTCGGGGTGAAGGACGACGTTGCGCTGCTGCGGCGAACGGAGCGTCTTGAGGTTCGGCAGACGCTCCCAGTTCTGCAAGTCCTTCGTGCGTACGATGCCCGCCGCCGCAACCGCCGCGGACAAATCGCTGCTGGTGCGGTCCTTGCTTTCGGAGCAGAATACGCCGTAAATCCAGCCGTCTTCATGCTGCGTCAGGCGCATGTCGTAGACGTTCGTTTCCTCCGCGCAGGTATCGGGGAGGATGACAGGATAATCCCGGAAGCGGAAGCCCTCAGTGGGCTTGTCGGATTCCGCGACGGCGAAGAAGGACTTGCGATCCATCCCTTCGACGCGCACGACGAGGCAGTACTTGCCGTTCAGCTTGATTGCGCCGCTGTTCATGGTGGCATTGACGCCGAGGCGCTGCATCATGAAGGGGTTCGACGCGGGGTCAGCGTCGTACATCCAGAAGGGCGGGATGTGCTCGCGGGTAAGGACGGGGTAGCGGTAGCGGGTATAAAGCCCGTTATAGAAGTGGTCATTGGCGGGGTTCGGGCGCGCGATGAGGCGCTCGTAGGACTCCATCAGGGAGGAAAAACTGCGGATTTGCATAGCAGTGGTCGCTCCTTTGCATTGTTTGTTTAGTACAGGTGCTAAGGGAATTTATTTTGATTGTGGCAGGGGAAATCGCCTCTGCGGAGGCGACAAGGGGGCTTTGCGGTCGCCCCCTTGACCCCTTCGCAGTGCACACTCCTGTTTATTGATTTGTATTGCTGCTTAGGGACGAACGGCACACCAACTAAATTTGTTTCGATAAAGCTCAACAAACTTAGATGGGGACGCGAAGCAGTCCAGAGGGCGACCGCAAAGCCCTCTGGTCGCCTCCGCAGAGGCGAAATCTCTGCATTAACACGCGGACATAGCTTGAAAGTGTCACCAACTGAATCGCGCGAAAGGGTCAAGGGAGGAACTCCCTTGCGGGTGCAGGGCAGCGCCCTGCCGGAGTCCAGAGGCAGCGCCTCTGGCGCCTCCTCCTGCACAAAAAGAGGGATGTACGCACTCGTACATCCCCGCAAAATCAGAAATCGTCCTGCGCGATGTCGTCGCCCCATTGGAGCTTGGAGTGCGCCTTGATGTAGGTGACAACCTCGTCCACCGTGGTGAACGCCAGACCGACGTTGGTGTCCGCCGCGCCGTAGTAGATGGCGATGCGGCCGGTGTCGCCGTCCTGCAATGTAGCGCAGGGGAAAACGACGTTCGGCACGAAGCCAGTCGTTTCGTAAGGCTCTTCCGGCGTCAGCAGGTGGTTTTCGCAGCGGTACAGCACCTTCGACGGCTGGTTGATGTCCAGAATCGCGCCGCCCATGGAGTACACGAAGCCATTGCAGGTGGTCGCGACGCCGTGGTAGAACAGCAGCCAGCCTTCGGTCGTTTCGATGGGGGCAGCGCCGCCGCCAATCTTGACGGATTCCCACCAGTTGCTGCCGCGCCCCATCACATGGCGATGGTGTCCCCAGTACTCCATGTCGGGCGATTCGGAGATGAAAATATCACCGAAAGGCGTGTGGCCGGAGTCAGACGGGCGGGACAGAAGCTTAAACTTGCCGTTCACCTTGCGCGGGAACAGGACGGCGTTGCGGTTGAAGGGGATGAAGGGGTTCTCGATGCGCGTGAAGGTTTTGAAGTCCTTCGTCTTCGCCATGCCGATGGCAGCACCGTAGAAGTCGGTGCACCAAATGATGTAGTAGGTGTCATCCACCTTCACCAGACGCGGGTCATAGGCGTAGTGCGGCATTTTCGGGTTGCCGTTGTCATCCACAAAGGGCACTTTTTCGCGCTCGACGTCCCAGTGAATGCCGTCCTTGGAATGTCCGAGGTAGACATATGGGATGCCGTTGACCTGCTCGCCGCGCAGAACGGCAATGTAGCCATCCTCCCACGGCACAACGGCGGAGTTGAAGATGCGGGCAATTTCCGGCGTGGGATTGCGCCCCATGACGGGGTTCTCGCTGTAACGCCAGACAGGGGAGGAAAGCTTGTAGTCAGCCGGCTTCTCCTGCCACGGAATGTTGGGAAGGGAGGGGACGTTGAGCATCTTGACAGCCATGTGTACATACCTCTTTCTTGGTTGTTTAACGGAAAGCAGTTACTCTCCGGGATTAGTGAATGACAGACACCGGCGCGGCGGAATCGCGGAAGACGCATTCGCCGCCAATCACCACGCGCCCGATGGTTTTGCGGTCGCCCGCGCAGCGCTCGCCAATCAGCTTGACCGCCATGCGGCACATCGCGGGGCAATTGACACGGAAGGTTGTCAGCGGCGGCGTGTTTCCAGCGGTCGGGCAGAAATCATCAAAGCCCACGACGGAAATGTCCTCCGGCACGCGGTAGCCGCGGCTTTGCAGGTCGGTAATCAGCGCCTGCGCGGACATATCGCAGTTCACGACGAACGCAGTCGGCATTTTCTCCGGCAGCTGGAAGGTGTGGAACATGCTCCCTTCCGGGTCGCGGTCGGAAAAAACGCATTCGGGGCGCACGGGCAAATCCTTCATCAGCATTGCGGAAAGGAAACCGAGGTAGCGTTCCATGATGGAGGACGTTGCCTTGATATCCCCGACGAAGCCGATGTCCCGATGCCCCTGCTCAATCAGCCAGTAGGTCAATTGCGCCGCGCCGAAAGCGTTGTCGCTGACAATGGCGTCAGTGGTGACAAAAGGGTCGTGGAAGTCCAGACAGATGACGGGCATTTCCTGCCGCGTCAGCAGCTGCATATACGGGGAGGTTAGCTGCCCCAGACAGATGAGCGCATCGACGTGGCGCGAACGCAGGAGATTCGGCAGGGTCAGCGCGGTCTGCATGTCATGCGTGACCAGCTCCATGATGCCGAAATGCCCCGCATCGGTCAGCGCCTGCACGAGCTGCTTGTAGAAAGTTGCATAAAAGGACACGACGGAGAAAAAATTCTCCGGAATGAGGATGCCGACATCCAAGCCGGATGTGGGCGTGGTTTGCGGCGCGTTGGGGTTGACATAGCCGAGTTCGGATGCGCGGCGGATGATTTTCTGCCGCATTTCCTCACTCACGCCGGATTTTCCCGCGAGCGCCTTTGACACGGTGACGGCGCTGACCCCCAGCTGCCGCCCAATGTCACGCATGGTGATACCGCTCATGGTGAAATAAAACCTCCAAATTTGTGGATGTTTGCGAGGGCTAAATGCTCTTTTTTCGATAGTGATTTGGATATATCAGCATCTGGAGTACTGCTGCAGAGACGAACCCCTGCATAAACACGCGAAAACTGTATGCAGGTGTCACCAACTCAATCGCGCGAAAGGGTCAAGGGAGGGGACTTCGTCCCGTTTCATTCTCCCTTGCGGAGTAAAGAGGCAGAGCATCTGGTCACGCCAGATGCTCCATCACCCGCAGGCACATGCGGCTGTTGTGGTACGGACACTTCCACTCTTCCACAATCGGCTTGTCCGTCGGGACGCCGGATTCGGTCAGCGACCAGAACCACTCGCTGTTCGGACGCGGGTCAACGAAGGCGCGGCGGATGTAGGCAAACTGCGCTTCCGCCTGCCTCAGCCAAGTGGATGCGCCTGTCAGTTCGTAGGCATTCAGGAAGCCCAGCACCGTCTCCGCCTGTACCCACCAGACACGCGTGTGGTCAACTTTGCCCTCGACAACTTCGTTCTCCAAGCCGTGGTCGGTGAATGCGCGTTCGCGGACAGCTTCCGCCAGCGTCAGGCACATGTGCAGATACGGCGCGCGGTTTGATTCGGGCAGCAGCGTCTCTGCCGCGTCCCAAATCAGCCACGAGGCCTCAATGTCGTGCCCGAAGGACTGCATGTCCAGCAAAGAGCGGTAGTTGCGGTCGTAGAAGACCTCCAAGCGGCGCTTGCCCGGATTGTACATCACGTTCAGGAAACGCTCTAAGCAGACTTCTCCGGCGCGGCGCACAGCTTCGTCCGGCATGGCGCGGTATAATTCCGCATAGCCCTCCAAAACGTGCAGCAGCGTGTTCATCGTGCGGGACGCCGTCTCGTGGCGCTCCATCAGCTTCGGGTTGTCGGACAGCTTCTCGTTGCCGACGGGGGTGAAATCCGGCTCGTAGGCCTCGCCGTAGCCGCCCGCGTCGCTGCATTTCGTCTCAATCAGGCGGAAAAGCGCCATCGCCTTGTCGCGCGCAGGGGCGTAATCCGGGTCGCTTTCGCCGATGGCGCGCATGTACGCCGCCAAGCCGTAAATCGCGAATGCCTGACAATAGGTGTGCTTTGTCTTGTCCAGCGGCTCACCGTCCGCCGTCACCGACCAGTACACGCCGCCGCGCTCGGTATCCTCAAAATGCGGCAGGAATGCGAACGCATGGCGCGCATAGCGCAGCAGGGATTTATCGCCCGTCACGCGCGCCGCCGTCGAGAACGTCCACAGAATGCGGCTGTTGAGGATGCAGCCCTTGTGCGCGTCACGCTCCACGGACAGGTCATGATTCACATAGCCGAACCAGCCGCCGCGCTCCCAATCGGTCAGGTTTTCCCAGAAGGGCAGAATGGTCGTAAGCAGATGGTGCGAACAATCCTGACGAAACATGAAGCATTCCTCTCTTCCTGTTAGCTTAACAGTTAGGTATATGGGTATTATAACCCGGAAAAATGCCCTTGTCAAGCGGCAAAAGAAGAAAAAAGCTGATAAATATGGCGAAATTTTCACCGAAAGGAACAATTAAAGGAAACAACGTAAGGCTAACGTGTAAACTAATCAGCTGCCAGGAAAAAAAGCCGTGCAGGGGCTTGCTTTCACAGCGGAAATGTGGCACAATATAAGGTAGCATCGTATCAAAATTCGGTGCTGCTTTTCAGTTTGAAACAGGGAAAGAAATAGTGGAGGAAATCAATCAATGGCGGAAACACAGAAAATCGTCATTCTGAATTTCGGCGGACAGTACACGCAGCTGATTGCGCGGCGCGTGCGCGAATGCCATGTGTATTCCTGCGTCCTGCCCTATGACGCGAGCCTGGAGACGATTCGCGCGCAAAACCCCGTGGGCGTGATTCTCTCCGGCGGCCCGGCGAGCGTGCTGGAACAGGATGCACCCCGCTGCGACGAGGGCGTGTATCAGCTGGGCGTGCCGGTGCTGGGCATCTGCTACGGAATGCAGCTGACGGCGTATTTGCTGGGCGGCACGGTGGAAAAGGCGGCACAGCGCGAGTATGGCCGAATCACCGTGACGATGGACGATAAGACGAGCCTGCTCTCCGGCATGTCGGATGCTTCCTCCTGCTGGCTGAGCCATACCTATCAGGTGAAGAAGTGCCCGGCTGGTTTCCACCCGATTGCGCACAGCACGAACTGCCCCGTTGCGGCGATGGCGAACGACGACAAGCGCATCTACGGCGTGCAGTTCCATCCGGAAGTGACCCACTCCGACGAGGGGCGCGCGGTCATCGAGAACTTCCTGAATATCTGCGGCTGCGTGGGCGACTGGTCGATGGAAACCTACGCGCAGACGGCGATTGCCAACATCCGCGAAATCGTGGGCGACAAGGGCACGGTGCTGCTGGGACTTTCCGGCGGCGTGGACTCCTCCGTCGCGGCGGCGCTGATTTATAAGGCCATCGGCGACCGCCTGACATGCGTCTACGTTGACCACGGCTTCATGCGCAAGGGCGAAACCGAGCAGGTGGTGAATGTGTTCACGCACACTTTCCCCGTGCGTCTGGTTGCGTCCGACGCCAGCAAAATCTTCTATGAGGACTTGAAGGGCGTTTCCGACCCCGAAACGAAGCGCAAGATTATCGGCCGTGACTTCCTGAAAGTATTCAAGGCGGAATCCGAAAAGCTCGGCAAGCTGGACTACTTCGCGCAGGGCACGATTTACCCGGACGTTATCGAGAGTGGTCAGGCGACGGGCGCGGCGGTCATCAAGAGCCACCACAACGTCGGCGGCCTGCCCAAGGAACTCGGCTTCACGCAGCTGATTGAGCCGCTGCGGATGCTGTTCAAGGACGAAGTGCGCGCGCTGGGCGAAACGCTGGGTCTCCCGCACGATCTTGTCTGGCGTCAGCCGTTCCCCGGCCCCGGTCTGGCGATTCGTGTTATCGGCGACTTGACCCCGGAAAAGGTGGAGATTGTCCGCGAGAGCGACGCGGTGCTGCGCGAAGAAATCGCCAAGGCCGGTCTGGACGCCGACATTCATCAGTATTTTACCGTCCTGACGGGCATCCGCTCCGTGGGCGTCATGGGCGACGAGCGGACGTACGACTACACCGTCGCCATCCGCGCGGTCACGACGGACGACTTCATGACCGCCGACTGGGCGCGCATCCCGTACGACGTCGTGCGCACGATTTCCGCAAGGATTGTCAATGAGGTGCCGCATGTGAATCGCGTCGTGCTGGACGTGACGACCAAGCCGCCGGCGAGTATTGAGTGGGAATGACCGCTGTAAAGGCGAAAACCCTTGCAGCGCAAGCGTATTTGCCCAGTCCAAACCGCCTCTGATAACAAAATGATAACCATCTCCGAAGCTGTCTTTACAGAAAACTGCGCTGGTGGCTTTGGGGTGAAGGCGAGAAAAACGCCTCCCGGTGATCATCCTCTGTGAAAACAACCTATTTCAAAGCCCTTCGCTGTGGAGGAAATCTTCCACAAGCGGAGGGCTTTCTTCATGTCCATTCTTTCAGGCTTTCGGCTTTGGCTTCCGGCCGCGTTTGCGCGTGGCGGGTACTTCGGGCGGGACTGCGGCATGGATGCGCGTGTCGTCGAAATCGGGGTAATGATACCGCCAGCGGTCGTACGCCTCTTTGGTGATCTCACCGGCAGCCAGCCTGGAAGATTGTTCCTGCCAGGCACGAAGACGCTGCTCCAAATCGGCCGCATGGATGCCGCCGTCAAAAATCTCAGCACGCAGACAGATCAAACCATCCGTGTTGGTGATACGGAGAAGCTTTCGGTCTTCCAAAGCAAAAAGCGTGTGCATCAGTCCATCCATGGTGTCGATATCCGGCACAGCGATCGCTTTGGGAGAAACGTCCAGTGCTTCCGCCAGTTGCCCGGTCAGCTCTGCCTTGGGCGTTCGATCCTCGGATTCATACTGAGCAAGTCTCACATCAGCCGAGCTCTCTGGAAACCCCAGAAGAAGACCCAAATACTTTTGTGTCATCCCCCGTAAAGTGCGAAAGAAACGGATACGTTCGCCGGTTGCCATCAAATCACCTCTTGAACAGGATAATTTATCATAGCAAATCCGTTTAAGATCGTCAAGATGGTAATTTAACAAAAAAGTTTGGAATACTCCTTGAAAGCCTATTGACACAAGCGATAATGTTTAATATAATCGTATCGAAATTAAGTGTTATTGCTTAATTTGCAAAAGGAGGAACCAGTGAAAAACCAATTTATGAGAGCAGAAGAAGTGGCTCGGGAGCTCGAAGTGTCCAGATCCTATGCCTACAGGATGATCAAACAACGGAATGCGGAGCTCCGTGAGAGGGGATATATGACCATCGCGGGGCGAGTGAACCGGGTGTAGGTTCAGGA
>ENA-UERG01002211-UERG01002211.1-human-gut-metagenome-genome-assembly--contig:-NODE-2211-length-14318-cov-7.447300_pt1 | contig 14318 bp, 9 predicted proteins | sample MGYA00242954_ERZ507954 | MGnify/ENA primary metagenome ERZ507954 (study PRJEB26167, sample SAMN06115478) | human gut metagenome | host: Homo sapiens | place: China:Sichuan | collected 2015-01-21... | reverse complement strand
TTTCCCTTCCCGGTCGATTAATTCAAAATCCGGTGCAATTTTGCCCGGCATCAGGTTGCCGAATGCTTGTACATATTTTTTGTATTTGGCTTCCACTTGTTGGCGTACCGAATCGTCGGTACATATTTGACGGTAACGTTTCATCATTTCTTCCAACGATTCTCCGGAAGCATAATAAATACGCCTTTCCATTTGTTGTGTAGCAAAGCAATTTTTTATTTCCCGGTTACTAACCAATCGCTCTAACCAATCCAGCTCATTAGTATATCTATTTTTATGACCGAATTGCGGTTCCTGTTGACGATGCCAGTCGATCACCCGGCTAATTACAAAATCATCGCATTCTTCCGGGTTATTCAAATCGACCTTTTTTATGAAAGCATCATAGTCGGTATCTCTATTATTCCCTTCTTTGCGTTCGGACAAATTCCAGCCATATATGGTCAATTGCCTTTGATACCATAAATGTAACTCCTTATGGAATTGCTTTTTTATTTCCGGGTCTTCCACCTGTTTTAACAGAGGCCGCATTCCTTTTTCGATTTCTTCCATCTTTTTTTTGTATGGGAGAAAAGTCAGAGACTTGATATCGGCAGTGTTCCACGGGCTTGAATTTTCCAACTGATTGAAAACCATGCGGTATTCGTTTTCCGCAGCCCGGTCGCCCAAAAATTTCACTATCATTTTTTTATCGGGCAAAAGAGTTAATTCTATCTCCGATTGATTGCCTGGAGTAAGGTTTACTTCTATTCTTTCCCTTTCGTAATCCTTTACGTTCAGGGTATAAATCTGCCCTTCAGTAAGTTTTGGTGACCAAGCAAAGTGTCCTGAAGCATCTACTTGCAGAGTGTCTTGAAATTCCGTTTCCCTGCACAGGATAAATATTTCTTCCCCGTTATAGTTCCGGATGTGTCCTTTCAGTATTGTTTCTTGTGCCTGACAATACCATCCGCTTGCCAAAGCTAAAATGATAAACAAAAATTTCATGATTTTATCTATTTATCTGTTATTTTTCATATTTTGTTCTAACATCTTCACACATTCCGGGTGCGAAGGTCGTTCGTAATTATAAGAAACCAGGCAGCCTTGCGGATCGATGAGCATAAAGCGTGGAATACCCGATATCCGGTATTCCTTTTTCATCACGTCCATATTTTCCTTGTCTACCATATATTGTGGCCAGGTAGCCGGACGTTTTTTCAGATAATCCAACCAAACTTTTTGCGTATAATCCCACGAAATGCTGATCAGGGTAATCCGTTTGTCATTAGCGAAATGTTCCTGCAATTTTTCCATATAAGGAATTTCCATCACACATCCTTTACACCAGGTGGCCCAGACATCGACAAACACGTAGGTGCCCTTTAAATCCGATAAGCGGCACTTTTCCCCTTTGTCGTCGATCAGTTCGAAGTCGGGAGCCGGTTTCCCCGGCATTAGATTGCCGTATACCCGCAAATATTCTTTGTATTGTTCAGCTATCTGATTGCGCATGGTACCATCGGTACAAATTTCGTTATACCGTTTAATCTCCTTATCCAAAGGTCGTCCTAATTCACCGCTGATTGCCATTTTCATATATTTGGTGGCAAATTCATTTTTCATTTCTTGATTGCTGACAAGATGGTCAAGCCGGTTGAGATAGTCAATTTTCCGCTCTTCCGTTCTGAATGCGGAATCCTGAGCCTGCTGCCAATAGATAATCTCATAAACCATGTACTCGTTACATTCCTTCGGATCATTCACATCCAACGACTGCACAAAAGCATTGAAATTTTCGTCCGGTGTCGCTTCACCTTCCCTTAACCTCATGGCTAATACTGAAGCATAAACCGTTCGTCTGTTCTGAAACCATAAATGTTGTTTCTGCCTGAAATGGGCTTTGATTTCCGGGTCGTCAATCTGCTCCAGCAAGATTTGCAAATCATGTTCTATGGGCTCCAATTGAGCTTTATAGTCAGCAAAAGAAAGCTTCCGTGATTCCAAATCATAACCAATCCTTAATTCGTCCAGTCTGCTGAAAGCCAACCGATATTCGTTTTCAGTGGCCCGGTTGCCGGCGTATTTCACTTTTATCGTTTTATCCGGCAAGAGCGATAAATCCAGTTCTTCCCGGTCGCCGGGAGTTAAATAAACCGGAATCCTCCACGGTTGGTAACCGGCGACACGAATCCCGTATTCCTGACTGCCAGTCCCGGAAGGTGTCCAAGAGAAATTTCCCGAAGCGTCAACTTTCAACGTATCCTGTAGATTTGATTCATAACAACTCACGAACACCGATTCTCCCCGGTAATTCTCAATATGTCCTTTTAGAACTGTCTGTCCAGGTTGACAACCCGAACAAACAGCCAATATCCATACAATAAATAAAAATCTCATTTTCTATTTTTTATATTCGAAATCTACCACTTTACCACACACATTTTTGAATTCACCACCTTTGACCGGAAGTAATGCTCCTCCGCCTTGAGGATTCATTTGCAAGTAATAAATCGAACCGCTACCGGTAGTGCCCGATCCGTCACTTACGGCCACATACAAACGGTCCGGATTTTCACTTTTGTCGAATTCCATGTAATCTACCGGTTGCACCATTGTATATTCCGACAGTTCGTTACCGGTAAGCATACTTACACATTTGATTTTATTTCCGTAAGCATAATACAAAAAGTCGGGTTCCTTTGTCGAAATGGCGAAACAAGTGGCTTCTGCCGCACCGGTATAATTCATTTCGAGTTTTTTCTCTGCAACGATTTGAATAATATCTTCGTAGGTAACCCTATCCCAATCGTCTATTTCCTTGCCTGAAATCATATATCGTTTACCGTTGTCATCGACCATGACAGCACGTAAGTTCTCTCCGATGGCTGTACCGTAAAGCATATCCATCTGCATATCGTTGGCATTGAATGCACTTCCCAATGCTTCCGGAGCCATCATGGTTCCATAGCGGTCATATATGAAACATCTTTTATCCCGTTCATAGAAAAATTTTCCTGCACCATATAGCGAAAACGGAGCTAAATGATAATCTCCTTTGATTTTAGGATCGAACTTCCAAAAAGGATCTCTGGTAGAGAATACACGTCGATTATAAGCCTTCCCATCAATAATCAGATATTCATACCATTTACCTGCGTCTGTTGCAAAGGCTTCCACGATTGTTCCTTCCGGTTTGACGTAAAACCATTCGGAAAGGGGCATAAAATCCGTAAAATCTTTCGGTTCCACTGTGATAGTCCTTTCTTCTGTTGATATCAACACTACATTTTTAACATCATCTTCTCCTCCAATATAAAAGATTCCTTTCGGGTGACGTCCTACCGAATTGCCATTGGCCTGTTTATAGGCATGTTGGGTAACCGTGTTCTTTACATTGATAAAGGTGATATCCGAATAGTCTCCTTCAATCCGGCTCAGAGCCATAACTCCTTTGGAATATTTATCGATAACACTCAGGTCTATTTCAGACTCGAAAAAAACACCGCTTGCTTTTTCCGTAACCACATAACGCAATCGATAGTTTTACATTCAAATCTTTCTTTAACGAAAGCGTATCCGTAGTTTTTGCATCACTGGTCCGCCAGGCATACCACAAATATTCGTAATCGTCTTCCCGGAAACCTTTTTCACCAATAATGTTTACCGAGATGGAAAGCACGGAGTCTATCTCTGCTACATACGTCTTATTTATACCGTTAATGGTTAATTCATTCAAAGGAGTATAATTGTAATTCCCTTTGTCTTCTGTGCAGGCGATTCCTGTTACCAACAGCAATACACCTATTATTTCCTTTATTCTTTTCATATTTCTTAACTTTCAAACCACGGTTCTATCGGTTGGTTGTTTTCATCTAAAACCGGATAATTTTCTTCAACATATTGGCTGATCATATTCGCACGGGCTGACCAGAGATAGTAATCATCATAATACTCATCCACTGTTTCCGGAAAATCTACTTCAAATAGTTCCAAGAGAAGTGAATGCTTCTTGACGGAATAATCTCCCCACATCCATAGCCGCTCCCAATATGCAGGTTTCATGTACATATCGGTTACCAATATTCTAGTCACAATCCGTTGGGTCAAGCCTGGTTGCAAATCATCTGAAGCCTCTAATTTCAAGGTCAGCTGAAGAATCTCTTTTTCCATAAGAGCATCTCCCCGAAGTAAAATCACAGGAATCTGAACACTATAGGCATCCTTTGGCAGGATATAAAAATCTTCTAACGTTCGGTAATGTACTCCTGCTTTAGCTGTCGTTTTTTCCTGATCTACAACCAAGCGGAATTTCCTATCGTAACCGACAGCCTCTCCCATTAGGTTTACCTGTAAGTTAAGTGTTTTTTCTGTCACATCTTTGCCGGCAAAAGAGTAAAGCACACTATCCGCCAGATTGTTCCAGTCAGACGGATTAGTTTGAAAATAAACCGCTCCATTGCTGTCGAAACCATCCATTTTATTCTCTTGGCAAGCCGACAGCAAACCAAGGAGTATACCTAAATAAAATATCTTTTTCATAATCAGTTCTGTTTAAAGTTACCGAATTCCAATTCGTTATCCGGAACGGGGAGTACATAAGTAGCCCGATTCATGCTGGTAGACGTGATAGGCAAAATAGCCATGTTCCGGCGTTTATAGTAATAAAACAATTGCCCTTCTGCAATAAACTCTTTTTGATATTCTTTGGTTATCTCGTCTTGTAAATTCGCCCCTGCCGGTAGCGGATCGGTAGCATATCCCCGATTGGCCCGCAAGGTTTCCAGATAACGGATATCCCCCGATGCTTCGGCAGCAATCAGGTACATTTCCGAGAGTTTTAATAAAGGAATCTGGGTCCCTCTCATGTATTTGTTTACATATTCCGTTGCAGAACCGGCAGGCGTTTCGAACCAATTTTTGCTGCGAATATCCAGATCCTGACCCATTCCGGAATAGATTGAAGCCTTTCGTCCTTCTGCAATAACACATTCACAACTTGCGAGATTCTTAAAAAACAAATCGGAACGGCCTTCCTTCAAATCATATACATAGAGGGAAGATACATACTCGTGGCGTGCCATTTTTTCGATATACGAAAGGTTCCTATAAGCGTATACGTTGTTGATTGAATCATTCATAAACTCGAATCGCTTGGAATCAATCACTTCCTGGGCACATGCCAACGCATCGGTCAGATTTTCCTGGCAGAGATACACTCGTGCCATCAAAGCCGTCACTCCGTAATAGTTCAAGCGCGATTTCCGATAAAGCCAAAAACCGTCATCTGTGATGTACTCGTCCATTCCGTATTCTAGTTTATCGTTATATTCTGCAAAGGATGGTCCGATCGGATCTACCGGTTTCAGCAATGCTTGAGCAGTTTTCAGATCTGTAAGAATGTATTCCAAAACCTCGGCTACCGTCGATTGTACAACCGGACTGTTCGTCACCTCCCGTACATAAGGAATAGCGGGTTCATCTTTGCCCATTTTGTATGAAGGAGCATATCCTCGCAACAGGTCGAAATGCAGAAAAGCCCTTAAAGCCAAGGCTTCACCTTCCACGACATTACGTAAACGCTCGCTCATCACGCTACCCTTTTTTTCTATATTTTGTAACAAGTAGTTACAATTAGCAATCGCATTATAATTGGAACTCCACATCGTATCCACAATCCCCTTGACATGCTCTTCTTTATAATTATACTTCAAGGCATCTTCATAATCGTAGTCCACTTTGCTATAAGTCTGCGCAAGCATATCCATAAATCCCATGGTACTGTTGCCTCCGTAGGTTTCTACCCTTCCCATCAAGGCATAAATACCCGTCAATGCATCGCGGAATCCCGATTCGGAACTGAACAAATCTTCCTCTTTTACTTGCGATTTGGGTTGTACATCCAACCAGTCATTGCATCCAAAGGCAAACAACGACAGGCATAACATCATATATCTCAATTTCTTATTCATCTTGTTTCGTTTTTATGCTATTAAAATCTTGCCTGCAAACCGATACTGAAATTCCGGGCAAACGGGTAATCGATACCTCGTTCTTGTTTCACGTTGGAAACATGGAACACATCGTTCATATAAAACATCGCCTTTAGCCGCTTAATGCCACATCGCTGTAATTTCGCTGTGCCAAATTCATAAGAAAGATTCAAGGTTGCCAATTCAAGATAGTTGTAATCTTCTACAAACCGCGAAGTAGGACGGGTCACATAAGCCACATTGATTCCGTTTAATTCAGTGCGGAAAGCAGCGAACCGCACCTTATCTCCCGGTTCTTGCCAGCGTTGTTCGAAAGCACGTTTATCCACATTGTAGCGCGGGTCTACATCCTGTACCTTATCCACCAAAGTCTGATTGTACATCTGCCCACCGATACGATAGCGGAATGTCATGTTCAAAGACAAACCTTTCCAAGTGAAATTACTTCCGAATGTTCCTTCCACCTTCGAATCGGTACACCCGCCGATAACGTAATTGGCAGACGACCAGTCAGTCACCAAGTCACCGTTGCGGGCAACAAAAATCTCCTTACCGGTGGCAGGGTCGATTCCCAAAGAATGATTCACCCAAATAGAGTTCATAGAAGCCCCCTCCACATAGCGTACCCGAGGACGGTTGACTTCCGATTTCTTACCATCAGTGTTAGGTTCTTTATCCAGTTCACTATCCGAGGTTTCGTTATAAGCTTTCAGAGCATTCGAAATTTTCAGTAATTTGTTTTTGTTGTGGATAGCCGAGCCATTCACGCTCCAAAAAATCTTCTTAGACTGGTCACGAATTAATGTAGCTCGCAAACTCAATTCATATCCGCGGTTTTCCACCTCTCCCAGATTGTCCATGTAAGAAGAAAAGCCAAGAGATGGGGCTAAAGTAACAGCTGTCAATACGTCTTTAGAGGTTTTGATGTAATAATCGGCAGAGATATCGATTCGGTTTTTCCACAAGGTCAGATCCAACCCGTAGTTCTGTTGCCAGGTTCGCTGCCAAGCCAGGTTACGGTTGCCCATTGCTTTGGCGATAGCCCCCACGGCAAAGTGGTAACGGTCTTGGGTGAGGTATTCATACGTTGTGATTGCTTGGTATGGATCGTAGTTCTGACTACCCGTCAGACCGTAGGAACCGCGGATTTTGAATTGCTGCAGCCAATCCACGCCTTCCATGAAATGCTCATTGTGCAGGTTCCAGCCCAAACCCGCCGACCAGAACGGTGCCCAACGCTTGTCCGCACCGAACTGCGAGGAGGCGTCCTCACGGAAAGAGAGGTCGAACAGGTAACGCTCGTCCCAACTGTAATTCAGGTTGCCGAGGAAACCCACCAGACGGGAGGTGTACTCATTACCCGAGGGAGAGCCGTTCTTCTGGTACTGCGTGGCGAAACTGATGTAATCCAGGCGTTCGTTCGGAAAGCCCTCCGCCATAACGGAAAACTCTTTCGTCCGGCTCTGTTTGGCGTTCCATCCTAAATTGGCATTGATGACATGCTTGTTTGCCTGCCAGAAATAACTCAACACCAGCGAAGCGTCATAATCGAACACATCCCCGCGGGAAGCCGAATAGGAGCCCCGGCGGTCAAAATCGTCACCAGTATAAGTAGCAAAATCAGTATGCTTTGCCGGTTTAAAGACATCCGCCGAAGTATTCTGCAACGTGAAAGAGAAACTGCCTTTCAACCGCAGCCCTTCGATAATCTGCCAGTCGATGCCGAACAGGTTGGTCAGGTCATTATAGCGCGATTCATCTCTGACATCCAATGTCGTATTATACAATGGATTGTAAATAAAAAATTTATAGCTTCCTGTATTGCTTCTTCTGTCTTCTGCTTCCAGTTCATAAATATAATTACCGTCTTCATCTTTGTATTTTACGTAAGGATTTAATCGGGTATATTCGCTGAAACTGCCATAAGGTGAGTTGGTCGCTTTCACCCGCGAATAATTCAACTGGTTGCGGAAAGTCAGATTCTTGTAAATATACTGCAATTCCAACCCCAATCCGAGACGTTCGCGTCCGGATTCTTTCATCACACCGGGGGTATTATTATAGTTCACCTCCATGGCATAACGAATATAATCATTTCCTCCGTCCAAACGCAAAGAGTGTTTATGTGCTACGGTCAGACTATTTAGTGGTTTATCCAACCAATAAGTGTTTACTCCTTCTCTAATATTAGCCAAACGCCAGTTATAGGCTCTCTGCATGACGGCTTGATCTGCAAACTTACTGCCATAATTGAAATACTGCTTTTTTTCCACATCATACAATCCCGCCAGTACTTCCAGTTCCAATTTCTCCTCTGGATTACATAAATTATAGGCACTTAAGTCCGCCATATAAAATGTAGCATCCCCATTATAGCTCACCGCCATCTTTCCGCTGGCCGGAGCCGTTGTGGTGATGACCACTACACCATTGGAGGCTCGCGAACCGTAAATCGCTGTCGCTGCAGCATCTTTCAATAAGGTGATCGTTGCCACCCGGTAAGGATCCATATCGAATACTTTTTCCGCTGTAGTTTCGAAACCGTCGACGATAAACACCGGCATATTCGGATTACCGCTATACTCGTCGCGCATGCCACTGATGCTTCCGGCTCCGCGGATCTGGAAATCGGGGATGGCATTCGGATTCGATCCCAGCTGATTATTTTCCAGCTTGACAAAAGAGGGATCGATATTTTGTAGTGCACTTAGGATATTTTGGTTGCCTCCTGCTTGCAACTCTTCGGCCGTAATGGTACGGGCTGCTCCGGTGAAGCTGTTTTTCGCCTGGTTGAAGTATCCCGTTATCACCACCTCGTCCATCTCGCTTGTTTCGTGTTGCATGATTATATTCAATTCGGTTTGATTTTTCAGGGTTACTTCCTGGGTTTTCATACCTACCATGGTAAACAGGAGAATATAATTACCTTCCGGGACGGACAGAGAATATTTTCCATCCATATCTGTTGCAGTTCCCAGTGTCGTGCCTTTGATTAAAACCGTTACGCCGGGGAGGGGTGCCCCGTCCTCGTCGCTTACTTTACCTTGTATCCGTACTGTTTTTTGTTGCGGAAAACTGTTTTTCTTTTCTTTCACCACAATGACACCGTCTGTCACCTCATATTCGAAGCGGGTGTTTGCCAGCACTTGTCGCAGAGCTTCTTCAACCTCCACATTGTTTAAATCCAGATTAATGTTTTCGTAATTTTTCAGTAAATTTTCGTTGTACAGAATTTTTACTCCTGTCTGATCTTTGATTTGCATCAAGACATTACTTAACGATTCGGCGACAACTTTCAGATTTACCAACTTCTGTTGGGAAAAGACTGTCCCGAAGGCAGAAAGAGTTAGCCAGCAGGCCAAAAAGCAACTCAGACGCATTACTAGAAAAGTTTTTTTCCAGTGCTTTTTTTTCATAAATTTGTCGTACATGTTATAAATTTTAAATTAGTAATATGGAATGTACAAAGAGTGCGAAAAGTTGGACGCTGACCGCACTCTTTGTTTTTATTCAGCACTTTTGATATACACCGTCCTGCCGGAAAGCTGAAAACGGACATTCGCGCCTATTCCGAATAAACGGAAAAAAGTTTCGATGTCGGTATATTTATTCAGGTTCCCGGAGAATTCCAATTGTTTTAAGTCATTGTTTTCAAATACAACTTCGATATCATACCATCGGGCTAAGATCCGCATGATTTCTTCAAGGGTTTCTTTATGAAAAATCAGTTGATTGTCTTTCCAACCGATATAATTACAGACATTGACCTGGCGGATTTCAGCTTCCTGGTTCCCTCTTTCGAAAAGAAGTTGTTGACCGGGGGCGAGTATCCTTTCCGGAACTTCTGAGTTGATGAAACTGACTTTCCCATTCACCAAGGTAGTAGCTATAATAGTTTCGTCGGGATAACATTTTACATTAAATTCTGTTCCCATTACCCGGATTTCGCCTAAATCGGTCTCTACGATAAACGGTGCCTGGGTATCTTTGGCTACTTTGAAATAGCCTTCACCGCTCAATCGGATTCTCCTCTCGTTTTCTGCAAAAACCACAGGATATTTCAGACGACTGTCGGCATTCAGCCAGGCACGGGTTCCGTCGGACAAACTTAAACAATACATTCCTGCCCGGGGAACGATCAATTCATTGTAATCGGTGGTATGGGAAACAAATTGTTTCTGGAGCGGATATTCCAGTCCTCCGGAATCGATGGCAATAAGCATTCCGTTTTTTTCTTTCAGTTGCCGGCTTTCTTTTCCCAGCATCACTTGTTCTCCATCGGTTTTAATCAGCAAAGCCTTCATTTCGGCAGAACGGATTTCCGGAATAGAATGACCGGCCAATGGTAAGACTTCTGTTTTTTGTTTCGGCACAATGACCAATATTCCGGCGATCAGAATGCATGCCGCACTGGCAGACCGGATCCATAAACGGATTTTCCGGCGTTTTGCCTCCCGACGTTTCATTTGCCTGAAAGCCTCTTCTCCGCAATAACGTTTCCGTTGTTGCGATTTTTTTTCCAAATAAGCCGGATCTTGCAGACGGATTGACAACTGATCTCCGGATATTTTCCGGTTTTCAGTCAATAAATCGGTCAGTGCCTGTTCTGTTGCTTTTCGGGCTTCATCTGTTATGTCTTCCCACTTCATCATTTTCGGTTTAAAAGTACATACAGACACCACGAAAGAAAAAACGGGTGACAAAAAATTAAAAAAAATATGGAATCGTTATTTAAACAACAGAGGCAATACGAACAACCACAATTCGCCAAGCTGTTCCCGCAAAAAGAAATAAGCTCTCTTTTTCTGAGTCTTAACCGTATTTTCAGAGATACCGAGCGAAAGAGCGATGTCTCTGATTTTTTTTCCATTTGCACTTTGTAAGAGAATTTCTCTTTGTTGTTCCGGCAGACGGGAAATGGCCTGATAGAAACGGGAGATGGCTTCCTCTTCAATCGCTCCTGCAATTGCTGCCACTTCAGACTCGTAGGTCTGCTTCATCCATTTTTCATGAAGCTTGTGAGCCCGTTGCCGGTCACGAAGAAAATTTAAAGAAGCATGATAAACAGAACGATAAAGATAAGAAGTAATGATTTTGATATCTTGAAAACAGAGCGATGAGCGCCATAACCGTAGTAAACATCCCTGTACAATATCTTCAGCGGCATCTTCGTCGCCGATGAGCCGGGCGGAATAACAACATAAAGGAGCATAAAAATAATTATACAGTTCTTTCCAAGCCTGATCCTCTTTCAAATTTACTCCCCGTATGAATAGCCTCGTCTCCATAACCCTATTTTGACAACAAAGCTAAAAATTTATTCCGGGATTAGAAAATTGAATTGCTAATAGAAGGATCGAACTTACCATCTTTTGTATCCGTATACTTCACTTGTTTGAAGTAACAATTTAATTTAACGTGAGTTCTATGAATTCAGAATAACGCAATCGCGGTGATACTGCCGTTTATTGTCTGATTTTAGCGTATATTTCCCATCATAGCGTTAGAAAACTTGCAGAAGTCATCTGCCATGCAAAATAATTCTGTAACTTTATCCTCGGTGAATATAGCAATTTTCGCTAATCATCAAATTTGCAGACAACTATAATTCATCGAACTCACGTTAATTTACTACCGGAAGACATGGATTCAGCTCTGTTTCGGTTTTCGCAAAGTCGTCGGCAACGATTACCTGCATGGGGCACTATCCGCCTTCGGACGGATTGCTCTGGAACAAGGTTATCACCCCTACAAGCTGCTTTATGAAATAACGATCTAATTTTCCAGATTGTATTCTTTCAGCTTCCGGTATAGGGTTCGTTCGGATATGCCCAAGTCTTTGGCGGCCAGTTTCCTCTTACCGTGATTTTTTTCAAGTGCTTTGAGGATCAGTTCTCTTTCTTTTTCTTCGATGGAAAAGGACTCTTCGATGACTGCTTCGGTATCCTGGATACGATCTTCCCGGTGATTGATCATTGTCGGACTGGGAGCCGGGGAAAACTGTCCCGGTTCCTGGTTATAGAGATTCCGCAATACCAGAGAAGTGGTCGGCTCGGTTACCACCGTCTCTTGCTGAGGTTCGTTTTGCATCAGATCATAAACCAGACGTTTCAGGTCGTTCATATCCTTTTTCATGTCGAAAAGGATTTTGTACAAGATCTCTCTTTCTGAAGCAAAGCTGGCATCTCCTTTATCGTGGCCGCCTGTCAGTGTCGGCAACATCGGATCGTTTTCCGGTATATATTTACGCAACGTGGCTCCATCTGCTATGCGTTCCTGTTCGATGACAGAGATTTGTTCCGTTACATTCTTCAGTTGGCGGATATTTCCCGGCCAACGGAAATCTTGTAGGACTTTAACGGCATCTTCCGTTAATCGGATTGCGGGCATCCGGTATTTTTCGGCAAAATCGGCGGCAAATTTCCGGAATAACAAGGGAATATCTTCTTTACGCTCACGTAAAGGAGGGATGGTAATGGGAATGGTATTCAGGCGATAATACAAGTCCTCCCGGAATTTCCCGTTTTTCACCGCTTGCGGGATGTCGAGGTTGGTGGCTGCGATGACCCGGACGTTGGTCTTCTGGACTTTGGAAGAACCTACCCGGATAAATTCACCGGTTTCCAGTACCCTTAATAAACGGGCTTGCGTAGGTAGGGGCAATTCTCCCACTTCATCCAGAAAAATAGTTCCGCCGTCTGTTACTTCGAAATACCCTTTCCGGTCGGATACGGCCCCTGTAAAAGCCCCTTTCTCATGACCGAAGAGTTCGGAGTCGATCGTCCCTTCGGGGATCGCACCGCAGTTTACCGCTATATACTGGGCATGTTTGCGGGTGCTGTATGCATGGATGATTCGGGGGAAAATTTCTTTTCCGACCCCACTCTCTCCGGTTATTAGTACAGATAGATCTGTCGGGGCTACCTGAGTGGCAATATCGATGGCCCGATTTAAACCCGGATTGTTACCGATGATTTCAAATCGTTGTTTGATCGCTTGTATATCTTCCATATTCAGCTATCTTGTTCATATTTTCTTCCGGACCTGTAAAAGTTACAGGTCTTCTGACAAAATTACATTAAAAAGCCCGAATCAGGAAACATTTATTCATTTTTACTCTTTCAATAAATCGATTATTTTAATTTCTCTTTTGATTTTTTCTAACCGGCCGTATCGGTCGCCTGTCGTTTTTGGGAGACTGGGTTTTGTAAAAAAAAGAGACAACAACTCTTAATAAAATGTTAGAGGACTATCGTGGATATCACAAATATAGGTTAAGATGGAAGAAATTAGACTTTAATTGAATCCCATTTTGTAAATTGCATCATCATTTACCAAAACTATTTAAATCATATTATGAAAAAATTAATTCCTTTGATGATGTGTTTGGTGCTAAGCGTAATGGCTTTTGCGCAAACGGGAGTGGATTTCCAGCATCTGACATTTGATGAAGCATTAGCTAAAGCTAAAGCAGAAAAGAAACTGGTTTTCGTTGATTGTTACACAACTTGGTGTGGTCCATGTAAGATGATGACAACAAAGATTTTCCCGATGAAAGAAGCCGGAGAATTTTTTAATCCTCGTTTTGTCTGTGTGAAGTTCGATATGGAACAGGGAGAAGGGAAAGAACTGAAAAACAAATTAGGTGTGCGGGCTTATCCTTCTTTCTTTATTATCCGTCCGGACGGAACGGTACAACATGCTGTCGTCGGTGGAGATGAACTGGAACCTTTTATCGAAAGAGTAAAGAAAGGGTTGAATGAAAAGACTTCCTTGCTGTATCTGAATCAACAGTACGAAAAAGGAAAAATGAATAAAAAGCAATTATTGGCTTATAAGGTCGCTTTAGATGATGCTTACGATCAGAAAAAAGCAGAGCAGGTAAAAAAAGAATTACTGTCTCAGATCACCGAGAAAGATAAATTGAAAAAAGAATTCTGGCCCTTGTTTGAGGACGGTACTTGTACGGTTGGAACTCCCGATTTTAATTTGATTTTGGCCAATATTCCGACCTTCGAAAAAAATATAGGGAAAGAAAAATTGGATGAATTTTTATTCTCTGCTTATAGCCGGGCTTTATTTCCACACCTTAATAGAAATAAAGAAAGACAAACCGTATCTTTGGATGAACTGAAACAACAGATCGGTAAATTGGATTTTCAGAAAAAGAACGATTTGTTGTCTTTATGTGATATTGCCGGCTTGGTGGCTCAGGGAGATGTGAATCAGTTGGTATCTAAAGTGGAAGAAAAGGCTGCTACATTGACCGGAAACGATTTATCGTCTATGCTGATGGCCTTCGGAGCTATGCAGGATAAAGCGACTAAGGCAGATTATAACCGTATG